>Ga0114981_10000266_pt1 | contig 33121 bp, 32 predicted proteins | sample S_140806_MF_Meta_FD_87028 | JGI IMG/M metagenome (GOLD analysis project Ga0114981, IMG submission 87028) | Freshwater microbial communities from Lake Simoncouche, Canada to study carbon cycling - S_140806_MF_MetaG | ecosystem: Environmental > Aquatic > Freshwater > Lake | place: Lake...
ATTTATTTGCTTATTTTAATATATATAAATATTAAATTTATTATCGCGGGGTGGAGCAGTCTGGTAGCTCGTCAGGCTCATAACCTGAAGGTCCTTGGTTCAAATCCAAGCCCCGCAACCAATTTTTTTTTAAATTCTAAAATTAATATAAAAAACTATTATATCTATTATTTATAAATATTATTTTTTTTTTTATGAATTAGTTGATCAAATATCCAACTATAAGTTTTTTCCAAACCTTCTTGTAATCCTAGCGAATATTTCCATTTTAAGACTTTATACGCTCGATCATTATTACTTGAACGACCTCTTACACCTTTTGGCATATTTAATAGATATTTTTTTTTGACTTCAGTTCCTGATATTTTTTCCAATATTGTTATCATTTGATTTATTGAAACTTGTTCGTCACTACCAATATTTAATGGTTGAGAGTAATTAGAACTAAACAATCTTAAAGTACCCTCAACGCAATCATCAACATAAAGGAATGATCTCGTTTGTTTACCATCACCCCAAATTTCTACAAAATTTTTTTTATTCAAAATACTATTAGCAACTTTTCTACATAAGGCTGCTGGAGCTTTTTCTCTGCCTCCATCAAATGTTCCAAAAGGTCCGTATACATTATGATATCTGGCAACTCTTGTTTCTAAGCCAAAATCTTCAGTAAAATGCCTGCACATTCTTTCGCTAAATAACTTTTCCCATCCATATCCATCCTCCGGATCTGCTGGATAAGCATCCTCTTCCTTTAAACCTTTTATGAATGTTTTATTTTGTTTGCTAACATTGTATGCACAAGCAGAAGATGAAAAAAAAAATCTCTTAACTTTATTTGCTAGACTTGCTCTTAATAAATTAGTGTTAATTAAAACAGATAACATGCATTCAGCTTTGTTATTCTCAATAAAGCCCATACCGCCCATATTGCAAGCCATATTAAAAACGTAATCCACGTTTTTGGTTACCTTTAATGTTGACTGATAATCTTTAAGATCAAGAACGTAATTTCTTGCTTTGCTAAAGCATTGAAACCATTTTTTTTTTGGTTTTAAATCTGCAATAATTAAATTGTTGTTAAATTGTAATAGTTTCTTAGCAAGGTGACCTCCTATGAATCCGCCACCTCCTGCGATTAAAATATTTTTATTAGAAATATTCATGTTTTAATAAAGGTTTTTAAGTATTTAATATATTAGTTATGTTATTGAAATAAAATTAATCATATATATCAATCTCTATAAAATAACATTATGAAAAAAGCTTTAATTACAGGGATTACGGGACAAACAGGCTCTTATTTAGCAAAACTATTATTGGAAAAAAATTATATAGTTTACGGAATCAAAAGAAGAACATCGACGATTAATAATTCAACTTCTCGTTTGGAAGAGTTAATAAATTTTAAAAAATTTTATAATAAGAAATTGTTTATATTTTATGGCGATCTCAATGATTATTACAGCTTAAAAAGCATTGTAGATAAAACTAATCCTGATGAAATTTATAATTTAGCTGCACAATCGCATGTCCAAATATCATTTGAATTACCTGAATATACATCAAAAGTTAACGCGATTGGAGTATTAAATCTTCTTAACATAATTAAAGATAATAAAAAAAAAATTAAATTCTATCAAGCCTCGACCTCAGAAATGTTTGGTAATCAAAATAAAATGCCCTTAACAGAAAATTCTATAATGGATCCTGCCTCACCTTATGGGGCATCAAAATTATTTGCCTATCATTTAGTTAAAAATTATAGAGAATCTTACAATATTTTTGCATCAAATGGTATTTTGTTTAATCACGAATCTCCATTAAGAGGAGAAAATTTTGTTACAAGGAAAATTACAATTGGATTATCAAGAATTTACTATGGTTTAAATAACATACTTGAACTTGGCAATTTAGATTCCAAAAGAGACTGGGGACACGCTAGAGATTATGCATTTGCAATATGGAAAATCCTTCAATTAAAAAAACCTGTAGATATAGTGATATGTTCTGGAAAAAATTATTCTGTTCGTGATTTTTTAAAAGAGTGCTTCAAATATTTAAAAATAAAAATCAAGTTCTCAGGAAAAAAATTAAACGAAAAAATATATGATAAAAATAATAAATTATGGGTTAAAATTAATAAAAAATATATTAGACCAAAAGATATTGATAATCTAATAGGAAGCGCCGCTTTTGCCAAAAAAATTATTGGTTGGAAAAACAAAACATCATTCAAGAGTTTAGTTAAAGAAATGATGGAATACGATCTAAATAAAACTAGAATTGAAAAAAATAATAAAAATTAAATTTGAATAATATACTAATACAATCTTTTATTCCTGTAATAATATTTTTCTTATTATATTTTTTTAAAGATCCAATAGCAAAAAGTTTAAAATTATACGATACACCTAATAAAACAATAAAATTTCATAAAAAAAAAACTCCTAAGCTTGGAGGATTAATACTAATATTGAATGGATTAATAATTTTATATTTCTCAATAATGTTTAAAGAAAATATTTTTTTTAAAATACTATTATTAACTATATTATGCTCTTTGGTCGGATTACTAGACGATATTATTGATATTAGTCCTTACAAAAAATTTATTATACTTACGTCAATAATTATAACATTCTTATTATTTAATTATGAATTTAGAATTGAAAAAATTATTTTAGAAAACATATTATTTCAAAAAATAATAATATTTCGAAATAAAGAGGTTATTTCAATATTTTTAACCACATTGTGTTATCTATTGATAATTAATGCTTATAACATGTCTGATGGACATAATGGACTTGCTTCCTTCATCGCACTATCTTGGTTTTTATATTTTTTAACTTACAAAAGTCCAATATATTTTTTTTTAATTCCTATAATTGTTTGTATTTTTTTAATATTTATCTTTAATATTAAATCTAAAATTTTTCTTGGAGATTCTGGGAATTATTTTATTTCAGTTATTTTTGCAAGCCTAGTTATTAATCAAAATAATATTACAAATAATTTTTTTGCAGAAGAAATATTTATATTATTTATGTTGCCAGGGATTGATATGTTGCGACTATTTATTTTAAGAATTATAAATAAAAAAAATCCTTTTAAAGGAGATCGTCAACATTTACATCATTATTTAAAAAATAAGTTTAGAAATGATGATTTGGTATTAATATCTTATGTAATACTATTTATATCTCCAATTATATTTTTAGTAACTAAATTGATGGATAACTTATTAATAATAATATTTTTTATAAGCATCTACCTAATGAGCTTAGCAAAATTAATAAAAAATAAATGAAAATCACTATTATTACAGCTGTAAAAAATGGAATGCCTTATCTAAAAGATGCTGTTAAATCATTTGAATTACAAGATTATAAGAAGAAAGAGTTGATAATAGTATATTCAAAGTCCAATGATGGAACTGATAATTACTTAGATTCTCTTAAAAAAAAATACAAAATTTTTTTAGATAAAAATACGGGTAATAAATTTGACGCGATTAATATAGGAATAAAAAAATCTACCGGTGATGTTATAGGATTATTGCATGCTGATGATATTTTTTTTAATTATAAAACTTTATCAAATATAGCTGATAAAATAAAAAAAAATAAACTAGATGGTGCATATGGTGGTGTTTATTTTTCAAAAAAAGATAATTTAAAGATTATAAATAGAATCTGGGAAGCTGAAAATTTCAAAAGAAAAAAATTATATTATGGATGGATGCCTCCTCATACTTCTTTATTTATAAAAAAAAATATTTTTACAAAAATTGGTCTTTATTCAAATAAGTTTAGAATTTCTTCTGATTATGAATTTATTTTAAGACTCTTTTTTAACAATAATTTCAAAATTAGTTCTACTAACTTAATACATACTATCATGAGAGACGGCGGGGATAGTAGAAAAATAAAATTATTATTAATAAAATTAATTGAAGATATTTCTATTTTAAATAAACATCAACTTAGTGTTTTTATTATAATTGCTAAAATTTTAACTAAATTTAATCAATTTTTTAAAAATAAAAAAATTAACAACAAATACTTAAATGAATTTAACAATATTTAAAAAAATAATAAGTAATATTTTTATTTCAGAAAAAATTTTTTTATATTTTTATTTGCTCATTCCAACAATAATTATATTTTCTAAATTTTTTGCTGAAACATTTATTTTAATTTTAATAGTATTTATTTTATTAAATTTATTTAAAAAAAAACAATTTAGTATTATATTTATTTGGGATCCAAAATATAACTTATTAAAAATAGCTAATGCTTTTTTAATTTTTTTTATCTTCATTTTTTTTAATAAAATTATTAATTTTTCTAATATTTATGACCTATTAAAATCTTTTACTTTACTGAGGTTCTCAATACTTCTTCTATTACCTCTAATTTTTATAAAAATTAAAAATGTAAAATTTCATAATAATTTATTTTATTTTATAATAATTCCAACTCTTGCATTAAATATCGATTTAATTTATCAATTTTATTCTGGTAAAAATATTTTGGGTTATAATTATGACTCTGGATATAAAAGGGCATCTAGTTTTTTTGGCGATGAAAAAATAGCGGGATCTTATTTATATTTTAATTTCTTTATTCTTTTATTGTTATTCAATTTTTATAAATATAAAAAATTTTTAATATCACTTATTCTATTAACTTATTATGCAATATACTTATCAGGTGATAGACAACCTTTTTTGTTAGTAAATTTATCATTAATAATTTTTTTATTTATATTTTTTAAAGAAATAAAGTTAAATTTTATAAAAAATAAAATTAAATATCTTTTTATTATCTTATTAATTTCAATTTTGTCATTTAATTATAATTTTAAAAAAGTAATAATGACTGAAAAATATGTTGGAACCTTAAATCAAATTAAAGAATTTAATTTCAAAAATACTCATTATTATTATCATTTTAATAAGGCATTTATAATATTTAAAAGTAATATAATTTTTGGAACAGGATATAAAACTTTTAGAATAGAATGCTCTAGTGAAAAATATGAGGATACTTTAAATAAAAGTTCTCCAGGATATTTTAATGGATGTGCTACACATCCTCATAATTATTATTTAGAAATAATGTCGGAAAACGGAGCCATAGGACTTTTGCTATTTATATTTATAATTTATACATTTTATAAGATTTTTATAAATACAATTTATTATCAAAAAAAAGAAATTTTTATTAATAAAATTATGCTTACCTTTATATTTACTTTTTTCTTTCCTTTAAAACCTACGGGAAGTTTTTATACAAATTTTAATTTAATTATGCTATTTTTTGTTATAACTTTTTTTTATTTCTTAACATCAATTAGTAAAAAAAAAATTGAATAACAATCCTTTAGTCACAATAGTAACGCCTGTATATAACGGTGAAAAATTTATAGAACAAACTATACTTTCCGTAATAAATCAAACTTATACTAATATTCAATATATTATAATTGACGGTCAATCCTCTGATAATACAATTAAAATAATTAATAAATTTTTAAATAAAATAGATCACTTCTCTTCCCAAAAAGACAAAGGAATGTATGATGCATTAGATAAAGGTTTTAAGCTTGGCAGAGGTAAATATTTTGCATGGATAAATGCCGATGATTTTTATTTTACGGATGCTATAGAAAAATCAGTTGATTATATGGAAAAAAATAAATTAGAGTGGATTGTTGGCAATCCATCTACTCTTAATAACAAAAATAAATTAATTACGAGAAACCCTTACTATTATCCAAATTTCATCATTAAAAACGGCCTAAGTATACCTTGTTTTTGGGGATATATACCTCAAGAATCTTCAATATTTTCAAAAGAACTGTACCTAAAATCAGGCGGTGTTAATAAAAATTATAAATATGCAGGAGATTTTGATTTATGGAAGAAATTCTCAAACTATTCTGATCTCAAAACAGTTTCAATTAAAATTGGCGTCTTTAGAAAAAGAGCTGGTCAATTAAGTAGTGATCAAAAGTCGTATCTAAAAGAAATCAATAAAATTTATTGTTACATTCCAATTGGAAAAATATTTAGATTAATTTACTCAAATACTTTAGGTTTATATAATTTTTTAAAAAATTTACTTAAATTATAAATTAGTTATTAATATTTTTCAAAACCAACTTAAAACCTGAAATAAAATTTAAAACGAAAAGATTAAAAAATAAAAATAATTTAATAAATACGTTATAATTTTTATACAAAAAAATTGAATGTTTCGTAAAATAAAAAAAGGGAAAAATTGCCTCAATATAGTTATATTTTTTGTCGCTAAATCTCTGTATTTCTAATGTATGAGGTTTAAAACTCAAACCTTTTGAACCAAAATAAGCTCTAGATATTCTATCTCTATTAATCTGCCCCTGACCTAACAAAAACATAATGATAGTCCAATCTCTTGCAAAATAGTTTTTAAAATTATTAAATGGGAATTTTTTTAACACATCTAACCTTACCACTGAGTCAAATATACCTCTTGATATCCACTTATATCTAAAGAAATTAAATAATCTTCGATATATATTTCCTGATAAATGAAAATTAATAATGTTTCGTGTAAACTTTTTTTTGTCTAGAATAGATATTCCTGTTGAGGCAACAAAGGATGGATTTTTTTCTAAAAAATTTATGTTTCTAATTAAAAAATCTGCAGATCTAAGATCATCTGCTGCTTGCCAAATGAAATATTTACTTTTGGATTTTTGTAATACAAAATTATAATTTTTAAATATATCTATTCTTTTTTTTTGTCTGTAATATCTAATAAATTTATATTTTTTTGCGTATTTTTTGCAAATAATAGACGAGCGATCAGAAGAACAATTGTCAGATATTATAATTTTTTTTTTCTTATATTTTTGATGAATAACATTTTTTATAAGATCATGTAATCTTTTTTCTTCATTAAAAATTGGTATTCCAATGGTAATTTTGTACATTTATGATTAATATAATTTATTCAAATTAAATCTTTAATTCATAAATTTTTTTTTATAGAAAAAAATTTGATCGTTAATAATTTTATTAATTATTTTCCCACTTTTATTAAAGTTCAAATAAATTTCAGAGGATAATTTAAGACCTGTTTTAATATTTAATTTATTTTTCCAAAGTAATTTATTTTTAACTTTATCTACATTTAATTTTAAAATTTTATTCTCTATATTTTTCTTATTATTTTTAATGTAAAAATTTTTCTTTTTGATGAATCTTAAATTCTTAATAATATCGATTACTTTATGGCCCCTACTTGGTCCGACATTCCATATAACGTCTGCAGATTTTTTTTGAGTGATAATCGAAATGTAGCAAAATAATACATCTAATATAAACTGAAATGGCCTAATGCTGTTAGGGTTTCTTACTACAACTTTATTAAATCTAAAATAGTCAGGGACCAATCTATTTGAGGCAAAATCACCTCCTCCATAGACATTTCCTGATCTAATTATAAAAAATTTTACATTTTTTGAAAAAATAAAATATTTATAATATTGACTGATATGATCAGCAATAACTTTGCTTAAACTGTATGGATCTACTCCTCCCAATAAATCCGTCTCTTTAGATTTATAATCTCTGGAAGGATAAACTTTATCAGTGGTAACTATAAATACATATTTAACACTTTTTAAATTTTTAATACTTTCTAATAAATTATAAGTGCCAATAGCGTTTGTTAAAATAGTATTTTCTGGATTCTTTATGGAATCTAAAACTAATGATTGAGCTGCAAAATGAAATATAATTTCAGGTTGAATTAAATATAATTCTTTTTGAATTTTATAAATATTTTTTATATCTAAAGATATATTTTTAATTGCAAGAAATTTTTTAATTTTTTTATATAATTTATCATTGGTAAAATAGTTATCATCATATGAAATTCCAAATAATTTTGGGGAAAAATCCTGCAATATTTTTGTCAGCCACACACCTTTAAATCCTGTATGTCCGGTAATTAATACTTTTTTTCCTAAAAAAAAATTTTTAACTAGCTTTAAATCTAATAATTTTTTTTTCATAAATATTTGAATTTAAAAATTATAACCTAATATTTTTTTAATCTTATTATTATCTCCATAAAAAATTTTTGGTTCATATTTTTTGACTTTACTTGTTTTAAATTCCACAATAGGCTTAATTTTAAATTTATTTTTAATAATATTTAATAATTCTTTCATAGTTATTGCTTTTCCAGAAGATAAATTAACAATACCTATATCTTTTTTTTTTAAAGACAATTTAACAATAAGTTTAGCAACCATCTCGACATCTAAAAAATCTCTTTTGATTTCTTTGTTTAATATTACTTTCTGTCCATACTTAGAAGAATTAATTAATAGATTTGTCAAAGTCTCTCTTTTTTTATTAATTCCATAAATATAAAATAATCTTATCCAAGTAAGATTAAAATTATATTTTTTTTTAATTTTAAATAGAAATTTTCTTAAATTATTTTTTGCTTTAGCGTAATTGATAACCGGAGAAGTTTTTAGATTTTCATTCAATTTTCCATTTATTATTCCGTATTCAAAACAGGTTCCGGTAACAACTAAATTTTTTAAACCATTCTTAATCATCATTTCTAAAAAATTTTTATGACTGTTTAAATGTTTTTTTAAATGAATTGGATTATCAAAGCTATCGAGGTCCTGCCAGGCAAGATGGACGAGTAGATCGGTATTTCTAAAAAAATTTAGTTTACTTATTTTTTTATTAAGATCTAATTTAAAAAATTTTTTTTTTTTTATTTTTAAATTTTTTTTATTGCAAAATAAATATAAATTGAAATTTTTTTTAGATATTATTTTGGTAACTTTGGCACCAATAAAACCTGAGGCTCCCGTAATAATAACTTTCATTTAAATATTTTTAGAAAAATTATTAAGCAGATAATTTTTTTACCATTTCTTTAAACACTTCAACAATATAATTTATTCTATCGTCATCTATGCCTGGCCAAACGCCAATCCAAAAAGAGTCATTCATCAATTTATCTGAGTTTTTTAAATCACCAATTTTTTTAAATTTAGATTTCATGAAAGCTGGTTGTTTTGTTAAATTTCCACCAAATAGCAACCGTGTCCCTATTTTTTTTTCTTCTAACCAACTGACAACTTTTACTCTATCTAAAATATTTTTATCCCTAATAATTAATAAAAAACCAAACCAGCTCGGGTCTGAATTTTTTGTAGGAGTTGGCAAAATAAAATATTTATCTAGTTTTTCTTCTATAAATAATTTTTTAATTTTATCAAAATTCTGTTTTCTTTTTAAAATAAATTTATCTATTTTTGACAATTGACTTAATCCTATAGCTGCCTGCATATCTGTTACCTTCAAATTATATCCTAAATGTGTATAGGTATATTTATGATCATAACCAAAAGGAAGTTCCCCATGTTGCTGACAAAATCTTCTTCCACATGTATTGACTTCCGCTGGTTTACAAAAACAATCTCTTCCCCAGTCTCGATACGACTCTATTAAAACACTAAAACTTTTCTTATTTGTGAGCAGTGCCCCCCCTTCTCCCATCGTAATATGATGCGCAGGATAAAAACTTAGAGTAGCAATATCTCCAAAAGTACCAACATTTTTTTTATTATAAGTGGCTCCAAATGCATCGCAGCAATCTTCAATTAAAAAAAAATTATTTTTTTTACATAGATTACTTATTTCCTCTACTTCAAAGGGATTTCCCAGAGTATGTGCAGCCATAACTGCAGAGGTATTTTTGGATATAGCTTCGTTAACACCCTCTAAAGTTATGTTAGCAGTTTCTAAATCAACATCTATAAATACGGGTATACAATTATTTTGAATAATTGGAGCAACAGTTGTTGGAAAGCTTACGGCCGGCGTTATAACTTCTGATCCACTAGAAATTTTGCGATCTCCCAACTTCCAAGAAGTTAAGCTAGAAAACGCTAAAAGATTAGCTGAGGATCCAGAAGTAGTTAATTTTGCATAAGAAACATTCATTCTCTTTGCCAACTCTTTCTCAAATTCAATAGAAAATCTTCCAGATGTTAGCCACATATCTAAACTGGAAGATACTAAATTTTTTAAATCATCTGCAAATAGAACCTTACCTGTGCAAGGGATATATGTTTTTCCAGGAAGAAACTTTTCTAAAATTATCTCGTTAAAATACTGATCACATAAATCTAATATTCTATTTTTTAAATTACTCATAAATAAATTTTTCTTTTTAAAATATTTACAAACTTATTTGTTATTTTTTTTGCGTTTTTATCAATTTTTGAAATATATTTTTTTTTAATTGGCCATTTAATATTTAATGTACTATCCATAGGAAAAATTCTACCCTGTTTTTTTAAATCATAATTTGCAGACATTATATATAATACCTTACAATTTTTTTTTAGTGATTGAAACCCATGAGCAAAACCTTTTGGAATAAATAAGCAATTATTTTTTTTACTATCTAATAAGAAGCACGTATGTTTTAAAAATGATTTGGATTTTTTTCTAATATCTAGCGCAACATCAAAAATTTTTCCTTCCAAACAATAGACAATTTTATCTTCACAACTAGGTGAAAATTGAAAATGCAATCCTCTTATTGTACCAATCTTTTTTGTTAAACTAAAACTAACTTCTTTGATGAAGTTATTTTTTAAAAAAAAAAAATTTTTATTTGAAAATAATTTCTTGAAAAACCCTCTCTGATCATAAAAATTTAAATTTTTAATTAACTTAACATCTCTAAGATCATTATAAATTATACTACGTTTCATTATTTCCATACTTTCCATTGTGGATTTTTTTGATTCCAAATTCTTTCTAAAAGTTTTTTGTCTCTTAAATTATCCATGCACTGCCAAAATCCTTCATGCTTATAGGCTCTTAAATATTTTTTATTTGACAGCACTGGTAATACATCTTGCTCTAAAATTGTACTATCCCCCTTCTTAATATAATCAAATATCTCCGGCTCAAATACAAAAAAACCCCCATTAATCCAACCTTCATTTAGTTGATTTTTTTCTTCGAATTTATTTACTATATTATTGTATAATTTAACGTAACCCCACCTAGCGGGGGGTCTAACGACTGTCATTGTAGCTAATGATTTATGTTTTTTATGAAAATTTATTAATTTATCAATATTGATATTAGCTAGGCCATCACCATAGGTTAACATAAAAGTATTATTTTTTAGAAACTTTTTTAATCTAAGCAACCTTCCGCCTGTATTTGTAAATAATCCAGTATCTATTAATTCAATTTTTGAATTTAATTTACTTTTTTTTAATAAAAAATTTTTAATGTAAGTCTGCTTATAACCACCTGCGATAATAAACTCATTCTGATTATAAAATTCGTAAATTTTTAATATATGCCATAAAATTGGAAATCCACCTATAGACACCATAGGCTTTGGTTTATTGCTTGTTTCTTCACTTAGTCTTGTTCCTAGACCTCCTGCTAATATAACTGTTTTCATTAATTATTTTTTTTTAAAAATATTTTTTTATTTCTAAGATAATAAATTTTATTGCAAAATTTTAGACAATCTTCATTATGAGAGATAATAATTACTGTCTTATTTAAAAAAAAATTTTTTAAATTATTAAAAACTTTATTAATTGTATTATTATCTAAAAAACTAGTTGGTTCATCGAATATATATATATCTTTTTTTAAAAATAAAGCTCTTGCCAAACCTAGACGCTTTCTTTGTCCTCCTGAAAAATTTAACCCCTTCTCCTCTATAATTGTACTCTTATATTTTGAATTTAAAAAATTTTTACTGTTAGAAATTGACAAACTTGATTTTAATCTAATTTCATCAGACTTCGAAATTTCATCTCTGAAAGTTATATTTTGCATTAAACTTTCACCAATTAAAATCGTATCTTGAGGTGCGAATGAAATGCAGTTTCTCCAATTATTAACGATTTTATCCAGGTTTAAACCATCAATTTCTATCTTTCCGCTGTTAGGTTTAATAAAACCAAATAGCAAAAGCAATAATGTCGTTTTTCCACTACCTGAATTTCCAACGATACCAACGATATCATTCTTTTCGATCTTGAAATTAATTTTTTTTAAAATATCATTATTTTTTTTATAACCATAACTAATATTTTTAAAAATAATATCACGTTTAAAATTAAAACCTTTATAATCTGATTTTCTATTTAAAATCTCAGTTTTATTTTGAAAATTAATTTTTTTAAATTTAAGAATTAATGAATTTAATGAAGAAGAAAAAAAATTTAAATCAAAATAAGCTCGATTCAATGAAATAATCGAGGGGATAGATCTTAAGGATAAAATTATTAATAAACTAAATAATGGAATATAATCATTAATATTTTCGATTTTATAAAAAACTATAAATAAGTACAATAACGTAACAACAAAAACTTCTATTATTAATCTTGGTACACTAACTATAAAATTTAATTTTTGCTCATTAAATTCTTTATTAAAAGTTTCATTTTTAAATCTATTGAAAAAAAAGTTTACTAAATTGTAAAGTTTAATTTCAATAAATAAATTAAAAGAATCTAAAATTCTCTTAACTTGTCTATGCGAGTAAGTTTGATAATGCGCTCCATAAATTTTTAATTTTTTTGAATAAAGAAAACGGAAAATAATTACTAAAACTAGTACTAAAATTAATAACGAAATAAAAAAATTTTGATTAATTAAAAAAATTACTAAAAAAATTAATAACAATAAAAAAGACTCCTTTACTATTGTATTTAAGCAACTAATTAATTGAACTGATCTAGAAATATCTGCAGTCAAATTTTTTGAAGTTTCAGCAATATCTAAACTTAAGAATTTTAAATAAGTGCTTTGTAAAGAATATTTGTATAAATTTGATGCAATATTTGTACTGACTTTTGTAATAAAAATAGATTGAAAATAATAAAATAAATAAAATAGAATATATTTTGCTAAAAAAAAAAAAAATATTAATAAATAAAATTCTTTAAAAGAAATTTTTTGTAAAAATTCTATTTTTTTTAAGTTATCAAGAAAAATATCAATATATATGGGATTAAATATCCCGGATATTCCCTGTGATAACAAGTATAGCCCAATTATATCTAATACTGAAAATAAAGAAAAAACTATAATTAAAATTAAAAAAGAAAGCTGATCTTTTTTCGTTAATAAACTTATTAAATTTTTAATCACTTAATTATATTTTAAATGCAATAATTTTAAATATTGAGCAATATTTTTGTTATTTAATTAAGTATAAGTTATAATTTAATCTTATTGTCAATATTTTTTAAATATATATCACTTACGTAGCTCTTTGAAGCTATAAATGAATTAATACTGCTGGTAAGATTCTTTTGTAAATGTGAAGTGTTATTTTTTAAATAATACTCATAAAATTTATAATTAAATAAGTTTTTATATCCACCTACTTTCGAAACTAATTCATAGCTATTTCCAAACAACAAATTATCTTGGGCATACAGATTATGCATAAAATAATACTCCATTACTTTTTTGTAATTGATTTTTAATTTTATTTTTTTTAAATTGTATAGAATTTTTTTGTAGTTCTCGATATTTTTTGGATGCAAATTAAATTTATAATAAAAATGCGGGTTGTTAATAGAACCGTTTATAACTGGTATATCTTTTGCTGCATATTCAACACCGATAGATCCGTAAATTGTTAAAGCAAAATTAATTTGTTCTTTTATAATCTGATTATGAGACACTGATGATGGCAACAAAGTAAATTTTTTATTATTTTTAACAAAATTTTCTATTATTTTGCGTGAGCCAAATGTGTAATCTGGATGTGTTTTTATGTACCAATCATAATCTGTATTTAATGAAATATCTCTTAAAAAAATTAACCACTCATAAAAATCAGCGAATAAATTGTTGCCGTAACTATGTGGGCTATCAAAAAAATCATGCGCAACAATTAAAATTTTAATTTTATTTGATTTACGAATAATTTTTTCACTAAAAAAATTCAAAGACCATGCAGATTTTGTGGAGTACAACATATCAACTCCAATTTTGCCTCCAAGTCTAAATTTTAGTCTTTTTTTAGCTAATAAAATTAATTTATTTTTATTTGTAAGTTTTTTAAAAATTTTAGGGTATGTTTTGTATTGCCTATATGCAAACATCTCATGTTTATTTAAATAATAAATTGATTTTAAAGAAGTTATATATGCGGGAATATCTTTACTAATAGCTATTCTGATCGGAATAGCATTTAAATAAACCGAATGAGATGCAATAACAGAGGTTATATTATTATTCTTAAAATATTCATCCCAATAAATAAAAATCTTAATACATTTTTTTAAAAAAATTTTAAAATCATCTGAATAAATATCAATGGTATATTTTTTTTTATCTCTTAAATATGTATCATATATTAAATCTCCTACTAATATATTTTTAATTTTTATTCTTTCTACATCTCTTTTAGTTTTAATATTTTTAATTATTTTTTTAAAAATAAAATCGTAATTTTTATTATTATTCATAAAAAAAATAAACTCACTCTTAAAAATATGACTATACAGATAAATACTATCTAATTTCACTTTACTTCTTAATAAAAAAAAAAATCTATAAAAAATATTTATATCTGAACTGATTTTATAGATTACGACTTTTGAAATTTTATTTTCTAATAAAATTTTCAATAAATTAATATTAATAATTATAGAAGAGCTCATATTATTTAACTCAACTAATATTTTATTATTAGAATGATCACTATTAATGTAATTTATATAATTCTTAAAATAACTTTTAATTTTTAAAATTAAAAAAAAATTTTTATACATTGAATTTCACTAAGCCAATTATCTAAAATTAACAATTTTGTTTTTGATATTTTCAATAGTTTTATAAGTTTGAAGAAAATTTTTGTACTTTGATTCTAAGGAACTTTTTTTTTTGATATGGGAATATATTTTATTATATACATTATTTAGTAAACTATTTTGATAATTCTTTAATAATAAAAATTTATTATCATAGTCAAAGGCTCCTTTTATTTGAAAATTGTTTTTTCTCCTAAAAAATAAAAATTCTGTGAAACTTTTTACCGACGACCATTTACCTTTATCACTATTTATTAATATTTCTGTATGAAGTAAGTCTTTATGATTATTATGAACGAAGGTAATTTTAGCATTCTTATAATATAATTCGAAATCTGCTTGAAAATCATTTGCAAATTTTTTATGAGTTTTTAAAATATTTATCTTTATAATTTTTTTCAAAAAAAGATTTAAAAAACTAATATAGTGACTACAATTATTGCTTATTCCACGACTATAAAAAACAAAAATATTAAATTTAAATGATTTTTTTAAATTAATAATTAACTTGCTATAGTAATTGCTATATAATCTAGGATAGTTAACAAATAATTTTATTTTTTTCTTTTTTGCAATATCAATCATCCTTTTTAATTCAGAATAATTTGAACCTCCGGGTTTCTCTAAAAGGATAAATCTTACAAATTTATATTTAATAACTTTTTGAAATACATCGTAATGTTTCTCTGTAGGAACTGAAATTACTACGAATTCTGGTGAGAATTTTTTAAAACCTTCTTTTAAATCCTGAAAACAATCAATTTTATATTTTTTATTAAATTTTTTTAACTGTGTGTAATCATGATCTACACCAAAACAAAGTTTAAAATTTTTATTTTTTTTTAAACATTTCGCATGAGAGTAAAAAAAATTTTTTAAATTATAGTCATAATTTAAACCTATGCCCCCTAATCCTATTATAGCTGTTTTAATATGCATATGAAAAATTATTAAATGTAATAATCAATATATTTTTTAGGAATAAGTCTTTTTATTTTTAATCCTTTAACATTATTAAAAACCGTCAAACCTAATATTTTTCCTATTACTAGTGACATGCTTTCTGAGCCTGCAATATGTTCATATTTATTAAGGATAGTCTGTATTTTTAAATTACCACGATTAATAATTCTAATTTTATAAATTTTTTTATTTGAAAAATACATATATTTTTTAAAAGACTCTGATGGATGTGTTAATATATCTATAGAATAATTTTTTATAACATTAATTTTTTCTTTTTTTTTAATAAAATTTAATAAAAGTCTCTTATCTAAATCATTCTCAGAGTTTTTATTAGTACCATTAAAATTACTACTTACGTAAATAATATGAAATTTTTTCTTTTTTAATTTTTTCTTTTTATTTTTTTTAAAATCTAAAAAATAGTAATTATTAACTGCTCGTATTTTTGTTAAATTTTTAAATTCTTTTTTAGCTTTTAAAGTAGATTCTTTATCAAAAGACCATATCTCAGATGGAAGTATTAATTTATTATTTTTTATAAACCTGCTTTTATAACACCACCAATGGTCAATAAAAGTTATGCTTTTTTTTTTATAAATATTTGAATAATTTAAAGCTCTTAATTGTAAATTTGTTAATTTTTTGCTTATTTTTAAAGGCCAATCTGTTCCGGTTATAATAATTTCTGACTTTTTTACGCTTTTAATTAAACTTTTATAGAAATTTTTTTTTTTAAAAATTTTTACTGCTGAACCTGTTAAATAGTATTTACATCTAATTTTTTCATATTTTAAGAAACTTTTTATAAAGTTTGCCCCACCGGCATCGTTGCAAACTATTAATACTTTTTTTTTTCTTAAATAATTTTTAAAATTTTCCAAACTTTTTCAAATGCTATTAAAATTTTTTTTATATCTTTTATTGATAAATCAAACGCGCAAACTCCAAATGCGATAAAAGTCTTATTATGCAATTCTTCTGCTATCGGACAAATACCTCTTTTATAAATTATATTTTTTTTCGATATAGACCAAGGAAAACCGTACCTTCCATATGCAATTTTATTTTGAAATATAGGATACATGTGTAAATTATCATAACCACTGCTTAATCCTTGTACCCCTTCAGCTTCTAAACAATTAACTATAAATTTTCTAGAATATTTAACAATTTTAACATCCAATACAATGGGAAGAACATAATAATTATGGGTTATATCTTTTTTAATTATATTTGTTCTTATTCCTGGGAACTCGCTAAGTTTCTTATTTAAATACTGTAATTTTCCATGCCTTTTTTTAAGTATATTTTTTAATTTTTTATACTGCTCTATTCCTATGGCCGCCTCAATCTCTCCCATCCTAAAATTATAACCAAGCATATTAGGCAAGTCTTTTTTTTTTTTTCCAAACATAGAAGACTCTGCATGATTTCTAAGTAATCGAACTTTCTCTGCTAATTTATCATCGTTTGTAACAACTATACCGCCCTCACCTGTATTAATATGCTTATGACAATTAAGACTAAATCCACCAATATTAGACTTCGTTCCGGTTATTTTATTTTTATAAAATGAAAAGGGAGATTGGGCGCTATCAGTAATAATTTTAATCTTAGTACCCTTTATGATTTTTTTTAAATTATCTAGGTCGCAAGATTGACCAAATATATCAACTGCTAATATAGCAACTGTTCTTTTTGTAATTTTTTTTTTTACTTTTTCAGGATCGATGCAAAAATCATTTTTATCAATATCAGCAAATACTGGTATCGCGTTCCAATGTAAAATAGAGGTTGCGGTAGCACACATTGTCCAAGGAGTTGTGATTATCTCATCTCCTGGATTTATATCAATAGCACCTAATGCAGCAATAATTCCAGATGTCCACGAATTTAAAACTATTGCATTTTTAACTTTATAAAAATTCTTTAAATAGTTTTCAAATTTTAATGTATATTTACCACCATAAAAATTCTTTTTACCTCCATAATAACTTCTTTTATTTTGACCGGCAACAAAACTAGATAAATTACCAGACTTTATAACTCTTGTGGCTGCTTTTAATTCCTCTTTTCCTATAGGTTGATGTGGTTTAAATTTATATTTAATTACTTTGCTGCCACCAAATAAAGCTAATTTTTTTTTATCAATTTTCATTTATTTTTTTTAAAAGCATACTTGATTTTTGCTAAATTAAAATCAATTATAGTATTAATATCCTGAACTCTTTCTTTAGGTAAGATAAAAGTCACATTATCTCGCGAAAAAAATGACTTTTTTTTTAAGAATTTTTTAATATTAAAAAAATAAAAAGTTCCTGTATCGTAATAAAATTTTTTTAATTTTTGAGACTGCTCAACATTTAATTTATTATTTATTGGCAAAACAGAATTTTTATTTCTTTTAAAAGCCTGCTGTATTGGTGCATCATATTCACAAACTGGAAAGCAACTTGTGTAATTTTTTAATATCTTAAAGCCTTTTTTTAGATCGGATTTACTAATTAATGGGGCTGTTGCAAATAAGCAGCAACCATGAGAAATGTTTTTGTAAGTATTTAGAAGATTTTTTACATGATATTGAACTACTTCAACCAAGCCAACATGATTATAGCATAAATGTCTTGGCCTCTCAAGAATTTCTGCTCCATATTTTTTTGCAATTTTAATCGTTTTTAAACAATCGGTCGAAACAAACACCTTGTCAAAAATTCTGGATTTTATTGCGGCCATAATCGAATAGTAAATAATTGGCTTTTCATGGAATAATTTAATATTTTTATTTTTTATCCTAGTGCTACCTCCGCGTGCTGGAATTATTGCAATTTTCATTTATATTTTTTTTTATTTAAAGTTTTTATTAGCATTATGATATATTTTATACCAATCTACAAATTTTCTTACCCCGTCTTCTAATGAAATTTTTGGAAAATACTTAACAATTTTTTTTATTTTTGAAATGTCTGCTTCAGTTTCAACTATATCTCCTAGTTGCAATTCTCTTAAATTTATTTTGGCTTTTAATTTTAAATTTTTCTCAATAATCTTTAAAAAATTCTTCAAAGTAATTTTTTTATTATTTCCAACATTATAAATTTCAAATGGAGCTACTGGAGAAGAGATAGTGAATTGCTTTTTAGGAATTATTTTAATTAATTTAGCTATAACATCAACAACGTCGTCAATATATGTAAAGCTTCTTGAGTGATTGCCAAAATTATTTAAAAATATTTTTTTATTATTTATAATATTTTTAACAAATTTATATAACGACATATCCGGTCTACCCCAAGGACCATAGACAGTAAAAAATCTTAAAACAGTAATTGGAATTTTAAATAAGTAACTATAACTATGCGCCATTAATTCATTCGATTTTTTTGTTGCAGCATATAATTGAATTTGATGATCAGTCATGTCTGTTTCTTTAAATGGAACTGAAGTATTAGCTCCATAAACACTGCTAGTACTAGCTGTAATTAAATGTTTTATTTTAAATTCTTTTGATAATTCCAAAATATGGAAGAAGCCTATTATATTACTATTTATATAAGACTTCGGATTTATTAATGAGTACTGAACACCTGCCTGAGCAGCTAAATTTACAATATAATCAAAATTATATTTTTTAAATAATTTTTTTAATTTTGAATAATTGGATAAATCAATTTTTTCAAAAGAAAAATTATTAATTTGATTAGAAAAATTACTTACCCTTCTTAATCTGTGTTTTTTTAATTTAACGCTATAATAGTTATTTAAATTATCTATTCCAATAACCCGGTATCCAAGATTTAGCAATCTTATACAAGTAAAATGACCTATAAAACCTGCGCAACCAGTAACTAAAATTTTTCCTTTATATTTTTTCACATTGTTAAATAATTGATTTTTTTATTTCTAAAAACTTTTTTATTAAAGACACCTTTTAAATCAACAAATAAACCATTATTTTTTAAAAAATTTTGATATTTTTTAGCAGATATTTTTAAATAATTATAATGCGGAACTGCCAAAACAACGATATCAAATTTCTCTTTTTTCTTTATGCTTTTAATATTTATTAGTTTATTTTTTAAAAAATTATCCAATTCTTGTAAATTAGCCATATAATCACAAACAGTAATTGTAATATTCCTTTTTAATAATAATTTTAATAATTCAAGATTTTTACTATTTCTAATATCTGAGCAATTTTCTTTAAATGTGATGCCTATAAATAATATTTTTTTATTTTTTATACATAAACTGCTATTAATTAAATTGTAGACATAATTAACCATGCTTTCGTTCAAAAATCTCCCCGAAAGAATAACTCTTGATTTATATTTTAAAATATTTGCTTTATAAGCTAAATAATAAGGATCAACTCCTATACAGTGACCACCAACTAATCCAGGAATAAATTTTATAAAATTCCATTTTGTTGCAGCAGCAGAAATGACTTCCTGTGTATCGATGTTAAGCTTTTTGCAAATTATGGAAAACTCGTTCATTAACGCAATATTTAAATCGCGTTGTGTATTTTCAATTATTTTAGCCGCTTCGGCTATCTTAATCGAAGAAACAATATGTAATTTTTTTATAATATATGAATACAAGTTAAATATCTGACCCGCGGCAATATTACTGTCTGCTGATACTATTTTAGTAATATTTTTAACGTTATGCACTTTGTCACCAGGATTAATTCTTTCAGGGCTGTAACCAACGTTAAAATCTTTTTTCCATTTTAATAGCGAGTATTTCTCAATGATAGGAACGCAAAAATCCTCTGTACATCCAGGGTAAACGGTTGACTCATAGATAATTATAGATTTTTTTTTTAAATTTTTAGCAACAGCAATTGTTGCATTTTTCAACATGCGGAGATCTGGTTTATGATTTATCTTAATTGGTGTCGGTATACATATAATAATATATTTGCATTTTGCTAAAAGTTTGGGCTCATTTGTAAAAAATAATTTTTTAGATAAGTAAAATTCATTTTTATTAACATTTTTAGATGGATCTAATTTTCTTCTGAAATTATCAACTTTTTCTTTAGATATATCGTAACCTAAGGAATTGAATTTTTTTCCAAATTCTATTGCCAAAGGCAAGCCTACATAGCCTAAACCAACGATACCAACTTTAAAATTATTATTTTTCATAAAATTATTAATAAGCTCTATATTTAAATATATAAAAGTTATATTTAATTATCAAAAAAAAATGAATAAAAAGTGTAAAATTGGTTGTTTAATATTTGCTAGATATAATTCAAAAAGATTACGAGGAAAAGCCTTAAAAAAAATTGGAAAAAAAACATTATTAGAAATTATTTATTTAAGATCTAGATTAGTTTTTTCAAAAAAAAAAATAGTCATTGCCACAACAAAAAGCAAGAGTGATGATCCAATTGTAGAGTTTTGCAAAATTAATAATATTCAATTTTTTAGAGGAAATAGTAATAATTTAATTAAAAGATCTATTGAATGTTGTAAAAAATATAAATTTACAAGCTTTGCACGAATTTGCGGAGATAGACCAATTTTTGATTATTTACTTCTAAAAAAAATGCTAAAAATTTATAAAAATAACAAATACGACTTAGTAACAAATTGCTATCCAAAAACTTTTGCATCAGGATTAACTAATGAAATAGTGTCTTATAAAGCCCTTATTGAAATCAATAAAAAAAAAAGTCTTTCAAAAGAACATAAAGAACATATGATAAATTATATATATAAAAATCCTAATAATTTTAATATCCTAAACATAAAATCAAAATTTAAAAATAAATTAAACAAATTAGATTTTTCAATAAATAAAAAGATAGATATAAAATTTATCTTTAAAATTTTAAAAAAAAAAAATATGAATTATACGTTACCAACTAAATCCTATTTAAATTTTTATAAATAAATTATTCATGAAATTGTTTAGTTCTAAAAAAAATTCACTATTCTATATAGCTGAAATAGGCTCTGCCCACGAAGGTTCATTCCCTAATGCCATAAAACTTATTACCGAAGCATGCAAATCAAATGCTGATTGCGTAAAAATACAAATATATAAAGCAGAAAAACTTGTTGCAAAAAAATATGACTTGAAAAGATTCTTACATTTTAAAAAAATGGAATTAAAAATATGGCAATATATAATTTTAGCAAAAATCTGCAAAAAATTTAAAAAATTATTTTGCGCATCTATCTGGGACAAAGATTTAATATTCAAATTTAAAAATTATGTTGATATTTTTAAAGTTGGATCTGGTGATCTAACAAATTATGAAATAATAGAAAAAATAACAGAAACCAATAAACCTTTAATAATTTCAGTTGGATTGTCAAACTTTAATGAAATAAAAAAAACACTAGATTTTATTAAAACTAAAAATAAAAAGTATTTAAAAGCTAAGGTTGCTTTACTACATTGCAATACTGCCTATCCAACACCTTTGAACGATGTAAATTTAAAACAAATGTTATTACTTAAAAAAAAATTTAAACTAACTACGGGATATTCAGACCATACTATTGGAGACTCAGCTATTATTTATGCTAAAGCTATGGGCGCTGAAATCATTGAAAAGCATTTTTCTAATGACATATCAAAGACTACTTTTAGAGACCATCAAATTTCCTTAAACAAAACTGGGGTTAATGCCTTTTTAGAAAAAATTAACTTATTATTTAACTTTAAAAAATCCAAACTAACAGCCAGTGAAATAAATCAAAATAACGAAAAGTCTTTTAGAAGGTCTATCTATGCTCACAAAAATATTAAAATTGGGGAAAAATTTACAAAGAATAACTTAATAAGTCTAAGACCCTTTATTGGTGTTTCAGCCGATAATATTATTAGTTTATATAAAAAAAAATCAAAAAAAAATTATACTAAGGGTGATTTGATTGATGCTAAATAATTCTCCTAAAATAACCGTATACATTACAAATTTTAACTATGGTAAATTTTTAAAGAAAAGTATTAACAGCGTTCTTAAGCAATCCTTTAAAGATTTTGAATTAATTATAATCGATGATGGCTCGACTGATAATTCAAAAAAAATTTTAAATAATTATTTTAAAAATAGAAAAATTAAAATTATCCTTCAAAAAAATAAGGGGTTAATAAAATCAAATAATATTGCAATAAAATTAGCGGCCGGTCAATTTGTGATAAGACTTGATGCGGACGATTATTTAGACAAAAATGCTCTACTTATATTATACAACGAAATTATAAAAAATAACGAGACTGCTTTAGTTTATTCAGATTATATCTTAGTTGATAAAAATGGAAACCTAATTAACCACGAAAGAAGAAATCTCATAAATAATAATAGTTTAAAAAATATTCCTGCACACGGGGCCTGCTCTCTAATAAGAAAATCAGCTTTATTTGAAGTTGGATTGTATAATGAAAAATTTGATAGACAAGATGGTTATGATGTATGGCTTAAACTATCAAAAAGATATCAAGTAAGAAATATAAATCTTCCTTTATTTTATTATAGACAACATGGAAAAAATCTTACTGGCAATAGTCAAAAACTTCTAAAAGTAAGAAGTGAAATTTTCGAAACTCATATAAAAAATTTACCTAAAAAGAATGATTGTATTTGCATCATTCCTGTTCGCGGCAGAAAATATGATAGCAGCTGTCCTTCTTTGATAAAATTTAAAAAAAAATACTTATTGTTTCACACTATTGATATTGCTTTAAAATCTAAAAAAATAAACAAAATAATTTTATCTACTTCGGATACAGAAATAATAGGAATTGTCAAAAAATTTTATAAAAATAAAATTACTATTCACAAAAGAGAGGAAAAATATTCTTTTATAAATACACATTATAAAGAAAGTATAATTAAATTCTTAAAAAAAAAAAATTTTTTAAATAAAAAAAATTTATTTTTAGTTTTAAATTTCGGTTACCCATTTTTAAAAAGTTATTTTCTAGACAAAGCGCTCAATCACTTAATATTTTTTAATAGTGATAAAGTTATATCTGTTAATACCGACATTCAAAAAAATTATTATTACTATTCGCAAAATGGCTTAAAATTAATAAATAAACATAATAATAAAAAATTTCTAAATCTAGAAAAAAATTTAATTTATTTTGAAAACGGAGGAATTTCAGTCTTCAATAAATATGCTCTCCTTTCAAAGGAGGCAACGAATCTTAAAATAGGACATATATTTATAGATAAATACTCTGGTATTAACATAAAAAATATAGAGGATATAAATATTTATAGAAATATTTAAATAAAAAGATTTTTTATTTCTAATTTTTAGCTTTTAATTTTTTTTTAATACATACAAAAATTTTTTTATAAGAGTCTAAATCTAAATTTTCATCATCTGTAAAACGAATTTTAAACTTTTTTTCTAAATCAACTATTATATTAACATGATTTAATGAATCCCAAATTTTAATATTAGTTTGTTTAGTTTTTTTAATTTTCTCATCATCTAAATTTTTTAAATTCAATATTTTTCTTAATGATGCTAAAATTATTTCTTCTATTTTTTTAGAACTATTTTTTTTCATTTACTGATAATCTTACTATTTGAAGTATTTCTTTTATAACGTCTCTATTAACTAAAGTGCTTAAGTCTTTTTCATTAATAATTTTCGGATTTTCAATTAAATCTCTTAATACTCTTCTCATTATTTTTCCACTTCTTGTTTTTGGAAGTTCCTTTACATAAAAAATATCTTTAGGAATAGCATATGTTCCATAATTAGAAATTATTTTTTTATGTATATTTTTATTAACTTGATTTTTAGAAACAATAAATAAAAAAAATACATTGCCAGCTATTTTATCTGCAACTGCTATAGCGCTACATTCAGTTATATCATTTATTTCCAATATAGAAGATTCGATCTCGCCAGAACCTATTCTATGCCCTCTTATATTAATTACGTCATCAACTCTTCCATGAATAAATATTTCATTTTTTACTTTTGTTGCAAAATCAAATAATCTAAAGTTGTTCATATTGTCCCAATATTTATTCCATTCTTTCCTGCCATTTAGAACGTTTATCATCTGTCCTGGCCAAGGACTCTTTATTTTAAATTCTTTTTTTATTTTAGGACTCAATTTCTCAATTTTTATTTTTTTTGTAAGTATTTGACCAACGGATCCATAATTATATTCTTTAATATTTTGATTATAAGTATGTGAGCAAATGATTCCTCCTGTTTCTGTTTGAAAATATGTGTTTATAATTGGAATGCCTATTCTCATAAAATGCTTAGCAAACCATCTTCCTATATTATGAGCTAGGGGTTCCCCCATTGACCCAATAGTCTTAAGATAATGACTTTTAAATGATTTATTTTTGTAAAGAGATTTTATCAATCGAATAAGAGTCACGGGGAGATATAATATTGTAACTTTCATGCCTAATATTTTTTTAAATAAATTTGAATTTAAAAGTAATTGTGGCTTTTCTAGTAGAATTGTTGTCGCTCCAAATGACAAAGGTCCAAACAGAGCGTAAGTATGTCCATTAATCCAGCCAGCATCAGAAGCTGTTAAAACTGTTGAATTTTCATTCATGCCAAATTTTTTTTTACAAGTCAATTTTGCATAAACAAAATAACCTCCATAACTATGGACAATTCCTTTTGGAACTCCGGTCGAGCCTGAAGTAAATAAAGCAAATAATCTTCTAGTAGATCTAAAATTAGTAAGTTTGTAATCCACTATTTCATTGTATTTGATCTTCTTATAATCGTTTAATAGAAATAACTTGCACTTATTTTGATTAAGTATTTTTTTTAAATCTTTCAAAAAAATTTGATCATTTTTTTTTGTAATAAAAAGATCGGGAGCAAATAATAAAATTCTTTTTGAGATAGCCTCAATCTCTAGCTCTTCAAAAATAACTGAGAACTGTATACCTTCGCGTGCACATGATAACATTATGACAGCCGTTTCTAAGGAAGCTGAAGCGTGTATCATTACTTTAGTTTTTGTTAAATTTTTTAACTTTATTTTTTTTTTTAAATAAGTAACGAATTTATTACTCTCTTGATGTAACTCAAAATAAGTTAGAGACTTTATTTCAAGCTTATTATTAATATATATAATCGCTTTTTTATCAGAAAACCCATTTTCAATATTTATTTTGATACAATTAAAATAAATATTTAACTTTCCATCTCCATTCCAACTAATATTTTTTTTTTTTTTTTCAAAAATTTTTTTAGGTATTTTATTCCACACAACAATGTTGGCAATTTTTCTCCAATAGTTTATCTGATTATTATTAATATACATTTAAATGAATTACTTTTTGATACTTACTAATCTTGCAGGTTGTCCAGCCACAATTGAGTTTGGTTTCACATCTTGTGTTACCAATGAATATGTTGCCACAACAGAATTCTCTCCTATTGTTACTCCAGGAAAGATAGTTGCGTAATTACCAATCCATACATTCTTCCCTATTTTCACTGGTTTAATATCACTTTCAGTATCAATAATTTTTTCATTTTTTTTCTTTGTTGGAAAATGAATATGATCTCTAATTGTAACGTAAGCTCCTATTTGAACAAAATTATCAATCTCAATTTTTTTTTTAACTAAAATTAAACACCCTTTTCCAATTTGAACTACGTTACCAATGATTAGTTCTGGCGAGGGTTTTGTTAATGATATCAACGTTTCAGAACATATAACATTATTTCTTCCCATTCTTATAACTCCATTATCAGTAATTCTAATATCAACATTTTTCTCAATTATAGAATTCTTTCCTCCTATAATTCCATAAAATTTAATTTTTATTTTAGATAAAAACCATTGAAAATAATTATAATATCTTGGACTTGCTTTATCTAATTTGAATTTACTGTAATAATGAACTGGCATTTAAAGGAATTATTGGGGTGGAACTTATTTATTAATTTCAACAATTTTATTTGGTAATATAAGCAAATCCGAAACTTGCATTCCATTAACAATCTTAGTTGCTCCTGGCCTTTTTTCTTTTTTACTACTTTTATTTATTAACTTCGCATTAAAAAAATTATCTTCATTGATAACTATTTTTGCTTTCGGATAAGGTTTAAGAACTATTGATTTGAAGTAATCTTCTGAAACAACATCAAAGTACGAAAAAGATCTAGGATTTCCTTTTTTATCAAATTCATTTTTAGGTTTAACATTCGTATATTTCCACCATTTATTATTATAAACTAACTGAATTCTATAAGATTTGTCATGTATATGGGTTCTTATAATGACAGTTCTTTTTGCAACTCTTAATAATTCTTTTATTGGTTTGATTAGGTTGGGTATATGCAGAAGAACATTATTGCAAATTACAATATCAAATTCTCCATTTTTAAATGGAAGTTTAAAAATATTTCCCTTTTTAAAAGAAACATTTTTATAGTTGCGCCATGCTTTTTTAGCTTTATCTAAAAAAATGTCATATGGATCAACGCCAGTATATGTAAAATTTTTCTTTATCGTTCTATTCAAAGATCTAAAATATTGGCCGCACGCACATCCAACATCTAAGATTGAATAATTATTTTTGACGTATTTTTTTACAAATTTAGCAACTGCTTTTGAGCTTTCCATCTCAGGATAGACACCGATTGCTCTTTTATAATAAACATCTGCTTGAACTTTGTTTTTTTGATACTCCTCTAAACAAAGACCGTAAAGTTTTTTTGTCATATAAGTAGATTATAATATATAGATTATAATATATAGATTATAATTGATTTATCAATTCCCAAGAATTATTTTTTCTCTTCCAGATCTCTAGATTTCTATGCTTATTAACCAATTCATCAAAATCTAACTTAGAAATATTTAAGTACTCTAATATTTCTTCAAAATTCTGTTTTGGTATTTCATGGTCATAAAGCTTGCTTAGTTTAATTGCCTCATTCCTTGTCATTTGATCATTTTGTATCATTCTGCAAGAATCTCTTGTCGCTCTACCAAAGCCAAACTTTATGTACTGCATATAATAATAAAGCGTGTCAATCTTGTCATCTAGACTATCAAAATTTGTGAATGTTCCTTCTGTTCTATTATTTTTATCTACTCTAAATTCTGGTAGAGCTTTTTTTATGTATTCATAATTTTCTAACATACTCCACCTAAAAAAATAACTAAAATAATATGAAGTAACGGGAAAATTTTTAAAATCATTCTTTGTGGGGTAGGTATAAAATGTTAATTCTCTTGGGCTAATATCTTGATCGGACCAGTTGGAAGGTTGATCTCCAACTAAATTTTCTAAAACTTCATTTTCATCTCTGATCTTATTACTATTTTTATTTAAAACTATACCACCATACTCACTTTCTCCATGTTCGGCATAAAATACATAAGGAATTTTTAAATATAAAGCAACTTTTACAGGGGTGGCAGCTATTCCTGCGTCCCAAGCAACTTTTGGATTTCCTCTTTCTATAAAAAATCTATTGGCAAGTTTTCTTGCAATTTTTTGATTTGGTCTTATATAAAAATTATCAAAACCTTCCAGTATTAACTGTTCTCTATTATAAACGCCGATATCATTTATTAATAATGGTGAAAAAGTAACTAACAAAGGATTTAATTTAAACTCAAATTTTAACCGATGGGCGATGTAACTTGAATCTTTCCCTCCGGACCAAGGAACAACGCAATCATAATCACTATTTACATAAATTGATTTTTTGTTGGTTTTTATATTTTTTACAATCTCTTCAAATTCTATTCTTCTCTCATCCCAATTAATTAATTTTTTATTTTGCGCATTAATACAAGCGTTACAGATGCCCTCGTCATTAAAAACAACTCTTGGTCTGCTTCTTGGCATTATACAAATTTTACAAAAAAACATAATTTACAATCGAATATTAATTTTTTTTTCAGCAAGATAATTTTTTAAAGAAAATAAACTTTTATTAGTAAAATGATATATATTTTGAGTGCATCCTCCTGAAATATTTGTTTCTCTAAACAGCTCTTCAAAATGTTCCCATTGCCCTGCTCCACCTAAAGCAATTATTGGAATTGAAGATATACTCTTAATAAGCTTTATTAATTTTATATCAAATCCGATTAAGGAACCATCTCGATCAATATTATTTATCAACAATTCTCCAGCGCCATATTTTATTGCCTGATTAGTCCAATCTTCTATCTTTAGATGAGATTTGTATTTTCCATTATTGACATAAACATCATAGCTATCTTCATTTTTCTTACAATCTACTGAATGAATTATTGATTGAGCACCATACTCATCAGATATATTGCGAATTACCTGAGGATTAGTATTTGAAATTGTATTAATAATAATTTTATCAGCTCCATTTTGAAATAAAAATTTAACTTGATCTACTGATGATATCCCGCCACCAACTGTTATCGGAACAAAACAACTTTTAGAAAAATATCTCAAAACATTAATAAAAGAATCTTTGAGTTTGACATTAGAAACGTCTAACAAAACTATTTCATCTGCTAACCACAAATCTACAAAGTTCATAGTATATCTATAATCAGGTTTAAAAAGCTTTGTTCTATGCAAAACGCCATCACAAAAACATAATGATAGGATAATTCTTTTTTTTAACATCAGCAATTTTCAACAAAATTTTTTATTAACCTAAGTCCATTTTCTTGACTTTTTTCAGGGTGGAATTGAACGCCAAATATATTTTTAGAGCAAACTGAAGATGGAAAATCTAAATAGTAATTTGTAAATGATAAAACACAATCTTCTTGATGCTCTGTTAAAATATAAGAATGTGTAAAATAAAAATCTGATCTATCATTTATTCCATTAAATAAAGAATTTTTCTTAATAATATTGCAGGTATTCCACCCTACATGGGGCACTAAGATATCGTTTTTTTTTTTTTCTATAATTTTGAAACAACCTTTGACAAGATTTAAACCATCAAATTCACCTTTTTCATAACTTTTGGAAAACAAAACTTCCATGCCAACACAAATTCCAAGTATAGGCATTTGCTGATTAATGATTTTAAATTTAATAAATTCATCAAATTTATTAATTTTTAATTTTTCCATAAAACTACCAAATGCTCCAACTCCGGGTAAAAAAATTTTTTTACAAATAGCTAAGTCGTTTTTATTAGTACAAAATTTAAATTTTATATTAAGCTTATTAAGCGCTGACCCTAATGAAGATAGATTTCCAATACCTACATCGATAATCCCAATCATCCTTTTAAGCTAATTTAGTGTTTTTACTATTCTTAATGAAAATAATTGTATTCAAAATAGTAAAAATAAATTTTGATAATTTGTTATCTAATTTTATATTATTATAATTTGAATGTATAAATTTTTTTAAATTACTTATATTAAAATAATTATTTACTAAATAAAGATTGTCATTCAAGAATTCCTTAAATGATTTTTCGTATATATCTACTAATGAGTCTAATGATCCATTAAATCCGGTCTTTTGATAATTTAATCTAATAGAGTCAGTGACAAATCCTTTAACCGTGTCTCTCAATATTTTTTTTAAATACCCATGTGATACTAAATAATTATTAGGTAAGGTATAAGCAAATTCAAAGATTTGCCTATCCAAAAATGGACTTCTATTCTCCATTGAATAGTACATGCAGTTCATGTCGTCATGATATAAAATTACAGGAACTATTTCATAAAATAATTCATTTAACATTCTATTTCTAAACTTATCATTTACAATTTTTTTTTCAGCAGGACTATATATGCATAAATAATCTTTTTTATTAAATAATTCATAATCTAAATTATTTTCATAATTGTGAAAATTTTTATTATCAAAAGACAAAATATTTTTGAGATCATTATTTCTTATGAATTTAGAAACTTTTTCGCTCCAAGATTTAATATTACTATTTTTTAAAGATAGGTCTTTTATTGTATTAAAGTAGTATAAAAAATGATGATAATATCCTGAAAAAATCTCATCCGCTCCTGTACCTGAAATTGATACTTTAAATCCTTGTTTTGAGATCTTATTCATTAATAATGAATGATAGTAATAAGAAATCGTCGCAATTGGGGATTCATGATATTTTATAATTTCTGATAAATTATCTAAAAAATTTTTGCTTTTTTTTATATGTATATATTCATGATTTAAATCTAAAGCTCGAACTGTGTCTTTAATATTTAAACTTTCATCGTAATTAGGATTCGGATCGACAATAGAGAACGTCTTGAAATTTATATTAGTTTTTTTTTTTGCGTACGCAACTAGAGTATTAGAGTCTATTCCTCCACTTAAGCAAAATGCTATCGGTACATCCGACCTTAATCTTAAATTTAGACTTCTTGTTAATAAAGCATCGAGGCAGTCTTTAGCATCATTATAACTAATTGCATTATTAAATTTAATTTTAGGATTCCAATAACTTTTTTCTATAAAAATATTTTTATAATTAACTTCTAAGTATGTCCCTTTTTTAAATTGTTTTATTTTTTTATAAAATGTTTCATCGTCATGATAAAGAGACTTGTGTCCATAAATTAAATTTTGTTTAATTTTATTTTCATTAATTAAAATATTACTTTGAAGTAGAGAGTGTATAAATTTAATCTCAGAGCCAAAATAAAACCCATCGGTATTTTTTAAATAAAAAAGTGGTTTTTCGCCAAATCTATCTCTAGCTAATAATAATTTCTTTTTTTTATCGTCCCAAATTGCAAATGACCACATCCCTTCGAGCAAATCTAAACACTTCACTCCAAATTCAATAAAAGCATAAAGAAGAACTTCTGTGTCAGATTGAGTTCTAAATTCATAATTTTTTTCAATTAAGTTTTTCTTAATCTCTTTATAATTATAGATCTCACCGTTAAAAATTATAGTGTATGGACCAATTGAGAATGGTTGATTAGACCTATCGTCCAGATCTATAATACTCAATCTTGAATGTAGTAAATATAAATTTTTATCTTGATTATTTTTTTTAACAAAATGAGAATAATCGGGACCTCTATTCTTCATCACGCTTAAGGTATTTTTTAATACTTGATCAACTACCGGCTTAACCCCATAATATCCAGATATTCCACACATTTTAAATTAAGTGTATATATGATTAAATGAATAAATAATTATAAAAAAATTGTCACTTTTTAAATTTTTAGATTAATTTCTTATAAAAATTACTTTCTATTTTCCATCTTTTAAAAAAATTAATAATGTCTAGATAGTTATCAACTATTATTTGGGGGGCATGTTTACTTTTTTTATTTTTTTTTCTTGCAATCACAAACATATCATTTTCATCAAAATATCTATTAACAAATACAACCCTAAAATTGCAAATTTCTAGAAGGTTTTGCAAAGAATTATAAGAAAAATGCCAAGGATGATAAGATGACTTAAATTTTGAATTAAAGTAATTATGTATAGGTTTTTTAAATGGAACTAAAATTCTGCTACTTTCGCTAATCATTAAAAAACCATTATCAACTAAGGAGTTGCTGATTGATTGCAATACCGCAATAGGGTTTGAACAATTGCATAAAGTCCAATTTAGGCTTGCAAAATTTATCGTTTTATTATTTTTTAATTGATCAAAATCCTCAATAGATCCTAAAAAAGATTTTTTAATAGTGATTTTTTCTTTTGTAAAATTTTGTTGAAAAAAATTAAAATTCGCTTTTGAATTCTCTGTTAAAATAATATTTACATTTGGAAGTTGTTTTTTTAAAAGAAAAGGAAAATTTCCTTCTCCTGTTCCGAAATCACAAAAGTTTAATCTTTTCTTTAATAAATTTTTTTTTTTAAGAAATTTTTCTACTAACTTAACACCATAAAAGTGTCTTGAATTCATTATTGGGTTGTCAGAAGTATATTGTAAATTTTTTGGCTCCATTTTTTTTGAATAAATTTTATTCCACGACTCTAAATTGTCCAAACTACCCCCCCCCCGTCATTATTAATTATATCATCATGAAATACTGTTCCTGTATTCTTTGATACTAGAACTTTTGACAATGAAAGTTTTGATAAAAATTTTAAATAGACGGTATTTGTTTGCTTTCCAGAATAATCTTTGTAAATGTTTTCAATTAAATATTTGGACATGGGATTTTTATATTTTAGACATTAACATCGTAATTTGTATCAAAAAATTTTTTCAGTGCATAAATCAAGCCAATTGAGCTATTAGTAACGGTAAGCTTAACGTGTTACCACGCTTCCACACCCGTCCTATCAACGTCGTAGTCTACGACGGC
>Ga0114981_10000270_pt1 | contig 32979 bp, 29 predicted proteins | sample S_140806_MF_Meta_FD_87028 | JGI IMG/M metagenome (GOLD analysis project Ga0114981, IMG submission 87028) | Freshwater microbial communities from Lake Simoncouche, Canada to study carbon cycling - S_140806_MF_MetaG | ecosystem: Environmental > Aquatic > Freshwater > Lake | place: Lake...
CCGTGCCGGTGGATCGGCGTGGCGTGGTCGATCTCGCTGCCCTGCCCGCCCTGTTGCGGCCGCCCACCCGGCTGATGTCCGTGATCTGGGGTCAGAACGAGGTGGGCACCCTGCAACCGATCAACGCGATCGGTCGCCTCTGCCGTGAGGCCGGTGTGCTGCTCCATGTCGATGCGGTTCAGGTGTTGGGGCACCTGCCGGTGCGGCTGGATCAGCTCCCGGTGGACCTGCTCAGTTGTGCCGCCCACAAACTCCAGGGACCCCGGGGGATCGGTGCCCTGCTGCTACGGCCGGGGCTGCGCCTGAGCCCCCTGATCGGCGGAGGAGGGCAGGAGGGGGGCCGACGGGGCGGCACGGAACCGGTGGTGCTGGCCGTCGGTTTTGCTCAGGCCCTGGCCCTTGCCCAGGAACGGCTCCAGGCCCACGACGGCCACGACCCCTTGGGCCCCCTGAGGGATGGGCTGCTGGAGCGGCTGCTGGCGATGGAGGGTATCCGCCTCAGCGGCCCTGCCGTGGACGACCCCTTGGGCCGCCTTCCCCATCACCTCAGCCTGCTGGTGTCAGGCGCCAGCGGCCAGCCGATGTCGGGCCGGCAGTTGGTGCGGGCGCTGTGGGGGGAGGGTTATGCCGTCAGCAGTGGCTCCGCCTGCAGCAGTGGGCGTGGCGCCGGCGCTGGCGGGCCTGCCCCCAGCCCTGTGTTGCTGGCCCTTGGCTACGGCGCGGCCGAGGCCGCCAGTGGTCTGCGTTTCAGCCTCGGGCCCTGGCTGGGCCCCAGCGACCTGGAGGGCGTGCCGGCGGCCCTGGCCCGGGCGCGGGACCGGCTGGGCCCCACTGGTGCTGGGTAGCGTCATCGCCCGTGCCGCCCTCCCCCGCCATGCTTCCTGCCGATCTGCGCAGCGCTGAACAGGAGACGCTCGACGCCCTGCGTTCCGCCCTGGCGGCCGAGCCCCGTGGCCGCTGGACCGTGGAGCTCCGCTTTCAGGGATTGCGACTGTTACCGGTGGTGCTGCGGCTTGCCCAGGCCCTAGCGGCGGGGGATCTGGCGCCGCGGCTGTTGTTCGCCGACATGGGCGCCACGGCCCTGGCCCGTCGGGATGGCGCCGATTTGGCGGAGTCCATTGCCAGCTTCGGCGACCAGCGCCGGCTCCAGGCCGCCGGGCCCACGGAGGGGCTGCTGCTGCTGGTGGGGGCCAGTCAGGCGGAATACGAGCAGGTGGAGGCCCTCTGTGCGGACCATCGCGGTGCGGTGGTGCTGGTCAATCCCACCCTGGAGGACGCCACGGTGGGCATCGGCAGCGTGGCGCGCCAGCGGCGCCGGGGTTTTCTGGCCACCTGGCAGGCGGCCTATGCCCTGATTCCCCAGGTGGATCGTGCCCTGCGGCGGGCCCACCCCGACCCCTGGGAGCTCTATCGGCTCGATGCCGATGGCTTTCGAGCAGTGGGCACCTGGGAGCAGAAACCGGATGCCGAGCAGCAGGAACTGGGGCTCAGTGGGGGGGCCGCCCCAGGCATGGGGGCCAACCTGCGCTCGTTGAATGCCTTGATCGAGGGCTTACAGCGCTAAGTCTCAGCTGGTGCCAGCCCGGAACCCTGGGTAAACTTCGCCAACGCTCAGGTGCCCATGACCGACCAACCGTCCGCCGCCCGTTCCTTCAACCTGGTGGATCTCGGCGCCGCCGTGGCTGTGCTGCTGGCCGTCGGTGGGGTGATCTGGAGTCCGAAGCTGAGCAGTGCCGTGGCTAGCGCCACGGGCAACGAACAGCCCGTCACCGTGAGTGTGGATGTACGGGGTGAGCCCGCGGCCGATCCGGCTGCCCTCTTGGAAAGCGCCACCAAGGAAGGAAAGGTGGCCCTAGTGATCCGTAACCAGCCCCATGGTTCGGTGACCGTGGAGCGCATCATTCCCCTGCCCCGGCGCATTTCCACCCTCACCCCTGACGGAAAACTGGTGAGTGCTCCCGATCCCAACCAGAAAAATTTCAGCACCTTCGACGGTCGCTATATCCTCCACGGCCAGGGCCGCAAGTCCGCGGGGGGGGTGGTGTTCGGCAACCAGACGATCAAGATTGGCGCCCCGGTGGAACTTGAAGGCAGCAACTACCGCTTCAACGGCACCGTGACCGACCTCAAGCTAGGAGCCTCCTGAGATGGGAGCCTCCCTGTCCCCCCGCCTGACGGCGGTCGCCCTTAGCGCCGGGCTACTGGGGGGCGGCCTGCTGGCCACGGGCCTGGCCCAGGCGGCCCGCGGCCAGATGGTTCCGGCTCTCCCCCCGAACACCGGACTCACCCCGCCCCGCACCGCCACCCTGCCCCTGCCGCCGACCCCGGTGGGGCTGCCCCAGCTCCAGAGCCAGGTGAGCTGCCCCACGTTGCAGCAGCGGATTGCCACCGCCGTCGGGGGCGAGGCCTCGGTGTGGAGCATCACCGTGGCCGATCCCAACGGGCGGTTGCTGGCTGATCTGAATGGTCAGCGCCCCCGGCTGCCGGCTTCCAATCAGAAGTTGATCAGCACGGCCTTTGCCCTGGATCGCCTCGGCCCCGACCATCGCCTGAGCACCCAGTTGTGGCGCCTGCCCGATGGCTCCCTGCGCTTAACGGGCCAGGGGGATCCGGATCTGGCCTTGCCCCAGTTGCAGCGCTTTGCCCAGGTGGCCCTGGCGACTGGCTCCGGGGCGCCGTTGCCTGGCTCGATGGTGCGGCTGCAATTGGCCGAGGAGCCCGTCCAGGCCTGGTGGCCCCAGGGCTGGCCGATGGGCGATCGGGCCTATGCCTATGGAGCGCCGATCACCCGTCTGGCCATCACCAGCAACGCCCTGGATGAGGCCGTCAGTGATCCCGCCGCCCGTCTGCAGCGGTTGATGGCCCGCAGCGTTGCCAAGCAGGGGGGTCAGGCGCAGTTGGTGATGGTGTCGTCCCGGGAGCCCCTCCCCCCGGAGGCGGTGTTGATGCATGAGGAGCCTTCGATTGACATGCATGGCCTGTTGAGCCTGGCCAACACCGAAAGCCATAACTTCACCGCCGAGGTGCTGCTCCGCACCGCCGCCGGCACCTGGGATGTGAACGAGGCTGCCCGGCGAGAAACCGCCTGGCTGTTCCAGCAGGGTCTGCCCCTTGAGGGGGTTCGCATCTACGACGGCAGTGGCCTGGACCGCTCCAATCGGGTGACCAGCCGTTTCCTGGCGGCGTTGCTGCTGCGCATGGATCACCACCCCTACAGCCGTGATTACGTGGGGTCGATGGCGATCGCCGGCCAGCGGGGCACCCTGCGTCATCTGTTCAATGGAACGCCCCTGGATGGCCGGCTCTATGCCAAAACCGGCACCCTCACGGGCGTGCGCGCCATCACCGGAGTCCTTCAGACCAGCGATGGCCCCCGCTATGTGAGTGCCATTTCCAATGGCGCCTCAGTGCCGAACCAGACGATTGGCAGGGTGATGCTGCAGGTGCAGAACGTCGGGTTGTGCGGAGGCGGCCCTCAAGCCAGCCTCTGAGGGTTGGATTGAGGGCTGGGCTGGGGACAAACTGGTCAGCTGGCCAGTCCTCGACTAGCGGCCTTGCGCAGCCGGTTGGCGGTCCGACGGGCGCGGCTGACGCCCTCCGCCTCGGGCAGCACGGCGGCCACCTCGCTGGGACGTACCAAACCAGGGTCCTTGCTCTGGAGCCGCACCAATTCCCGCCGCCCCCCCAGAACCACCTGGCTTAGCTCCTTGAGGCGCACCTCCAGCTCCCCGAGCACCTGCTCGGCGTAGCGGTTGGCCCCTTCTTCGATCGCACCGGCCTCCTGACGGCTGCGGCCGATCAGGGCATCCACCTGCTGCTGGGTCTGCTGGCGGAACTGGAGCGCGTCGCTGTGGAGCCGCTCGGCTTCGGCCTGACTCTCCCGCTGGACCCGCAGGCCCTCTTGACGAATCGCTTCCAGCTCTTGCATCGCCTGCTGGCGGCTGCGCTCGTGCTGTTCCACCAAGAGCCGATTGCGCTCGTTGGCTTCCTGCTCCAGATGTTGACGGCGACCCTGGGATTCTTGCTCCAGCTGCTGGCGGCGGCTAGCGAATTGCTGTTCCATCTGGGCCAGACGCGTCTGGTGCTCCTGCTCGGCTTGGGCCACCTGCTGGCGCGCCTGGAGGATCATCTGCTCGCACTGTTGGCGGGCCTGCTCGCGCAACTCATTCACCTGCCGCTCGGCCTCCTGGCGGATGGCAGCGGTATTGATCAGTTGCTCGCGCTCTCGCCGGGCCTGGTTAACGATTTCTTCGGCCTGCTGGCGGGCTTTGCCAATGAAGTCCTCCCGTTGGCGGATCAGTTCGTCGGCCTGGGAAATCTGCTCCGGCAGGGCTTCCCGGAGGGCGTCCATCATTTCGATGGCGTCCTGCTCATTCACCAGCCGCCCACCACTGAATGGAATGCGGCTGCCTTCCAGAACGATGTCTTCCAGCTGATCCAGCTGGTCAAGAACGGTGATGCGGACCTCTGCCATGTCAACCGTGGTGCGATGACCGATTAAAGAGCCTCGCGAGGTCCACCGCCACTCCCGCCGGCACCATCGGCGTCACATCCCCCCCGAATCGGGCCACTTCCTTCACCACCGAGCTGCTGAGAAAGCTGTGGTGGGCTGCCGTGGCCAGGAAGAGGGTCTCCATCTGGGGATCCAGACTTTTATTGGTGTGGGCGATCTGCAGCTCGAATTCGAAGTCGCTCATCGCCCGCAGGCCGCGCAGGATCACCTGGGCGCCGCACAGCCGGGCGTAGTTCACAGTGAGACCATCGAAGCTGCCCACCTCCACCCCCTCCAGATGGGCTGTGGCCCTCCGGATCTGCTCCAGTCGCTGCTCCAACGGAAAACAGGGTTGTTTGCCGGGGTTCTGAAGCACGGCCACCACCAGGCCATCAAACAGGCGGGCGCTGCGTTCGATCAGATCCAGATGACCCAGGGTGAGGGGGTCGAAGCTGCCCGGGTACAGGGCGCGCATGGGCAAAGCGGCGCTGCGGCTCTGCCTTTCTAGAGTCTCCTCTGATCTGCTCCCGCCGCGCCGCCATGTCCGAGCTCGATGTCGCCGCCAAGAAGACCCTGCTCCGCAAGATCCCCCACGGCGTGTTCATCTGTGGAGTGGCGGAGGGCGAGGACGTGAATGGGTTCACCGCCAGCTGGGTGACCCAGGGGTCCTTTGAGCCGCCGCTCGTGGTGATGGCGGTGCGGGCCGACTCCAGTAGTAACGGCATCATTCAGCGCACTGGCCGCTTTTCCCTCAACGTGCTTTCCGCCGATCAGAAGGACCTGGCGGCCGTGTTTTTCAAGCCCCAGAAGGCGATCGGCGGTCGCTTTGATGCCGCCCCCTTCCAACTGGGCAGTCTGGGGTTGCCGATCCTGGAGTCCGCCCTCGGCGCCCTGGAATGCGAGCTGGTGGGCCAGGTGGCGGCCGGCGACCACACCGTGTTCGTGGGTGAGGTGAAGCAGGCGGTGCTCCATCGGGATGGGGCGGCCCTGGACCTGGCCAGCACCGGCTGGCAGTACGGCGGGTGAGTCTGCCCGATGCACCAGGGGACGCAGCGCGCCCCCTGCTCCAGCAACCGGAACGGCTGAAACGGCGGCTGCGGGACGTGCCTGTGGAGCCCGGCTGTTATTTAATGCGAGATGCCGAGGATCGCATTCTTTATATTGGCAAGGCCAAGGTGCTGCGCAATCGGGTCCGCAGTTATTTCCAGAGTTCCCAAGGTCATAGCCCGCGCATCAGCCTGATGGTGCGTCAGGTGTGCGAGATCGAGTTCATCGTCACCGACAACGAAGCCGAAGCACTGGCTCTGGAATCCAATCTGATCAAGAGCCATCAGCCCCACTTCAACGTGTTGCTGAAAGATGATAAAAAATATCCCTATCTTTGCATCACTTGGAGCGAAACCTACCCACGGATCTTTATCACACGCCGTCGTCGTCAGCGTAGTCCCCTGGATCGTTTCTACGGTCCCTATGTGGACGTGGGCTTGCTGCGCCGCACCCTGGCGGTGGTCAAGCGGGTGTTTCCGCTGCGCCAGCGTCCCCAGCCGCTCTATAAAGATCGCACCTGCCTGAACTACGCCATCGCGCGTTGTCCTGGGGTCTGCCAAGAGAAGATCAGCTCGGAGGACTACCACCACACCCTGCGCCAGGTGGCGATGGTGTTTCAGGGCCGCAATGAAGACCTGCTGGCCTTGCTGCGGGAGCAGATGGACCGCTATGCCGAACGGCTGGATTTCGAGTCGGCCGCCCGGGTGCGTGACCAGCTCCAGGGCCTCGATACCCTGACGGCCGACCAGAAGATGAGTCTGGGGGACAGCTCCGTCAGTCGCGATGTGCTGGCCCTGGCCGCCGATGGCCGGATTGCGGCCGTCCAGCTGTTTCAGATGCGTGCCGGCAAATTGGTGGGTCGGCTGGGCTTCACCGCCGACGCGGTGGGGATGGATGGCAACCCTGTCGAGGTCGGCCGGATCCTGCAACGGGTGGTCGAGGAGCATTACAGCCAGGTCGAATCGGTGGAGATTCCCCCGGAAGTGCTGCTGCAAGAGGGTCTCCCCCAGCAGGAGTTGATCGAGGCCTGGCTGGGGGAGCGCCGGGGCCGCCGGGTGCGGTTGGCGGTGCCCCAACGGCAGCAGAAGGCGGATCTGATCGAGCTGGTGGAACGCAACGCCGCCTACGAGCTGCAACGGGCCCAGCGGGCCAGTGAGCAGAACCTGCTGGCCACCGAGGACCTGGCCCAGCTGCTCGACCTCGACCAGCCGCCCCGACGGATCGAGGGCTACGACATCAGCCACATCCAGGGCAGTGATGCGGTGGCCTCCCAGGTGGTGTTCATCGATGCCCTGCCCGCCAAGCAGCACTACCGCAAGTACCGGATCCAGAGCAGCAGCATCCGGGCAGGCCACTCCGACGACTTCATGGCGATGGCGGAGATCATGCGCCGTCGCTTCCGCCGCTGGTCGCAGGCCAAGGCCGCAGGGGGGGATCTGGGGGAGCTGCGCCGCGCCGCGGGCAGTGCCCTGCACACCAACGGGCTCAACGATTGGCCCGATCTGGTGATGATTGATGGGGGGAAGGGACAGTTGTCGGCGGTGATGGAGGCCCTGCGCGAGCTCAATCTCCATGAGGATCTGGTGGTGTGTTCCCTGGCGAAACAACGGGAGGAGGTGTTCCTGCCCGGCAACAGCAAGCCCTTGGAGAGTGAACCCGACCAACTGGGGGTGGCCCTGTTGCGGCGTCTGCGGGACGAGGCCCACCGCTTCGCCCTCAGTTATCACCGTCAGCAGCGGGGGGAGCGGATGAAACGCTCACGGCTCAGCGACATCCCCGGCCTGGGGCCGAAACGGGTCAAGGACCTGCTCGCCCACTTCCGTTCCGTGGAGGCGATTCAGTTGGCCAGCCCCGATCAGATTGCCCAGGTGACCGGCGTCGGACCCGCCCTGGCCCGTCAGGTGTGGGAGTACTTCCATCCCCAGGACCAGGACACGGCCGTCAGCGCGGACCAGGACCCCTCCCTGGAGTTGGCTGGGGGAGCGGGATGATCAGCCCCTTCAGCCCCTTCAGCCCCTTCAGGCCCTGGCTGGCCCTGGTGCTTCTCCTCGCCCTGCTGTGGGGACCTGGAGTGGTTCAAGCGGCCCCTGGCCTCTGCCTGGGTCCAGTCTGCGCCGATCAGATCACCCGCAGCGTCGAGCATCCCTGGCAGTTGCGGGTGCGGGTCGACGATCAACAGGGCCACCGGGAACGGCTGGTGGTGGATTGCCGGGATGGCCGGCTCAGCCCGGCCCTGGGACCGGTGGAGCGGGGTCATGCCAGCGCCCTGGCCCGTCGGGCCTGCCGCCTGGCCGGCGAGGCCTGATCGAGGGCCGTTGCCAAGGCCGCTGAGGGCCCGCTCCTAGGCTGGTGAACGACCAGCTCCAGCTTTCATGCTTCTGGCCCCACTTCTGGACCTGGCCCCGATCCCGGGCCGTGGGCCCCAGTTCAGCTGGCCACCGGAGGCCTACCTCTGGTTCAAGACCCTCCACATCGTGGGGGTGGTGGTGTGGTTTGCGGGCCTCTTTTATCTCGTGCGGCTCTTCATCTACCACCGCGAGGCCGAGGAGCTCGACCCTGTTTTAAGGCAAGCGTTTCAAGATCAGTACGCCCTGATGGAGCGGCGCCTGGCCAACATCATCACCACGCCGGGCCTGGTGGTGGCGGTGACGATGGCCGTCGGGCTGTTGACGGTCAACCCCGCCTGGTTGCACCAGGGTTGGATGCACGCCAAGCTGGCATTTGTGTTGGCTCTGCTGGCCTATCACGCCTTCTGTTATCGGCTGATGGGTCAGCTGCAGCGAGGGGAGTGCCGCTGGAGCCCCAAGCAACTGCGGGCCCTGAACGAGCTGCCCACCCTGCTGTTGGTGGTGATCGTGATGCTGGTGGTGTTCAAGGCCCAGTTTCCAACGGGAGCCGCCACCTGGTTCCTCGTGGCCCTCGTGGTGGTCATGGCGGCGTCGATTCAGTTCTATGCCCGTTGGCGACGATTACGGGCCGAGCGGCTCGCTGAGAAGGAGCAGGCAGGTGCTGCGGCCTGACGCTGAAGCCCATCCCCTGACGGCGGTGCTGCGGCGGGTCAGCCCCGACAGCTGCCCTGGTCGGTTCAATTTCCACTGCCACACCACCTGCAGCGATGGCAGCCTGCAACCTGCCCAATTGGCCGACCAGGCCCTAGAGCTTGGCCTTGAGCACTTGGCCATCACCGATCACCATCGGCTCACGGCCTACGACCCGGCGGCCGAGGTCTTGGGATCTGCCCGGGCCGCTGGCCGCCAGGTGCCCACCCTATGGCGTGGGGTCGAGATCAGTTGCCTGTTGGAGGGATGTCTGGTCCATGTGTTGGGGCTGGGATTCCATGCCGACCACCCGTCCCTGGAGCCCTATCTCCAGGGAGCCGCTGTGGTGGGACCGGCCCTGCGCTCCGAAGCGGTAGTGGCGGCGATCCAGGCCGCCGGGGGCCTGGCCCTGCTGGCCCATCCAGCCCGCTATCGCCTACCGGCCGAGGGGTTAATTGCGGCGGCCGCTGCCCTGGGGTTCGATGGCGCTGAGGCCTGGTACGACTACGGGATGCAACCCCGCTGGCAGCCGACCCCAGGGGTGTGCGCGGCGATCGCCGCTGACCTTGCGGATCGTGGCCTTTTGATGAGTTGCGGCACCGATACCCATGGTTTGGTCCTTCATGGTCGCTAGGGTCTGAACACACATGCCTCTCTTCCACCGATGGGTCTGTTCGATCGTCTGCTCGGCAACCGCCCCTCAGGGGTAAAGATCGCCGGCCAGGAGCCCGCCAAGGCCAAGAAGGACACGGAAACCTTCTTTCTCGATGCCGATGCCTCCAGCACCCTCGGTGATGTGACGTTCATGCGGCGTTCGAACACGATTCGTCGCACCTTTCCCGGCAATGCGGACAGCCCTGGTGATAAGGAAATGGTGGCCGAAGTGGCCTCGATGGAGTCCAAACTCGAAAAAATGACACCAGGGTTGGCCGGGATCAACCCTGATCAGGGCACCGAGGTGGATCTCACGGGGGGAATCCCCAAGGCCGTCAAAAAAACCTTTGCCCAGCCCCTGTCCCAGTCCCAGCTCGATCAGCGGATGAAGGGCGCCGCCGTGGCGGTCAATGCGGCCGGCACCGCCGGTCCCGCCCGCAAGTCCCCAGGCACCGGCACAGACTCCCAGCCCACCATCACCAATCAGCCCGCCAAGCCCGGCGCCATCGATCCGTTCAAGGCGATGGCCAAGGACCTGAACGGCTGAGGGCGGCGCGGGGGTCTGTGGCGTCTCCGTCAGCCCCCCGCCTCCGACCCTGCGCCCCCTTCCACCAGGGCCTCGCTGCTGAGGACCAGGTCCTTCAACTCCACCAGGGCCTCGGGGTCCGCCCCATCCCAGAGACCCCGGTGATGGGCTTCCAGCAATCGTTCGGCCATGTCCCGCAGGGCCCAGGGATTGGTGCGACGTAAAAACTCCAGCACCTGGGGGTCCCCCAGCCATTGCCGTTGCAGGGCTGCGTAACTCCAATCCGGCACCTTGCCGGTACAGGCGTCATAGGCAAAGAGATAATCGAGGCTGGCGGCCATCTCAAAGCCACCCTTGTAGCCGTGGCCCCGCATGGCTTCGATCCAGCGGGGGTTTAACAGCCGGGATCGGATTACCTTGTCGAACTCCCGTTCCAGGCGATGCATCCGCGGCCGCTGGCTGCGGGAGTGATCGCCGAACCACAGGGCCGGGGCCTTGCCGCCCACCCGTTCCACCGCCGCGCTGAGGCCGCCCTGGAACTGGTAATAGTCGTCGGAATCGAGCAGGTCATGCTCGCGATTGTCCTGGTTGTGCAGCACCACCTGGACCTGGCTGAGCCGTCGTTCCAGCCCGGCCCGATCGGCGCTGGCCTCGATGCCTCCGTGCCCCCCCGCCGGGTCCGTCGCTCCATACCGCCAGGAACTCCACTGGAGAAAGGCCTCCCCCAGGTCGGCGCGATGTTCCCAGCTGCCGCTGTCGATCAACCCCTGGAGTCCCGCCCCGTAGGCGCCTGGGGCGGATCCGTAGATGCGCGCCGCCTGGCCCTCGCTGCGGGCCGCCGCCGCCAGCGGATTGTCAACCTCGGATTCCTCCAGGGCCGCCACCATCTTGGTGGCCCGCTCGAACCAGCCCACCAGCTGGGGGAAGGCGTCGCGGAACAGCCCGGAGATTCGCAGGGTCACGTCCACCCTGGGGCGACCCAGCAGGCTGAGGGGGATCACCTCTAAATCCATCAGACGGCGGCTCGGTCCATCCCACACCGGCCGGACGCCCAGCAGGGCCAGGGCCTGGGCAATGTCCTCGCCGCCGTTGCGCATTGTGGCGGTCCCCCAGACGGACAGGGCCAGTCGTTGCAGGTCCTCGCCTTCGTCCTGACGGTGCAGATCCAAGAGCAACTCGGCGCTGCGGCGGCCCAGATCCCAGGCGGCTTCCGTGGGCAGGCCGCGGAGATCCACGCTGTAGAAATTCCGCCCCGTGGGCAACAGATCGGGTCTGCCGCGGGTCGGGGCTCCGGAAGGGCCGGCGGCGATTCTCCCGCCGGCCAGCCCCGTGAGCAGGGCGCTCCGTTCCGCCGCGCCGCAGGCCAGCAGGGGGGGCAACAGGCGCTGGCGCAGGTGCTCCAGGGCGGCCAGGGTGGCCGGACCGGTGGGCGCCGCAGCGGGTTCGGGTGTCGTCGGCCCCGGGGAAGGCGCGATGCCGGCCTCCGCTAAGGCCGCCCTGACCAAGGTCAGGGCCCGCTCCTCCAACAGGGCCACCCCATCCCCCACCCGGCGCAGCGCTGGGCTCTCGGGGGGCAGGGCCACCAGGCGCCCCTGGTCCTCAGGCGACAGCGGGGCCTCCTCCCCATCGCCCCAGGGATCCAGATCCAGGCCCAGATCCATCGCTAGGGCCTGGGTGAGCCCCGGCTGGCCGGCCTGGGGAGCACGGGCCAGGCAAAGCAGCAATTCGGCCAGTTTGCCGGGGGGGGGCAGGGTGCCGAAGGTGTGGAGACCCAGCCGGATCTGGGCTTCCTTCAATTCACACAGATAGCCATCCACGGCCTCCAGCCGGCTCTCCAGATCGGACCCCTGGGCCGTGGGCGTTAGGGCCAGGCTCCGCAACTGTTGCTCCAGTTGATCGCGCAGCAGCTCGGCCCGTTGCCCCCCCAGTTGGCGCGCTTCCCAATACTCATCGAGTTGGGCCTCCAACCGCAGCAGGTCGCCATGGAGGCCGGCCCGGCCCAGGGGGGGGGTGAGGTGATCGAGGATCACCGCCTGGGCCCGGCGCTTGGCCTGGCTGCCCTCTCCGGGGTCGTTGACGATGAAGGGATAGAGGTGGGGCAGGGGCCCGAGGGCCCAGTCCGGAAAGCACTGATCCGACAGCCCCACCCCCTTGCCGGGCAGCCATTCCAGGTTGCCGTGTTTGCCCACATGCACCACCACCTGGCTGGCGAAGCTCTCCCGCAACCACAGGTATTGGGCCAGGTAGGCGTGGGTCGGCGGCAGGTCGGGACTGTGATAACTCAGGCTTGGATCCCGGGCGTAGCCGCGCTCCGGCTGGATCAGCACCACGACCCTGCCGAAGCGCAGGCCCCGGATCGGAAAACCTGGCTCCGCCGGTGGTGGCCCCATCGGTTCCAGACCCCCATCCTGGGGCGGTGCCCCCCACACGGCCTCCAGCCTCTGCCGGCCGGCCAGCGGCAGGCCATCATACCAGCGCTGGTAGGTGCTGAGGGGCAGAACGTCCAGGGGAGGCAGGTGGGCTGACTCGGCGTCGTTGCTGCGGCCGGCCAGCAGGCGCTGGATCAGGGCCTGCCCATCCCGGGGCAGCGCGTCCACCGCGCCCACCGCATACCCCGCCTCCGCCAGCCAGCCGAGCATCAGGGCCACGCTGGCGGGGGTATCCAGGCCCACCCCATTGGCCAGGCGGCTGTTGCGGGTGGGGTAGTTGGCCAGCACCAGCGCCACCCGACGCTCCCCTGCGGCGGTTTGCCGGAGGGCCACCCAGCGGGCGGTGAGCTCGGCAATCCAGGCCAGCCGCTCCCGATCCGGTTGCTGGCGGGGGAGCGCCGTTGCCAGCTGAGCGCTGGCGCGATCGCTTTCCTTGAAGGACCCCACCCGGGTGATGATCCGCCCATCCAGCTCCGGCAGAGCCACCTGTAGGCAAAGATCCGTTGGACCCAGGCCGATGCTGCTGACCTGCCAGGCGGCCCGCGGCCGTCCACTCATCAACAGTTGCAACACCGGGACCCCCAGCCGTTCCCAGAGGGGCGACCCCAGTCCGGCGTCCTCGAACTGCACCGAGGCGAAGCCGGTGCCACAGATCACCGCCTGCACGTCCTCCCTGGCCAGCAGATCCCCGACCCCCCGTTGGACCGCCGCCTCCCGCAGGCTGCTGACCCACAGCGCCCGAGGGCAGAGGCCGTGCTGGCGCAGGGTTCCAAGGCAGGCCTCCACCAGGGCCAGATCCCCTGCCTGGCGCAGGGAGCGGTAGAGGATCACCCCCACCCGGGCACCTGGATCATTGCGCCAGTCGTGCTGGTGGGGATCCGGGGCGGTGTGCGGCTCCGGCGGCTCCGGCTCCTGACCCTGGAGCAGGCTGTTGAGGCTGGCCAGCAGCAGGCGCAGGTTGGCCGCTCCCCCTTCCCGTAGGCATGAGGCCAGGGCGACGGCCAGCGGGGGGGACACCGTGCCCAGGCCGGCGAGGGCCCGATCCTCCTCGGGGGTGCCCGCCAGCACCAGCAGGTGACGCCCCGGAGCGCCGGCGGCCCACTGGCCGAGCCGATCCAAGCCGTAACTCCAGTGGCCCCGGCCCCCCAGCAGACGCACCACCACCAGGTGCGCTCGAGCCACGGAGTGCTGGAGATAGTGATCGATCACGGCGGGATGGGCCAGGGCCGCCAGGTTGAGGGCCCGCAAGGCGGCTCCAAGCAGGTGCGGTTCGCGCTCCAGCAGGCTGGCGATCGCCACCAGATCGGTGTCGGCACTACTCAGGAGCAGGACCGGCGCCGCCGGTTGCTCCACATAGGCCAAGGCGCCGTCTTCTTCAAACGCGCCGGGGATCGCTGCCAGTCTGTGCATCGACTCATCCTGCTGTGCGCAGTGAGAAGATCGGGCCATCGTCTCCGCCGCTCATGCATCAGTTCCTCCCCTATGCCTGGTTCGGCGGGAAATGTGTCCCCTTCGCTGAAGCCACCCTCTCCGTGGCCACCCATGCCCTCCACTACGGCACGGGGGCCTTCGGGGGCATGCGAGCCCTGCCGAATCCGGCGGATGGGGGCGAGATCCTGCTGTTTCGGGCTGATCGCCATGCCCGGCGCCTGAGCCAAAGTGCCCGCCTGCTGCTGGCCGAGCTGCAGGAGAGCACAATTCATGAGGCCATCGGCCATTTCCTACGAGCCAATAAACCGACCTGCCCCATTTATCTACGGCCGTTTGTTTACACTAGCGATCTAGGTATTGCGCCACGGCTTCATAATATCCAGACCGATTTTTTAATTTATGGGATCGAGATGGGTGACTATCTTTCGCCAGACGGTGTGAGTTGTCGAATCAGCAGCTGGTGCCGCCAGGAAGACCGATCTCTGCCGTTAAGGGGCAAGATCAGTGGGGCCTACATCACCAGCTCCCTCGCCAAGACCGAAGCGGTTCAAAGTGGTTTTGATGAGGCGATCCTGCTCAACAGTCGCGGCAAGGTCAGTGAGGCCAGTGGCATGAATCTGTTCATTGTTCGTGATGGCGTGCTTATCACCCCAGGGGTGGATCAGGACATCCTGGAGGGCATCACCCGCGACAGCATCCTGGAGTTGGCAAGGGCCATGGATATCCCCACCCTGGAGCGGGCTGTGGACAAGACGGAGCTCAGCGTGGCCGACGAAGTCTTCCTCAGTGGCACCGCGGCACGGGTAACCCCGGTCCGGCGGATCGAGTCGGTTACCCTCCCCGCCGCACGACCGGTGATGGAACGGCTGAGAGACCGCCTAACGGCGATCACGGAAGGGCGTGATTCCGACTATGAACATTGGGTGACCCGGATCCGGATTGACGATTGATGGTTGCCACCACTCCAGACCGCCCAACTCCGGAGCGACTGTCCAGCCAGAGGATTGATTTCCTCGCTTATCTCCATGGTCCAACACGGCCGGTGTTGGTGTTCGACGGAGCCACAGGCACGTCTCTCCAGCAGATGGATCTCAGCGCCGAGGATTTCGGCGGGGTGGCCCTGGAGGGCTGTAATGAGAATCTGGTGTTTACGCGACCTGACGCCGTCCAGGCCGTGCATCGCCAGTTTCTGGAGGTGGGCTGCGATGTGATCGAGACCGATACCTTCGGGGCCGCCTCGATCGTGCTCGCGGAATACGAACTGGAGGATCAGGCGTTCGCGATCAACCGGCGAGCTGCCGAACTGGCCCGGGAGGTGGCTGATGCCTTCAGCACCAGCGAAAAACCCCGATTTGTGGCGGGCTCGATGGGACCGACCACCAAGTTGCCCACCCTCGGCCACATCGACTTCGACACGATGAAGGCGTCCTATCGGGAGCAAGCTGAAGGGCTGCTGGCCGGTGACGTGGACCTGTTCATCGTTGAAACCTGTCAGGACGTTCTCCAGATCAAGGCTGCCCTTCAAGGCATCGAGGAGGCCTTTGCGGCCACGGGTCAACGCCGGGCCCTGATGGTGTCGGTGACGATGGAAACCACCGGGACGATGCTGGTGGGTTCGGATATTGCCGCCGTGGTGGCGATCCTGGAGCCTTTTCCGATTGATGTGCTCGGGCTGAACTGCGCCACGGGCCCGGAACAAATGAAGGAGCACGTGCGCTTCCTCAGTGAGCACAGCCCCTTTGTGGTGAGCTGCATTCCCAATGCCGGTCTTCCCGAAAACATCGGCGGCGTTGCGCACTACCGGCTGACTCCGCTGGAAATGAAATTGCAGCTGCTTCACTTCGTTGAAGACCTTGGTGTGCAGGTGATCGGTGGCTGTTGCGGCACCACCCCCGCCCATATCGGGGCCCTGGCTCAGCTGGCAGCTGAGCTGAAGCCAGGGAATCGCACAGTTCGACTTCCGGATCAGCGCCGCGAGCGGCCCCTCCTGCGCTATGAACCCTCCGCCGCCTCGATCTATGGCGTCACCCCCTATCACCAAGACAACTCCTTCCTGATCATCGGCGAACGGTTGAATGCCAGTGGATCCAAGAAGGTGCGGGAGTTGCTCAATGCCGAGGACTGGGACGGTCTAGTGGCTGTGGCACGCAGCCAGGTGAAGGAGAACGCCCATGTGCTCGACGTCAATGTCGATTATGTGGGGCGCAACGGAGAAGAAGATATGCATGCCCTTGTGAGTCGCCTGGTCACAAATGTGAACCTGCCTCTGATGCTCGATTCCACCGAGTGGCAGAAAATGGAGGCCGGCCTCAAGGTGGCAGGTGGCAAGTGCATTCTCAACTCCACGAACTACGAAGATGGAGATGAGCGCTTCTTCAAGGTACTGGAAATTGCCCGGACCTATGGCGCTGGCGTGGTGGTGGGCACGATCGACGAAGAGGGGATGGCGCGTAGTGCTGAGCGCAAATTTGCGATTGCCCAGCGGGCCTATCGGGATGGCCTGGAGTTCGGGATCCCCGCCCACGAAATCTTCTATGACCCCCTAGCCCTGCCGATCTCCACGGGCATTGAGGAGGATCGCAACAATGCGGCGGCCACGGTGGAGTCAATCCGGATGATCCGAGCCAACCTCCCCGGGGTTCATGTCCTCTTGGGGGTAAGCAATGTCAGCTTCGGCTTGTCTCCGGCCGCTCGAATTGTTCTCAATTCCGTATTTCTTCATGACTGCTGTGAAGCCGGGATGGATGCGGCCATTGTTAGTCCCGCAAAAATTCTTCCGCTCGCGAAGATCAGCCCCGAACATCAGCAAGTCTGCCGGGATTTGATCTACGACCGTCGTCGCTTTGAGAACGGGATCTGTGTTTACGATCCTCTCACGGAACTCACGACGCTCTTCGAGGGCGTTTCGGCCAAAGAAGCCCGCTCCTCGGGTCCATCCTTGGCCGATCTGCCGGTGGAACAACGGCTGACACAACACATCATTGATGGTGAACGGATTGGTCTGGAGTCGTCCCTTTCGGAGGCGTTGCAGTCCTATCCCCCTCTACAAATCATCAACACCTTCTTGCTGGATGGCATGAAGGTGGTGGGGGAACTCTTCGGCTCCGGCCAAATGCAGCTTCCCTTTGTGCTCCAAAGTGCCGAAACCATGAAATCGGCGGTGGCCCATCTGGAGCCCTTCATGGAAAAAATCGAGGGTCAATCCAGTAGTAAGGGCAAGTTCCTCATTGCCACCGTCAAGGGGGATGTTCATGACATCGGCAAAAATCTTGTGGACATTATTCTTACCAATAATGGCTATGAGGTGATCAATCTCGGCATCAAGCAGACCGTGGATCAGATCGTCGAGGCCCAGCAGCGCCATCAGGCGGACTGCATCGCCATGAGTGGATTGCTGGTGAAATCCACGGCGTTCATGAAGGACAACCTGGAGGCCTTCAATGCGGTGGGAATCGCCGTCCCTGTGATCCTGGGTGGCGCCGCGCTCACGCCCCGTTTTGTCCATGGCGACTGCCGGGCGGCTTACCACGGGCAGGTGATCTATGGCCGCGATGCCTTTGCCGACCTTCGCTTCATGGATGCCTTGATGGCCGCCAAGGCCAACGGGCGCTGGGAGGACCTCGGCGGCTTCCTGGATGGCCCACCGCCTGGCCTGGGCCTGGGCGATGGGGCTGAGCCCGCCGCCGCCGAAGCCCCTTCCCCAGCACCCTCCGAGGCGAACTCCGAGGCGAACTCCGCCGCCAAAGCGTCGCCCCTGTCTTCGATCGACTCCACCCCCATCGCGAGCGATGAACGCTCCGACATCGTGCCCGAGGAGCTGGCGATTCTGCCTCCCTTCTGGGGAGCCCAGGTGCTGCGGGAGGACGCCATTGACCTGCGCGAGGTCTTCGCCTATCTGGATCGCAATGCTCTCTTCGCCGGCCAGTGGCAACTCCGCAAAACCCAGCAGCAAAGTCGGGAGGAGTACGAGGCGATGCTGGCCGAAAAGGCGGAGCCTGTGTTGCAGCACTGGATGGGGCGCTGCCTGGAGGAGGGCCTGCTGACCCCTCGGGTCGCCTACGGCTACTTCCCCTGCGGTCGGCTGGGTAACGCCGTGGTGGTGTTTGATCCCTCGACCTTGGCCCCGGGGGCGGATCCGGCCCTAGCCGGCGGCGAACTTGGTCGTTTCGCCTTGCCTCGGCAACGCAGCGGCAACCGCTATTGCATCGCTGATTTCTATCGCGACCTGCATCACGCTCCTGACGGCAGCCTGCGCCCGACCGATACCTTGCCGATGCAGGCTGTCACCATGGGGGAACGGGCCACGGCCTTTGCCCAGCAATTGTTTGGGGCTGATCAGTACAGCGACTATCTCTACTTCCATGGCTTGGCAGTCCAATTGGCCGAGGCCCTCGCCGAATGGACCCATGCCCGCATTCGACGTGAGATGGGATTTGGGGCGGATGAACCGTCCCAGCTCAAGGAGGTGCTGGCTCAGCGTTATCGCGGCAGTCGCTATTCCTTTGGCTATCCAGCCTGCCCGAATGTGGCGGATTCACGCCAGCAGTTGTTGTGGCTGGGCAGTGAGCGCATCGGCTTGACGATGGATGAAAGTGATCAGCTCGAACCTGAACAGAGCACCACGGCCTTGGTGGCCCTGCACCCAAAGGCCCGTTACTTCAGCGCTTGAGACCAGCCCCTGGGGTCCATGGCAGGCTCTAGGGGTTTCAGCTTTTGTTCCCATGGCCATCTCCGGACCCGATGGAGTCGATGCCGCCATTGCCGCCGGCCTCGATCTTGATGGAACTCCGATTCCCGATGAAATGCTGACGCTTTACCGCACGGTCATGGAGCTGGAAAGCCAGCGGGCGCGCAGCGGGGTGAAAAAGTCGATGCGCAATCGGGTGGTCAAAACCGGTTCCAAGCACTTCGACCAGGCCACCCTGGATGCCCGACTGAAGGCCGCCGGTTGGGAGGGACTCAAGCCCAAGGAGATCGCCTTCTTCTACGGCTGAGCTGGGTTCAGCTGCAAAGGTCCTCAAGGGCCTCGATGACCTCCTGCTGGAACTGCTCGAGGTCGTCGGAGTCGCTCAGATCAATGCCCTCACCTGCGGCATTCTGGGTGAGCTCCTGGAAGTGGAACGCGCCTTCGCCATGGGCAAGAAATTCCATGGCGGTGGGCTCACCGCTTTCCTTGAACGCATCGCAAAGGGCCATGAAGGCCGCGTCTTCGTTGAAATCCCAGCTCATGAAGGGGGGGTGTGGCTGAAGGTTATTGGGGTGGTGCTGCATGACTCTTAACGCCTCCCCCCCGGAATTCGTCAACCTCCTGGCAGAACTTTGTGCCAGTCCTCCGGCAGACTCATCCCTTCGCCTCGCCCCGTCAGGCCGTGGTCGCCCCCCCCGCCCCAGCCCTCAACGTCCTGGGAGAACCCTTGCAGGAGTGCGGATGCCAGCCGGTGACCGGTTGGTTCCGTGATGGTTTCTGCCGCACCGATCCCGCCGACCTCGGCCTCCACACGGTCTGTTGTGTCGTCAACGAAGCCTTTCTCAGTTACACCCGAGCCCAGGGCAACGACCTCACCGCTCCTGCTCCGGCCTATGGCTTCCCGGGACTGCGCCCCGGGGACCACTGGTGCGTCTGCGCCGCCCGCTGGCTGGAGGCCTATGAGGACGGCATGGCTCCACCGGTCCGGTTGGAGGCCTGTGAACGCACCTGCCTGGAGGTGATCCCCCTCGACCTGCTGCGGCAGGTGGCCGTCTGAGGCGTTACCAAGGGATGGTTTGGCCGTCCCAGGCCAGAAAGGCGCCGCTCTGCTCCGGCTGGCGCTTTTCCAACACGTCTAACAGCTGCTCTGCAGCCCGTTCCGGGCTGAACAGCTGCGCTGCCGCAAGACCTTGGCTGAAGGGCGCGGACAGGGCGGTGGTCGTTGTGCCGGGGTGCAGCAGGGTCACGCAGACCCGCGGCAGTCGCCGTTGCCATTCCAGGGCGAGGGTCCGCAGCAGTTGGTTCTGGGCGGCCTTGGCGGCTCGGTAGGCATACCACCCCCCCAGTCGGTTATCACCGATGCTCCCGACCCGGGCCGACAGGCTGGCGAAATGCACCGTCTGATCCCGGGGCAATGCCGCCTCGAGGGCCTGGGCCAGGAGCAACGGGCCAAAGGCATTCACGGCAAAGCTCCGCTCCAGGGCCCCCCGTTGCACCTGGCTAAGTCGCTTCTCCGGCTGGATCTGGCTGTCATGGAGCAAACCGGCGGTGCAGATCACCAACCGGAGTGGGGCCAGCTGCTCCTGAGCCGTGGCGGCCAGCCGGGCCAGGCTGGCGTCATCGCCGAGGTCGAGCTGGAGGTGATCCCCGTGATCTTCCGCTTGCCGCCCTGCGGACCAGATTCGCAACTGCGGTGCTCGGTTCGGCAAGGCCTGCCTCAGCGCACGACCGATGCCCCCCAGGCCAACCACCAAGGCACTGCCCTGCCAGTCGCGCCAGGGGGAAGGCGCGGAGGACGGGGGGATCGGGGGGGAGGGCACCATGGCGCCTGGGGGCGGATGGCGCATGATGGCAGCGCCAGAACGGGTCCATGGCACTGCGTATCACCATCCTTGGCCAAGGGGCCTGGGGATCCACCCTGAGGCGCCTCTGGGAATCTCAGGGGCATCAGGTCAGCGGCTGGTCCCGACGCGATGGCGGTTCCCCCCTACCCCTGCTCGACTCGAGTGAGCTGGTGGTCGCCGCCGTGTCCATGGCCGGGGTGAAGCCCCTGGCGAGCGACCTTGGCCCCCATTGGCCCGATGGACTGCCCTTATTGAGCTGCAGCAAGGGCCTGGACCTGCTCGGTCTGTGCACCGCCTCCCAGCTCTGGGGTCAACACCTCGGCCCCCAGCCCCTGGCGGTGCTGAGTGGGCCCAACCTGGCCGACGAGTTGGATCGGGGCCTGCCGGCGGCCAGCGTGGTCGCCAGTGAGGATGGCGAGCTTCGGCAGCGACTTCAGGCCGCCCTGGGTACCCCCAACCTGCGGCTCTACACCAACGCTGATCCGATTGGGACCGAAGCGGCCGGTGCGCTCAAAAATGTGATGGCCGTTGCTGCGGGCATCAGCGATGGGCTGGGGCTCGGAGCCAATGCCAAGGCGTCGCTTCTCTGCCGTGGGCTGGCGGAAATCGGTACGGTGCTGCGGGCCCTGGGGGGGCAACCCGCCACCCTCTATGGCCTCGCCGGCCTCGGAGACCTGCTGGCGACGGCCAACAGTGCCCTCAGTCGCAACTACCGCTTCGGGCTGCTGCTGGCGGAAGGCTGCGATGAATCCAGTGCTCTGGCACGGATTGGAGCCACGGTGGAGGGCCCGCGTACGGCCAGGGCCAGCCTGGCCCTGGCCGTGCGCGAGGGGTGGCGCCTGCCGATCTGCGAACAAATCGTCGGCCTCCTGCCCGGGGGCGTGGAGGCCCGTGGGGTGGTGAGGGCGCTGATGGATCGGGACCCCAGGGCCGAGGCGGAGCCATGAGCCCGGCCAGCCCTGGGGCGCCGTCGGCCCTGCTGATCGAAGCCTTCACCGAGAAGAACGGGGCCGGCAATGGCGCCGCGGTGGTGTGGTTGCAGGAACCCGCACCGGAGTCTTGGATGCAGGCCTTGGCCGGCAGCCTGCGCCAATCCGAAACGGCCTTCCTGCTGCGGCTCGGCGACGATTGGATCCTGCGCTGGTTTACCCCCACCTGTGAGGTGCCCCTCTGCGGCCACGCCACCCTGGCCAGTGTGCTGGCCCTCGGGCACTGGAGCCAGCTTGCGCCCGGCTCTGGTCTGAGCCTGCACACCCGCAGCGGACCGTTGCCGGTGCAATTGCTGCCAACGGATCCGGCTGATCCGGCTGGGGCCTTGGCGGGCGCGGGGGGCCTCGAGAGCCCATGGGCGGCAATTCAGCTGCCCGGGGGAGGGCTTCGGCCAGGCCCTGTCCCCAAGACGCTCGAGAGCCTGATCAGCGCCAGGCTGGGGGTGGGTTGTGAACGGTTCTGGGAGTCGGCCCTCGGCTACAGCGTGGTGCTGCTGCCGGCCTCCGCGCCGCTGGCCCGCCTGGCGCCGATCGCCAGCGACCTCCGGGGGGAGCTGCGCCAGGGGTTAGTGGTGATGCAACCCACCGCTGGTGGCGCGATTTCGCCCCCTCTGCTGAACGGGGAGCCGGTGGATTACCAGCTGCGTTTCTTCGCTCCAGGACTGGGCATTGACGAAGATCCGGTGACGGGTTCCGCCCACGCTTTGGTGGCTCCCTGGTGGCAGCAGCAGCTGGGACGGGAGCGAGTTCTGGGCTGGCAATGCTCTGACCGTCCTGGGGGGATGGTCGCGGAGGCCGGGTCCTGCGGCATGATCCGGCTGATCGGTTCAGGAGTCCTGCTTTGGGACGGCAGCTTGCGGATACAGCCCCAACCCCACCTCCCGGTGGCGTCCCGCGCCGGCTTGCCGTTTTCGGCCGACGGATCCGGGGACGCTGGAACCGCCAGCGTCAGCGGCTGGTCGGCCTGGCAGGCACTGCGACCGCAGGCCTGACCCGCTCCCTGCGTCACTCCCCCCTGCTCGTCACGGCACCTCTGGGCCTATTGGCGGTGGGGGCGGGCTTCGGGGCCCAGTCCCTGCTGCGGCCAGCCGGGATCCATCCAGACCACGATGTGCTCGAAGCCCTGATCGCGGCGCCGGCCCCCACCCAGGTGACCACCCCCCAGGCGGCTGCCAACGTGTCCCCCTCGCCGCAACCCACCAGCGCCCCCACCGTCCGACGGGCGGCCCAGAAGGGCTCAGGGGACGGCCTGGCGGAACCGGAGGCGGGGGCTGTGGTCGATATGGAAATCCGGGTTGCCCTGCTCAAGATCTCCGCCAATCCAACCCTCAGCGCCAGTGGCGCCTGGACCCTGCTGGACCGCGATGGCAAGGTGCTCCAGCAGGGTGGGCCCGGCCAGACCGCCGACCTCGGCGCGGCCCTGGCCTCCAGGCCTGAGGCGTGGCTTCAGACCGCTCCCGGCTCCCACCTCACGGCAGATGGCCAGCCCTATGACGGTCGCTTCCGGGTGTTGCGGGCCGCCAATGGGGTCCAGGTCGTCAACCATCTCAGCCTCGAGCGCTACATCAGTTCGGTGGTGGGGGGTGAAATGCCCAGCGACTGGAACATCGAAGCCCTACGGGCTCAGGCCGTGGCCGCCCGCTCCTACGCCATGGCCCACATGGCCCGACCGGCCGATGCGCAGTGGCACCTGGGGGACACCACCCGCTGGCAGAACTACACCGGCCTCACCAGTGTGAATGGCCGCACCCGTGAAGCCACCAGCAGTACGGCCGGGGTGATCCTCAGCTATCAAGGCGGCATCGTGGAGAGCCTCTATGCCGCGACCCAGCAGATTGTGGAGGAAGCCCATGGAAGTCTGGGGGCCAGCATGAGTCAAACGGGAGCCCAGGAGCTTGCCCAGCAGGGCCTGCGCTACAACGAAATCCTTGGCCGTTACTACCAGGGGGCCTCATTGGCGCGCCTGCAGGCGGGTGCGGGCTGAGCACTACTGGCAACGGGCCCGCACGGTGTCGGCAGCGGCCCACATCAGCGGTGCCCTGGTGCCCCTGCAGACCCAGGTTCAACCGTTGCCTGGCGGCGAGCCGTTTTGTCTGCGGCGTCTGATGAGCTGGCCGCACCGCCCCCTCCAGGTGGTGGGACCACGGCCCAATCCCTTTCTTCCGTGGGATTCGCCGCTGGAGGTGGATCGCCTCGGGGACAGCCATGTCTTGATCCTGAATAAATTTCCCGTTCAGGAGGCTCACCTGCTGTTAATCACCCAGCGCTGGCAACCGCAGAACGGCTGGTTGACCGACACGGATTTCCGCATGGTGGCCCAGGTGGCCGCCGACACTGGTGGCCTCTGGTTCTTCAACAGCTGTGGGGCGGCAGGGGCCAGCCAGCCCCACCGGCATCTGCAACTGCTGCCGCGCCTGCCTCGGGAACCCAGTTGTCCGTTGGCCGAATCCCTGCAGGCCCAAGTGGCCGGAAGCGCACCCGCCTGGCCCTGGGCCTATGTCCTCAGTCCACGCCACGATCCGCTAGGGGGCACGGATCTTGCCCCGCTCTATGCCCAGCACTGCCGTCAGTTGCGCCTGGGCACTTGTGATCAGGATCCAGTTCCGCTCCACCCCTACAACTTGCTCTTCGACGACCACTGGTTCATGACGATCCGGCGGGTGAAGGAACACTGCGCTGGTTTCAGTCTGAATGGTCTTGGTTTTGCGGGATACCTGTTGAGCACCGCCAACTCCGACGAGGCCTGGCTGCATCGGCACGGGCCGCTGGCTCTGTTGGCGGCGGTGGCGGCTCCGGCCCCGTGATTTGGGGGTCAAAGGCGAAAGTTCAGTGGTTTCACGGTTGCGGAACGTGGCGGAAAGGGGCTTTCTGGGAACAGGGCTCTAACACCCCCTTTCGCCATGATCACCACGCTGTCCCCCGAAGCCCCTTCCCTCCGTCCCCAGGTTGCTGGCCGCCGCGGCTGGGGCCCAACCCTCTCTCCCCTCACCCTTGAGCGCAATCAACGGGTCGAGGCCTACCGCGAGCTTGTTCGTCCCATTGCCTTGCACTACGCCCGTTGCAGCCAGCAACCCAGCGACGACCTGATTCAGGTTGGTCTCTTGGGTCTGATCCGGGCGGCCGAACTCTTTGCGGCTGATCGTCAGATCCCCTTCGGTGCCTTTGCCAGGCCCCATATCCGGGGAGCGATCCTCCATTATCTGCGGGACTGTGCCCCCAGTGTTCGCTTGCCGCGACGCCAGGCGGAATTGCAGGAACGTCTGCGCCGTTGTCCAACCCAGGACCATCGAGCCGCCACGGCTTGGCGTCAGCACCATGGTGTCAACGACGATCAATGGCACCTCCTGCTCCAGTCCCGCCAGCTCAACAGGCCCATGCCGTTGCTCCCGGACCTTGAGGAACGGCTGGCGGCTCCTGAGGAGCAGGAGACTCCACACGCCATGGAGTCCTCCGCTGCCATGGACGCCCTACTGGCCCGTTTGGAGCCTAAGGAGGAACGGGTGGTGCGGCAGGTGGTCCTGGCGGGCTGGAGCTATCGACGGCTGGCAGGGGCCATGGGGATCAGTCCCATGACCGTCAAGCGGTTGCTGTGTCGGGGTTTGGATCGGCTGCGCGAGCTGCTTGGGGAGCGCGATCTGAGCCCTCTGTCGGCTGCCGGTCCCGACGCATCTGCCCTTCCAGGGTGCTGATCGACGCATTCAAGGCGGCAAGCTGACGTTCCAGGCCATCGCGCCAGAACGTCAGCATGTGCAGCTTGCGTTCCTGGTGACGGCGTCGAAAATTCAGTCCGTCCTCCCTGGTGGGGCAGCAGCCGATCGGAGGGAGCATGGGAAAATGGAGCGAAGGTGAAGGTTCTAGCTGAAATGGGTTCCCAGGGGTGAGCGTCTGTCCCTCCAACCTGACCTGTTCAGGTGGCGGTGCCAGCGCACCAAGCACCGTCAAGGTGTCAGCTCATCCCCCTGCCAACGAGGCCATCGGCCTCGATCTCCATGCTCCCTGGCCAGCCGGCCCCAATCCCTCCAGTCCTTCTGCCAGATTTCATGTCACCTCCCATGTCGACGCCGCCCCCGATTTGAGACCGGTTCGTCCTCCTGGAGCCATCGGCGCCGCCGTGCTGATGGGCCTCGTGGTGCTGGTTCCAGGCCAGGCCGGGGCGGCCTACGTTGCGCTGATGGCCGGCCAACGGGCAATTCCGTTACACGGAACATTCAATAATGTGCCCGTTCTTCATTCCAATCAGCCTGAAGAAGTCGAAGGACAGGGCATCCTCATCAACACTGCGCCCGGTGGTGCCATGGCTGAAAATGGCCAATGGTTGCGCAATGCCGAATTTACATTTAATGGCAATTTCGGGATTCATATTCACCACAAATACAAGTCATCGGGTCCAGGAGCTAACGACTCAAGCGGCCGGCGCCGTGAGCTCACCCTGGCGGCGGTCCTGATCAATCCAGGCCTTCGTCCCGTGCAACTGCACTTCAGCACGGGTGCTGTGCGCAACAGTTTTGAGGCCCCCTACCTGGCCAACAATCTGATGGGTGTCAAACCGTTGGGACCCAGGCCTTGGAATACGGGTCCTGGCGATGCCACCGCCGTTCAGTTACTGCGGGGCAAGCTTGATCCCAAATTGGAGCGGACCATCACGATCCCGGCCCGTAGCCGAATTGTGCTGTTCCAGACCCAGCTGCCAGCTCTAGGCATTGCCAATGCTTTGCTACGCGGCCAGAGTGATGGTCCCTTTCACATCGCCGTTGTGGCAGCTGGACCTCAGGCCTCTGACGGGGACATTCTGGCGACTTTGGATGGTGGACGACTCGCCCCAGGACGAGTTTACTTGAATCGAATCGCCGAAATCAACAATCGCAGTATTTTTTCGCGAGTCGGGGGGGTTGCCCTGGGCGATCACTACCAAGCCACACTCCGCCACGATCTGCAAACCCAGGGTCCACTGCATGTGCCCCTGACAAGCACCGTTCGCAATAACTTTGATACCAGGGAGATTCAGGTCAACCCGCTGGCCACCCGCATGATGGACTCCTCCCTCGATAACGTGGGTACCTATGGCGTCCGCTTTGATATTGATCTGAACCTGCGTGGACAAGGGCCCTACCAACTGGTCATGAGTCACCCTTCGCCCACGGGTGGTCGCTCATTCACGGCCTTTCGTGGTTCACTTCAGATCCGCACGGCGCAGGGGCTACAGGAAGTCCATGTCGGCCTGCGCTCCGGCCAGAGCCTCGCCCTGACGGAATTGCAGATCCTCCCCGGCAGCGACAATCCGATTCGCGTCAGCCTGGTGTATCCCGCCGATGCGACCCCAGGCCATTTGTTGAGTGTGGTGCCCTCCTCCCAACTGGCTCTGGTTCAACACCAGGAGCGCCAGCTGGAACTGGCCCGCCTGACCGCCCCCAAAGACCCTCAGGTGAAACAGCCGCCCCCCGCCCTTCCCACGCCCCGTCCGGCTCCGGCTTGGATGGGCCGACCTTTGCCACCACCACCTCCATCGCGGGGTCTGTTGTTGCCGGTGTATCCCAGTGCGCCGAGGCGCCTGGCCTCTCCAAGGGGCGCCGATCCCAGCCTGGTCGACCGCTACCGTCAGGCTATCGATGCCCAGCAGCAGTTCATCAATGGCTGGCGCGCCCCCTGACGGCCGACTGGATGGAGTGCAGTTGTGGCTGAGATGGGCGGCGACACCAAACGGCGCATCACCCTGGAGCTTTCCCTCAGCCGGTTAGCTCAAATTGATGCGCTGAAAAAGGAATGGGGGATCCGCAATCGTGGGGAAGCGCTGGAGCGCTTACTCGACGACCTCTTCAATCCCGGTGAGGGCGATGAAGAGCCCTCCGAGGCCGTGGTCGGGGCCGATGCGGGGGAGCGGGTGGACCCCGGGGATCGGGAGGAACTCGACGAACAAACCGCCTTGGTTCTCGTGAGTCGCAGCTCCATCGACTTGATCGCCTCCGATTTTGAGCTGGAGCCCGATCCGGAACCCGCACCGCGCGGACGAAGCTCGAGCAGTGGCGGCATCGATCTCCCTGGCTTTGTGCGTCGCAATTCCGATCAGATCCGTCGCAGCCTGCGCCAGCCCAGGGCGACCCCGGCGCCGATGGCCTTCCCCAAGCTGTCCACGGAACTGATGCAGCAGGCCTTAGGAGAAGCTCGCGACCACTGGCTTTCGCTGTATGGGAAGGTCGCCAACGCCACGGTGCTAGAAGCGGCGATGCTTTGGCTAGGCCAGGACATCTGGCCCCAGTCGGATGCGAGCGAAGGCCGAAGGTTCACCTGGAGTGGGGCCTGCGTGGTGATGCGGGAACTCGTGCCGGATTGGGGGGAGGCCAGCCCAAACTTTGAGCGGGTGATGGTGACGGCTGGAGTCCTTGAGGATCCGTTCAGCCCCGACACGTTGACGTTGCGGATTCCCACCCTGATTCGTCGCTTTGTCCATCGCTTCCGCAGCCGCCGCAAAGGAACGTCCTTCCAGACCCTCGAGCACACGATGACCCTCCAGGGGGCGATGAAACTGCTGGACCTGCCGACGGACCCTGGTCGCAAGGTGAGTCTTGCCCAGATTCGGGAGGCGTATCGCGAAATGGCCCTGCGGCACCACCCGGATTCCGGGGGCTCCCTGGAGGCGATGCGGCGGATCAACGAGGCCTACCAACTTCTCAAGGAGCTCTATCGCCCCCAAGCCAACCCAGCCCCAGAGGCAGCCGAATAAACGCCTCAAGCATCTCGCCTGGGTCCGTCCATGAGACCAATTAGTAGACTGCTTCGAGACTAAAGAGACTGCTGGAGTCGTGCCCGCTGGCGCCTTCCCGCTGCGAGCAGTTTGGGGCTGGGGTGGCGAAGGGAGGGCCCGAGCCGAGGATCGCTCCACTTCCCGGCCCCCGGTCAGTCCGAACACCCATACTCCCCAACGGGCCCAGAAGTTCACGCTTGTCTCATATAAGACTATTAATAAGTCCTTTATCGAGTCTTGAATGGGAGTATGTCTACTGCCGGCCGGCTTGCTTTTGATGGGGCGGTATCGAAGGACGAGGCCTAGGGGTTGGGTGTGCGATTTCGAAGGCTATGTCCAAGAGGTCCAGAGGTTTGGACAGGCCCAAAATGCCGTCCCCAAACCAGTTCTATTCCTCTGCGTATCTGCTTCAGACACAGATACGCAACCCTGGCGCAGCGTTTGTGGCCCGATCGGCCCACCTGGTTGGTCACCGACGCCCCATCCGGAACCAGTGATTCCCGGCCATCTCATTCAAGACCCAGTCCTTGTCTCGTTTCGCGCCATGGATTAGACTTACGGGATGCGCTCGGGTTGTGCCTGGAACGTCGTCGATGTTGGGGGGCATGAGCGCCCCTCGCCTTGACCGGCTTGGTTTCGATCGTCGCTGGCCTTCCATCCAAGAGGGTGACGACAACTTGAACGCATCAGGCGCCGATGCACTGGAGTGACGGGGAGCAAGGAGGTAAAAGGATCCGGCGTTAGGCGCAACCCAATAAATCTCAGTTGGTTCATATGAGACTAGAAACAGGTCTAGGGATATGTCTCGTATGAGATTTCCGAATTTAAGGGGGTGCCGGCTCCCCGCTCGGGACGTCGAAGCACCACAACTTGATCTCACTTGTCTTGGTCGGGTCTAGTTAAGGGTCTCATGACTGGACCAGTCGTGGTCTTTTGAGAAATTCCTGCCTGCTCACTGGCCAAGCCAAAAAAAAACGACCCTTGCGGGTCGGGTTGGTTGGCTGGGGACCCACGCTCACGTGGTGGTTTGCATGCCCTGGATCAGATAGTCGAAGTAGGGCCCTGCGACCGCGGCTTCTTCGGTGCCAAGCAGAGCAACCGCCGCCTCCTTCAGGGACCGCATCGCCTCCACCATCCCCGGCATGGGAACACCAAGGCTGTTGTACATCTCTCGAGCGCCCACCAAGCCAATCTGCTGAATCATTTCCGTGCTTCCCGCCATCACCCCATAGGTGACCAACCGGAGGTACCAGCTGAAATCCCGCAGGCATTGGGCCCGTTGCCTCTGGCCGTAGGCATTGCCACCGGGAGCCACGTAATCCGGTTTGCGGCTGAACAGCTGTTTGGCCGCTTCATCGACGATCTTTTTTTCACTGGCGGTGAGCACTTTCACCACGGCCACGCGCCGGGATCCAGTGCTAAGGAAGTCCACCATCGAGCGCAGCTCGCCACCGGTTGGATAGCGCAGCTGATCATCAGCCTGGAGGATCAGATCGCGAACGACGCTCATTGCAGCGACCACAGACCGGGGCATCCTATCGACCTTGTTCCCGCGATCCCGTTCCAACGTCGAAGGTGTAACGCCCCTTTGCACTGTCCCGACTCGGCTACTCGATAGGGTCGGTGCTGCGGTAGGCAAGCCATGGCAGCGGTGGGCGAACAGCTGGAACTGGTGCTCTCAGATCTGGCGCGGGATGGCCAGGCGGTCGGGAGGCATCAGGGCCAAGTGGTGTTTGTGGATGGCGGCCTGCCGGGCGAAACCGTGCGGGCGCGGATCACCGGCGTGGCGCAACGCCATCTGCGGGCCCGATTGGTGGCGGTTGTGAGCCCATCGCCCCAACGGCGCCGGCCACCGTGCATCCTCGCAGACCATTGTGGGGGCTGCAGTCTTCAACCCCTCAGCGACGACGGTCAACAGGTCTGGAAGCAACAACTGGTTGAGCAGACCCTGCAACGGATCGGTCAACAACAACTCCCGCTCAAGCCATTGCTGGCTAGTCCCACGGGGCTGGGCTATCGCAACCGGGCCGTCATCCCGCTGGAGCGCACCGAGACGGGCCAGTTGCGGGCGGGCTATTACCGCCGCGGCTCCCATCGGATTGTGAATATGAACCGCTGTCCGGTGCTCGATCCCCGCCTCGACGCCTTGGTGGAGCCCCTGAAATCCGACCTGGAAGCCAGTGGTTGGCGGGTGGATCGCCACGGCCAAGCCGGCGGAGGATTGCGCCATCTGGCCCTGCGCCTTGGGGTGCACACCGGCCAGGTGCTGATCACCCTGATCGCCACCGACACCGATCTGCCCGGCTTGGACGCGCTGGCGGCCCATTGGATGGAGCGCTGGCCCGATGTGGTTGGGGTTGTCCTCAATCTTCAACCGGAGCCCTCCAATCTGCTGATGGGGCGGGACACCCGCTTGATCCGGGGACAGGCCTGGCTGGACGAACGCTTTGCCGGCTTGAGCTTGCGCCTTGCCGCCGACACCTTCTTTCAGGTGAACACCCTGCAGGCCGAACGGGTGGTGCCGCTCTTGCTGCAAGGCTTGCCCACCCAGGCCGGACGGCTCGTGGACGCCTACTGCGGCATCGGAACGTTCTCGCTCCCCTTGGCCGACGCGGGCTGGTCGGTGCTGGGGATTGAACTCCACCCCGCCGCCGTGGCCCTGGCAAGGCACAACGCCGAGGCCAATGGGCTCAGCCAGCAGGCACGCTTCCTGCAGGCCGATGTGGCGGAAGCCCTGGGCGCTCACCTGGGCGAGGCCGATGCCCTGCTCCTCGATCCACCCCGCAAAGGTTTGGCGGCCCCGGTGTTGGAGGCAATTTTGGCGCAGCCTGTTCCCCGACTCCTTTATCTCAGTTGCGATCCAGCCACCCTGGCCCGCGACCTGGCCCAGTTGAGCGGCGTTGATGCCCCCTATGAGCTCGTGGCCGTTCAACCGATCGACCTGTTCCCCAACACCAGCCATGTGGAGGTGCTGGCCACCTTGGTGCTCCGCTGAGTTTCAGCGTTGCGTTGGGGTGCCACTCAGCTGCGCAACTGGGCCGAAAACTGGCTTTCCAGGGCCTTCCGGACCTTCTGGTGGGCCATCTCTACCTCCTCATCGGTGAGGGTGCGGCTCGGGTCGCGATAGCGCAGGCGGAACGCCTGGCTGCAGCATCCTTCAGCCACCTGATCGCCCGTGTAGCGGTCCACCAGATCCGCCTGCTCGAGTAATGGTTTGCCGGCCTTTCGAATGGCCTTGAGCAGGGCACTCGCGGTGGTCTCCACCCCCACCACCAAGGCGAGATCGCGTTCGGAGGCCGGCACGGTGGCGAAGGGACGGAAGCTTGGCTGCCAGCGGTTGTGGCGCGTGGTGGCGTCCAGGAGCGGAGCCAGGGCCAACTGGAACAGATAGGTGGAATCGGGCAAATCCAATTCCTCCGTCAGGGCGGGATGCAGCTGGCCAAACCAGCCCACCGCGCGCCCCTCCAGGGCCAGTTCGGCGGTTCGACCTGGATGCAGTAGCCCTTCCTGCGTTGGTTGATTGGGCTCTCGATCCTCAATCGGCAGTTGGAAGGGGGCAAGGGCGGCCTGAAGCACCCCGCGGGCTTCGTAGTAGTCGGGATGACGGGGCTTGCCATTGCTGCTCCAACGCTCGGAACGCCGTTCCCCCGCGATCACCCCCACCAGCAAGGTCTGCTCCTCCACGGCGTCGCCCTGACCCAGAAACACCCGGCCGATTTCAAAGGCCCAGAAGCCGGTTTGGGACGCCTGCAGGTTGCGGCGGGCGCTCTGCAGAAGCTCCTGATGCAAGTTGTCGCGTAAGTGGCCGTAATCGGCCAACAGCGGATTCGCCAGGGGGATTCGCCCTGGGGCCGCCGTCACCAGCGACAGGGCACAGGTTTCCTGCAAGCCTGCGGCGCAGAGGGCGCGGCGCAGGCGCCGTTCCGCCTGTTGCTCGGGGGTCAGGCCCCCCGGTTCGAGGGGATCGGGGAGATGGGCGGCGAACTGGTCGTAACCCACCAACCGGGCCACCTCTTCGATCAGATCCACCGGTCGCTGCAGATCCATGGCCCGGGCGGCCGGCACCTGCACCAGCCAACCATCCTCTGTGGGGCTGAGGGAGCAGCCCAGGGCCGTGAGGGTCTGTTCGATCCGCTCATCGCCGAGGTCCTCCGGCTCACCGGCCACCACCACGGGTCCCAGCAGGTTGTGCAGCGCATCGCGATCCAGGGCCAGGGGCTGGCGAGGCTCCGGCGACCGCTGATGCAGCCAACGCCCCTCCACCTCAGCGCCGGCCAGCTCCTGCAACAACTGCACCGCCCGATCCGCGGCAGTGAGGGTGGCTTCCCGGGGCAGTCCCTTCTCGAAGCGGCTGCTGGCTTCGCTGCGGAGGGCCACGCTGCGGGCCGAGCGCCGCACCGCCTGGGGCGAGAACACGGCCGCCTCCAGCCAGATCGCGGTGGTGTGGTTCTGCACCGCTTCCGCCGCTCCCCCCATCACCCCAGCCAGGGCGATCGGCTGGTCGGCGTAGGTAACCAGCAGGGCATCGTCGCTCAGGGAACGCTGCTCGCCGTCCAGGGTGACCAGCGATTCTCCCGTTCTCGCCTGACGCAGCCCTAGTTGGGCCGGATCGCTCTGCCCCCCGGCCAGGCGAGCCAGGGCCTCCCGATCGAAGGCGTGCAGGGGTTGGCCCGTTTCAAGCATCACCAGGTTGGTGATATCCACCACGTTGTTGATCGGCCGCACCCCGGCCCGCTCCAGCCGTTGGCGCAGCCAGGGAGGAGAGGGCGCCACCGTCACTCGGGTCAGGGCGGTGACGCTGAACAGCCCCCCAGCCTCGATCGCCCGTTGGGCCTCGGCTGAAGCCGCCAGGGGCAGGGCGGCCATGGCGGCGGGAACGGCGGCGAAGCGGGTGGAGCCTCCACAGAGGGCCGCCACTTCGCGGGCAATGCCCTGCATGGAAAGACCGTCGGGGCGATTGGCGGTGATGGCCAACTCCAGCACCTGGTCGTCCAGGCCAAAGACTGGCCCCACGGGCGCGCCAGGGGGGGGCAACGCCGGGAGCACGTCATCGAGAATCGCGATCCCGTCGCTGTTGTCCGCCAGGCCCAGCTCCCGGAGGGA
>Ga0114981_10000274_pt1 | contig 32832 bp, 33 predicted proteins | sample S_140806_MF_Meta_FD_87028 | JGI IMG/M metagenome (GOLD analysis project Ga0114981, IMG submission 87028) | Freshwater microbial communities from Lake Simoncouche, Canada to study carbon cycling - S_140806_MF_MetaG | ecosystem: Environmental > Aquatic > Freshwater > Lake | place: Lake...
CTGATTGCTTGATATTGCAGCGCTCTCGTTAGGAACGACCCGCGACTCGGCGGCCGGCCGGATGGTAACGACGAGTGAGATCACCAGGGCGAACACCCCCACGACGAAGAGCGCCATCATCGCGCTGCCAAACAATAGGAACGGTTCACGTTCGGGCTCGATCGCTTCGCCGGTGTCATCCCGGCCGGTTGGGTGATCGTCAGCGTGATCGGAGTAGGCGTCGTCGACATCGTCGTCGGGCATCGCGCTGTACCCCAGGGGCGTCACGGCCGCGCGCTGGGTGATCCCGGCGACGGTGCGGGTGTCCCCGTTGGGCGCGATGCCGACCGTCGCGGCCTCGAAGCGGGGAGAGTTGACCGCTGCCAGGGCTGCGCCGCGGGACAGGGCCAGCGCGGCATCGTCGGGGACGTGCACCGGAAGGGTGGTGGCGGCCGCGAGCCTCGGTTTCAGTGCGGCGACGTCGATACCGGAACCGACCACGAACACCGCCTGCGGCGCGTGGGCCAGACGTTCCAGGCCGGCCATCATGTTCTGCATCTCGACCACCGCGTCGGCGGCGTGCAGGCTTCGGCTGTCAACCCGGACCACCGCACCGTCGGCAATGCGCACAACCGCGAGCGTGGCGGTATCGCGTTCGAGGAACATCAACGCGGTGTGCTCACAACCGAGGGCCTGCCCGATCGCCTGTGCCAGTGCGCTCGCCGCGTGCAGTTCGGATACCAGGACGACGTCATCAATGTTGTTCGCCCGCAGGGCTTTCGTCAGCTGAGCGGCTGCGGCGTGGTCAGACCATGCCACCCCGGTGGAGACGATGCGATGGGCACCCCCGACGGCACTGTCGCGGGTGCCGAGGATCCCCGCGATCACGTGTTCAGCGGCAGTGCCGGTGGTGAAGTTGACGCAGTGCTGATCGACGGTGGCGCCGTTGGCGTCCTCGCCTTCGACCAGCACCATACGAACGGCCGCGGATGCCATCGATACACCGAGTACGACGTCCACGTGCCCCTCCGTTGGTTGAACCGCTGTACGGTTCATCGCCGCGGCGGGGGCCGGCGTTACAGCCGGTCTATCCGGACGAGCGGATGAAGTTCAGGTACGACTTGGACGGGGTGGGCCCGCGCTGGCCCTGGTACTTCGATCCGACCGAGGCGCTGCCGTAAGGGTGTTCGGCCGGGCTGGTCAACCGCAGCAGGCACAGCTGACCGATCTTCATCCCGGGCCACAGCGTGATGGGCAGGTTGGCGACGTTGGATAACTCCAGGGTGATGTGCCCGGAGAAGCCGGGGTCGATGAAACCCGCGGTCGAGTGGGTGAGCAGGCCCAGCCGGCCGAGCGAGGACTTGCCTTCCAGTCGGCCGGCCAGGTCGTCGGGCAGTGTGCAGCATTCGAGGGTGGAGCCGAGCACGAACTCTCCGGGGTGCAGCACGAAGGGCTCGCCCTCGACCGGCTGCACCATGCTGGTCAGTTCGTCCTGCTGCTGGGCCGGGTCGATGTGGGTGTAGCGGGTGTTGTTGAACACCCGGAACAGATTGTCCAAGCGGACGTCCACACTCGACGGCTGCACCAGGGTGTCGTCGAACGGGTCGATGCCGAGGCGCCCGGTGGCGATCTCGGCGCGGATGTCACGATCAGAGAGCAGCACGCATGCGAGCGTATAGCCCCGTAAGAGTCCGCCCACCGATGGATCTCGGGTTGCTATCCTCTACCAACACATGCCGATGTAGTTCAATGGCAGAACATCAGCTTCCCAAGCTGAATACGCGGGTTCGATTCCCGTCATCGGCTCCATGTTGAGCGGGCACACCCTCTCAGTCCAGCCGCCGCAGCGTACTCCACATCGCTGCGCCAATTCACGCCCGGAATCTGTCAGTGGTCGGCATTAAACTTAAGTCGGAAGCAGCCGAAAAGAGGACGCCATGAGAGACGAGATTTCGAGGCCCACAGCCCGGCCATTCGGCACCGAGGCGCATCGAGTTCGCGAACAAGTCGCCCGAAAACTCTTCGACGCTTGGACGGAGGCCACGAACCCCGAAATCCTGGCCGCGCTGTGGAGCAATCTGAGCCGCGATGACCGTCGGCACTGGCTGGATCTCGCCGACCAAGAACATCTCGCCGACCAAGAACATAAGGGCAGGAGGTGATAGCGATCAACGACGCTGACCACGCGCAATTGCTGGAGCATGAGATAGAGGCATTGGACGCTCAGATAAAGGCGCTACTCCCGGATTGGGATGTGCCCAGCCTGAAGCGGTCCTACGCCGAGTCCGAGATCTATTGCGCGCTGCGCAATTTCTACGACGCGGCCTGCTAGCGACCCGTCAGCTGATCAATCAGGTTGTAGCCCGCCGGATCATCGGGCAGCACCGGGGCGAAGCCCTCGAGGAAAATGATCGCGATGACATTCGCGGCCACGACGCCGACGAACAGCCAGATGATCGCCGAGGAAATCTTCCACGCCGTGCTGCCGGCCGCTGGAGCCTGCGGGATTCCGCGCGGCATCAGCATCAACATCACGCCGACGTAGATCATCACGATGGCGAAGGTGACGAAAGCCCACGTGTAGAGATGCAGGCCAAGGAACGGTTCGCCGTAACCAGAATCGCCGGGTTTGATGTGCAGCAGTATCTGGCGCACCGATACCGACGCACCCGCCAGCACACCAATGAGGCCCATGCCGAGGCCCTGCACGTAGCGGGCGGTGGTGAGTTCGCCGCGACGAGCCTGGATGATTACGAACAACGCTCCCAGCGTCGCCAGGATCATTCCGTAACGCTGCAGCATGCACAGCGGGCAGGGGAACTCCCCCATGACGAACTGGATGAAGAACGCGCTGAGCATCACCACGCAGTAGGCCAGCACCCAGGCGTGCAGTCCCCAGAACGTGATAAACCCCCACAGCCGACTGCCGTCGCCCTGGGGATCTTCGATGATCCGCGTCTCCTCGACGACGATCTCGGCCATTAGAAGCTCAGATCCAACGTTGACGTGACGTGGTAGCGGAACAGACCGATCGTCGCCACCAGCCCAACAGCCCAGAGTGCGATGACCACCCCGCGGTTGGCACCCCGCCATACCAGCAAGGCAAGCACCAAAAGTAGAACCATGATGAGAATGTCCACTTACGAACCCTAAGGCGCAGCGGCCAGTTTAGGGGTGGGTTTGAAAGCTACTACGTCAGATCCCCGGGCGAAGAGCCGGAGCAAGGGCGCTCAGCGGAATGTGCGGCTGCACGGTTCCGCCATCCATCGACCACAGCAGCGTGCCCGGCGTGAAGTCGATCGGCGCATCCCGGGCGACGGGATAGTCGGGCAGGTACAGGATCAGTTCGGTCGGAGTGAGCGCCCAGGCTTTGTACCCGCCGGAGTACACCTTGTCCGGCGTCCATCGGTCCGCGATGAAAGGGTAAGTGCCCGGATCGTGCGGCGGCGGGGCCTGGTCGAGGGCGGCTTGGATGAAGGGAGCGCCCAGCGCCGGAACTGCGGCCGGATCCACCACGTCCGCAAGCTGCAGCTGGCGCCCGGAGACCATATCGAAGGTAAAGGTCCGGTAGGCATTATTCAGGGCCGTGCCCTCGGTGTGATAGTTCTCGTGGAACACCACCGTGCGCAGGTTCCCGTGCTGGAACGTCTCGAAGTTTGCCTCGCCCCAGCTGTCTGCGACCATCCTCGCTGAGGCCTTGCGCCAGTTGTTCATCAGCGTGCTGAGGTAGTCGCCGATCACCTTGCCCATAACGGGGTTGTCGAGCTCAACGGGAATCGCGATGTTGATCTCCCGGACCCCCAGGCGCTTAGACTGCACCACGGCATGGCAGTACTGCCCGTTCCACTGGCCACCGATCTGGTCACAAAATCCGGCTGCGGACGCCGACGCACCCGGCGCGGTAGCCACGCAGGCCACCGCGGTGATCATCGCGCCGGCCAAGCCGCCCATCCACGAGGCAGCCCTCATTCGCGCCGCCACATTATGGAAGTTCGACTTTGCTTGCGCGCCAACGGCCGTCAACTTTCTCCAGGGTCATCTTCATCCGGCTGCGGTCGATCCGCGGGTCGGGCAGCTTGGTGTTGGCTACCGCCTGGTCGACGAACAGCAGAATCACCGCCCTGTCCTTGGATACCGACTGCACCGCCGAGTCAATGACCACCCCGTGCGCCGTCGCTTTATTCTCGATCAGCAGCTGCCGAAGCTCGACGCTGGACTTCGAGTACATATCCTTGAACTCACCGGTGGCTCCGTCGAGAACCTGCTGGAAGTTCTCATCCACGTTGTTGGAGTCGATGCTGGTGAGCACCTGCGCGTAGCTCACCGCCGTGCGCTCGGCCTCCCGACCGGCATGGTCAATCTGACGGGCCTGCCACACCTGCCAGCCGAGAACGCCGACGCCGGCCAGCAGCCCGACGAAGACCGCGGCGGCCGCGACGATCCGGGCGCTCGGGAGCTTGCGCTTCGTCTCGGCGACCTCGACGGCGCTCGCCGCATCGCTCTCGACCGCATCGGCGTCGATCTCGGTCGCACTCTCGTCCGCCGCATCTTCGGTGACGGCAGTCTCATCGGTCATGATTGGCATCTTCGTCTATCACTCCTCATGAGGACTCAACTGGGCGGTTCAACCGGCAGGACCGGGCCGCCGTAGGGAGTCGGGATGGAGAACCTGCCTTGCGGCTCGGGATCGGTCTGCGCACCAAGATCAGCGCCCGGCGGCGGCCCCGCGGTATCGTCGCCGGCCGGCCGCGGCGCGTTCTTGGCACCGCGGATCAGAACGGCAGGATCGGTGTCCCGGCAGTAGGTGTACTTGTAGGGCTCGGGATAGAACGCCGTTGACGGCGGGCGCCGCGGCGTGCCGTAGTCGCAGCTGTACCGCGGGTAGACATCCCCGGTGAGCCAGATCCCGTTGTCATGAAAGACGCTGCTGAAGGAGTCCAGCAGCGAACCGCGATAGCTGGGGAACAGCGCGTTGAGTGCCGGCACCCGCAGGTACAACAACTCGCTGACAGTCGTCAGATCGCCCAGCAACCCCACCATGGTGTCGGAGTTGTCCGCGATCAGGGTGTCGGTAGCGGCTAGGGCCTGAGGTGTCTGCTCCGTCAGCGCGCGGAAGCCGCCGGTCATCCGGTTCACTCCGCCGAACAACTCGGCGAGGTTCGCGGCGGCGACCGTCATACCCTCGTTCTTGTCAGCCACCATCTGCAGGGTGGCCCGGCTGGTCTTGAGCAGGCTGGTGGTCTGGGGCAGCACACCGTCGAGTGCGGACAACATGAAGGTGCCGCCCTCGACGATGTCACTGAGTTTCTGCGGCCCATCCTTGGAGAGGCTGAGTTCCTTCTTGATCAGGTTCAGCTTGTCCGTGTCGATCTGCTTGAGCATTCCGTCGGAGTGTGCGAGCAATTCGGCCAGCGTGACCGGGACCACGGTGCGCCCCAGCTTCATGTCGCCGCCCCCGGTCAGAAACGGCGCCCGGCCGTCACCCCCGTCGAAGTCGATGTACTGCTCCCCCGCGGCGGACAACCCACTCACCCGCGCCTTGCTCGACTCCGACAGCTGCACCGCCGAATCAACACGAATCTCGGCGTTCACCCCAGCGGGGGTGATCAGCAGCTTCTCAACCTTGCCGATCGGCACCCCGCGCAGCGTGACGTCCTGGTTAGGCAGCAGGCCCCCGGAGGCCGGCAGCTCAACCGTGACCCGGTAGACCGATGCAAGCGGATTCCACCGCAACGCACCGAGCATCAGATACGACAACCCGACCATCAGGGTGACCGCCAGGGCGCCCGCGGACAGCAGGGCCTTGCGCCGGTGTAGGTAGCGGACCGCGCCGACGAGACCGTCGGCCATCACCCCGATCACGAGCCCGGACCAGTCGGGCCGGGCGGGGGGCCGGGTGGACCAGTCGGGCCGGTCGGGCCGGGTGGGCCGGGTGGGGGCCCGGAGATAGCCCATTGGCCGGGGTCGGTCGGGCTGGGGATCACCGGCACCTGCGGGATGTTCGGACCCTGCCCGACGATCCGCTCCTGCAGGCGCAGCAGGGTGTACTGGAAGGAACCGACGAACTGATTCCAGTTGGACCATTTCGGCCCGTGGAAGCCCGGATCTCCCGGGAAGCCGATGTCGGGCATCGAACCGAGGACCAGTCGGTCGATGCTGCCCTTCGCCGCGAACGAATTGCCCGCGAAGGCCTTGACGAACGGCGGCATCAGCCGGTTGAGCGCCTTCATGCTGGTGTCAGGGTCCACGGCGACGTCGTTGAACGCGCTGGACATGGTGTTGAGATCGGCGATCACGCTGCGGCCGCTGGTGTCGGTGCCGGCCAGTGACGGAAACCTGCTCAACATCTCGGTGGTGCTGCCCGCCTGGACCACCAGGTCCGCGATCTGGTTGGTGTGCTGGGCGAGTGTGTCGGTCGCCGGCGCCGCCGCGCTCATCAGCTCGGAAATGACGTCGCTCTTGGCGTCGATCTGCCGGGAGAGCCCGGAGAGCGCGGTCAGCGAGTCCGACAACTGGCCGGTGCGCGCGTTCATAGTGCCGAGGAGCCGATTCGTGTGGTCGATCAGCTGAGCGAAATTGCGACCGCCGTCCTCGCCGGCCGCCTTGCCCGCGCCATTGATGATGTCGGTCAGGTTCTGCACCGCTCCGCCGTTGACCAGAACAGCCGCCCCGGTCAGTAGGTTCTCGACGGTCGCGGCTGCTTGGGTGTCGCTGATCCCGATGGTGTCGCCGTCGGTGAGCAAGGGCACCGCCGACGACGCATTCGCGGGTGGCCTCACGGCGATGAAGACATCCCCGAGTGGGGTTGCCGAACGGAGTTCGGCAGTGGTGCCCCGGGGCAACCGGACACCGTCGGCGATCCGCAGCGTGGCCACCGCGGTGTAGTCGCGGGCCTCGATGGACTCCATCTGACCAACGTCCGCGCCCGCGAGCCGAACCGTCGCGAAGGCCGGCACATTGAGGGCGTTCTCGAACACCACGGTCACGCTGAAGCCGTCCTTACCCGGACCGGGATGGGGCAGCGGGAGGCTGGCGAGTCCGCTGCTGGAGCAACCGGTCATGGTCAGCGATACCGCCACTGTCAGTGCGGCGATCCTCCTACTCGCGGCCATCATTCGTGATCCTCCGCCGCGAAACTCTTCTGTCCCATCTGCGTAAGACCGTCGAGAATGTAGGACACACCGAAATCCGGGCCGAAGTCCTGCAAAGTTCCTGTGCTGCAACCTAATTGCCGCAAATGCATCAGATTGCACACTTCTTGGACCGTCTGGGAGTCGAACAAAACCTTGTCGGTCAGGAGGTGCGCCCGCGCAGAGCCGTTCTCCCGGTCGAAGATGTTGTAGAAGTTGTCCAGCGTCAGAGGCGCGATATCGAGCAGCTCGGCGACCTCACGCTTGAGTTCGACGGTGGTATCCAGCGTTGTACCGCTGTTGGCGAGCATTGCGTTGATTTCGCCGCGATTCTGCTCCAGGAGATTGCCGAGCTGGGTCAGCACCACATTGAACTGCTTTCCGGTGGTGCCGCCACCCAGATCCTCGTCGGCAAGCACCTGGCTGAGAACCCGGACGGTGGACCCGAAGTCGCGCAGCATCGAATCGTTGGCGGCTGCAGCGTTCATGAGCGTGCTCAGATTGTCGATCACCGTGGTGAGCTGTTCCTTGCTCTGGGCGCCGCCATCGGCGCCGAGCTTGAGAGCCTTGGACAGTTCGCCGAGCGCGGACTTGATGCTATCGCCGTTGCCGGACGCCATCAGGGCGGCCGAATCGACGAGGGTACGGACCGCGCCGTTACCCTTGCCGTCGCCGCCGAGAGAGGCGGCGAGCCGGTCAATCATGTCCAGGGTCTTGGTGAATTCGACCGGTGTCCTGGTCCGGGTTAATCCGATGGTGGCGTGGTCCTGCATCGCGAGTCCACTCCGGTAGGGCGGCGTCAACTCGACGGAGCGTTCAGCGAGGATCGACGTCTGCAAGGTGACGGCCTGGGCATCGGCGGGGATCGTGACATCTTTGTCGACGGTGAACTCAACCTCGACGTAGCCGGTTTTCGGGGTGACTTTGGTGACGCTGCCGACTTTCATCCCGAGAACCTGAACATTGTTGGACGGGTAGAGGCCGGCGGAGCTCTCGAACTGCGCGGTCAGCGTGATCGTGTTGCGGCGTTCCTTGATAACGGACCAGCCGTACAGCGATGCGACGAGCACCGTCACGGCGGCCAGCCCGGCCAGGATCGCAAGCCCGCTGCCGCGCTTCACTGGCAGTCCTTGAAGTACTGGATCATCCCGAACTGCTTCGCGCGACCGCTGATCGCGCACATCCAGGAGTCGATAGCGAAGCCGTTGACGATGTTGCCGTCGATCGAGTTACCGGTGCCGGTGGCATTGGCGACGCCGCGCAACGCGATGGGGGCGCTCTGCAGTATTGCGTGCAACATATCGTCGTGTTGGGCCAGCAGGCCGGTGAGTTTGCTCGTGCTGGCCAGCAGCGCATCCATCTGGGGCCGGTTGGTGACGACGGTGTCATCGAGAACGGCGACCAGCTGAGTCAGCGACTGCAACATCACGTGGAATGCCTCACGGCGCGCGACGAATTCGCCGAACAGTTGCTGGCCCTGGTTGACCATGCTGCCGATGCTGGACTGCTGGCGGCGAAACGTCGTCGTCACCAGGTCCATGGTCTTGAGCATGCTGCCGAGTTGCGCGCGACGGTCGGCCATCACCGTGGAGAGCGTGCGCAGGTTGTCCATCGCCTTGGGGATCATCGGGGGCAACGTCTCGATCTGCTTCCCCAGCGCCTCGACCGCGCTCGCCAGTTTGTCGGTGTCGACCGCGCCGTAGTTGACGGCCACATCCTGCAGGGCCTGTTGCAGGTCGTAGGGAACCTCGGTGTGGTTGAGGTCGATGGTGTTGTTCTCGAGTGGGCCTCCGCCGCCGGGGTGCAGCGAGAGGTAGCGCGACCCCAGAATAGTGGTGACCATGATGGCGGCCCGGGAGTCCTTGCCGAGGTCGACGTCGTCCTGAATTCTCATGTCGACGACCACGTGATCGCCGGCCAGCTTCATCCCGGTGACCGTTCCGACCGGGATGCCGGCGACCGTGACGGGGTTATCCGGCAATAGTGCGGCGGCCTGGATGAACTCCGCGGAGTAGTGGCGGTATCCCGGACCCACTTTGGTGATGATCACCAGGGTCGCCAGCACAACGATCAGCACGCCCAGGGCGACCAGCCCCACCACGGTGCGGTTCAGGTCCTCAAGCGTCCTCTTCCGGGGCAGCCCACGGTACTTTCGCTCGATCACCGAATCAGCTGCGTCAGCCATTGCCCACGTTCCTGCATTTCGGAGTGTGCTTCGCCCTGTTCCCCGGGGTGGCCGCGTCGACGATGATCGGCGTCGCGTCATTGAGGCCGGGGTAGAAGCCAAAAATATTGAAGTCGCACGAGTAGGCGTTGATATAGGCGCCCTCACCGGTGACGTTGGCGATGCCCTTGAGCATGTTCGGCAGGTTGGCGCCGGCGAACGCCAGTTGCGGTTCGATCGTGACCAGATGGGCCGCGAACCCCGGTTCCCGGGTAATCAGCGCCTGCAGCGAGGGATTCACCTCGCTGGTGACCGCGGACAACTGGCGCACCACCCGCGACAGCGAACCCATCGAGTCGAGGAGTTCCGGGCGTCGGGCATTGAAGGTGCTCACCATCTGCCGGGTGTTGGCGAGGGTTTTGTCCAGGTTGTCGTTCTGACTGGCCAGGGTGCCGAACACCCGGTCGAGGCCGGTGATCATATCTCCGAGAAGCTGGTCGCGACCGGCAAAGGTATCGGTGAGCTTGCCGGTCTGGTCGACCAGCGTCGCCCACGACGCGGAGTCGCCCTGCAGCGCATTAATGGCGGCGCTGGAGATCTGATCGGCCGCCTTGGGGTCGATGGTGGCGAACAGCGGTTCGTAGCCGTTGAGCACGACGCCGACGTCGAATGACGGGACGGTGCGGTCCACCGGGATCACGCTGCCCGCCGGCAGCGGCGTCGGATCACCCGTCTCACCGAGGTGGAGGTCGACGTACCGCTGGCCGACGATGTTCTGGTAGAGGATCGATGCTTCGGTGTTGCCCAGAAGCTTCTGGTCGTTCTGCAGCTCGAAGTTCACTTTTGCGCGGCTGTCCGGCAGCAGATCGATGTTCATCACTCGGCCGACGCGCACCCCGGCCATCCGAACGTCGTCGCCGTCGCGCAGACCGAACACGTCGGTGAACTCCGCCGAATACGCGGTGGTGGCGCCGCTCACCTCACGCTCCAGCGTGGAGTACACCAGGTAGGACATCACGGAGGTGACCACCAGGAACGCAGCAAGTCCAGTAGCGATCTTGCCCAGCTTCATGATCGCTGACCTCCGCTGACTTCGGCCACCATCATCCCCCGCACCACCGGCGCGAGCAGCAACTGGGTGGCAGCGGTGGCCGGCCGGCCGGTGATGTAGGACAACTGGTCGACTTCCTGGGCGCTGCCGACGGGACCGACGTTGCCACCGTAGGACGCCGGCGCCGCTTCACCCGGCAGGTAGCCCGGAGGCCACGGAGCGACCGGCGCGAGCGGTGCCGGCGTCGGGTTGGGCGGGGCGGGTGGCGTCGTGAATGCCGGGTTGGCCGTGCCCGGGACCGGCGGCGCGGGCGCCATCGGCGGACCGATACCGCCGAGCACCCCCGTGCCGACGCCGTCGGACAGCGGGGGATTCGGGTCCACCAGGTTGGGCCCCTGCGGATTGATCAGCGGGGGCCCGACGGCGATCAGGTTGCCGCTCGGGCCCACGACGGTGCCCGGTGGCGGCATGAGGTCCGGCGGCGGCTGGTAGTTCTGCGGAAGCAACACGTCGGGCAGGTCCGGCCGAACGACGATCAGGGGTGCGGTGAAGCAGCTCGGGCCCTTTAGCGCGCCGTAGGACGGGCAGTCGGCGCGGGTGTAGGAGTAGGTCGGGGTCAGCGACAGGTTTATCCGCAGTCTGAAAGTGTCCTGCTCCGGGTCCCAGCCGTTAGGGAACTTTTCCGAGAAGACTTTTGCCTTCTGGAAACCGGGAAGCCAGTTGTTCGACGTCTGTGCCAGCACACCCGTGACCGGGGTCAGGTGCTTGCTGATGGTGATTAGCTGATCGACATGATTGGCCAGGGCCGTGTGCGCCGTGTTCAGCGTGCGGGTTCCCGCGGTCAGCATGGTGTCGAGCTGCGCGCGCTGCTCGACGAGAACTCGCATCGGACCGACGGCCCGGTGCAGTGCATCGAGGAGATCCGGAGCGGTCTGCTGCAGCCCCTCGGCGGCGGCGACTAATGCGCTCAACATCGACGGGCTGGTGGTGTCAGTGGCGACGACTGAATTCAGCTCGTTGACGATGCGTTCGAGTTGCGCTCCGGCCGTGAGCAATTGGGGCCGACGGTCGTGGGTGGCCGCGCCCAGTGCGGCCAGGATGCCGAGCGTGTTGTCCTCCCGGCCGCGACCGGTTGCGAACAGGATGTCGCGCAACTTGCTGATCGTGGTCTGGAACAACACCGTCGGCAGCTTGGTGTCCTCGGCGATGTGGTCGCCGGTCTGGATCGCGGGTGCCGCTCCATTGTCGATGAGCTCGACGCCCGAGATGGCGAAAACATTGCTGGGCACCACTCGCGCGGTCACCGTCCTCGGGATCGCCGGCGCGTAGTCGGCAGCAAGGTCGATGTGAACCATATTCGGCTCGTCATTCCTGGCCGGCACGATGTTGTTGACCGAACCGACGAGCAACCCGTGGTAGCGCACATCGGACCGGCTGGGGAGCCCGTCACCGACGTTGGTCAAATCGGCGACGATGCGGGTGTAGGACTCCAGCCTTCCGGTGGACTTGGCCAACAGCAGGCTCGTGATGAGAGCAGACGCGGCGATCACGGCCACACCGCCGAGCAGCATCGAGCGGTTGGACGGCCCGCGCCCGCTGAGGTCGAGGACTTTCGCCATCAGCCGCCGAACCTGGCGCCGGAGTCGAGGCTGAACATCGCCATCGTCAGCAACATGTTGACGATGACCACCACGGTGATGGCCGCCCGCATCGCATGACCGGCCGCAATCCCCACACCCTCGGGCCCGCCGCTTGCATAGAAGCCGTAGTAGCACTGCAGCAGTGAAGCGATTGCGACGAAGACCACGCACTTGACCACCGAGTAGAAGATATCGGTGCCCGACAACATCAGATTGAAGTAGTGCGAATATGCGCCCGTTGAGCCGCCGCTGATGAGCGAGACGACGGCCTGGGTGCTCAGATAACTGACGCCGAGACAGACGACGTAGAGCGGAATGATCGCGGTGATCGAGGCCATCAGCCGGGTCGTCACCATGAACGGGATCGGCGGGATCGCCATCGAGTCCAGCGCGTCGATCTCCTCGGAGATGCGCATCGCGCCCAATTGCGCGGTGAACCGGCACCCACTCTGGGTGGCGAAGGCCAGCGCCGCGGCGATCGGGGCGAGTTCCCTGGTGTTCACCAGCGAGGAGATGATGCCTACCGCTGGACCGAGGCCGAGCAACTGCAGGAAGTTGTAGCCCTCGATGCCGACCATAACGCCGACCACGACGCCCAGTACCAGTGCGACACCGGCGGTACCGCCACCGACGACCAGCGAACCGTTGCCCCAGGCGACATCGGCAAGCAGCCGGGTGAATTCACTGCGGTAGCTGCGCAGCACGACCGGGATGCCGGCGATGGCCCGGCCGGCGAAGTACAGCATGTGGCCCAGTTGAATAATCGGCTCGGCGGCCCGCCGCACCGCGCGGTCAAACCGCGCGAGGGCCGGCGGGATGGGCTTGTCGAGGACCACGGATCACAGCCCTGTCTGGGGGAAGAAAATGAGGTACATCTGACTGATGGCAACGTTGACGACCATCAGCAGCAGGATCGACTCGACGACCGACGCGTTGACCGAGTTGGCCACCCCCATCGACCCTCCGCTGGTGGTGAGACCCTTCTCGCACGCCACGATCGCGACGATCGCGCCGTAGACGACGGCTTTGAGCAGTGCGAGATTCATGTCCGCGGTGGAGGTGAACGCGGCGAACGTCGCGATGAAACTACCCGGCGCGCCATGCTGGAAGTAGACGTTGAACAGGTAGCTGGCTAAAAAGCCCGTGAAGCAGACCAGTCCCGTCAAGGCGACGGCGACGAGTATCGCGGCGACGAATCTGGGCACCACCAGTCGCTGGATGATGGAGATGCCCAACACCTCCAGTGCGTCGATCTCTTCACGGATCTTGCGGGATCCCAGGTCGGCGGTAATGGCCGAGCCGACCGCCGAGGCCATCAGAATGGCCGCCACCAACGAGGCCGCTTGGCGGATGACGGCGAGGCCACTGGCAGCACCGGCAAGCGAAGTGGCGCCCACCTGGCCTGCCAGGAGAGCGAATTGGACCGACAGCGTCACCCCGATGGGCAACGCCACGAAGATGGTGGGAACGACTGACGTGCCGGCCATGAACGCGGCCTGGCGGATGAACTCCTTCCACTGGAACCGTCCAGTGAACAGGTCAACGAACAGCGACTGGATGGTGCGCAGTCCCAGGATCGTCTGATCGCCGACTGTGGTGACGGCGGCCATGGGGTGTCGTTGGACGTAACCCGAGACCCACTTGTCGATCTCCTTGCTACCGTCGCTCCTGCGGTTGTTCTCATCAGCGGCTTCCGAGGTGATGGCCGACGTCGTCATCGATGCCTTCACCCCCTTCCCGCACTTCCAGGGTATGCGACGGACGTCACGGTACATCTCGCGACGTCAGAGCCCACTTGGTTTCGTGGAATACCTATCGGCGAAGGGCGATCCCCAGTCCGTGGTGGACGGTTGCGGGGCTGTTTAACCCGGAAAGATGTGCACCCAGTCGACGAGCATCTGGCAGGGGTATTTGCCCGGTGCCGCATCCTTACCGCCGGTGCCACCGACGGCGACGTTGAAGACCGGCTTCATCATGAAGCCGGGATCGTTGAACGCCCAGTCGTCGAGAGAAAACGCCGGAACCTCAAAGTAGGGCTCCATACCGGGTTGGTAGTCCAGCCAGAAGTACATCCCGGAGGTGTTCCACGTCATTCGCCAGCGATGCCACGCGGCGTCGACGGGGACCGGCATTGTCGCGAACGACGTGCCGTCGAGTCGGGCGTGGATGGTGGTGCCCGACGGCCACTCCATGTTGCCGTACCACTCGATGAGATCGACCTCGCCGCCACGTGGTTTGTTCTCGTTCACCACCCACCAGGCCGGCCATGCCCCGGGGGTGAGGCACTCCATCTTTACCCGCGCCTCGAAGGTGTGGTTGATCGGCGCTGCGAAGGTCCCGACGACCTTGCCACTGACATACCCGCCCGAAGGCTCCCGGGTGGCGCGGATGACCAGGTTGGAGTTGCCGTCGAGGAACACGTGCTGACCGTCGTCGCGGTATTGGCCCATGTTCTCCGGACGGTCCCAGAACACCGGGTTCTTGATGGTCTCGCGAAACTGGGCGATCTGCCACAGGGCCGGGTTGGGTGGCGCGCCTGCCGGACCGTTGAATTCATCGCCGAGGAACTCCGGCACCACCGCGGCGGGCGCGGGCGGGGCCTCGGGGGCGGGCGGGGCCGGCGGCACCGGTCCCGGGGCCTCCGGGCCTGCCGGGTCGGCGCCGGCCTTCGGCGTGGGAATCGCAACGGCGGCGACACCCAGTCCGGCCATCATCATCGCGTTACGACGGTCGATCTCGGGCATGGCTCCATACTTTAAGGCCCGAACGCCGAAGTGCCTACATCCGGGGCCGTCCGCAATGTCTGCCAGCTATCCGGAAGTCAGCCGACCAACCTCCTCTAGCTGCGCAAATGATTTAACCGGTACCGGTTGGAAAAACCGTCGACCATGTTCGAGCGGGCCGAACGCGGACCCGCTCCCACGCGCAGCCACGCCTGTTGTTCCGTTGCAGCGCTAACGCCTTCGGAGTAGGGCACAGTGTTGACGTAGTTCAGCGGTTATGCAGTTCAGCAGCAGCCGTGACTTGCGGAAACCAAGGAGCATTATGACCACATTGCGCCGCGCGATCACCGTCCTCGGGATCGCTGCATTAACCGCGTCCAGCGTCACCAGCTGCGGCGGCCCCAGAGGTGGTTCCGGCGACACTGGGGGCACGGCTTCCCAGGGCGGCGAAATGAATGCCACAGTGACGTCGTTCCCGGACTACGTCGACCCGCAACTCTCCTACACGGTTGAGGGCTGGGAGGTGTTGTGGAACACCTACATCCCGCTTCTGACCTACCGCCACCAGAACGGTCAGGCCGGCACTAAGGTGGTTCCCGGCTTGGCCAAGGGCATGCCGGAGATCTCGACTGACGGCAAGACCTACAAGCTGACACTGCGGCCGAACATGAAGTACTCCGATGGAACACCGATCAAAGCCACCGACTTCACCTATGCAATCAAACGACTGTTCAAGGCCAACTCCGGCGGATCGGTGTTCTACGAGGACATCGTCGGTGCCAAGGATTTCGCCGAGGACAAGGCCGACACCATCAGCGGTATCGTCGCCGATGACGCCACGGGCGATATCGCCATCACACTGGATAAGCCCAACGGCACCTTTACCAACGTGCTGGGGTTGACGTTCGCCGCGCCCGTTGCACCGTCAACGCCACTGGACAAAGAGGCGACGAACAATCCGCCACCGTCGAGCGGCCCCTTTATGATCACTAAGGTCGACGCTCCCAATAGCTTGACGATGGAGCGCAACCCGCAGTTCAAGACGGTCCAAGACGCCGGCGCCACCGAAGTCGTCGACGCTGTGGTGGACAAGATCATCGTCACGCAGAACAAGAACAACTCCGCGCAGGTGACCGGAGTGGAGCAGAACCAGATCGACTACATGCAAAGCCCGCCCGACGCCGACCGCCTCTCCGAGGTGAAAGCAAAGTTCTCCGACCGCTTCCGTCTCGAGAACTCGATCAACACCTACTACTTCTGGATGAATAACAAGACGGCGCCGTTCAACGACGTTCGGGTGCGCCAGGCGATCAACTACGCGATCGACCCCGAGGCGCTCAACCGCGTGTTCGGCGGGCGCCTGCACCCCAGCCAGCAGATCCTTCCTCCCGGCATGCCGGGGTATGACGAGTTCACACTTTTCCCCGGCCCGGACATGGACAAGGCCAAACAGCTTCTGGCCGAGGCCAATCCGACCGACAAGAACATCACCGTCTGGACCGATGACGAGCCGGACCGCAAGCGAATCGGCGAGTATTACCACGATCTACTCAACGAACTCGGCTTCAACGCCCAGCTCAAGGTGATCTCCGGCGATGTGTACTTCACGACCATCGGCAACACCTCGACACCGGATCTCGACACCGGTTTCGCGGACTGGTTCCAGGACTTCCCGCACCCCGACGACTTCTTCCGTCCGTTGCTCAACGGTGAGAACATCCTGCCCACCAACAACAACAACTTCTCCCAGGTGTCCATTGCCGCCAACGACACCAAGATGGACGAACTGCGCACCGGGCAACTCACCGACGAAGCCCGCAAGCAGTACGCCGAACTCGACAGGTCCTATATGGAGCAGGCGGTGTGGGCGCCATACGGCAACGAGCAGTTCTCCACATTCGTCTCGGACCGGATCGACTTCGGCAAGGTGTACTACCATCTGCTATTCGCCCACGACTACACTTCGTTTGCCTTGAAGTAACTTGAGCATCAACACCCTTGGCGGCCGAAGCCCGTGGCAACTCGCGGGAATTCGGCTGCGGCGCAATCGATTCGCGATTCTGTTCGGTGTGCTCTTCGTCCTGATCGTTGTTTTCTGCCTTGCCGCACCGTTGTGGGCAGACCACGTCGCACACACCGGACCAAACCAGAACCACATCACCGACAAGGTTCTTGTCGGCGGCCGAATGACCGATGTGGTCTCGCCCGACGGAACTCCGCTGGGTCCCGGATTGCGGGGCCGGTATCTGCTCGGCGCCGACCAGAACGGCCGCGACGTGATGGTCCGCCTGATGTACGGCGGCAGAACGTCGATCTACATCGGCGTACTCGCCGCGGTCATCACGACTCTGCTCGCGGTGACGGTGGGTGTGCTGGCCGGCTACTACCGCGGCTGGGTCGACTCGGTGCTGTCCCGCATCCTCGATGTGGTCTGGGCCTTTCCGGTACTGCTGCTCGGAATCGCCCTGGGCACCACACTGTCGCTCGGCGGTCTGCGGATCGGCGGATTGCAGATCGCCGGCGATTCGCTGTGGATTCCGATCCTGATCATCGGCGTGGTCTATGTGCCCTATATGGCCCGGCCGGTGCGCGGCGAAGTACTCGCGCTGCGGGAGAAGGAGTTCGTCGAAGCCGCTGTGTCCCAGGGCAAAGGACCGCTTCGAATCATGATTTCGGAGCTGCTGCCCAACATCATCTCGACCATCATCGTGTTCTCCGCGTTGAATATCGCCAACAACATGCTGCTGGAATCGGCGCTGTCATTCCTGGGCGCTGGAGTCCGGCCACCCAACGCCTCCTGGGGCACGATGATCGCCGACGGCTACCAGACCATTTACACCGCACCGCATCTGACCATCGTGCCCGGTCTGATGATCGTGCTGACAGTGCTGTCGCTCAACGTCTTCGGCGATGGTCTGCGGGACGCGCTGGATCCGCGGGCCACCATCCGGACGGGAAGCTGACGGTGTTGCGCTTCGCGGTCAGACGAACGGCCGGGATGATCGCGGTGTTGTTCGCAATCTCTGTGATCGTGTTTCTGATCTTCAACGTCATCCCCAATTCCGATCCGGCCGCGCGTATCGCCGGCAAGAACGCCAACCCGGCGCTGATCGCGCGGGTTCGGGCCGATCTGGGACTCGACCAGTCGTTGCCGGTCCAGTACCTGACGATGATGAAGCAGATCTTCAGCGGTCAGCTGACCTCGTACGCCAGCGATCAGAATGTGTTGCAGCACATCATCAGTGGCCTGCCGGTGACGCTGTCGCTGTGTCTCGGTGCCGCGCTGCTGTGGATGGCGCTGGCGATCTGGTTCGGCTACCTCAGCGCCGTACGCCCGGGAAGTTTCACCGACCGGACACTGACCGTGCTGGCCCTGGTCGGAATCTCGCTGCCGGTGTTCTGGTTGGCCGCAATCCTGCTTTACTACTTCAGCTTCAAAGTTCCGATATTCCCCACCGGGAGCTATGTGCCGCTGACGCAGAGCCCAACGCAGTGGCTCTATCACCTGATCCTGCCGTGGATCACCCTGGCGGTGCTCTATGTGGGCTTCTACAGCAGGGTGCTGCGGTCCAACATGCTCGACGTGATGAATGAGGATTATGTGCGCACCGCGCGCGCCAAGGGCATCAGCGAACGGCAGGTTCGGCTGCGGCATGTGTTGCGTAACTCCATGATTCCAATCGTCACGTTGTTCGGTCTCGACTTCGGTGCCGTGGTGGGCGGCGGCACCATCCTCACCGAGACGGTGTTCAATCTCAACGGCGTGGGCCTCTACGCCGGCCAGGCGATCGGGAAACTTGACCTCCCGCCACTGATGGCGGTGACGATGTTCGGTGCGTTCTTCATCGTGTTGTTCAACGGCGTCGTCGACATCCTCTACGCATTCCTGGATCCACGGATCCGACTGGGCGAGGAGGCGTCGGTATGAGCCCGATTCTCAGCGTTTCCGACCTGCGGGTCGACTTCGCCACTGACGGCGGCGTGGTGCACGCCGTCGATCGCGTGTCCTTCGACGTGGAGGCCGGAGAGGTCGTCGCCATCGTGGGAGAGTCGGGCTGCGGAAAGAGCGTCACGGCGCAGACGTTGATGGGTCTGACCCGCTCCCCCAACACCACGATCAGTGGCTCGGTGACGTTCGGCGGCCGCGACCTGACCCAACTGCCCGACGACGAGTTGCGCTGCCTGCGTGGCGAACACATCGCGATGATCTTCCAGGACCCGATGACGTCACTGAACCCGGTGTACCGGGTGGGCGACCAGATCGCGGAGATGATCCGCGCCCATCGCCAGGTGTCGAAGAAGGACGCGGTGGCGCGCGCCGTGGAGTTACTGCGATCGGTGGGTATTCCCAACCCTGAGCGCAGGGTGCGGGACTATCCGCACGAATTCTCCGGCGGCATGCGCCAGCGGGTGATGATCGCCATGGCGCTGGCCCTGGAACCCGAGGTGCTGATCGCCGATGAGCCCACCACCGCACTCGACGTGACGATCCAGGCCCAGATCCTGGGCCTGCTGCGCTCGCTGAACCGCGAGAAGAACACCGCCGTCGTGCTGATCACCCACGATCTTGGCGTGGTCGCCGAGATCGCCGACACAGTGGTGGTGATGTATGCCGGCCAGATCGTCGAGGAGGCGCCGCTGGAGGAGCTGTTTTACCAACCTCGGCACCCCTACACCTGGGGTCTGCTCGGCTCGATCCCGCGCCCGGACGAGCCGCGGCCCGAACGGCTGACGCAGATCCCCGGCCATCCGCCGTCACTGCTGGATCCGCCGACCGGCTGCCGATTCGCCGCCCGATGCGCGTACGTCTTCGACGACTGCGCCCAGCCGCCGCCGTTGAGGTCGCGCTCTGACGGAGGTCATCTGGACCGATGTTGGCTGCCCGAAGATGTCACGGCAGGCAGCCGATGAGCGAGGCACCACTGCTGGAGGTCACCGACCTGGTCAAGAACTTCCCGATCACCTCCGGCGTGCTGATCGACCGGGAGGTGGGGCGGGTAGGTGCCGTCGACGGGGTCAGCCTCACCGTGCGCGAAGGAGAGACGCTGGGCCTGGTGGGTGAATCCGGATGCGGCAAGTCGACTCTGTGCCGGGCGATTCTCCAGTTGATCGCACCCACATCCGGTTCGGTGCGCTTCGACGGCCAGGAGTTGGTGGGCCGCTCCCCACGCCAGTTGCGCCCCTTGCGCCAGCAGATGCAGATGATCTTTCAGGATCCGTTCGCCTCGCTGAATCCGCGCAAACGCGTCGGCCAGATCATCGGCGACCCGATGCAGTTCCACGGTCTGGCTGACGGCACCGACGTCAAGCGGCGGGTTCAGGAACTGCTGGACCGGGTCGGTCTGCAAGCCGAGCATTACAACCGCTATCCCCACGAGTTCTCCGGCGGGCAGCGCCAACGCATCGGCATCGCCCGGGCGTTGGCCCTGCAACCGCGGCTGATCATCGCCGACGAACCGGTGTCGGCACTCGACGTGTCGGTGCAGGCCCAGATCATCAACCTGCTTGAGGATCTGCAACGCGAGTTCGGGATGGCGTATGTGTTCGTCGCCCACGATCTCGGGGTGGTGCGCCACGTCTCCGACCGCGTCGCGGTGATGTATCTGGGAAAGATCGTGGAGGAATCGGATTCGGCGTCGCTGTACGCGAGCCCGCGACATCCCTACACGCATGCATTGCTGTCGGCGGTGCCGATCCCCGATCCGCGCAAAAACGCTGCGCGGCAACGCATCACACTAGAGGGTGACGTACCAAGCCCGATCGACCCCCCGCCAGGATGCCGCTTTCACACCCGATGTGCGTCGGCCACCGACATCTGCCGTCGCGACGAGCCGCTGTTGTTCACCGATGCCGGGCACGCGGTCGCCTGCCACCACCCGCTATAACTACTCGGACGTCGCGTCGTCCTCGTCGGTATCCAGGGCGGCGTCGAGCACGCTGATGTCGATTCCGTAGGGCAGGAACCGAACGTTGCGATTCGGGTCGGTGTTGAGCTTATTAGCGCGCAGGGCGTCGAGTTCGGTCTGGTAAACCTGCTCGACGTGAGCCTTGCCGGCGCCATCGGACGTGTAGATCGCCCAGACGCCATCGCCGGCCTCTCCTGCGGTCTCGGGCTGCGGACGGGGACGCGGGGTGGGCCGCACAAACTGGTCGAACAGCATTCCGAATCCGGCCCCCTGCGGGGAGTTGGTGAAGATGCGGCCGAAGGCGTCACGGAGGCCTTCACCCGCCTCACGCGCGACCCGGTCGAAATCCTCGGGATTGAAGCCGAACGGCCCGTTGTTGTCCATACCCAACAGTGTGCGCCGAGTTTGCTGCCCGTGTCGATGCCCGGCGATTAGCTGGCAGCGAAACCTCTTAGCGGATTCACCCAGCGAAGTCCGGGAAACCGCATGAAATCCGTATCCGCAGAAGCTAGTACGACTCCGTGTTCGACCGCGAGAGCGGCCAGTTGCGCATCTGGCACCAAATTGCCCGTGATGTCGACTTGCTCGCACAGTCGCTCGTAGACCCGTGCTGTGGTCTCGGTCGCGGGTGGGATCCACACCACGGGGACTGCAAGCCACTCCGCTACATATCTCCACGCGTCGGGGCCGGACAATGGACTCTCAGCGACTCGTGGATGGGTGGCGATTCGGAGGAATGCGCCGATCGTCTGCCAGGGCAACCCAACTCGGCTGTCGCCGGCAAGAACGTCTTCTAGCCAGGATGCGGCGGCGGCGTTGTGAGTACTGTTCTCATCCACTGCATACAGCAGCAGGTTGGCGTCAACGATCATCGTCGAGCAGGTCGAGCACGTCGGCGATGTTCGTGACGTCCACCTTCAGGCCGATGCGCGAGGTCCGATGCTTGTACTCGACCTTCTCCGATGATGGCCCCCTGGTCATCCCTCTGCGCGCCAGCAGATTCAGGGCCTCGCTGAGGCCCATCCCTTCGCGACGAAGACGTTCGATCTCACCGGCGACATCGCTGTCGATCACCACCGTTGTCCGCATGAGATTGATGATAAGCGACTTGCATCATGATGCCTACTTACCGGCATTGCCGTGCTCGGCAGTATGGTGCTACCGGTGGTACCATACTCCGGTGGAGATGGAGAAGACGACGGTCTACCTGCCGCGTGACCTCAAAGCAGCGGTGAAGAACGCCGCGCGGCAGCGCGGGGTGTCCGAGGCAGATGTCATCCGGGAGTCGATTCGCGCCGGGGTGGGCAACGCGAAACCGCGACCCAGGGGGGGTCTCTACTCCAGTGCCGAGGCGATAGCCCAACGCAGCGAAGAGCTACTGGAGGGCTTCGGCGAGAGGTGATCGTCGATACCAGTGCCCTGCTCGCCTACTTCAATGCCCGCGAACCCGACCATGGCGACGTAGCCCGGGTCATCGACGAGCATGCCGACGGTGTTCTCGTCGTCTCACCGTATGTCGTGGCCGAACTCGACTATCTTGTCGCTACGCGCATCGGGGTGGATGCGGAGCTAGCGGTCTTGCGTGAACTGTCAAGCGGAGCATGGCATTTGGCCGATTTCGATGCGGGCAATCTGGAGCGTGCCACGGCGGTCATCGAGAAGTATCGCGATCAGGACATCGGGCTGGCGGATGCCTCAACCGTCGTCCTGGCAGACCAGCACCGCACGACGACAATCCTCACCCTCGACCGGCGGCAATTCGAGGTCCTCCGGCCGATCGGCGGCGGGCGGTTTTCCATCCTGCCGTGATGGCAGCCGACTACAGCACCGACAGCGGCAGCGAGCGACGCGGTTCGAATTCGAAGGTGGCGCCAAGGCTGAACTTGGTCACCTGAACCTCCGGGGAATCCTTGACCGGGGTGTCGGTGCGCTCGAACTCGGCGGTCCAGTCGGTATCGGAACCGGTGATCCGAACCACCAGGTGTGGGTCGACGGCCGTCGCTATGGCCTGTAGCGGCTCGGCCGAGGCCGGGGAACACAGCGAGATCCAGGCGCCGTCGTCGTGCGCCGGTGCCGGATGGGCCTGCAGTCTGCCGCCGTCGATGTCCGCGATCACGTAGCCCGCGGGATTGAGCAGCGGATGCAGCCGCAGCACCTCGGTCAGGCCGTCGACGTCGGCGGGCAGCTTCAGTGCCCGCCGGATCCGTTCGGCCGCCACCCCCGCGATACCGGTGAGTTGCTTGGTGCAAATCGAGGTGGCCAGTTCGGCGTTGTCACCCGCCCGCGCCCGCACGGCGATACCGAACGAGAGGTTCAGCAGGTGCATCTGCAGGCATACCTCGTCGGCGATGCGCACCAGAGCCGAGTGGGAGAATGCGCGGAAGTCAATGTCGGACAACAGCGGTCCGGAATAGTCGGCGTTGCCATCGTCATCAAGATCGATCGGTGCCAGTTCCCAGTTGGCCGCTTTGGTGCGCGCGACGATGTCCAGTGCCGGGATGCTCTTTGCCTCCGGGTAGGACTCGTCGATGATGACCGTCCACGCGCAATGCGGCGTCCGGTCGGACGGCGCGCGCGGAGGCCGATGGATCGGCCGCACCTGCGCTCGTGGGTTGGTGGCCACCGCAGTGGCGTCAAAGGTGGGGTCCTCGATGTCATGACACATGCCCTGCACGTAATCCGGGCCCATCGGTTCCACGTCGAGCAGGGCACCGCAGTGGTCGAGGTGGAATTCGCCGTGCCACCGGTCATGCACGGTGTAGCGGAAATCCATGAACTGCGGCGGCGCACCGATGTCGAACTGCAGACCCTTGAAGATGGTGATGATGTCATCGCCCTCGTAGCGCAGGGCCTTCTGCATGCGCCGGGTGTAGAGGGGGCTGGCGCCGGCCCACTCCTCGATCGCGATCTGCAGCATCTCCGAGCGTCCGAAAGACTGGATACACCAAGCCATTCCGGAGCGGTCGATCAGCTGTCCGATCAGCAAGAGTTCGGGCACCAGAATGGCTAGCTCGGCACGGGTCAACGCCGAGAAACGACACTGGGATTGGCTCACTCGTCAAAACCTAGTCCAGACCGGACTGGTGTGTTGCAATGTCGGGCATGGCTGATGCGGACGCGATCGAGGCAATCAAACGGGTGAAGTACCGGTACCTTCGGGCTCTGGATACCAAGCACTGGGACGACTTCGAAGACACCCTGACCGAGGACATCATCGGCGACTACGGGTCCTCGCTGGGCAAGGAGCACCACTTCACCAATCGCACGGACCTGGTGGAGTACATGCGCACTTCAATGCCGGCCGGCGTGATCACCGAACACCGGGTGACCCACCCCGAAATCACCGTCGATGGCGATCAGGCCGAGGCCACCTGGTACCTGCAGGACCGCGTGATTGTGCCGGAGTACAACTTCATGCTGTTCGGCGCGGGCTTCTACCACGACCGCTACCGCAAGACGCCCGACGGCTGGAAGATCTGTGCGACCGGATACGACCGCACCTATGACGTGTCGCAATCCGTGGAGGGGTTGAATTTCAAGGTGCGGCCGGGCTCAGCAATGGCCTGAGCCTGCCCTGAGCGCCGGCCCAGCTACTGCGCGATCGCGATCACCGCGCCGGGTTGTAACCAGCGGATGATCTTGACCAGGGTGTCGTCATCCAGGGATACGCAACCCGCGGTCGGCCCCCCGTCGGTGGTGTGTACGAAGAACGCGCCGCCGTTGCCCGGGATCCGTTCCTTGTTCACGCCCATCACGATGGCGTGCGCGTACTGCGGGATGTACAGGTTCTCGGTGCCACTGGCCGGGGAGGTGTCGAACGTGCAGTCGGCCTTCTTGCATACCTGCATGGTGTTGTAGGTCGCGCCTTCACTGGACCACCAGTAGTCCGGCGTCACCTGGACATACTTCAACCCGCCGCCAGGGTTGGGCTGAGTGCCGAACGCGAAGTCCAGGCTGAACACCCCCATCGGGGTGGCCATGTTGCCGTCGTGGGACTGGGCCACCATCCCGTTGGCGCCGACGTGAGCCGGGATACCGGTGCCCACGGGTTGCCATCCGGTGGCGCCGCGCTGCCAGACATCAATCTTGGCGGTGGAGCCACCCGTGCTGACGACGGACAGCACCTGCGTCGCCTCGCCGACGTTGGTGGCGAACCACGGCGGCTGTGCCGCGCCCGGCGGTGCCGATGCGACGGCGAGAAATGCCGCACTGACGGCGGCACCCACCGATACCAGGATTCGACGCATGCCCTCATGGTTGCGGGACGCCCCGGTAGGGGTCAAGTAAAGGTTCGGCCACAGTCGCAGTCGATGCTGGCAGAAGGGGTTTCGTGGTGAATACCGGGCCGCCGGATGCGCCGTTACGATCCGGGCCATGCCGGATCTGCCGAGCGGGGAGTGGTCCTCATTGCTGGTCGGCCATCAGTGGCCGGGTTCGCCGTCGCTGGCAATCCTGCGCGCCGCCGCCACCGACCGGGCCGCGCTGGGCGTCGCCTATGACGGCTACGCCGACGACCTGCGATCGGTTCGGACCGGAGCGCTAGCCGGCCAGGAGGGGCTCACGGCCGAGAGCACACGTCGGTCATTCGGCCTCGGTGAATCCCGAGCGCGGGACATCGCTGCGCGCAACATTGCCAAAGGGCAGTCCTATACCGTCGCCGCCGAGTGGATCACCGCATTGCGATCAGACCTGGAGTCGATCGCCGCCGACGGCAACTCAGAAATTCGCCGAGTACTGGACACGAATAGCACTGCGCCACAAAAGATCAGCGCAATCGTGCAGACGGTGACCACCGCGCAGGAGCAGGCCAACGCCCGAGCCGCATCGTGTTGCGCCAAGCTGCGCGACGCGATTCACACGGTGCTGGCGGCCGGGAACGGCACCGCGTCGGCTCGGAGTCTGGCCCGTCTGCACGGCGTGGATCTGGACCATTCCTTCGGTACGCCGAATGCTGAACTCATCCATTCCGAAGTCAGCCGGATGATGACCGCGGCGACGGGAGTATCGGCTCCAGCGCTTGCCGGTACGTCCTCGGGCGCCGACGCTGCACTGTCCCCGGATTTGCTTGCGGAGAGTTTCACCACCGGCACCTCCGCGGGTGCGCCGCTGTCGGCGGGCGTCGGGGCCCTCACGTCCGGCGCGATCAGTGCGATCCAGTCACCCACCACCGAACAGCCCATGGGCCTACCCACTGCGTCGCCAACACCGCTGCCGGATATTCCGCCAACGCACGCGGTTCCGACCGCACTCGATGGCGGCGTTTCGGCGGAAGTCGTTGCCGCAGAACCGGACAGCACCGTCGGTGCGGCGGCACTGCTATCCCCGGCGCCTGCTGTCACAGGGACCCATGTGACTCCGGCCCGACCATTGCCGGGTTACGCGGCCGACCTCCGGCCGACGATGAAGGCCGGCGTGCCGGGCCCGTCCGCCGTCGCCGCGGCGCCGGTATCGGCACCGGTGACAATGGCCACAGCAGCTCTCGCCCACGCGTCGGTGGTTCGTCAGCAGTCCGCCGCCGCGCCCGTGCCCTCTCCGACCACCGGTGGTGGGGTGAGCGCGACGGAGGTGGCCGTCGCGACAGCGGGTGCGGTCGCCGAGTCCCGACTACGCCGTCTGTTGGCCGCGGTGGCGCGCCAGGAACCCCGGTTGCGGTGGGCGGTTGGTGATCGCGAGGACGGCAGCACGGTTCTGGTCACTGATCTGGCGGGCGGGTGGATTCCTCCGCACGTCGAGATCCCGACCGAAGTCGTGCTGCTGGAACCGGGCCGCCGCACCGGTGACATCACTTCCCTGCTCGTCGATGCTGTGTTGACTGCCGGCTACGAACCCGGTGGTGTCGTCGCCGTGGCCGACGAGGCGGATCCGGTGCCGCTGTCGAGTCAGGCCCGGCGCACCACGCCGGTCGACGACTTCGGCTGGGAACTGTCACGCGCAACCAGGTGGCGCGAGGGCCTGCCGCGGCAGGCGCACACCGTGGCCAGGGCGGCCATGGCACACACCGGTTGTCTGGAATCTGAAATCGGCCTGCTGCGCGATCACCTCGATGCGGTGGCCCGGTGCGTGGTGGACGGCTATCCCGACGACGTCCACGATGATGCCCTCGGTGATTGGCAGTTGTTGGCGACCGTCGACGCGCTAGTCGACAACGACGCGATGCGTGCCAACTATCACTTCGCCTGGTTTCAGGGCCGATGACCGGCGACCGACTCGACGCCGATGCGGATCAGTACCGTCAGTCCGCGGTGCAGAATCTGGCGCCGCCGACCATCGCCTCGGATCCCCTGGCGGCGGGCATGTCCCCCACTGAACAATTGCTGCGGATCCTGGGGCTGGCGGCCAATGCCGATGACCCGCAGGACAGCGCTGACAGCATCGACGCCCAAGCCGAGCGCGATGCCCAGGCGATCGCGGCCGCAGAGGCATTCACCACCCAGGATGAGCAAGCTGCAGCTGAGGTGAACAGTGTTGCGGCACAGGATCAAACGGCTCAATTGGTTCAGCAGCTCCCCCAGTTGATTTCCGGCATTGCCGGCGCAGTTACCGGTGCGCTGGGCGGGGCACTCGCGCCACTGGGTCAGATTCCGCAACAGCTCGCCCAGGCTGCCTTCCAGACCGGGATGGGGGCCTACCGGGGCGAGGGTGTATCCGATCTCCAGATCGACGACCCGGGTGCGCTCGACGCGTTGCCGATCGACGAATTCTCCGCAGATACTCCCGCACTCTCCGACGCCGGTCTCGGCGGTGACGGCGGTGGCTTCGGCGGCGGCGGGTTCGGTGGCGGCGGCTACGGTGGGGCCACTCCGGGAGGTGGCAGCGTTCCGATCACCGGCACCATCCCGACCGGCCTGCTCGGCCCGCCGCCGGTTCCGTCGGCCAGTACGGCACCGGCGTCGGCGCCGGCTGTCCCGACATCACTGCCGAACACCGCGCCTGCCCCCACGCCGGCGGGCGCCGGTATGGCCGGTGTGCCGATGGTTCCCCCCGGCGCGATGACAGGTACCGGTGGCGCGGACAAGGACGCCAAAGCAGACACCAAACGGATTTCGGTTCCGCAGGTGCGCAACGGAACACCCGTCCAGGGCCGGCTGACCGCACCCCCGCTTGCACCGGTCATCAAGAGGGTGGAGGGAAAACCGGTTGCCTCCAGGCGGATCATCGCCCCCGGCGACGCCGAGGATCAGGGTGCGGTTATCCCCTGACCGCGCCGGCCATCACACCGGGCATCATCACACCGGGGGGCGGCCGGTCCGGATGCGCCAATCCAGATCGTGCAGCAGGACATTGAACGGAAATGCCCGAACGAATCGTGGTGACAGGTTGTTGGCCATCCGGATTCCGGACATCAGCCGGTCGAACTCACGCTGCTTGACCGGGTTCCAGTCCAGGTGCATCTCGTCGCGAAACCGCTGCGGCAGGAAGCCCGTCGTGATCAGCAGTGCCACACTCTCATTGAACTGCTGGACCCGACCGGGCAGGCGGACGCCCTTAATCCGCGACACCGCGATCGGATACAGGTAGTCACGCACGGTGTCGTCGATGTGAACCTTCTCCAGTGACTCCTGCCAGTACCGGTCGAAGGCCGGCCGGTCAGCGGGCCACATCTCCTCGGGCACCTGAAGCATGGTGGCCAGAGCCATCCCGTCCTGATAGTGCCGATCCGCCGACGCGTCATCCATTTCGCCGACGAAGGTCCGGTAGACGTCGACACCTCCCTTGTAGAGGCAGGCGCCCACCCACAATTGGAGATCGCGGTCGAATGCGTTGTAGCGCACCGGACTGTCGTCGGTCGAAAACACCTGGGCGTGAGCACGATTGACCGCCCGGCGGAAAGCCTGCTGTTGCTGCTCGGTGCCGCGGGTGGCGACCGCGAGATAGGTGAATGTGGTTCGCGCCCTTTTAATCGGGTGCCGATCGACACGTCCACTTTCGACCCGGCTCTCCAGCACGCCGTATCCGACGCCGGGACGGGCCAGTTGCATGATCACGTTCGCCGCGCCCGCGAGCAGGGCGATCCCCATCATCCCGTCATCGAACCCGGCGGGCCGCGGCAACCACCGCCGACCGGGCCGGCGGGCGGGCGTGACCGCCGACTCGCTGACCGGCCGCTCTACAGGGTTAGTGCGCAACTCAGGTCCGTGTTCCGCCGAGCCCAAACTCGGCATCGGGGTTGTTGTACGGCCGGATCACGACGGGTGCCTCCTCGTTCACCCGCATTGTAAGCGCGACGGCGCGATTCCACCGGCCGAGACCCCCGATCCGGACGCCTCCGCGGGGAGTACCCTCGGTCCCAATCCACCGGTCAGGTAAGTCTGGCCATTCGCACCCAGGGAAGGCGATCGAGCATGCCCATCGCGATCGAATCCGAGCACGTCGAACTATCGAGATCAGTCAAGAATCTGCTCGAGAAGGTCGCTCCGCCGGAAGTCCTGCACGCCGCCCTTGAGGCACCGGTGCAGAACCCGCCGGTGTACTGGCGCGGCGCCGTCGAGCAGGGCCTGCAGGGCCTGCATCTCTCGGAGTCGGTGGATGGACAGGGCGCCGGGCTACTGGAACTGGCGGTCGTTATCGCCGAGTTCGGTTACGCGGCCGCGCCGGGTCCGTTCGTCGGGTCTGCGATCGCCAGTGCACTGATCTCGGCGCACGACCAAGACGCCGCGGTGCTGCGCGGGCTGGCGGCCGGGGAAACCATCGCCGCCTACGCGCTGGAGTCCGAGTTGACCGCCGCCCGGAACGGCGACACCCTCACGATCCGCGGCGAAGCCCGCTCGGTTCCGGGCGCCGCGCAGGCCGAGATCTTGGTGCTGCCGGTCGCCCTCGACAGCGGAATCGAGTGGGCGGTAATCGACGCTTCCCACATGAAGACCGGAGCCGTGGAGATCGAAGTCCTGCGTTCGGTGGACCCACTGCACCCGGTCGCGCACGTGCGGGCCAACGGCATCGAGATCGGAACCGACGCGCTGCTGTCGAATCTGTCACCGGCTGCAGGCCGGGCGATCATCACCACGCTGCTCTCGGCGGAGGCTGTCGGAATCGCCCGGTGGGCCACCGACACCGCCTCGGAGTACGCCAAGATCCGTGAGCAGTTCGGTCGGCCGATCGGCCAATTCCAGGCGATCAAGCACAAATGCGCCGGGATGATCGCCACCACCGAGCGCGCCACCGCGGCCGTCTGGGATGCCGCCCGCGCTCTCGATGAAGCAGCGGGTCAGGGTTGGGACAACGAAGCAACCGCCTACGAGTTCGCGGCCGCCGTGGCCGCGACGCTGGCACCGGTGGCCGCGCAGCATTGCGCGCAGGACTGCATCCAGGTGCATGGCGGCATCGGTTTCACCTGGGAGCACGACACCAACGTGTACTACCGGCGCACGCTGGCCCTGGTCGCGGCATTCGGCCAGGCGACCGCGCACGCGCAGCGGGTATTCGACACCGCGACAAGCACTGGGATGCGCGAGATCAAGATCGATCTCGACTCCACAACCGAGAAGCTGCGCGGTGAGATCCGGTCGGAAGTCGATGCGCTCAAAGCCATTCCACGCGAACAGCGGGCAGCCGCGATCGCCGAGGGCGGGTGGGTGCAAACGCACCTGCCCAAGCCGTGGGGCCGCGCAGCTCAACCAATCGAGCAGATCGTCATCGCGCAGGAGTTCGCCGCCGGCCGGGTCAAACGACCCAATATGGGCATCGCCGCCTGGCTGATCCCGTCCATCGTCACCTACGGGACCGAGGAGCAGAAGCAGCGCTTCCTGCCGCCGACGTTCCGCGGCGAAATGATCTGGTGCCAGCTGTTCTCCGAACCCGGCGCGGGATCGGATCTGGCGAGCCTGTCTACCAAAGCCACCAAGGTCGACGGTGGCTGGCGGATCACCGGGCAGAAGATCTGGACCACCGCGGCGCAGTTCTCCCAATGGGGAGCGCTGCTGGCAAGGACAGACCCAAGCGCTCCCAAGCACAACGGGATCACCTACTTCCTGCTCGATATGAAGAGCGAGGGCGTGGAGGTCAAACCGCTGCGCGAACTGACGGGCAATGCGCTGTTCAACACCGTGTACATCGACGATGTGTTCGTGCCGGACGAGATGGTGCTCGGCGAGGTCGACCGCGGTTGGGAGGTCAGTCGCAATACCCTTACCGCCGAACGTGTTTCGATCGGAAGCGATGAGCCCGGATTCCTCCCGAACCTGAACCGTTTCGTCGAGTTCGTCGGCGCAGGGAGCTTCGACCAGGTTGGCCACCACCGCGCCGGAGAGCTGATCGCCGAGGGGCACGCCGCCAAACTGCTCAACATGCGCTCGACGCTGCTCACCCTGGCCGGCGGCGACGCAATGCCCTCGGCGGCGATCTCCAAGCTGCTCTCGATGCGCACCGGTCAGGGCTACGCCGAGTTCGCGGTCTCCTCGTTCGGCACCGATGGCGCGATCTGGGAGCAGGATTCGCTGCAGGGCAAGTGGGCGGAGTACCTCCTCGCCAGCCGCGCGACCACGATCTACGGCGGCACCTCCGAGGTGCAACTCAACATCATCGCCGAGCGCCTGCTGGGACTGCCCCGCGATCCGTAGCCGGGCCACACCCCGCGCGTGAGCGCGACGGGGTTAGTGGATCTCGATCTGGCGTAGTTCGCGTTTGAGGATCTTGCCGGTGGGGTTGCGTGGCAGTTCGGTCAGGAAGACGACCTCGCGTGGAACCTTGTACCGCGCGAGATGCTCACGGACGTACTCCTTGATCGCGTCCTCGGTGAGGGTCGCTTCGTCGCGCAGGACGACGAACGCCCGCAGGCGCGCGCCGAAGTCGGAGTCGTCGACACCAATCGCGGTGGCCTCGACGACGTCGGGGTGTCCGCTGATGAGATCCTCGACTTCGGCGGGGAACACGTTCTCCCCACCCGAGACGATCATCTCGTCGTCACGACCGCTGACGTAGAGCAGACCATCAGCGTCGAAATAGCCGACGTCGCCGGAGGACAGCAGGCCGTCGATGATCTCCTTGTTGCCGCCGCCGGTATAGCCCTCGAACGGCATCGGGGTGCCGACGAAGATCCGCCCGACCTGTCCCTGCGGCAATTCCCTTCCGTGGTCGTCGAGGATCTTGACCTTGGCACCTCGGACCACCGGGCCGACCGTGGCGGGATTTTTCTTCAGATCCTGCGGCCGGGCGATGGTGGCGAACGCGACTTCGGTTGAGCCATAAAGGTTGTAGACCACCGGGCCGATATCCTTCATCGCCCGGGTGGCCAATTCAGCACCGAGCTGGGATCCGGAGACGAACACGATCCGCAATGACGACAGGTCCGGTTTCGGGTCCATCTTTTCCAGAGCATCGAGCATCCGCGACAACATCACCGGAACCACCACGACGGCAGTGGCCTTGCGGATGGAGATGTCCTCGAGAACGTTGACCGCTTTGAACCGGCGGTGCAGCACCAGCGTGGAGCCCAGTGTCGCGGCGATGGCGGCGTGCAGGTAACCGATGGCGTGGAACATCGGCGAGGGCAGTGCCGTGATCTCGCCGGCCTTGAACGGGACGCTGGAAAGGACGCCGCCCACCGGGGCCAGCGTCGGCGGCGAATGCCGGGTTGCACCCTTGGGCGTACCGGTCGTGCCACTGGTGAGGATGATGATCGCCGAGCGTTTGGTGGCCTTGGGAGCGGGCGCGATACTGCTGCGCGCGATCAGTTCGGCGAGGGTCTCGTCGGTGCTGCCCGACGGTTCATCGGTCTCCGGGTTGGACCCGAGCGCCCGCAACTTGCCCAGCGCGGGCTCAGCAAGTGAGACCGCCGCGGTGTACTCGTCGTCGTAGATGATCAGTCGGGCGCCCTCGCGTTCGGAGACGTCGCGGATCTGTGGTCCGGAGAACTCGGTGTTGAGCATGATGGTGCGCGCGCCCACCCGGGCGCACGCGTAGTTGGCGATCGAGAACCAGCGATGGTTACGGGCCAGCACGCCCACCCCGTCACCGCCACGAACTCCCATGGCCAGCAGTCCGTTGGCCACCGCGTTGACGGCGTCGTTGAGTTCGGAGTTGGTGATCGACCCTTCGTCGTCGATGATCGCCAACCGGTTCGGGGCGCGACGGGCGTTGAGCGCCGGAATCATTCCGACCTCGCCCCAGCGCCGCACATCAGCGACCATGGCAGCCAGGTTGTGCGGCGCCTCGATCCCGAACGCGCCGGAGGCGATCATCTTCTGTAGGTAATGCAGTTCCGCGGACCCGCGTTCGGTGTACTGACGAGCCTTGTTCAGTAC
>Ga0114981_10000275_pt1 | contig 32727 bp, 22 predicted proteins | sample S_140806_MF_Meta_FD_87028 | JGI IMG/M metagenome (GOLD analysis project Ga0114981, IMG submission 87028) | Freshwater microbial communities from Lake Simoncouche, Canada to study carbon cycling - S_140806_MF_MetaG | ecosystem: Environmental > Aquatic > Freshwater > Lake | place: Lake...
CAGACCATTCCTGAATTGCATTGTGGTGTGACATACGATCAATCGATTAATGTGCTGAGTTGCTGCAATGCAGGCGGAGGGGGTGCTCCGACATATTACAGCTCATCAACACTTATGATTATGCGTTAGCTGCTTTCTTTTTAGCAGCTGGTTTAATCGCTTCTTTTCCTTCAGATGTTTCGCCCAGTTGTTTTTCAAGAGCATATACACGCTTACGCAATTCGTAAATTGTTTCGTAAAGCTCATCTGCTTCACTACGCAATACTACAGGAGTGTTCGCCAAAGCAATTTCCTGGATCTGCTCGTTCTTCTGGCGGATTTCAAGACTCAAATCGAGAAGCTCAGCCTGAATTTTAGAATATTCTTCGCCACGATAAATTCCGATCAATGATTCTTCGCAATACGCTACCCACTTCTGGAATACTTCCTGCGTGTTGCTCAAGTCAGTGCCCTTGCGCATTTTTTCTGCGTTCTCAGTAACGAATGCTTCCCAAAGTTTAGCGCCGTTTACATACAGTAGCTTTTGCATTTCGTTCAACTTCTGACCATATGTTGTCGTTTTCTCCATAAGAGAAACAATCAATTCATTCGTTTCAGATTCTTTCCCAGGGTTGAAGAAATTGAAAACAGGCATAACTGCTTTCTGGTAAGCAGTAAACGGATTGTTCGCTGCATCTTGCTGCATCTTGCTCCAGAATTGGAATGGAGTAGAGTTGCGTAGGTTCTCAGGAAGTGCATTTGCCCATTGGTTAAACGCGTTCTTAGAGTAATTAGCAGCTACTTCTGACCAGTTCTGGTACTGTGAAAACATTTCACGAAACTGAGACGGAGAAATTTGCTCAAGTGTTTTGTTCATCATGTCGCTGAAAGCAGCAGGATTGAATGTACTCTTGAACCATTCACCATTGAACTGATTGTTCTGAACTGCATCAAATGCAGGCTTCCACATTTCGAAGAAACGGAAGAAACCATTGTTCGCTTCAGTCATATTTTTCCACGCATCACGAGTTGTGTCGTTGGAAAAATGTTTCGTCCAATCGGCAAAAGGATTATTCATTGGATTGAATAATCCGAAGTTCCGTGAATATTGTTCGTACCAGTTTTTAGAATTATCCATCCACTGTTGTTGCGTATTCTGAAACTGAGCCATGAAATCGTTCGGATTTGCATTGAAATTTCCGAAAGATGGAGCAAAAGCTTTGAAACTTTCGAAAGCTTTCGCCGCGTTCTCTTGTTGAGATTTCATCCAGTTATTATATACTTCGCCAAGATTAGCTTGCGACTTGAAAGATTCTGAAGCTTTGTCAAATGATGACTTTGCTGTTTCCGAAGCTTGTTCAGTTGCTTTCTTTGTAATATCTGACTGCTTGTTCAACCATTCCTGATAAATTGAAAAACCTTCAGTAGTAGCTGCCCCTGATTTCACTGAATCCTGAAGTTTGCGGTTGCTTTCAGTCCAATTGTCCATCAGTTGTTTCTGAGTTTCCAACCAAGCTTCGAAGAAATTCTTGTTTTCCATGTTTTTATTGTTGTAATGAATTGATATTCAGTATAATAGGTGTACTATTCTATTTTGAGGGTGCAAATGTACGCTATGATGGGGGTTAATGCAAATTTGTGATGAAAAAAATATTTTTCGTCGAATAAAATGCCTTATTCGTGGCAAATTTGAGCAATTCGTCTGGTCCCAAGATGACCGCAATACTGTTTTAACGTTAATTCGGCTCGACTTTGTTTTCTGAACTGAACATGTTATAATTTCGCGGCAACTATTTAATAACTCAGCTATATGTCAATTGAAGTTGGAACAATCTATACGCACGAATTTTCATTCACTCAGGATGAGGTTGTGAAATTTGCAGAAGTAACTGGTGATAAAAATCCTGTGCATCTGGATGAAGCGTATGCATCGGGAACAATGTTCAAGCGCCCGATTATGCACGGGTTCTTAGGAGGTAGCGTATTTTCAAAAGTATTCGGAACACTTTTTCCGGGTGAAGGAACTATTTACTTGAAGCAAACTATGGCGTTTATGCGTCCCATGTTTGTGAACACCCTTTACGAAGTGAAGATGACGGTGAAAGAAGTGAATAAAGAAAAACACCGTGCGAATGTTGAAACGGTTATTGCAGATAAAACTACTGGCGATGTAGTGATCAGTGGTGAAGCGACTGTGATGAATGTTACGCAAATTTAGAATTTGGACATTGAAACAAAGAAAAAGGGTATTGTCTAGACAATACCCTTTTTTAATACAACGCATTTTTTTAGATCTATTTGATCAAGTTAACATGTCCGATCAAGTTGTATTTCTTATTAAGTAAATCTGCGTATTTGATTTTCCACACATATGTGTCTTGCTGACAAATTGTAGAAGACCCTTGCACACGTCCATCCCAACCTTCGTTCGGATCATCGGTTTGGAATATCAAATTGCCCCAGCGATCAAAAATCCACATTTCAAATGACGATTCATCAATTCCATAATAGGATGGAAGGAATACGTCGTTGAGGCCGTTATCATCAGGCGTAAACGTATTTGGTACATACATCGAAGCATCAGGAATAATGCAAATTGGTTGTGACGCAGTATCGGTACATCCGTGAATTGAAGTGACTTCTAGTATTGCAGTGTAACAATCAGCCTCTGGGTAAGTGAAGCTAGGATCTTGGAGTGTAGAAGATGATTGTGCAACGTCTCCGAAGCTCCAAGACCATGTTGCTGCGTAGGTTGACGCATCCGTGAATGTAATGGTCGGACTCAAAATGGTAGTTGGTTGTGGATTGGCAGTAAAAGCAGCTACTGGAATAGGATAAACATCGATGTAGTTACTCATAGTAATTGTCTCAGTACAGCCAGCTACTGATGTTACGGTGAGCACTACAGTGTTAATCCCCGGTGTATTGTAGCAATGTGTTGGGTTTTGCATTGTTGATGATGATTGATCACCGAAGTCCCAATTCCAGCTGGTGATTGTTCCAGAAGAAATTGAGGAAAGATCAGTGAAGTCTACACACAACGGGGCGCATCCCGAGAAAACATCTGCCGTGAGCAGTGCTGTAGGCATCGCATTTACAGTAACTGTGACGGAAGAGTTCGCAGTGCAACCGTTTGCATCTGTAGCAACAACAGTATATGTGGCGGTAGTAGAAGGTGTTATAGTTTGTGTCTGTCCGGGTAATGCAATTGGTAACCAAGCGAAACTGTATGCAGGAGTTCCTCCGTTTGCGGTGGCATTCAACTGAACTGAGCTTCCTTCGCACACCATCGTTGGATTGGCACTAGCTTGTAAGTTCAACATACTTGGTTCATTCACTGTTACTGTGCTTGTAGCAATACATCCGTTGGCATCTGTGAGGGTTACGGTGTACGATCCAGCGGTTACTCCAGCGGCAATTGAATCTGCATCACCGTTGTTCCACAAATAAGAATATGGACCTGTTCCACCAACAGTAATTGCTGTTGCAGAACCATCGTTTCCTCCAAAGCAAGTTACCATATTTGTAACGGTAGAAATGATCGGAGCATTCGCGCTTGCAACGTTTACAGTGGGAGATATAGTGCATCCATTTGCATCCGTGATGAGGCAGGTGTAATTTCCGCCAGTGATTCCTGTTGTTGTTGCAGCAGTACCACCTGATGGAGACCATAAATAGGTGTAATTTGTAATACCTCCACTTACATTCACTGTTGCAGAGCCATTGGCAAATGAACACGTTGCTTGCGTAGAAGAAATTGCAGCGATTAGGGCCGTTGGCTCTGTAATGGTAGTTGTTGCAGATGTAGTACAGCCATTAGCATCGGTTACTGTAATGGTATATAATCCTGCAGTAAGTCCTGTTTCTGTTGCACCAGTTCCATTCGAAGGTTGCCACAAATAACTATATGCCCCTGATCCTCCGGTTGTTGATCCGGTTGCTGTTCCATTTGTTCCAGCAAAACAACTTACCGGTGTTGAGGTAGCTGATGTGGTTAAAGCAGGCGGTTCTGTAATCGTTGTTGTTGCAGATGCTGTGCAACCATTGATATCAGTTATTAATACAGAATAGGTTGCTGCAGTTAATCCAGTAATGGCACTTGCCGTTCCACCTGATGGACTCCAGCTATAAGTGAATGATCCAGTTCCTCCATTACCACTTGCGGTTGCTGTTCCAGTAGCTCCGCCAAAACAGAGAACGTTTGTTGAGGAGGCTGTAGCTGCGAGCAGTGGAGGTTCTCCAATGGTAATAGATGTTGTACCTGTACATCCAAAGGCATCAGTAATCGTAACAGAGTATGATCCTGCAGTCAAGTTCGCAGCAAGCGTATCGGCATCACCATTGGTCCACAAATACGTGTACGGTGATGTTCCGCCTGTAGTGGATGCCGCCGCAAATCCATCCGATCCTCCGAAGCAGCTCACACTGTCTGAAGCAATGATCGCAATAGCTGGCGGGTTTGTACTTGTCACAACAACTATTGATGTATCAAAACATCCGTTGGCATCAGTGTAAGTCACTGTGTACGTTCCTGCAGGTAGTCCACTTGCAGTTGCAGCAGTACCACCCGTTGGTAGCCAGTTGTAAGAATATGCTGGCGTACCTCCTGCAACAACAACGTTGGCAGCTCCATTCGATGATCCGCATGTTGCTTGCGTGAAACTAGTTGTTGCTGTTAACGCTGTTGGTTGTGTAACTGTAGTTGATGCTGTAGTGGTGCATCCATTTGCATCAGTTACTGTTGCAGTGTATGCGCCTGCATTAAGAGCAGTTGCCGATGCAGAAGAACCTCCAGATGGAGACCATGAATACGTGTAAGGCCCAACCCCGCCATTGGCTGAAACTACTGCAGATCCAGTTGCACCGCCGAAACAAATTACAGGAGAAGACGTAGCTGTTGCAGTTAATGCAGTTGGTTGTGTGACCGTAGTTGTCGCTGATGAAGTACAACCGTTTGCATCTGTCACAATCACCGTATATGTACCCGCTGAAAGTCCAGTTGCGTTGGATCCATTTCCACCACTTGGAGACCACGCATACGTATACGGTGTTGTTCCACCTGTTGGTGTAACAGTTGCGGAACCTGTGCTACCTCCAAAACAGAGTACAGGTGATGAGCTCGCGGAAGTAGTCAGCACAGGAGGTTGCGTAATCACTACAGAGGAGGTAGATGTGCATCCATTAAGATCTGTGACAGTCACAACATAACTTCCTGCAATGAGGTTGCTAGCAGTTGGTCCTGTTCCTCCGCTTGGTGACCATGAGTAGGTGTAAGGTAAAGTTCCTCCAGCGGCCGTAACGGTAGCTGATCCGTTGTTACCAGCGAAACACGACACGTTCGTTGATGCTGTTATTGATGAAGTAGGAGACGCAGCGTTTGGAACGTTAACTGTGGCGCTTCCAGTACAACCGTTCGCATCTGTGTAGATTACGGTATAAATTCCAGAAGCAAGTCCAGTTGCGGTTGCACCAGTGCCACCACTCGGTGACCAAGCATAGGTGTAAGGTCCAACTCCTCCAGTAACAACCACAGCAGCCGAACCGTTTGGATTTCCGCAAGTCGATTGTGTGAATGAAGTTGTGGACGCTAGCGCAGTTGGTTGTGTGATGGTGAACGTTCTGGATGTTGTACATCCATTCGCATCTGTAACAGTTACAACATATGTGCCTGCTCCCAGGCCGCTAGCTGTTGGCCCAGACCCTCCAGAAGGCGACCACGCATAAGTGTATGGTCCGTTACCACCTGCTGCAACAACCGAAGCAGATCCAGTCAATGCCCCATTGCAATTTACGTTAGTTTGTGTTCCTGTAGTGGAGAGCGCTGGAGGTTGAGTAATTGTGAACGACTGTGTAGCAGTGCAACCATTCGCATCTGTAACAGTAACAGTGTATGAACCTGCAATTAGTCCAGTGGCAGTAGAGCCAGTTCCACCCGAAGGAGACCACGCATACGTATATGCTCCAGTACCACCTGACGCAATAACTGATGCTGAACCAGTATTACCTGCATTACACAATACGTTTGTTTGAGTACCTGTAGTAGTGATCGCGGTTGGTTGCGTAATGGTGAAAGTGTTTGTTGTCGTACAACCATTCGCATCTGTTGTTGTACACGTGTACGTTCCAGCACATAATGCGGTAGCAGTTGAACCAGTGCCGCCCACAGGCGACCACGCGTAGGTGTAAGGTGCTGTCCCACCGGAAGCCACTACACTTGCTGAACCATTACATGCCGCATTACACAGTACGTTCAATTGCGATTGTGTTGAAGTAAGCGCAGTGGGTTGTGTAATTGTGTATGTGTTTGTTGCAGTGCATCCATTTGCATCGGTTACTGTCACTGTGTATGTTCCTGCACCAAGACCGGTTGCTGTAGATCCTGTTCCTCCAGATGGCGACCACAAGTAAGAATAAGGGGCAGTACCTCCACTAGCGTTAACAGATGCAGAGCCAGTGAGTGCACTGTTGCATAACACGTTCGTTTGTGTTCCTGTAAGCGCAAGTGCTGGAGGTTGTGTAATGTTAAATGTACTCGTAGCAGTGCATCCATTGGCGTCTGTTATTGTGCACGTGTATGTGCCAGCACATCTTCCAGTTGTGGTGGCAGCATTTCCGCCGCTAGGTGCCCAAGCGTATGAATAAGGAGGTGTTCCTCCGGATGCCACGACGGAAGCTGCCCCAGTACAAGTTCCATTACACAATACATTCGTTTGGCTTTGTGTTGCAGTAATCGCTGCGGGTTGCGTGATATTGAATGTGGCTTGTCCGGTGCATCCTCCAGCTCCCGTGACTGTACACGAGTAGGTTCCCGCGCACAGTCCAGTTGCGGTTGCACCAGTACCACCTGCAGGCAGCCAGGCATAAGTAAACGGACCTGTTCCGCTGGTTACAGTTACACCAGCAGTCCCATTACATGCATTGTTGCAAAGAATATTTGTTTGCGTTTGTGCAAGCGTCAGTGTGCTCACATTTACGATAACTTGATCGCTGACTGTGACGGTAGTGTTGTTACAATTTGTGTACGTCGCTTGAAACGTGTAAGTTGTTGTGTTGGGTGGGCATGCAGTGAAAGTGGGTCCGGTTCCGACCAATGTTGCACCGATGTACCATCCTGTAGTAACAGTTGATGTTCCATTTGGTGTCCAACGCTTAGCATCGTTCGCTGCAGTCCATCCAGTGGGCCAGTTTCGTCCTGCTACTGGTGTTGCAGCAGTTCCCGTTGCGTTATGCAATGCTTGAATTGCATAGTTCCCGTTCCAATAACATGAAGGCTTTGTTTGAATGAAATTGTCTATGACATTCGTTCTTTCATACAACGTAATTTGTTGAGTAGCTGGAGTGCCACATGCGTAAGTAGGAACTTGATACCAGCTCACCACAAATCTTCGACAAGGCGCTGTGCCATAAGTTGCATATCGCACCTGACCACCTACTGCAGGATTCAAGTCAATCCAAGGGCCCATTACTGTATTCATTGGATCTGCGGTTGACGGAACAGCGGCGCCAATTGGCCATTGACAATACCCACCAGCACCAACAAGGCTAAATGAGATCATTCCGTTTGAACCGATCAAACATGAATTGTAAGGTTGACCATAAAAACAGAATGTGAAAGGAATTGGAATTACTCCGGACCATTGATCATCCCATAGTGTGACAGCAGTTCCCACATTAAATGGATCTGGTGCATAAGGAATAGTACTTGTGAGGTAGCTGGTGGTCGTTTTTGTTGGAACGAATGTCCCCGTCAATGTTGCACAATTGGGAGCGCACACGCTTTGGTCGGGTCCAGCATTGATTGGACAAATTGTTGGAGATTGCGCAGAGATTACTCCCGAGATATAAAATATCACAGTGAATATTACACTACGAAACATCCATCTCCCTTTCTGGCGTTTCGCGCCAGGGTGTGGTAGTTTCTTTTGCATTTTTGAAACGCGTAATAAGATGTACTCTCAGGTGTATTGCCGTTTCTAAATTAGTTAATTTCTAACTCAGGTACCACGAAAAACATGAACTGTTGGGAAGTTTGTTTTTCGTGGAGATATTAACTCTGTTAGTCGAATTTATAATCATATTTATCGATATGTAGTAAATAAAAAAAGCCGCACGAATGCGGCTTCTGACTTGGTAAGAGTTGCGTTACCTGATTAAGTTCACATGACCGATTAGTTCATGGCGCTTATCCAGAACGTCGCGGCAGTTTATCTTCCACACGTAGGTGTCCACTTGACAAAGTTTATCACTACCTAACACTTTACCGTCCCATCCTTCGTTGAGATCATCGGTATAGAAAATCATATTACCCCACCGATCGAATACCCAGAGTTCATAATTATCTGGATCAATTCCAACCGTTACAGGAATGAACACGTCATTGATGTTGTTCTCGTCTGGAGTAAAGGTGTTCGGCACATAAATAATTACATCAGGACCAATGCAAATTAATTGCTCTGTAGTATCCAAGCAACCATCTGCTGATGTTACTTCTAGAATGGCCATATAGCAGTTAGGTTCTGGATAAGTAAAAGTTGGATTCTGATCTGTAGAAGAAGAGTTGCCTACATCCCCGAAACTCCACAACCAAGATGCAGCATTTGATGATGAATCTGTGAATTGTATAGTAGGATTTAGAATCGTTGTGGGTTGAGGCCCTGCAATAAATTCTGCAACAGGAAGCGCAAATACTTGAATGTAATTGTTCATGCTTACGGTCTGCGTGCAACCATCAGACGTAGTGATTGTAAGAATTACCGTGTAATTTCCAGGTGTTGAGTAGCAGTGTGAAGGATTCTGTTGAGTTGAATTTGTTTGATCACCAAAATCCCACGACCATCCTGTAATTGTAGCAGCACCGGTTATTGTACTCAAGTCATCGAAATTAACGCAGAGCGGAACGCAACCTGAAGTTACATCTGAACCAACAAGAGCAACTGGCAAGGCATTAACAGTAACCGCAACTGTAGAAGACGCAGTGCAACCATTTTGATCACTTACATCAACTGTGTATGTTGTAGTTGCAGCTGGTGTTACTATCTGCGAATTACCTGCTAAAGATCCAGGATTCCATGTTGTCACATAGCCTGGAGTTCCACCTGCGGGTGAAGCATTTAGTGTAACTGAACTACCGATACAAATGGATGCTGGGCTAGCTGTTGCTGTAACAGACACTACAGGTGGTTCGGTTAGCGTGGCAGTAACAGTAGCAGTGCAACCAGAAGCATCAGTGATGGTTACAACGTACACACCTGCTGATAGTCCTGTGGAAATATCCGTTGTGGATCCAGAAGGTGACCAAGCATACGTATATGTCGGTGTTCCTCCAGTAGCATCTACATCAATCGATCCATCGGCAGATTGAAAACAAGTCAGATTGGTTGAGCTAGCTACTGTTGCAATTACTCCGTTAATGTTATTGACTGCAGCAGTAGCTGTATCAGCGCAGCCATTTGCATCTGTAACTATCACCGAATACGTATTGGCTGCAATGTTGTTATAGTTCGCATTGGCTGGTCCGCCAATCCATTGGTACGTCAAAACTCCTGAACCACCACTACCAACTGCACTCGCAGATCCGTCAGCTTGGTTGCAATGTGCATCAACAGTGGATGTAGCAATTGTGATGGCGGTTGGTTCTGTTACAACTGCAGTATCTGTAGTTGTGCAACCATTCATGTCTGTGATGGTGACACTATATTGACCAGCACAAATGCTATTGCACGATGGTGTTGTACAACCGGTACTCCATTGGAATGAATAGTTTGGTGAACCACCGCCTGGGATAGCTACTAATTGTCCGTCGCAAGCCCCATTACAGGTTACGTTGAATCCTGCAGAAGCTACTGTAAGTAGAGGTGGTTCTGTTAATGTTACAGATGAAGTAGTGGTGCATCCATTAGCATCGGTGATCGTGCACGTATAACTTCCAGCGATTATAGCACTTGCAGTATCTGAATTACCTCCTGCTGGTGACCATGCATATGTGTAAATTCCTGTTCCTCCAGTACCAGTTATGTATGCAGAACCTGTTGTGGCACCAAAACACAAGATGTTTGTTCCTGAAATGGTTGCTGCAAGCTGGGGTGGTTCAGTAATTGTAACTGATGTTGTAGATGTGCATCCATTCGCATCTGTTACCGTAACTGAATAACTTCCCACTATAAGATTTCCTGCTAATGAATCAGGATCGCCGTTTGTCCAAACGTAGGTGTATGGTGTAGTTCCTCCGGTGGATGTTGCTGTAGCAGAACCATCACTTCCACCGAAGCACGTTACGTTGGTGGAGGTCATTATGCTTACAACAGGCGAGTTAGCACTTGGAACATTTACGGTTACCGTGAGTGTGCAATTGTTTGCGTCCGTTATCGTGCATGAATAGTTTCCACTGAACAAACCTGTTGCAGTTGCGTTTGTTCCTCCTGAAGGAGACCAGTTGTATGCATATCCACCTGCACCCCCGGCTACTACAACTGCAGCAGAACCGTTGGCAGTAGCGCATGTAGATTGCGTGAATGAAGTTGTCGCACTTAATGCTGTTGGTTGTGTGATGGCCACTGTAGCAGTGGTAGTACATCCATTTCCATCAGCAACGGTTACGGTGTAGCTCGTAGCACTTAGGCCGGTAGCAGTTGCCGAATTTCCTCCTGTTGGAGTCCATGTGTACGTATAGGCACCAACACCTCCTGCGGGTGTTACCGTTGCAGAGCCTGTTGACGCCGCGTTGCATAACACTGGGCTTCCAGAAGCGGTTGCCGTTACAACTGTAGGTTGAGTGATAGAGACACTGGTAGTTGCGGTGCATCCTGTTGCAACATCTGTCACAATACAAGTATAAGATCCGAATGGTACAGATGCAGTTGCTGATGATCCTCCTGAAGGCGACCATGCGTAAGTGTAAGGTCCGGTTCCTCCAACTGGAGTTGCGGTTACACTTCCATTACCTGCAAAGCACAAAACGTTGACTCCACTACTCGTAGCGGTAAGTCCTGTGGTTGCACTAACGGTTACTGTATTTGTGTGCGTACAACCGTTCGCATCTGTAACAGTACAAGTCCAAACTCCCGCAGTTAATCCGGTAATGTTCGGAGTTCCATCACCTGTTGGGTTACCCGGTGTCCAGTTATAGCTTAATACACCGGTTCCTCCTGAAGCGGAAATTGAAGCGGTTCCGTTGCTGACACTGCAAGTAGCCGGTGTAGACGACATGCTTGAAGTGATTGCAGTCGGTTGTGTAATTGTGAAGCTTTGTGTGGCCGTACATCCGGGTCCAGATGTAACTGTACATGTATAAGAGCCTACACATAATCCCGTTGCTGACGGACCAGTTCCGCCGACGGGAGCCCAGGAGTATGTATACGTTCCTATGCCTCCGGAAGCTACGACATTGGCAACACCGGTACATTGCCCGTTACATAACACGTTTGTTTGAGTGGGGACAATAGTTATTACAGGTGGTTGTGTGATATTAAAAGTTTGTGATGTGGTACACCCGGCCGCATTGGAGACTGTACATGTATAGGTTCCCGCGCATAATCCTGTTGCCGAAGGACCGGACCCACCCACAGGAGCCCATGCATATGTAAATGGACCTGACCCACCGGTTATGGTAACTGTTGCCGTTCCCGTACATTGTCCGTTGCAGGTAATATTATTCTGTGCTGCAGCTGTCGTTATTCCACCACCTGTTGTAAAAACGGTTACCTGATCTGTTACAACAATGTTCCCTGCGCAGGTTGTATTTGTTACTGTAGCTGTGTAAGTAGAGGTTGTGCTTGGGCAAACGGTGATAGGGTTTGCACTGCCCAACGGACCTGATGGTCCGGTCCATGTCAGTGTGTAATTTGGTGCACCCCCAGGCATGAAACGTTTACCATCATTGGTAGCAGACCAAACGCTAGGAAAATTTCTTCCCGCTACGAAAAACGCTGTGGTACCCGTGGCATTTTGAATTCCCTCAATCGCATAGCCACCATTCCAACTGGAGCAAGTTGGCTTGTTCGAAATGTAAATGTCAATGATGTTGGTAGATTCATGCAAAACAATTTGCTGACTCGCCAACATACTATTGCAAGAGCTGCTGAACATAGGAATATTGTACCAACTCACGACGAACTGGCGACAAGGCGCTGTTCCGTATGTGGCATAACGAGTGTCTGATGTGGAACCAATTGACGGGTCAATATCATGCCATGGAGCCATGATTGAGTTTAGCGGATCTGCGTTAGAAGGTATTGCGGCACCAATTGGCCATTGGCAATAAGCATTCGCATATGTAAGATTAAACGAAATGAGTCCATTTGAACCGATTACAAGTTGCGAATAGGTATTTCCAAAAAATTGAAAACAAAATGGCATGTTGATTACAGGAGTCCATACGTCATCAATGTTTACCAATACCGGCGTGCCGGTGGTGTAGGAGTAAGGGCTGTAAGGGATCGTGGAAACGTTGTAGGTAGTAGTCTGTAACGTACCTTGAATTGCAGCGGTAAGGTTTACACATTGTCCCGGACAAATGGTTTGATCGGGGCCTGCATTAACGCTGGGACATGCAGAAGCTTGAGCGTGCAAGTCGTATTCAGCAATAAATGAAATTACGAAGAGTAGGACGCGTAGAATTCGATTCATAGTAAGGGATTTGACAATGTGCAATTTACCACACGAAATATACGACTTTTTGGGATATTATCATTCGATGTATATTTGGTAGAAAAGTAACGATCTATCAATGAAAATCAGGTGAGACTAGTACTCAAAAGAGATTCGGTAGTTCGTGCCCAAGTTGCGATCAACGTCCAGTTTGCTACCAAGCTTTTCTGCCATCTCAAATGAGGTCTGCATTTTTTCTCTCTCATCAAGCTCATCGAAGATAATGCTTGTAACGACTGATAATTGGACTCTGGAATTGATTTTTGTCAAGCGAATAGCAATGGACTCTTTCTTCTTTCCATCACGGCACACTCTGACTAAATGCATGATTATTTCATTTAGTAATAATCCCGCTATTGAGGCTTTCGCTACATTGAGTTCGCATTGATCCAAAGTAGTCACGAATTCCGTTTCATTTCCGGAAAACGTTGATCGATAGCCAGCAATAAGGTCAAGAATCAGATCACGAAAATTTACTCGGTCTACTTTTTCGGACTGATAGAGTTGCCGCTGGAGCATATCCAAACTATTCACTCTATTGCGTAATTCCGTGAAAAGATCACGATGGTATTCGTCTGTGGCACGCGTTGATTCTGTCCGAATCAGATCCTGAATAAGCGTAAAGTTATTTCGAACTCTCCGGTGAATCTCATTGAGGAGAATTCGCTTTTCATCAAGAATCAGTTCCAGTTCCTTCTGTGTTTTCTTCCTCCTTGATGTTTCAATTGTAAGTGCAATTACCTGTGAAATAAACAGTCCGAATTTTTGTTCTCCACTATCCCATTCGCGTTTTTCATTGGTGTCTTCGAAACAAACCAGGCCAAACATTCTACCTGAAATACGAATGGGAACATCGATTAAAGATTGGATTCCGTTGACCGCGAGATAGCCATCCTTTAATTCGGCTGTATTACTATCATTCAATGCGTCGCGAGTAGGAATAATTTCTTCCGTTTCAATGAGTCGGAAATAATTTGGAATTTGATAGCGATACAGCGTGACGTTGCTTAACAATTCTGTGACGCGCGCATCAAAGTTGATCAAACTTGTAATAGCCGCTTGCTCATTGCCGAATTCCCAAATATTTACTCGAGTAACATTCAGTGAAACCGCTGCAATACGGCAGATTTCAGCCAAGGCCTCCTCCAGCGTACCTTCACCAATAACCGCTGAGCGCAGAAGATTTTCAGCCGCGTCTTTTTGTGCATTTATGGCATGTAGTTGATCCAGATGCACATCCACATCCGTTACGCTGAATAGATAATTGCCTGCATTATTTCTTTTAACTCTACAATGAAAATGTATTCCATTTCTCTTTTCAGGCTTGATTTTCGATGTGAAGCTTAATGGAAAGTGGAGAGTTGTATCGGTGTAAATTGTGTTAGGAAAATCAGCAAGTAAATCAGTTATATGCGAAATGGATGCTGAACCAATATTTTCTGTCAAGCAGTCATTTACATAAAGCACGCTTCCAGTATTGTCTGTAACAACAATCCCGATTGGTAATTCGTCTAGTGTTTTCTTTAAAGCTTCCAGCGTTCGATGCGTTAAGAGTGTTCCTTTCTCGGGCAATAGCTTTACTTTCGTGACGGAAATCTAAGAATTTAAAAAGCACATGGGTTCTGTATCCGCTAATTTCTTTACGCTGCCTGATGGAAATCAGTTGTATTATGAATACATAGCAACACATCCCAATGGGAAAACAATTGTATTTCTGAACGGATTGTCTCAAAGCACTCTTGCGTGGGCTGCTGTGGCACCTGTTATAGCTAAAGAAATGAATGTGTTGTTAGTCGACTTGGTGTTTCAAGGAAGATCGAGTGCTCATGGTGAATTCCGATCCTACGATCAGCATGCGGAGGACATTGTAAATGTCTTGATCAATCTTAACATAGAGCGACCAGTTGTTTGCGGTCTATCCTATGGAAGCGCAGTGGCTCAACATGCACTCGTTCAATATCCTGATTTCTTTTCAGGCGGTTTATTGCTTTCTACATTTGCGCACAATACAGCTGTATTTAATGCGATTGGAGATAGTTGGACCGCTGCAGTACTCGCAGGCGGATATCCATTGATGTTAGAAGTGATGTTACCCGTGGTTCTTGGCGCGTCCTATTTTGAGAAACCGCTAATTCCGATTCAATCACTGAAGGAATCGCGGGTGAATGCCAGTCCTCCTGCTGAGAATCTCCTGCGTCTGATGAAAGCAACTGAATTGCGAGGTGACTACCGTGGAAGATTGGCAGAAATAAAAGTACCTGTTACAGTAGTTCAGGGTAGAGAAGATGTTTTGATACCTGTAGATGTGGCAGAACAAGTTGCCAATGCAATTCTGAAAGGAAAACTGATTGTAATCGAAAATGCCGGACACACGCTGAACCTTGAAGCCATTCCTCAACTTAATCGAATTATCATGGAGTTCTGTGAGTCTACTGACTAGTATTTATTCAGGAAGTGCTCTTCGATATCGAAGGTAGAGCGAATACCCACTTGGTCATATTCTTTTTCTAGCCAAGTTTCTGCTACACGTCGTCCTTCTTCTTTCAAGTGTTGCAAAAATTCCCATGAAGTATTGAGTTTACTCGAATAAGAGAGTTGATCGAGAACGCTATAACCTGAAATGCAGTGCACAAAAATTTCACGATCCTGTTCGGGAAGTTCAACACCGCGACGGATTAATTCATTGCGATAATGCACCAAGTGCATTTCATTAATCAAACTTGAGTTGAAGCTGATTTCATTAACACGTTCAGCAATGTCGCGCGCGGCAGTTGGAATCTTATTGATGTTGATAGAATTGATTTTTACCAACAACACATCGTGTGCGGATGTTTCTGCAATGAGAGGAGTAAGCGGAGGATTGCCCATGTAACCGCCGTCCCAATAGTAATCATTGTCAATTTTTACTGCTTGAAAAAGAAAGGGAAGACAAGCAGAAGCCAAAACAGCATCAACAGTTATTTCGTGGTTATGAAAAACTCTAGCGCGATTTGTTTTAACGTTCGTTGCGCAAACAAAAAGTTTCTTGGTATTGTAATGTTGAAGCTCTTTGAAATCGATCAACTCGTTGAGAATATCGCGAAGCGGATTGTAATTGAACGGATTCAGCTCATAGGGAGAAAGTGATTGCGATATTGCATTGAACCACATATAGCCCGGCGAATGATAGAGGTTCCCGAAGTTGGTCGCATTATCCCATGGCGAAGGTTTGAACATATAGCTTCCGTATTGAGAAATCTTTTTCCAAAGAATTTCAAGAAGCTCTTTTGCTTTTTCTGGTCCACCGATGTGCATTCCATAGGCAAGTGTAACAGCGTTAACAGCGCCTGCACTCGTTCCGCATATTCCTTCCGCAACAAGTTCTTCTACTTCCAGTAGTCGGTCAAGAACCCCCCAGGTAAATGCGCCATGAGCTCCTCCGCCTTGCAGGGCGAGAGAAACAAATTTTCTATCAAAAAGATGACGGGGATTCACGGGCGCAAAGATAGTTGTTAATCCTTTGGCAAGTCAGTTGATATCTAATCTCAATTTATTCGGTTGGTCTTTTCTTGACCCACGCCGAAATACCAATAACATAGGTAAAGATCAATGCGCAAATCGGCAATAGCGGATACATCATTTCTTCCTCATTCCCTTGGGTGAAAAGTACTTCGGATGAGATTCCTATTGCACCGGTAGGGATAATCATCAGAATTGAAGCTGTGATTCTGGCTCCCTTGGATTGCGGCACGGAAATAAACAATGCAACAGCAATGCCCATTACCACCCACGAAACCAACAACGGTAGACTGGCTATTATCGTAAGCAATCCACTAAATATCGTGGTTGTCTTTTTCAATAAAGTAGACTTGTGTTACTCCTGCAGCTGCAAAAATCAGCGCAATAAATATTGCAAGTATGGTTTTGGGTATCATTTATTTTACTGCGCGCTCCATCCACCATCAACAGGAATAGCGGTACCTGTAATGAGATCAGCATGCTGTGAAGCAAGGAACACGCACAATGCGCCAAGTGATTCTGTTGACACGAATTTTTTCACAGCGTGTTTTACCAGCATCACTTTAGCAATAACATCTTCTTCACTCATGTTGTGCGTTTTCGCTTGATCTGCGACTTGGCCGCGAACAAGAGGAGTATCAACGTAGCCCGGACAAATTGCATTTGCAGTGACGCCGAATTGAGCACCTTCTAACGCAGAAACTTTCGTTAGGCCAACTAGTCCGTGTTTTGCAGCGACATATGCCGACTTATATTCAGAAGCAACCAATCCATGCGCAGAGGCAATATTGATAACTCTTCCCCAGCCTCTTTTCTTCATTCCACCTAGTACATGGTGTGTAGTGTGGAAAGCAGCAGTAAGATTCAGTCCGATGATGGCATCCCATTTTGCAGTCGGGAATTCTTCGATTGGCGCAACGAATTGCATACCTGCGTTATTCACCAAAACATCTATTGGACCTAATTCGTTTTCTGTTTGTTCAATGAACATTTTTATTTCATCGGCATTGAGGAGATTAGCGCCCGAGAAAAAAGTTTTCACATTGAATTCACGTCCAATTTTAGCAGCAATTTCGTTACCATTCTTCTCTAAACCGTTGAATGAAACGGCGTAACCTGCTTTGGCAAATTCTCGGGCAATTCCTAGTCCTATTCCACTGGTGCTACCGGTTATCAATACTGTTTTGTTCATCCCGCGAAGTTATTTACGATTTGTGAATTACTACGATGGAATGACAAAATTCGTACTTCATATACCGTAAATCGTACTTTTGCAGTATGCTATCACTCGATCCGAAAGAACTTAAAACAGCCCAGATTCATCAATATCTTCTGCATGCTGTTGCACCACGTCCTATTGCATTTGCCAGTACTGTTGATGCTGACGGAAACTCCAACCTAAGTCCATTCAGTTTCTTCAATGTGTTCTCTGCCAATCCGCCGATTGTAATTTTCTCTCCTGCACGGAGTGGAAGAACCGGCGCTACGAAGAATACATTGGATAACGTGAAAGAGGTGCCTGAAGTGGTTATTAATGTTGTAAATCACGCTTTGGTGCAACAGGCTTCACTTAGTAGCACAGAATACCCGAAAGGTGTAAATGAGTTTGAGAAAGCCGGTTTGACTGAAATTCCTTCAGTGAAAATTCGTCCTTCGCGCGTGAAAGAATCTCCTGTTCAACTCGAGTGTGTTGTTCGTGAGGTTATAGAATTGGGTCAACAGGGTGGTGCCGGTAATTTGGTTATTGCTGAAGTGGTAATGATTCACGTTAACGAAGAGGTGATCAACCCGGAAACCAAAATGATTGATCAGAACAAAATAGACCTTGTTGCGCGATTGGGCGGAGATTGGTATTGTCGCGCTTCGGGTGATGCGCTCTTCAAAGTAGCAAAGCCGTTGACTACGATTGGAATTGGTGTAGATCGACTTCCTGAACCCATTAGACACAGTAAAATTTTAACAGGTAACCATCTTGGGCAACTAGGGAATGTTGAAAAAATGCCTTCTGCAGAGGAAATTCGCGATTATGTATCGAAAGGCGCAATAAATGAGGCTTTTGAATTGTATGGCAAGGACATGAATAAGTTAGATGTTCATTTGCATCATATTGCCGCAGGATTACTTGAAGAAGGGAAGGTGGATGAGGCTTGGAAGGTGTTGCTTTCTGATCAGTTATGAACAATCTTCTAATACGTGAAAAGCGGAAATCGGATTCTCTTAACTTTGTTTACAGACTCACGTTTCTATTTCATAGTGTAATTTTTAAAAACAATTTATCATGTTTAATGTAACAGGCACCCTTAAGGTCAAGTATCCGGAACAACAAGTATCCGATCGTTTCAAGAAGAGAGACATCGTAATTACAGATAATTCTTCTCAGTATCCACAGCATATTACTTTCCAGTTGACGCAGGATAAATGTGGTATTGTTGATCAATACAATCCAGGAGACGAGATTCGCGTTTTCTTCAACTTGCGTGGTCGCGAGTGGAAAGCTCCAACAGGTGAGATCAAGTTTTTCAACACTATTGAGGCGTGGAAAATTGAATCAGTGAACGCAGCTCCGCAACAACAATCGCAGCCTGTAATGCAGAATGCTCCAACGCCGGACATTTCTACATTCAGCTCCGCGGATGACAGTGATGATCTTCCTTTCTAAGTAATTCAATTCATAACAATACGGCTCTGTTGCTTAACGTAACAGAGCCGTTTTATTTGTGGCGTATGAATGTGGAGATTGAAGAGGAATCGTGAACAATAATTGCGTCGCGTTCAATGCGCATATTCAATGCACGTGAGTTCTGCGGTTCTTCGTAAACAGAAGTTTCTGCTGTTTTCAAATTCCACGATTTTAATGATCCTTCAGCGAAATAAATGATTTCATCATCGGCTACTTGGAAACTATTAAGGTGTAGAATGGGAATCGTTTTAATGTAAGTGCCGAATACATCGAATATAAGAATTCCAGTAGCTGGATTATTGAGAAAAACGCGATTGTCTTTTTCAAGAATGAAATTCGGTTGCAACTCAACTCCTAAGATCTGAGATAAATTTCCCGTTCTTCCAGAAATTTCAAGATTCGTATTGAAGCGTACCAACTCAAAGGAAGGCTGGTTATAAATCCACAACCCATTGTCGAATGATGAAGCAGCCAATGTAGCCATTGGAAATCCAAGATTTTCCATGGCCAATGCGTCACCATTTTGACTAAGCGTATTGTCTAGAAAAAGAACTCTGCCAAAATCGCGATAGTAGAGCAGTATGCGCAGCGGATTGTTTACATCTGCTGATGTGATGCTGCCAAAGTTTTTGTTGCTGAATTCTTTTTGCTTGCTCAGTTTACTGTCATACTTCACGAACTGATCGTTAATGACCGCATATACATTCGACAGGTTATCGCTTACAATTTGATTGGCCTTAGATGTTAATTGAAAATCTGGACGTCGTGTTCCAGGTGTAAACGCCAAACACATGCAAACAAAGAAGAGAAGTGCAAACCTTTTCATGCTGTATGAAGATACTTCAAAAACCAAGCCGTTCTATTCGTGTATACGTAGAATTTCATCTAGAACTTTTCGTTCGTTGGATAAACGTGGAACTTTATTTTGTCCGCCGAGCTTCCCTTTTCCAGTTAGCCACGCGTTGAAGGTGCCCGCCGGTACGCTGGTAACTTGAAGCGGAAGCAGGATGTGGTTGCCGTATCTCTTGGCTTCGTAATCTGAGTTGAGCGTCTTCAAGGTATTGTCTAACACTTCCGCGAAGTAGTCCGCATTTTTTGGCGCTTTTGCAAACTCGATCGCCCATTCATGACAAGCTCGCTTTTTATCTGAAGTAAAGCGTGGAGCTGCGGTGTACTCATTCACTACGGCGAGTGTTTTTTCGCATGCAATTTGCAAAGCACGTTCGGCATTACCTTCCATCAGCTCTTCTCCGAAAACGTTGATGAAGCTTTTCGTTCTGCCGGTGATCCGAAATCGATATGGCAGAGTAGAAGTAAACTCAATCGTATCGCCAATGGAATATCGCCACAATCCGCCAGCAGTAGTGATCAACATCGCATAGGATTGTCCTGTTTGCACTTCATGCAACTGTATGGTTTTGGGTTCAGGATTATTCCATTCTGCTTGAGGAATAAACTCATAGAAAATTCCGTAGTCAAGCATAAGCAAAAGTTCGTTGCTTGATTTTTGATCCTGCATACCAAAGAATCCCTCAGAGGCATTATATAGTTCCAGGTAATTTACATTCTTACCTAGCAATTCATTCAACTGTGGTCGATACGGATTTAGATTCACTCCACCGTGAAAATAAACTTCCAGATTTGGCCACACTTCGTGAATTAGATTCCGGTTAGAAAGTTCAAGTACTTTGCGCAAAACAACCAACATCCAGGAGGGAACACCCGCGAGACTTACTACATTCTCATCGCGCGTAGTTTCTGCAATTTTCTGCAGCTTTTCATTCCATTCACTCATTAAAGCAATGTCCACGTTAGGAGCGCGAAACAGATCTGCCCAAAGCGGAAGATTTTGTATTACAATGGCGGAAACATCTCCTTGATACGACTCGTAATTGTCAAATTCATCGGTGTGATGTGATCCTCCTAAGGCAAGGTTTTTTCCTGTGAATAATTTATGATCCGGATAGTTGTGACAATAGAGCGTGATCATGTCCTTACCGGCCTTGTAATGACAATCTTTCAACGACTCATCAGTTATGGGAATGAGTTTGCTCTTATCGTTGGTTGTTCCTGATGATTTCGCAAACCATTTTACTTCTGTAGGCCAGAGCAAATGCTGTTCACCTTTACGTGTGCGTTCGATCCAAGGTTTTAAGCTGTCATATGTCTGTACTGGAACACGTGCAATATAGTCTTCGTAGTTTCTAATATCTCTGTATCCGTGGCGAGTTCCGAACTCTGTATCTCTTCCCGATTGTATCAAACTCTCGAAACACTCCTCCTGTACTTCATGCGGATATTTCATGAATAACTCAATCTGGTGCATGCGCTTCACCATGAGCCAAGATGCAATAGAATTGAGTAGTGCCATTGTCAGTTGATTGTTGGAGGTTCGCCGTTCATTGTTCAGCGTTTGATCGTTTTGTCAGGTTAACGTTTTTTACGCTGGAGCCACGAAGTGAATTCCTGTAGACTGAAAGCATTCAAACAGAATTCTTTAGTCAGCATACCTTTCCTAGCAGCAATTGTTCCCCACTTGACATCGGTCATACTGTCTTTCTCGTGCGAATCTGGATTGATACTGATCATTACATTTTTCTCCATGCAATATGGAATCCAGGTCCAGTCAATATCCAACCTGTATGGATGCGCATTTAACTCTATTGCAACGCCATTTGCAGAGCACGCGTCGATTACTTTTTTGTAATCAATTGGATATCCTTCTCGTGAAAGCAACAGGCGACCAGTGGGATGTCCGAGTATTGTTGTGAATGGATTTTCAATTGCAGTAATCAGACGCTGTGTAGCTTTTTCTTTGTCCATTTTCAATACAGAGTGAACAGACGCTACAATGAAGTCGAACGATTTCAAAACATCTTCTTCATAATCAAGTGAACCATCATAAAGAATATCACTCTCTATTCCCTTAAGTATTTTAAAAGATCCAAGTTTGGTATTGAGTGTGTCGATTTCAGCATGTTGTTGCATCACTCGATCTTCTTTCAATCCTTCCGCATAGAAAGCCGATTTGGAATGGTCGCAGATACCAAAGTATTGATAGCCCATTTCTTTGCAAGTGGTGGCCATCACTTCAAGCGAATGAAATCCATCGCTCCATGTGCTGTGACAATGCAGAATTCCTTTTAAGTCAGAAACATCAATCAGTTCAGGTAACGTGTTATGTTGTGCAAGTAAAATTTCTCCACGTCCTTCTCGCAATTCCGGTTGTATGTATGGGAGTTTTACAGAAGCATAAATATCTTCTTCTGATTTTGCATTTGTTGGAATTACCAGGTTCAGATGCTCCAGTTGTTTCAAATGAGCAGGAGTTGCTGTTGAAGAGAACAATGCCCCATAATACTCCTCTGGTGAACATACGGTTACCGCAACAGGAATGTTCAGCGGATTATCGAATCCATCCATGGAGATGGATTCAGCACCTACCAGGAGTTCAATTTCATCAATGATAATTCCTTTTCTTCTGATTTCTCCTGTAAGAGAAACAAGGTCAGACCCAATTTGTTTTTTTACAAATTCTACCAGCGCAATTGCGTATGGCTCAACGGTAGCATAGTGAAATTTACCCTTGTTAGCCATTGAGAATTCAATAGACTTGACGATGGCAGCTTGTGTTTTTGCTCCGAATCCTTTCAACTCCACCAATCGGTTTTCTTTGCACGCATAGAGTAATTCTCCCGGTGTTTCAACTTCCAGTTCTTTCCAGAGCTGCGCAACTTTCTTGGGACCTATTCCTTTTATTCCCAACATTTCGATTACTCCCGAAGGTGTTTTCTCCAATAGCGCTGCTAATTCCTGTGTTGTTCCTGTTATGTTCAGTTCTTCAATTTTTGCAGCTATTCCTTTCCCAATGCCTTCAATTTTCTCGAGTTCTTCTCGCGTTTTGCCGTCCAGTTCTATTCCTGATTTGTCGATTCGGTAAGCTGCACTCGATAATGCTTTGACTTTGAACGGATTTTCTCCGTGAAGTTCCATCAGCTTTGCCGTGAGATCGAGCGCTTCTGCAATTTGTTCGCTTGTCATGGGTTGAAGATCGGGAAAAGTTTGACGATTTACGATTTCTGTTTTGAGAATTCACTAAGTATTAGTCGAGATTCTGAGGGTGAAAATTGCGCAACCTGCGTTATCTTTGGGAACACAAGTCTGAGCGATTCCCATTAGGACAGCTCAAGTAATATGCTATTCAAGATTCATGACAGTAGAGCGCAGAGATTATTTTGTTGATGTAGTTCTCCCGCTCGCATTGCCGAATCTATATACGTATCGTGTTCCTCAAGCGCTAAATGATCAGATATTAACTGGCCAACGAGTAATTGTACAGTTTGGAAAGAACAAACTGTATTCTGCAATTGTTGCTCGCGTACATTCCGATGTACCTAAATATACTGCGAAGTTTATCGAGAATATTATTGATGATAAGCCTGTAGTTACTGAGAAGCAATTGGCGTTCTGGGATTGGATGGCGCAATATTACATGTGCACACGCGGCGAAGTAATGATTGCTTCCGTTCCTACAGGGTTGCGCTTATCTAGCGAAACAAAGATTGTTCTGAGTAGTTCGTGGGATGGATTACGCGATACTCTTGACGACGAGTCTTACTCATTGGTAGAAGCGTTGGAATTGAGGAATGTGTTGACGTTAGAAGATATTGAAGCAATCCTCGATAGGAAGACAGTTTATCCGTTGATTCGAAAATTGATTGACGCGGACGTGCTCATGGTCTATGAGGAAATCAAAGAGCGATTTCGTCCGAAGTATGAATCATACATTGTGCTTTCGGAGCGATATAGTGTTGAAGAAGAACTGAAAAAGCTTTTTGATCGTCTGGAGAAAAAGGCTTTTCGTCAGTTGGAGGCGTTGATGGCATTTCTGCATTTGTCGGGAAAGTACTCAGGAGTGGAGTCTCCTGTAAAACGTGCTGATCTGATAAGTGAATTGAAGGGTGAATCCGGAGCATTGAATTCACTTTTGAAAAAGGAGGTATTGATTCAGACCGAAGTGGAAGTTTCCCGAATCAAAAAAACCGGAGTGAAAACCCACGAGGCTACGTTAAGCGAACATCAGTCGAAGGCACTGGATAAAATACAATCTGATTTTAAAGAGAAGAATGTTGTTCTGTTACACGGAGTAACCTCCAGTGGAAAAACAGAAGTCTACACGCGTTTGATTGGTGAACAATTGAATGCGAGAAAGCAAGTGCTCTTCCTGCTACCAGAGATTGCTCTGACAACCCAGCTGATTGTTCGCTTGCAGAAACATTTTGGCGACGCTGTTCTCATTTACCATTCTCGCTTTAATGAACAGGAGCGGGTTGAAGTTTGGAATGAAGTGCGCAAAGAGAAACCGTGTGTTGTAATTGGGGCGAGATCATCTATGTTTCTTCCTTGGGGAGATTTAGGATTGGTGATTATCGATGAAGAGCACGATCCATCGTTCAAACAACAAGATCCTGCTCCACGTTATAATGCGCGTGAAAGCGCAATATGGTTGTCTCGTTTGCATGGCGCGAAAACGCTATTGGGATCTGCTACGCCTTCGGTCGAAAGTTACTATAATGCAAAACATGGGTTGTATGGTTTTGCAGAATTGCATGAGCGATACGGTGGAGCGGTCTTGCCGGAAATAATTGTGGCGGACATAAAGGAAGCGACGCGCAAGAAGTTGATGAAATCACATTTCTCTCCGCTGCTCGTTGAACGTGTAACTGAAGTGCTGAAGAATGGTGAACAAGTTATTCTCTTTCAGAACAGACGGGGATTTGCGCCTAGTATTGAGTGCCAATCGTGCGGACATATTCCACATTGTATACGATGTGATGTATCGCTGACTTACCACAAGCATTCAAATCAATTGAAGTGTCACATTTGCGGTTATGCTACCAGTCAGCCGCAACAATGTGAAGCATGCGGCACAACAGATTTGAAGCTGAAAGGATTTGGTACGGAGAAAATTGAAGAAGAACTCAGTATTGTTTTTCCTGAAGCACGAGTGGCGCGCATGGACCTGGATACCACGCGAGGTAAATACAGTTTGCAGCGCATTATTGACGATTTTGAAACCGGTAAGACCAATATCCTCATTGGTACACAAATGGTGACGAAGGGGCTCGATTTTGGAAATGTTGCTCTCGTGGGTATTCTTCATGCAGATCAAGTCATGAACTATCCTGATTTTCGCGCACATGAGCGGGCCTATCAATTGATGGCACAAGTATCAGGTAGAGCAGGGCGCAGAGAAAAGAAAGGCGAAGTAATTATTCAAACGTTCAACCCACATCACTTTGTGATTGAGTGTGTGATTAAGAATGATTACAACGCAATTTATCATAGTGAGCTCGCTGATCGCATGGAGTTTCACTATCCGCCATTCTATCGCGTGATGCGTGTTACTATTAAAGGGAAGGAAGCTACTTTGGTGGACAATGGTTCACATCATTTGGCTACGCAATTGCGACAGCACATGGGTGCGCGTGTGCTTGGGCCAGAATATCCTTCTGTTTCGCGTGTACGAGATGAGTATTTGAAAAATATTCTGATTAAGTTCGAGCGTGAAGCCAACAGTGCGAAGTGGAAGGAGATTATTGGAAAACTCATTGTTGATTTCAAGACGCATCCTGATTTCAAGAAACTTCGCTTAGTGGTTGATGTTGATCCTGCGTAATGTCAGGTGAAATGAAGGCTGAAACGTAATATTTTTTCACATAGAATCATACACGTTTACTTCACAGCGTCCTTTTTCTGAAGTTCAGCACGTAATTGTGAAGACGTTTTTCTACTTCCATCATGGCTCCATCCAGGAGGTCCTAACAAATACATGAACTTAGCTTTGATACCAATGGGCTTACTGAGGTCTTGCCCAATGTTCACCCACTCGTGAAAAATTGTTTTGATCGGATGGTAGGGTTGAGTAAGATTGGAAGTGAGTCCGAATTTCACCGGATCATTTTCTTCTTCCACTTGAAATGTACCGAACATACGATCCCAAATGATCAGGACCATGCCCATGTTTTTATCGAGATATCGGGTATTTGATCCATGGTGAACACGATGATGTGATGGTGTGGAGAAAATCCATTCTAAAGGACCTAGTTTTCCAATGAAGCGTGTATGAATCAAAATGCCGTATATCTGAGTGATCGCATAAACCAACATGATATCTTCAGGTTTGAATCCGAACAATGGAAGTGGAATAAACCATAAAAAGCGATACAGTGGTTGAAAAACCGATGACCGGAATCCAATAGTCAAATTGAATTCTTCCGATGAGTGATGTGTTACATGAACTGCCCAGAATAATCTGCAATAATGATCAACTCGGTGCAACCAATAGAACATGAAGTCTTCCGCTAATACGAGGATTGTCCAATAGACCCAAGGTGTTTCAATCGTGGTTATTGGATTTGTCAAGAAAGCACCAAGGAAGATCATTACAAATCCACGCAAAAGTAAATCAAGACCAAAGTTCACTGCAGACAACCACACATTCATGATGGTCCCTTTGGTGGTATAGTAATGACGATTGTGAATATAGCTCAAGATGATTTCTCCAATGATGAAGAAAGCATACGTTGGAGTTGTAATCAGAAACAGGAGTTTTTCTCTGGCAAGTTCGTCCATGCAGCCACGACTATTATTTCAGTTTCAATCGAATGTTGTCCAGTAGTTTCTGAGTTGCATTAACGTCTTCTCCTGCAGCTCTGCCTGTGTTGATCGCAAGGATTGCAATTTCTTCGGCTTTCTTGTACTGTCCATCTTTATACAACAATGCTGCATAAGTGTCTTGATAAGCGTATTCTGGATATTGTTTTGTTACTGAATCCATCCACACAATAGATTGTTTAATCACAGAAGTTTCTCCGCATTGTTCGTAGATCGTCCAAGAACAACCATTGATCATACCTGCATTGGTGTATCCATTTTTATCAATGTCTTGTTGAACAGTATTCGCATATTTGGACCATGCGCCGATTTTTAGATAGAAATCCAGCGAAAACGAAATCGTCAACTCCTCCTTTTGTTCTGGAAGATATCGATCGATCATTTTTAACGCTGCATTAAATGCACTTTCATCTTTGGTTTCCCCAGCGCGATCAACGCGAATGGATATAATTGATGCAATTTTTCCATCTACTTCTTCGCTACCGTAAAGTTCAGAAAGCTTACTGCGATTTTCCAACACCCAATTCTCGTATTTCTCATTGAGTTCAAAACGCCACATAATGCTCCAACTTACTTCCGCGTAGAGATCTTTCTGTGCATCAAGAAAATCGGTTACTGTTTTTAGTGCTGGATACTGACGTTTCTTGCTTGTGCCAAATGACTCACGATAGAATGAAGGAAATCCTGGATCAAGTTGTGCATTCATTCCGGGATAAAGTCCATTTTTCGCTTGGAGCGATTTATTCAACTCAGCAAGAAATTCACTCGCAGGACGGAATCCAATGATCTTATAAACTAGAACTCCTTCTGGAGATAAAATCAAATAGGTTGGGAATGCATTCACATGATACTTCATGCTCATTGCAATTCCTTCTTCATCTTTTTCCATTTCTCGCTTCACCGCAATGAAGTTCTTATTGATGCAATTAGAAACACTCGAGTCGGTGAATGTTTGTTTGTCCATCACTTTGCACCAGTAGCACCAGTCAGTATAACTGTCAACAAAAATGTACTTCTTCTCTTTAACTGCTTTCGCTTTTATTTCGTCCCACTTTCCCTCCGTGAAATGAATGTTTCCTCCGGCGAATAATACACCTGATACGAGTAGTAAGAAGAGCGTTGCTATTTTGTTTCTCATTTTTCGAAGTATTGTTCGAGTGAAAATGTTTCTTTCACTTGAAAGTTATTTTCTGTTTTGCTGACGGTGCAACATTCGTTTTGATAATCATGCTCGAAGAAGAGAACGAATTCGTTGTCAGCAGCTTTGGGTAGGAATGTTTCTTTTTCGCTAAGTGTAAGAAGTGGACGTGTGTCATACGCCATTATCCACGGTAGCGGAACGTGCGCAACAGATGGAAGAAGGTCTGCCATGAATACTACCGTTTTGCCTTGATATTCGATATGCGGAAGCATCATGGCGCCGGTGTGTCCATGAGTAAACCACGCTTTGAAACCCGGAATTAATTCGTCATTCTCTTTGAAGAATTTTAACTGACCGCTTTCCTGAATAGGAAGAATATTTTCTTTCAGAAAGCTAGCTCGTTCTCGAGCATTTGGTTTAGTTGCCCACGCCCAATGTTCTTCGTTGCTCCAATATATAGCATTCTGAAAAACAGGGTAGAATTTATCGTCTTTCTTTCCGATACTACCTCCGCAATGATCGAAGTGCAGATGAGTTAGAAAGACATCCGTGATATCAGAAACATCAAATCCTTTCGCACGAAGTGATTTCTGTAAGGTAGCATCTCCATGCAAGAAATAATAACTGAAAAATTTTGCGTCTTGCTTGTCGCCAAGTCCATTGTCAATGAGAATCAAGCGATTTCCATCTTCAACCAGCAAACAACGCATGGCCCACGAACACATGTTGTTTTCGTCCGCTGGATTTTTCTTTGTCCACATGCTCTTTGGAACAACTCCGTGCATTGCACCTCCGTCGAGCTTAAACAAACCGGTATCTATTGTATGTAATTTCATCTGTTCAAACTATCACTATTCATTAACCACTAAACTCTACTCGCTAGGTGGCAATGGTGGCGGAGTAGGTGGTGCGTATGGATTTTTCGGTGGATTCGGATTCTCGTATGGATTTTTCGCAGAATGTGGATTTTGGTATGCATTATTCTGCTGCGGATTTTGGAATGGACTGTTGTTAGTTGGAGGCTGGTAGGTGTTCTGTAGCGGCGGATTCTGATATTGATTCTGCGGCTGTTGCTGATTGTACGGGTTCGTATAATTCTGTGTATATGTATTCTGTCCTGGGTTATTGAATTGCGGATTTGGTTGCGGATATGGTGGATAAGTGGTGAATGGTGCTGTGTAATTTGGTCCACCTAATACGACAGGCTGCGTTTTCTTCCCGAAACTAACAACTGTAGAAATGATAGAGAAAACTAGGAAGAAAACACTGATCATTAACATTGTGAATCCTCCACCTAAGGCTTCATCAGGAACTGTACTTCCGCTTGAAAAATAATCATCATTGCAGTAACAATAGCAATGTGTTTCTGTCATGATTACAATAGAAGTGAGAATTCCTCCAAGGCTCAGAATGATGCCGATAATTGATAACGCGCGCATAATCGTGTGGGTTGCAGAATACACTACGAATATACGAAGTATCGTCCGAAAACAGGGTGTATTGACCTTCTGTGAATTGGCTTAATGGAAGATTTTTCCAATAGGTTTCCGCTTTCCATTATAAGTGCGGCTAACGAGAATTTCATAACCTGAATCGGCGTCAAGATTCTTAATGAAAATTTGAGAATCTACCGGTGAAGTATTGGTGAGCAGCAGGCCATTATTGGTGTAATTGTAGAATGAGTACACCATTTTGTTTTCCTGTTTGTTCAGTAGAAATGTTGCATCGAATTCTTCACGTACATACACGATATTCCCATCGAGAAGTGTTGCTTCTACTATTGCGGCATGACTTGTATACGACCACAACAGCTGACCAGTGTCATAGTTCCAGATTTTGATTTGACGAGAACCGTTTTCTCCATAGTGAAACTTGTCTGTGGAGATGACTATGCCTTTTAGCATATCTACGTGCATGGTTGCCAGCCAAGTGCTTTCGAATTCTGCTCCTGTGTTTGGGTTGATGCAGATTTCTATTTCACTGTGACGATCAACAGAGCTATACAAAGGATTCCATGAATCATCTACTACCTCGTTTTTGTATTTGATGGGAATCTGAATGGTACCGCTCCCGTAATTCAAAATTCCCCAAAGACTATCTTTCATTACTGATATCTTGTCTTTTTTTTCATTGACATAGTTGTCGTAACGGTTCATTGACTCTGCCATAGCGAACAAATACGTGTATTCGGGTTCAATGATGTGCGAAACGTTCTCTTCATCTTCTGCGAGATACCCAAGTTTTCCTTGTAGTTGCAAAGTGAGTATACCGTTGTGAATGTAGATACTGTCATAGATCAATCCGGTCTGAATGTAGTCGTCAATGATCAATACACCGAATTTGCGATTCAGTTGATAGACATACGACATTTTCTTGTGCGCTCCAGGTGTGTACGGCTCTACCTTGTCGTACTTGCATTCAAGAATAACTTTGGAGGTCTCGTCCACCAAGCCGCATTTTCCATTCGATTTGGTAATCATTTGTGCATTTGCCTGACCCGAGATTATCGCCCCAAGAGCGAGTGTTATAAAGATGTTTTTCATTTTGGTGTGTATTGATGAGTCAAAAGTACCGTGTATGTGTCCTGCCTGTTCAGCGGTAAGTAAGACGCTTACTGAGCACTTTTGGGGTATTTCGCAATTGCCAACGAAACTTTTGCATTTTTCGCGTCAGTGGTGCGGCAAATGGAAGAAATCGCAGAATCTCTCCGGTTTATTCACAAAGGCATATGTACATCTTCGCAAGTGGGGCAATAGCGCGTGATGTGAATCATCGTAAAATTGAACAATCGAAAAGATCAACTTATGAGAATTCACTTCATCGCAATCGGCGGTAGCGCAATGCACAACATGGCAATCGCTATGAAACTGAAAGGAAACCATGTTACGGGTTCCGATGATGAGATCAATGAACCTTCACGCAGTCGATTGGCAAAACATGGAATTCTTCCTGCACACATGGGCTGGAATCCGGAATCGATTGATGCTTCTATCGACGAAGTGATTCTCGGTATGCATGCGCGTGAAGATAATCCGGAGCTGGTGCGAGCTAGAGAACTTGGATTGAAAATATTCTCGTATCCCGAATATCTCTATGAACAAAGCAAGGACAAAACACGCGTAGTCATTGGCGGCAGTCATGGAAAAACGTCAATCACTGCAATGATTCTTCATGTGCTGAAGCATTGCGGTATTGATACAGACTACATGGTTGGTGCACAATTGGCGGGATTCGAAACCATGGTGAAAATTACTTCCGAAGCAAAGTTTATTGTGCTGGAGGGCGACGAATATTTGGCATCACCAATTGACAGACGACCAAAATTTCATTTGTACCATCCGCATATTGCCTTGCTGAGCGGAATAGCGTGGGATCATATTAATGTGTTTCCGACGTTTGAGAATTATGTGGAGCAGTTTACTAAGTTCATTGAATTAATTGAACCGCAAAGGCGCGAAGGACGTAAAGAGCCGGGTGTATTGGTGTATTGCATGGAAGATCAAGTTCTCAGGAAAACAGCAGAAGAAGCTACTAATGATATCATCAATAAACCATACGGAGTTCCGCCAAATGTAATTCGTGATGGCACAACATATTGATTTGCAATGGAAAGGAAATTCCGTTGCTGGTGTTTGGCGATCACAACTTAATGAATGTCACCGGTGCGCGTTATGTATGTAATGCAATAGGGGTGAGCGATGATCATTTTGACGAAGCAATTCAATCGTTTGGTGGCGCCGCGCGCAGATTGGAACTCGTAGCAAAACGCGATACGTTCAACTGCTACAAAGACTTCGCGCATTCACCTTCCAAACTGAAAGCTACCACTTCTGCGGTGAAGAAGCAATTCCCTAACAGGAAAGTGGTTGCGTGCATGGAATTGCATACATTCAGTTCACTCACTGCTGAATTTCTCAAAGAGTACAACGGCGCAATGGACGCTGCTGATGAAGCCTATGTGTATTTCAATCCGCAGACCATCGCACACAAGAAATTGGCTCCAATTACAATAGATCAGGTGAGAGATGCTTTCGCGCGACCTGATATCAAAGTTTATACCGATTCAAAACAACTTGTTGCAGAACTTCAGTCGAAGACCTGGAGCAACTCTGTTTTATTGTTTATGACGAGCGGGAATTTTGATGGAGTTGATTTTGCGGAGGTGGCTGCTCGTTGCTGAACGAGTCATTGCAGAACGAGTCATTGCGACGCAGGAAGCAATCTCGTTCACAAACCTGATCCCATTCTGCCTTCTTAGGTTTGTCTGCGCACAGTTGAACTCTTTAAACTTCTTCCAAGAAAACTCAAAATCCACCCAACAACAAAGCCCGAAATCTCTCTCGGGCTTTACTCTTTTATAAAATTATTTCTAAGCTTTCTTCCTTCTGCGCGCAATCAAAACAGTAGCACCCACAATCACCAGAAATCCTAAAAGGAAATTCGGCATTACCCAGAACTTCGTCATGTCGAACATGTGTTGGCGACTACTGAAAGCTTCCAGATAAGCAGGAATTTCCGTTTGTTGTCCGTTAGCGATTTTGTATTGAACAAATGCACGTACATCCTGATGTGTAAGTCCGATAAAAAATGAAATTCCCCAAATTATGCAAATGATAAGAGCTGTTATTCCACCTGATTTCAATCCAGTTTTGAACGGAAGCACCTGATCGGGTTGTTCTTCTTTCGTGCGTTTAATCGCCAGATAGATGCATGAGAAGTACACGAGCATTGGACCATAGAAAAGTAGTCCTCCAACAGCACCGCTGAATGTTCCAATCATAGAAGTTAATTGCAATGCTGCAACTACTCCTGCACCAATGAGTCCGTAGAGAAAATGAGGTCTCATTTATCCGTTCATTGAAATCAGGAACTCTTCGTTGCTCTGCGTATTCTTCATACGGTCTTTCAAGAAATCCATTGCTTCTTGCGGATTCATATCTGCAAGGTGGTTTCTCAAAATCCAGATGCGCTGCAGAACGTCTTTGTCCAGCAACAAATCATCGCGACGTGTAGAAGAAGAAACAAGATCGATAGCAGGATATACACGCTTGTTCGCCAATTTGCGATCGAGTTGCAATTCCATATTACCTGTTCCTTTGAATTCTTC
>Ga0114981_10000277_pt1 | contig 32627 bp, 45 predicted proteins | sample S_140806_MF_Meta_FD_87028 | JGI IMG/M metagenome (GOLD analysis project Ga0114981, IMG submission 87028) | Freshwater microbial communities from Lake Simoncouche, Canada to study carbon cycling - S_140806_MF_MetaG | ecosystem: Environmental > Aquatic > Freshwater > Lake | place: Lake...
ACAGTATTTGGATTTATAGTCAAGTCTTGGAAAGTGACAGAATGATCTTGGCTTGCAACAACAGTTCTTCTCTACTGCTATTGCTCAAGCTAAGTTGACTAAAGTTGTACCAATTCTTGTTGATAATATCAACTTGAGTGTCGTTGAAAAACTCGGACAAGAACAACACAATCCAACGAGGAAGATTCATCACAACTCCTTATCAACTAGACACACAGTATATCAAACCACTGAATTATCGTCAAGTTTTCTGTTGTCTAATTGCGATCTTAACAGCTCTATTTCATCTGCTGCCTGTTCTAAAATCTCTGCTATACGGTCAGGTTTACCCTCTTGTACGCTCTTTCTACCAGGAATTTGACGGCGAATTTCTGCCCGTTTTCTCAATCTGTATACTATGTCTTGTTCATTCATGTATGCTCTACGATTTTTATTTCAGTTGCATCAATAGCAGATTGACAAACATTACAGGGTTTTGCCAATGCTGGATTCCCATGTCTGTCATATCTTATGATAAGAATTCTGTGAGCCCTACTCAAATCTCTACATTTGGTGATAGCTGAGATTTCAGCATGCAAGAATACCTTGTGCTCTTCGCCAACCTGCGAAGCATATTTCGCCTGTAGTGGATGAGTTTTTACATACGAATTCTGTCCTACCGATAACACGCGACCGCGCTTATCATAGATGAACGCGGTCATATTTTGTCGCTGAGTCATTATTCTTAATGCCGTTCAAAATACTGTCGGATCCAATCAAGCCGAGATTGCTCATCCATAGCAGTATACTGTTCAATATTAGCGCGAATAGCACCTACAAGTGGATAATACTCCTAGTAGTTCCTTGATTAGGGTCTTTTTATCTTCCGTTGACATACCATCAACTCCGAAATGTTTCTTTACAACATAACCAACATCATTGCCAGTTAGTTTTTCTTCGCCCCATTCTATTTCAAACAATCCGGCACATTCCCTAACAATCAACTCGGCGAACTTTTCCAATTGAAAATCAAGTAGTCCGATGTTTTTAACATACCTTGGACCTTTGTCATCGTTTTGTTCCGATATTTTGGTTAATACTTCCTGCATCGGACCGGCCTGTTCAGCAAGTTCTTTAATTCTTTCTCTCATTTATATACTTTCAGTTGTTTCGGTATAAATAAGTATAGCATAAAACAAAGTTTATGTCAACAAAAATGTCCTTCGCGGTTCTCCCAAACCCAAGGACTCTAACAGTTTGTAAGGAACTATCAGCATGAGTATTTATTGCGTCTACCTAACCATATATCGAGGAACAAAACTTCCGCCATTTTATATTGGATCCAGTTCAGTAGAAAAAGTCCAAAACGGGTATCACGGTTCAGTCTGTTCAAAACAGTTTAAGGATATTTGGAAATCTGAACTTAGATTTAATCCTAACTTATTTGAAACCAAAATCATTTCAACGCATTCGGATAGAAAAGAAGCAACACTTAAAGAGCGAACTTTTCAAAAGAAAGTCAATGCGGTTAGAAACCCCCTTTACATCAATCAGTCATTTGCCGCTTATGACAGTTTTACTGACAGAGATCAATCTGGTAAGAATAATCCAATGTATGGGACTTCCCGAAAAGGAGAAGCAAATCCGTTTTATGGGCAAACTCATACCGAAGAGACTCTTGCCAAAATGCGTGGAAGAAAATGCTCCGAAGCAAACAAAAAGTTATACAGTAAACTCAAAAAAGGTATTCCCGATTCTGAAGAAACAAAACTGAAAAAGAGTATTGCTAAGAAAGGAAAGCCGCCAAACAGTTCCAAAGTGCTCAACTCAGTATCAAAACAGAAGTTTATCTGTATGATTGATACTAAGAAAGAATACACTTATGTAAATGCTTGTCAGCGGCTTCCTGACATTAAACATCTCTTTTGGACAAAGAAGTTAGGATAGGAACTCTCGAACCCAAGCCAATCGTTCTTGTTCAGTCTTTGCTGTGTATGCCTCTATGTCTGCTTGTATCGCAGAAAGCAAAGGATAATATTCTTCATCGATTTGCTTCTTAAAGTCTTCACGCATCAACTTGTCAGTCCGTGGATTACGAGCCACCCACTTATTTGTTAGATAATAAGGGCTCTTAATCTTGAAGGATACGCCGTCATCGGTGTATGCTACATAACCTTCGTGCTTACATTCCTTTGCTAGTTCCTTTAAACGGATCATGTTAGTAGTTACACCTTCTGCCCAGAAGCAGTTAAGTGTATCACGAGCAAAGTCCATTAGGAAATATGGGTCACGCATGATCTTAGAGCCCCAAGAGTTTTCACGAGCTCCTAGCAAATACATGCCTGACTTTTCTGGTATGATGTGTGGGTCACCTGGATGAACGCACTCGAACATAAAAGTCATTCCTAAGCAATCTGCTGTGCCTAACGCCATGCGCCAATCTGTCAAAGGCATGTGTGTTGCCATCATTTCCTTTGCCATATCAACAAATGGGCTGTCTGTGCTACCAGTAGTAGACACCAACAGTTCACCGTTATGAACAGTCATAGCAACCATAAAGCCGTTGACCTTACGGAATGCAGTCACTTGAGTATCGTCAGCCAGCACTGGTGCAGCCTTTTCGACACCATAGTTGTAAATTTTCTGAAATGGATAAGACACCAAGTTGAAGTCACGATCAACAATAGTGCCACGACATTCTTCTAAGTAATCATTCCACAGATCATCATAGAATACTCGCTTGGCGTACTTTAACACAAACAGCCCAGGTTGCGACTTGGATTCCCGCACAGTAACTAGACGAGGATTATTCTCAACATATGCTTTCAAATCTTGCAAATTCATTCTTAAATCTCCAACAACGCACGCCGGAACAACAGTTCTTGCTTAGCGAAGGCTTGAATTTCCCAAGGACGATTCAGATACTCAGTACTCTTGAGATAGCATTTGCCCGCCCAATATTGACTTCCACGCTTACCGCCCTTGAGAATTCCCTTTGCCATCTGAGCAACATGCACCATTTCATGGGCTAGCGTGATGCCCAGCGACTCGGGTGAAGCATTTGGATTCAACACCACATAGTACATATTCAATGCGGTCATTGAAACAGTAAGTCCAGCATCAGTGCAATCCTCTTGCAGAGTGATCAACACCGATGCCTTGCTTGACTTCAACTTAAGTTGACCAATCAAGCTGGGCATAAGCAACTCAATCATCTTACGCTTCTTGGTAGAACGCCCAACAACTTCGTACTGCATGATTGCTTTCTGTTTTCTACTGTAGATACAGTATAACAGTAAACCGATTTACTGTCAAATCGGTTTACATACTCTCGCCATCCCCGTGCGTTTTGATTTCTCCTCGCAGAGCATCAGCAATCATGTCATCCATCAGTGATACTACACGACCAGTGGCATCCATGCCAGCATCACGCACACGATACCGCTCAAGTCCAGTGGGCTTACCATGAACATGACCATGAAAATGAACTGCACCACGATGACACTGATTCCATTCATGGATAGGATAGTGCAGCATCACTACTTTGACACCAGCACAGTTTACCTCATGGTAGTTGTGAATCTCTTCAAATCTGTTGCGAAATCCAGGATCCTTGCACAGTTTCGCATCATGGTTTCCAGCAATCAGAATTTTTTTGCCGTTAAGTTGATCCAGCACACCTCTTGCTTTTTCTGCACTCATAAAGGCAAAATCTCCAAGATGATACACCAGATCGTTCTCTGCGACTGAACTGTTCCATGTCACGATCATGGACGCATTCATGTGTTCAACGTCCCGATACTGGCGTGTCTCGGGATTAAACTTGAGGATGTTAGCGTGTCCCCAGTGAGTATCTGAAGTAATCCAAGTTTTCATCTATATTCCTTTACAATCTTTTTATTGTAGACGAAAACCAATTTACTGTCAAATCAGTCTTCGTCTGACAGGTCTAATACTTTCCAGCCTAATTTCAGAAGATCGGCACGAATTTCATCAGTAACCCTGCCTTCGTCAACATATTTCTGTATATTATCGTAGTGAATTTTTTCTTCTGCGGTTAACTCACTGATATCACGAGTCAAATCTGCACCTCCGCGAAGTCCGCTACAATACCAATCAATATAGTCACCACGTTCTTGCATATCAGCGATTACGCCACCTGCATGTCGCCAACTACAACTCCAAACTGGTATTCCATCTGACAATACTTGTACCACACTTTCTGGAGTGTTTACTAGATTAACTTTCTGAAATTCATTGTTACACATAGCAGCATATAAATTCTGTGCATATGCATCACTGGATCTTACCTTCTCTAGAATCCAATCAGTGCTACACAAATCATATTCCATGTTGTTTTTCTTCCAGTCATCATTCTCTTCGTTACTACGATGTCTTTCATCTATTAGATTGAAATAATCAAGCATAGCTGCTACATTACTACTATTTTCTGCGGTTTTTCCCTGCTCAGCCATATTCGCTAGATATCTTTCTTTTTGAAAAGTATTACGATGTGGGCTGCGGCTTAATTTAGTTAGCATACCAAATTTCCTTAAATCCTTCGGTTTCTGATGGAATTTCATAATTATCAATCATTGATGATACAGCACTCCATGGAATATTTTTTCCAATTCTATTGGCCAATCGCTGCTTCAATTCGCTAGTAGACGGAGTTTTGAATGTAACGGCAATATGATAGTAATCTGGCAACATCTTAAATTTCTTTTTGCGACTGTTGACAGTTGTTGAGGTTTGATCCCAAATAACATCCAGTTCACGCTCACGAGCGTTGACTACATCTTGTGTCATTAGCTTGACGGCAGTGGGCATATATTCATCAAATACTTCACTGTATGTTTTTCCTACCGCAGCAGCATATTTTTCAACATGAGCATCAGTAGATACTATCACACAATCATTTAGCCAAGTTTGTGTTGCAATCCAGGTGGACTTACCACTACCCGGGACTCCGACTAATTGATAACATGTTGGCATTACCAATTCTCCACACTTGATACCACGATCTCAAAAGTTCCCTCTATGTCATTGACGACTGTTTGTACTTTCATTGTAACTTCTGCACCAATGCCGCTGATGTTATCAGAGTATAACTCAAATACTTGAGCATTTGGAAACTTTTCAATTAATTCACCAATTTTTTTGATGTCATCACGATGTAGAAACATTGTTCTTGCTCCTTAAGTAATTGCGATATTCTTCTTGCCATCTATGCTCCGCCGGCGGCTCATATGGCAAACTCAATTCTTCCATCATTAGTCGCATAACACGAGTATTAGGACTGCGAAAGCCCTCTACCAACATAAATCCCATCTGTTCACCGACAGTAGCTACCGCGCCACTACGACTAACCCCCGCATAGCAGTGTACTACTACATTAATATTTTTGTCAAGTGCATGACGCAATAATCTAACCAATTCTTTGGCCTGTTCTGTGCTAATAAACATTTCTGGATCATCAGCCTCGTCACCATCCTCAATATCCAAGAATTCGAAATGGTGTGTTTCCTTGAATTCATGTTTTGGTTCTGGACGCCAACTAGCGGGATCTGTTATTTGGATCAGCATAGAGTTTGGTCCAGCATCGTGATGGAATCTTAGCGGTATATCAGCCGCTGCTACATTTTCAATCCAGGGCATTTTTATTTCCTATTGTTAATCTCTTACTTACTACTGTATTTCCAGTCTACTACCTGCCAGTATCCTTCAGAATATTCTTCAATCTGACCCATGGCATTTATTCTAATATCCCCGTGAACATCAGTTGTTCTATTCAATAATACTACACTATGTTCTACTGTGTCAAGTTTGCTATCTTCCATATTTTTATTCTCCATCATAACTATTTACTGCACTATTCAAGCACACAATATTATTGTGTACTTAAGTACATACAACGATATCTAATACAATCTTAAATAATCAAAAGGATATAAAACATGAGCAAAGATCGTGAATTATTACAACGATATCTTCAAATTATAAATGAAGCTACTACTGTTATTGCAGAAAAATGGGGAGTTAGTGGTGCTGTTAATCCCAGTGAGCGCGGAAAGTATGCTGGAAAAACAAAACAAGAATTATTGCGAGCATACAATGCACTTAAAAGAAGCGGCCCACATTCAAAAGATAGTAAAGAATACGGAAGAATGCGCGAACTGGCATTTGCTATCCGTGCAAAAAGTAGTTGGGGTAAAGTTGCGGAAGAAGATTATCGCAATGAATAACCATGAGTTGCTGCGAATATATAACTCTTACAGAATTAGGAGTAGGATCAATATTCGTCAAATACAGTGATATCATTAGCATAGAGCTTACTGGTCCATGTGCTAGTCGCATAACACTTAGCAATGGTTACACAAAAATCGTAGCAGAAGAACCATGTGAGATTGTTCGTATCATCACACGAACTAAAAAATTATGCGAAAATTGATAGTTGGTGCCCCAACCTGGTTACGATCCAGGGTCTCCGCATTACCAATACGGTGTACTACCATTGTACTATAAGGGCGAAAATTGTTTGGCTACTCTCACCACAAGAGCCCCAAACTGAGTGGTTACCCTGTCCACAAGAGCTTATCTAGGTCTGCCCTTGAACTCCCAGCAATGTTACGAGTCGCCCATGTAACGCGGGCCTCAGCAGCAGATTGCTTCGCCGACATCTTTATGGCATGATGTGTTTGCCCACTTTTGTTAACGCTCAAAGTGTAACGCGGGGATTGGAGCGGGTAGTCGGGGTCGAACCGACGACATTTTCCTTGGCAAGGAAACATTCTACCACTGAATTATACCCGCAGTATTACTATTATTTACTATTTTCGTTCACTATGCAAATATTTTGGTGGACAGAGTGGGATTCGAACCCACGGACCTCTTTCGAAGCCGACAGTTTTCAAGACTGTTCCAATAAGCCGGACTCTGGCACCTGTCCTATAAATATGGTGGACCCGGGGAGGATCGAACTCCCACTAAAGGCTTGCAAAGCCCCTGTGCTCCCATTATCACTACGAGCCCACGTTGTTCGTTAACACACTACTTATCACATTGTACACCGTGTGTCATGGTGAAGTTTGGCGTCCCGTTACGGAGTCGAACCGCAAATATGCCGAAACTCTATCGTAATGATAAATAAACATGAACCATAAGATTGTTTACTTGGAACTAAACAATCAACCACACGAGGAGTGATGGCTGTCTGGTTCGCAAGTATTTATAACGAGGAGATTCACATGAATTATAAATCACCACTGTGCTCATGTATAGCATGTCACGAAATAAAGTCCGCTAAAGGAATAAATTGTCATTTTTTGACTATGCACACTGATGCAGAAACTAAAAAACGTCTGGTAGGACGAGAGAATAAAAAATCTCCAAACATGTCCAAACAGAAAGAAAAATGTGAACAAGACAGATTAGTATCATTTGAGAGATATCTGATATCTCCTAATCAATGTAAGTGTTGTAATGCGATATTATCGTATGATAAAAGAAAACAGAAATTTTGTGGACGTTCTTGTTCCGCATCTTATAACAATTCTAATCGTGATGAAACGATTAAAAATAAAACGATAGCGACTTTGAAAAATACTATCGCCACAAAATCTCAAATTAAAAATCAATTTGGAGTTTTTAATAGACGCACATCGTTTACTCCAGATGGTCCATACACTAAAATTTACTTATGTATATGTAAATATTCTGGGCAGAAATTTTATTCTGCAACTGTAAAAACCGTTCATCCAAATTTGACTATCTCTAAAGAAAGATACAATTATGCCTGCAAATTTACATTTGGAATATCAAATTACACAGAATGGTTCTCTACTGCAAGCGAACTGATAAGAAAACACGGATGGTATTCCACTCCTGGTTCACGCAAAGGAACAACAAATTTAAATGGAATCAGCAGAGATCATCTTTATTCGGTGCATGATGGCTGGATAAATTCTGTTCCACCGCACATATTACGTCATCCTGCAAATTGCAATTTAGTCACTCATAAAGAGAATCAATCAAAGAACAGAAAATCTAAAATAACTCTATATGAACTTTATGAGCGTATAGAAAGATTTAACAGAATTTATGGCGAGAGGTGAGGGACTCGAACCCCCGTGGGTATTAACCGATGGTTTTGGAAACCATTGCAATCGCCGCTATGCGAACCTCTCACTACGAATTCATATGGTTGATTATCACACTGTTTGTCCTAAAATACACAGAATGTCATGATGATGTTTATCATGATTCTAGTGAAAAAAACTTTCACCAAAGAGCATGAAAGACCGACATAATGCCATTATACCAGAGAGACAATAATATTGGCGGAGAGTGTGGGAGTCGAACCCACTCAGCGGCTTCTAACCACCGTCGGATTAGCAATCCGATGCCTTACCATCCGGCCCACTCTCCTAAATCTTAACTATATCGTTGGTGCCCTAGGAGAGACTCGAACCCCCAGAATTTACGTTCTAAGCGTAACACGTATACCAATTCCGTCACGTGAGCTTGATTTCTATTTATCTTGGTGCTGCCTCGTGGGATCGAACCACGTTCCAAGGCTCTTCAGGCCTCCGCTATGACCACATCAGCTAAAGCAGCATTAACTTGGTACCGAGTACTGGTTACGCTCCAGTGATTCACGATTATCAGTCGTGTATTTTACTATTAAATTAACCCGGCAATGAATTCTTTTGATAAATTTTTTTCTAAGATAACAATTACTTTAACCTGATTCTGTTCTTGTGCTAGACGAATTTTTTCTGCATCCAACTTTGCTTTGTAGTTGTTCTTAGGATCAAGATAAATCCCATGATCCACAAGATAGAAATCTGCAAAATAATTACGTCCATTGTATTTTAATGCCTTAGGACGAATCCAACGAACATTCATTTCGGTGAGAATTTCAAAACATTTATATTCATAGGAACTTTGTAAAGTCGTTGAATTTCCAAATGAGTCAATAACTTTATATTTTTTGCTTCTACCAGCATTTTCTCTATAACCGCCAAGCCCTCGTTCTTTGGCTTGCTTAGAACGTCTCTCACGTTCTGCACTAGTTATTTCTTTGGCTATTATTCTACCAGATTCATATCCATTTTTTAATTTTTCAGCACTTCTGCGAATGATGTGATTAGTTTCTTTTGTCTGACCTTTGTTCCAAGAAGTATGTCCAACGGAATAATTTTTGTAAACTCTGTCTTTGTTTTGAGGACAAGTTCTTGTATGCTGAGTGTGACTAATTTTATTTTTGCAAATTTTACCACAATACGCGCAGTTTAGACTTATCGGATCTGAAATTTTATTCCAGATAATTTTGCCGCCCTTGATGATACAACGACTGTGGTGTTTAGATAAATTATTTGTCGTGAATTCATCTTTACAATTTATACAACAGTATCTTACTTTATTGTTCATGAATATTCTCCTAATCTATTTATCACAGATAAAGAGAATGCTCTACCTTTGAGTTACGCGGGCAATTATAAAACAGGATGCTTATTTTTCAATTATAAGTTGAATTATAAGTTTGCTGAACGCATCCTAAAACTTGGACCGTCGAACAGGATTCGAACCTGCATCAGTATACAGTGATACCACTCCAAATTACCTTTGTTCTCGTTCGTAGCGAGAGAGGATACCGACGGATTGTTATTACTGGGCAGACGCTACGGATACGAACCGTTCCCTACTCTTTCACGGAGAGTAATGCTTCCAACTACACCAAACGCTGCACTGAATTTTTTGGCGGTCTTAGGGGGTAACGATCCCCACTCTTACGGCGTGACAAGCCGTCGTGCGTCCATGAACACTTTAAGACCTAAATTTGGTAGGACCAGCGAGGTTCGAACTCGCGACCAACGGATTAACTTACCACTATAGTTTTCACCACCAGATCGCTCTGTTTGTGGTCTGGACTATACCTTCATCATAGCATTTCTGCCTTAGATGCCCGCCGTCTAGTCTCTACACGTTCCCATTACTGGGCTTCGCTCGGTATCGCCATTTTACAGGGTTCACCGAATTTGACGGGTTCTACTTACAAAATTTCTTTTGTAGCACTCCTATTTTAAAGTCCGCTGCTCTACCGGCTGAGCTATAGTCCCTCTATCAAACAACAGAACACAGTGTAGCACTGTGTGTATTATTTGTCAAATATTTTGTGGTCGGAGTGGCAGGATTCGAACCTGCGATGCTTTCGCGCTAGCTCCCAAAGCTAGTGACTTGACCAGGCTAGCCTACACTCCGAGTTGTTTGGTAGGAGATGACGAGTTCGAACCAACATCGTCCTCCTTGTAAGGGAGGTGCATAACCTCTCTGCTCAACTACCCTTATATTCTCTTAAATAAGAATTTCTCTTAGTTACTTTTTTGTATCTACTACCTTTTCCCTTACTGCCAAAGTTTTCTGTTTGACTGTGACAGTTAGGACATAACAGTCTTAAATTATTGATATTGTTGTTATCACTATCTCCGTCAATATGATCTAATTGTAGCACAAGAGATTTATTATTCCAAGTATCTCCTTGCTCGCATTCAAAACATTTCTTATCAAATTTTTCAATAAGATATTTCTTTAATGTATAAGAGGAATTACTCGTGCATTTATTAGATTCAATTCGTGGAATAGTTTCATTAATCCATTTGTACTTACCTTGACAAACGTTGTCACAAAATTTGTTAATTTTGCTACGACCACTTAAATTCTCTTTACCGCAATGTAAACACGAATAGAATTTTGAATCTTTTTTTCTATCTATAAAAAAGCCTGTTTTGCGACTATGTGATCCAACATGACCACCATATTTTTGTCCAGAATCAAATGTTGCTCCGCAATGACAAATATACATAATGATTCAAGTTTCCTATAAATTTTGGAGCGGGATAGGAGAATCGAACTCCTGACTTTAGCTTGGAAGGCTAAGGTAATGCCATTTTACGAATCCCGCGTATCTAATTCTGGTTGCGGAACCTGGATTCGAACCAGGACAATGCATTAGATGTCTCAGGGTTATGAGCCCTGCGCTTTACCAATTAAACTATTCCGCTATAATTATTTATACTGGCACATTGCTATGACAGATTTTTTGTATACCTGGCCCCCACTGTTCACGCCGATATACATGGCACCCGCTTTATTTGACGGTACGAGGGCCCCCTATAACCGTACAGTCATTTAAGACTGTTTTGTGCTAGAGTAGCAGACTCTTTCGTCCACTCTCTAGAGCACACTTCATTGCAATTCCCAGCGCTGCGGCACATGGAAACCTATTGCCACGTTTGAACTTGAAGCCATTTAGCGTAAACGGCTTAAGAACCTCATCGCCATTCCACCATCCACGTTGGACATAAATATACCCGTCACGTTCAAGAGACTCACGTAACTTGGTGAATTCTGGATGATCTATAGTACTGATCGCATAACTAGTATTTTCGTAGACTAGCGCATCTACTAATTCATCTGGCGTTAGTGTTTCTTTATTAGCAAAACGACTAAGACTAGTCTTTTGTGTAACACTAGTTAAATATTCTGATTCAATTGTAAAATTCATTACGATCTCCTAACATTTCTATATACACCTGCTGACATACGATCTCCTTAATAAGAGGAGATTAGATTTTTTACAGCCGACGATTACCCTACACGGCATCATGAATAGTGTAGGCTTTACCTGGCATATTTATAAGATAATTGCCAGCATCTAACGAAGGGTGTCTTACCACCCCAAACTAATATATAGTATAAGTATATTATTAATAAGACATATATCAGCATGTGTATATAGAAAACGACTGGAGCACAGGGCCGGATTCGAACCGGCGGTTTTACGGTTTTGCAAACCGTTGCATTGGGCCTCTCTGCCACCTGTGCGTTTGGTGGTGACGGGCAGGTTCGAACTGCCTTCATTCAGCCTTATGAGGGCTGCGTATTTCCACTAATACTACATCACCAAATATAAATAACAACGTGAGTAAAGAACGTATACCACTCAACTTACGCAGACGTGTCATTGAACGTGACGGTCTACGGTGTGTCTATTGCGATGACGACTTAACTGGTGCGGAAGTACACCTTGATCATGTAGTGCCTGAAAGCTGTGGTGGTCCAACAACATACGACAACTTACAAGTTACCTGCCGTAAATGCAATCTTGCAAAAGGCGTACTTACTGAAGGTGAGTTCACGGCTAAATTACGTCAACGTGCAATAAACATACTGGCTAGACTAGGTCCTGGTTCAATATAACAGACAAGCGACCACTTCATACAGTCCAGTCGGACATTTTCTAATTTTGATGGAGGCACTGAGTTACGAGTCAGACTATGCCCCTAGTTATCGTAATCGCTAGGTAATTTCAAGTCAGACAGAAGTGTGTTCTTTATAGACGCACAACATTTCCTTTTGCATATGGCGCTGTATTTTCTCCAAGAAGATTGACCTATCGTTCTTCTCTTTACACTGCGACAGCTTTGAACTGAGAGATCGCAGTAACTTGGAATACAGCATAACTTGGCGTACATGGAGATCATTTCAATCGTCTTTCGCTCTCGCAAGAGTACCCTCAATCTTCGGGCTCATGTACATATCTTGGTGGGGACTGAAGGAATCGAACCTAATTGCCGCCACTCTGCATATTATGGCAAGTGATTTACAGTCACCCGCAGAGAACAGCCCCCAAAATTCTTTACCATATTTCAACACACTGATGGGCTTCTTTTAAGTCGAACTAACCCCGCACCCTAGTGATTTATTCCTCCCTGGTCAGAGGTTGTTTTCAATGTGTTGAAATATGGTTTCCTACTTTGCGCGACCGTTCGGAACAATTCAAGACGCACCCACTAAGCACAGTGTCCTTGATTCTCAGACCTGGGACTCGAACCCAGCACACTATCTTAGTTAGTAAGAGTGCAATCTTATTAACTTACGGTGTGAACCTATCTCTGATATTGCTTTTACCATATTTCAACACACTCGTTGCATCAGTCGATAAGAGCAGTCGATACAAAAAATGTGTTGAAAAAAAACTCTATGCTAATTGTATAAAGAACTGTGTTGATTTCTCAACATTGATGACAGTATATCAGTGTCCTGATTTATTGTCAAGAAACTGTCGGGTAGCTTAATGTGTGATTTCCACTACCCTGTTACTCTGTATCAGTCTAGGCTAATCATTGCTGAAAATTCCTAGCATCAACCTGCGTCACACTGTGTTCAGACAGTTATAACTATAACAGGACCGTGATTTATTGTCAACAACTTTCAGTGATTAGATCGAAATGCACTCGCATCTGCTTTTTGAGCCGCGTGTTCTCCGCCCTTGATTCCTAGACTAGTACTAGGGGCGTGTGCCCATTTACACTAGCACTTCGATCTAATCACTGAATTTTAAAGAACTACGCTGATTTCTCAACGTTAGAGACAGTATATCAAACTTCTGATTTACTGTCAAGTTTCTGTAGTGATCTTGATTCAACACATGATACTATCTAGATGATTCAGTAGCTGTATCGGCCGATTATCTACTATCTGTCACCCTACGCTCCCTTGGTCCTTTGGGAATGGCTTACCCTGTGCTGAATCAAGATCACTACAGATTGTTAAAGAACAGCAGTTTACGCTACTGCCAAACGAAGACCTGTGGGTTCTCAGGCTACCCCACACTAGACGTTATACTGACAACTGGGATTGTGCTTCCCGAAACATTCTGTAGCGGCGGTGGGAGTTTGTTGTCCCTCGTTTATGCCGACTACACTCAGACCCTGTTTGTTGTCAGTTCTCTAGCGTATGAATACATTATAGACGAGGCTTGATTTATTGTCAAATTACGGCAAGACCAAAATGTTGCTTCAGTCCATTAACTGAGGCATTACGCATGCCTTTCTCGATTTGGTCACGATAATCACCGTAGCCAAGAGGCGTACTATCAACAACCTCCATGCATTCCCTAACAATCAACTCGGCGAACTTATCCAATGCTGCTTGACTGATAATAAAGCCTTCCAAATCAGGATGCTTTGGGTCCCAGTATTTGTGCCTATTACATCCAGCCTCAAACGCAAATTCATCAATTCGTTCGTTCATTCTCATGCTCCTTTATTGCTCTTGTACCTTACGCAGAGTGGCGATCAGTTGGGGCAGCAGATTGATGCCAACGGAGCAGACAAATTCGCTTTCTGCTTCACCGGGTTCACCAACCCATACCTCTACCAAGTTGCTGCCGATTTGACGAGTTTGAAACGGATTGATTGTGACTTTCATCGTGTGCTCCTTGCTGTCTACTATGAATACAGTATAGCAAAGATCCGATTTATTGTCAAATGGTCTTTTCCAACCACAGACTACAGAATAGAACGGCAGTGACCAGCAGTGCTCGCATTTCCCCGTAGTTCTTGTCACTCCTTGCGAATCCTGCCAGACACATTGTTGCTACGAATCCAGCGAAATAAAAATATTCCATCATTCAACTCCTAGATAATCTTCAATATACTGTTTGACAGAAATAGCACCCGACGCTTCTTTTTCTAGACCATATGTAAGATACCCCACTTGAGCAACCTCACACATTCTCATACATTCCTGAACAATAAGTTCGGCGAACTTTTCCAAATCATAAGGTATTACTGTAGCAGTATCAACGCCATAGTTGTCAGAAGAAACATCAAATTCGATGTCAGCCTGCTTGGCCAGTTCCCGAATTCGTTCGTTCATCATTCAACCTCAAAACTGTCCAGGATCTGTCTACCGATACCTACTCGGCCCTCGTGTTCCATAATACCAGCAACAAGGGCACATTCCCGAACAATCAGTTCGGCAAGTTTATTGGCCCTGCTAGCAATTTCAGGAGCAGCATACCCTGCTTCCTGCATTAATTGATTTAATCGTTCGTTCATTTTACAAATCTTCCCCAAATAAACTTTAGACTCAAACCGTCGATCAGGCTCTGTTTGTAAGGTGTTGTAGGTGCCCAAATAATATATCCCAAAATAATACCGTCAATCCAAGCAAGAATTAGCAGTAAGGTAATTTCTAATTCAGCCATCATTCAACTCCCGTTCTTCTTACGTTGTTGGATATAGTATTCATTCATTCGCTTTTTCCATTCTTCGGGCGTTGGATCACGAAAGGAACCTTGTGGCTTACTTGAACCACGCCCGCTTTTGAAACTGTAATACGCTGTTCTAAAACTCACGATTCAACTCCGAAATGTTGTTCAAATCTTGTTCGCCATTCATTCAACCATGAAATATATTCGGTTGGCCTTTCACTTGGCTCAAAACAATGATAGCAATCATCCTCGGTTTGCTCCATCATACCGCACATTTCTTTGATAATCAACTCGGCGAACCGTTCGGCACTACGATCACCACCCCAATATACGGTAGGAGGATTGCCACCACGCATAGGATCATCTTCCGGATATTCTCGCACCATGTGAGCCTGCTGGTATAGTTCTTTTAGACGTTCGTTCATTTTTTATTCCCGTTGACAATTTCATTAATTTTTTCAACAAAGTCTGGGTTTCGTTGAATGATTTCATCAATTACATCATCAAGTTCTGCTAGACTTCTTTTACCTACAGGATTACGTAGGTGATGGATCATTTCCTCCACTGTAAATTCTGGAGCAGATTCTTCATACTTGCTCATTTGTTACTCACTCCATACTTCTTCTTCAGTCGGTTGATCTCGGCCTTGAGATTACGATTTTCGTAGTCTGCCCAACCAGCGCGATCTTGCATTTCCTTCATCTGCTTTGCGAAGTCTCTATCACTCGGTGTTAGGTCTTCTTCTGGCGTGATAATAAACTTACCACTGTCCCAGTCAAAGCCCATCTGGATATTTTTTATCTTAACAGTGGGCAATCCACCAACAGTAGAGTACGGCAGTTTGATCTTAACCACCACCTCTGGGTCTTCGTGGTGGCCATCACGGTGAGATAGTTCAACAATACGTTTTAGTTCACTGAATTTCATCATTCAACTCCTGTTTAACAATGCCTGTAGAGCATAAACGGCATCGTGTGTAGTAAAGAGTATAACATCATTTTCAATTACTGTATATAGATTAGGTTGATACTGATGTTGTGAATCATTAAGATCGTTTACCGTCTTTTCAACTTTTAGAACTACCGTTTCAGTTTTCACGATTCAACTCCAAATAATATGATAAAACATTGGGCCAAACATTGCCGCAATGATAATAACAAACACAACTGCTGATCTCCAATGCCACGGCATCATTCAACTCCAAACTTTCTTCGAATGGCAGAAGCAAGAATAATTGCCGTTTCACTAGTACCATCGGGCATCGCATACAAGTCACACAATGCCGCACATTCCTGAACAATCAAATCACCAAACTCGCGCCAATCAAAGTCACCAATGTACTCACGATCACTAGCATGTTCCTTTTTCAATCCAGCTTGTTTGGCTAGTTCTAGCATTCGTGTGTTCATTTTTTAAACCTTGGAATACCGCCTGCTGTGCCTACATATTGAAAGTTGTCTAGCACAGGAACAAGCCCGGCTAGATCACTGGTAGAATGACGGCAAATCTGTTTTGAGTCTGCACCATCATGTAACATAAAATACAAGATGGTAGTACCTTCATCAATCTGTGGCTTAAAAATGTATTCCAAATCTTCTAGTATCATTTATCAACTCCAAAAATCTTATTAATCAGTGTAGCACAGTTAACCGCGGTAGCCTTGGTTTTTCTGGCCATTTCTCCGTTATTGACTAGTTCAGCTTGTTCAGCAACCGAGTAGCAAATACCAGAACACTGCTTTACGATCAATTCAACGAAATTAGTCAAATCAATGCCGCCGGCGTTGTTTCCTATCGCGTCATGATACATACCGTGGCTGTCACGCAACATGCCGGCACGATTTGCCAACCGTTCAATTAGTTCTTTATTCATACCAGCAAACCTCCGCGGCGCTGATCACTAACAAGATGCTCTTCTAGGCTACGGTTTACACACAGCCCGCCGTCATATGTCATTGGTTGACCAAGCCAACTCCACCACTCTAAATGAGATGGTGTGAATTTAGTTCCGGTCACGTTCCATGCTTTTTTGAAGCCCTCGGCAATTCCTTCTCTATGGGGCATCATTCGACTCCGAAATGTTCCTCAATCAATGAGATAGCATACAAATATGCTTCTGGGTCTTTAGTAAAGGGATGATGCTGTTCTAACCTAGTGACACATTCTTTCACAATCAACTCGGCGAACTTTTCTTCCCACATTGCATCAAAATCATCTTGATTTGGTTGCCTGACACACCAAATAGTGGCTTGCCGTCCAAGTTCACGAATTCGTTCTTTCATAATACACCCTACACAAAATACTGTATATTACACACACTTTGTTGTATTGTAGTCAACTACACACCCTGCAGGGATACAACGAGTGTGATTTCTGAATTGTATCAACAGCATGTTGTTTTTGGCTTCACCAAGTACCATGCCACTACGACCGATATACTTGCGAACATAACGATGCATTCGGCCACTCTTACTCATGATGCTAACTACCCACACACGTTTGTTTTTCCAAAGTGCCTCTTGATATGTCATGGTATGTTGCCCGTTGATGATGTTTGGCGCGACTGGAGCGATTCGAACGCCCGACAGACCGGGTAGAAGCCGGTTATTCTATCCACTGAATTACAGTCGCAATATTGTTAGTATAAGTTAAGCTGAATTATTTGTCAAGAGAAATTTTTTGGCTCCCTGTCGTGGGGTCGAACCACGGACCAACAGATTCCGGTTTGTGTGACTTTCGCCACTCCCTGGACTTTATCTTGACCATAGCATTTCTGCCTTAGGTCCCTGCCGTCAAGTCTCTACACGTTCCCGTTTCTGGGCTTCGCTCGGTATTGCCATATGCTTTCGCACTTAGGTTTCACCGAATTTGACAGGATTTTCAACTACTGTTTCCAATAGAAGTGTCCATTTCTAAACAGTCTGCTGCTCTACCTCTGAGCTAACAGGGAATTGATTTTTTAATAACTTTTTCCTTCAAGATATCGTTTCATTCTTAAATGTCTACCGTTTCCTTTGTTTTTTCCTTTATAAGTCGGCGTTTGACTATGACAATTAGGACAAAGCAAAGACAAATTACTAATTTCGTTGTTCGTGCTGTTTCCGTCTATATGCTCTAGTTCCATAACTAGTTCTTTGCCGTTCCACTCCGTTATACCACAATTCCAGCATTTATTTCCGTATTTGTCTAAAAGAAATTTCTTCATCGTCTTTGAAGACGCAATCTTTTCTTCTATTTTTTGAAGAGACTGATAATCTTGCTGACACTTGATACTACAATATTTGTTCTTGTTTGCTCTATAATACAGAGTCGTCGTATTACAGAATATACAGTTAAAGAAACTTTTCTTTTTATCCTTGGCTAAATTATTAAATGTAGCAGAGCAGGAACTATTACAAAACGCTTTCTTTCTTTTGAAGTCATCATAAGACAGTGAAGTATTACAATGTTTACACAATTTTGGAGATTTGTTATATGCTATCTCATTGGCTTCTTTTATTTTAGCCCATGTTTTAGCAGACTCAACCGCTCCTAATTTTCCTGCTTCCGATCTATTCATAATTTTATCAAATGGTTCCCCGTGACGGTTACGCTCCGCCGACTAATGCTTACAAGGCAATCGTTATGCTATTTAACTAACGGGGAATAATTTTGGCTATATCTTTCAAATAACTAATCTATTTAGACACAGTGTAACACTACAAAATTTTTTTGTCAAATTTATTTGAACCAAAATGCATATGTAGTGCACAATATGTTCCATGCATTTACTAAAATAGTATCATCTTTCATTTTCATCTCCTGTTTTCACACTCTGTTTGAATGTGCATAGTAAAGAACACCACCGGATGCACTTTACTATATGTGAGACACCATACTAGTGTCTCACAATAGATTTCCCTTTATCGCACTCAGTCAGCCTAAAGAGTACTCGGCTGCTTCTTAGCGGTCCGGCGCTATTTCTATACCGCGATTTCCTGACGCGGTTTTATTCTGTTACAAAAACAAAAAAACCCTAGAATTTTTGGTTCTAGGGTTCAAGTATTTGTAGTATTCTACTTTAGTTCTATACTTGAACCCCGATTAGACCATCATTATAGGCACGGCTAAAGCAGGGCATAGACCATGTGGTCTGCTCTGATTTCACTGCGATAATGGAATGCTTGTGATTCATAATAGTTACAAATATATTATATTTATCAGATCGTGTCAAAACAATTGGATAACTGCGTTTTTTTGATTGTCTTATATTTTTGAGTTGTTTTCTGACAAATATATATTTTATTTATTCAATAATAATTATTGCTGTGTGTTATTGCGTTTTTTTGCATAAAAAATATGATTTCCAACAGTCATTACTTTTTCATATTTCCAATTTGGATTTACTGTTGTGTTATGAAAGAACAGCACATTATTTGGCACTACATCATTCCATGCGTTTTCAGTCAGCACTTTTCGTGCTATATCTTCAGCCTGACGATATGCTAGATTTCTTTCTGGAGTTTGTTTGCCCTCGCACACCCAATTAAATTGACAGACTGTTTTATATTGTTCACTGTCTAGCTCAACTTGATTTTTTGCATAAATTACAGCACATGGATTTTTTGCGAAACCATGTTTGATACGGTTCATTACTACTCTTGCTACCATAACCTGTCCCATGAAGGGTTCGTTGCCTGCTTCGTGGTATATATTTGTGGCCATGCATCTTAGATATTCTTTATTAATTGATGCATATGATTTAGCTTGAAATCTTTTTGACTCAATGATTGAGTATATTGCATCATTATAATCCAGTTGTTGCCGATACAGCATGCCAGAATAAAAAGAAGAGAGCATAATCACCGTGATTAAAAAAAATAAAAAATAAAGTCTACTCTTGCCAGATGTCGGCATGTTATGTCTCCTATACTATTAATTAGTTCAGCAATCGCAGTTACATATAGTTACTGTATCTATAGCATCTGTAGTACTATAACTTGCATCATCCGTGGTCACTAGATTATCTGGAACTGGATCTGTTCCTGTGTATGGAGATCCAGCAAAGCTACCGGGAACAGTGGTGTTTCCCAGTCTGACGGGTGTTGGGGGTGGATCTATCTGCACTGACAAACATGCGTTGCCTAGATTGTATCCACTGCCACTATTGACGACAACTATTTTAGATATGCTTCCATTTTCAACAACAGCTTGTGCTACTGCCCCAGACCCAGAACCACCGAATACACCACCGCATGGTCCAATTCTTACAGATGGTGGATTTTGATTGCTGTATCCATTTCCTTCGGACAGTATACCGATACTTGCTATTCCTCCGTTATTTGTCAACTCAAATACTTCTGCTGTTGCTTGATTAGTAATCACTGTATCGGGCACATCATTATCCAATTCACCGCCAACATTTATTATTCTTTGTGCGTTGCGACTTTCTCTCATCATAGCAATTAAGGATTGTCCGCCCAATAAGGTATTATCTGAAATTGCCTCAAGCACTGGTGCCTCTTGTCCGTATTCTGTTTTAAGTGCGTAATTTTCTACACTTCGGACAAAAGACTGAAATTCTGTTCCATTGATAAATCCATAAATTTCTTCATTTGTAGTAATTGCCAGTGGTATAGCTCGCTGTTCAATATATAACTGCTGTCCGATTTTATCCCAGTAGTAATTTAATTTTTCATATAACTGTGGATCTGTAGTAGTTAATTTTAATATTTCTAAATTAGCTGCATCAATCAAGTCTTGAATTGAATTTTCATATTCTGTTTCATATATGTATATCGCAGTGTATGCGTCTACTCTACTTGTTAGTGGTTGCGTGACTGTTACTACAGTGTTAGTTCCATTAAAGCTACTACTTAAAACAGTATAGCTATTTGCACCGGTTGAATTAAAAGATATTATTTTTCCACTGGTCAGTATTGCGGTCAGATTATGCTGCACAACAATTGTTGTTGTGCTAGCTAAAGCAGTTTCTTGTGTGCAAAATAAAGTGTAGGCGTATTTTGCTTCCCAGCTTGGTGCTGGATTAACGATAGTATCTTGATATCCTTTTCCACGACTAATTAGAGCCCAATTATTGTTTAATGATTTTTGATACAATTTGTCGTACACAATCTTGAGCGTGGTATCGGGAACTCTGCTAATTGTTTCTATAAATTGTTGATAATAATCGCGATACGGGTATCCGCTTGCTGCTCCAAAGAAATCACACTGTCTGTAAGTACCGCCATTTCCACTACCAAGTGCAATCAAGCTTAGCATATCGTTGACTGTTGTTAAGTTAACCGCACTGCTATCTGCGCTATTAATTAACGGTAGTGCTTTGTCTGTTACTTCAAGATTAGCAACAGTTTGTGCTAGCTTTTCGGTATTCATTAGACGAATGTTTTTAATTTGACTCATGGTCATCATGAAAGCGCCGGCAGCAATAGTCAACTCATCTGACAATATTCCCGATAGATACTCTCCCCAATTTTCTATTCTGTTGTTAACGCCAGTTTCAGTATAGATGAAATCATATACTTTGCTTGTTGCTGGATTATTAATACTGTATTTTGGAATAGTAAGTGTTCTATAACTATTAGGAAACATTTTTTGTGGGTTTAATAGATCCACAAGAGAAACTAGATTTTCAGTTGTACAATTTAGTATCAACTTTATGTTTTCCAGATCTTGTCCCCGTATTAAATCCAGAGCCGCATATATCTGTTTTTCTTGTGCAACAGATGGTATGTAAAAGCTTTCAAATATCTTACTTAATTCAATTGTTGTTAGATCGTTGTACAACAATGCCAACTTCAATGCGTCTGTAAGAGCTCCGTGCGCCTGTAAATTTAATAAAAATTTACTTGGTAATCCAAATTTATCTATATTGGACATGTTCAATGATTTGCCCAATTTAATCATATCATTTCCAAATAGTTTGAATGCTAAACTGACTCCAGCAATATCACTGGTGGTCAAATCATTCATGTTACTGAAGTTACCTTTTAGAAAAGTTTTGCTATTTACAAATGATGCAATTTCTAAATTTTTAGATTGTTTCCAATTATGACAGTGTTCAAAGCTTTTTATTATTTCTGTGTATTGATTTTTTCTTCTTGTTAGATGATCGGACCATAATTCATAGTATGCTTGTCTTGCAACTGTTGCTATAAATCCATGCTTAAAATATTCATCATATTCAATTAGATTTTTATCTCGCTCTCTTAAATCTGGTCTTGGAAAATACGCGAATTCATAAGTATCAGACCAATACACATTGTTTTCAAATTTATTTCTTGATGGCCAACCAATTACCCATCCATATGGGTGATTCCATTGATGCTCATATGAGTACGGACCACTAGTTGTTGATCCCCATGTGTTGTATACATAACTGTATGCTCCAGATTTAGGATAATCTTTCGGCGGATAGATTTCATTTACTATAGTAATATCGGAAGTAGTTACTGATGTATTACCAAACTCATCAACTGTTTGATAATTCCAGGTACCGTAACCAGCATAGCTAGTCTTAAATGTATCGGGTCTGCTGTTTCCTAATGCAGGACAATTTATTCTGTTGTCGTTTGCGCGATTAATTGGTCTTCCAATTTTTAATATATTTCTGTAGAGTTCAACACTGATTATATTATTTTTTGCGAGATTGTAGAAATTCGGAATTGATTGTGTCAGCTTGTTTAACACTGTGGAAGTAGTAATTGTTCCCTGGGTATAATTATTAGAAGACCAAGTACCCTGAAAAGAACGAGCGATATCGGATACAAAGAATACTCTGTTTTTTTGTAGTTCTCCGTAGACATTTAGTCCCAGAGAAGTAAATTTTCCCGTAAAACTCATGATACTATTACATCTTCGCTTCCCTCAACAATGCTGTGCCCGCAACTATTTCCACTAGTTATTCGTAGTACATTTGCACCTTCGCATATTACATCTGTACTAGCACTAGTAGTGCGAGCTTTCTTGTGAGGGGGATGTCTCTTTCTATTCCAGGGAGCGTGAGGAGAAATAGGACTTACATGTAATCCAACTGGAATTCCATTGCATAACACATCCGTGGCGCCGCGTTCTATAGCTCCGCCAACTTGATTTTTATCGCCTTTTCTACTCAGTTTATTTCCCATTTTTATCCTAACACTATTTTTTTACTGGTGGTTGCTATTCCAGTAGTCGCTTCAATATACTTCATTCTGATTGCATCGGCTGTTTCACAATGCATCGTGACTGTATTAGTATTTAGTGTTACTGGTTTATCATGTTCGGCAGTAAACATACTTGGAACTAAACCCATGCCTTGATGATTTGGGGCAACACTAAGTGGCTCTGATAGCAATAGAGTCGTTGCTGTGGCTTCAATTACTTTGCCGATGACTTCCTCTCCCGATGAGAGTTTAAAAGTCAACACCTCTCCGACTAAATTAGAATAACTCATAACAATCTTTCTTGTAATTCTTTAAATCCACCAACGCACACATCACCAAAAAATATCTGCGGAACTGATCTGGCGCTTGGCGCAACTGCTAATAAATCGTCTCTGGTCCAGCCGTCTCCGATTTTTCTTTCTTCGTAGTCTACGCTCTTGCTCTTTAAAAGAGCCTTTGATTGCTCACATTGTGAGCAATTCTCTTTACTCCATACTATAACTTTCATATTATTCTCCTTATTTACTTAGCATCAAATATCAGGCAGCAAAAGTTTATCAACGCTATCACTTAATACTCCAATAACATAGTTCGTACTTTCAGACTCTTGAAGTGCTACCTGCTTTTTATTAATATTGGTATGTTTTGTGAACCATGGAATAGGAGTGCTTTTTGGATGCTGTACTTGATACTTGATTCCAATATCTTTTAGACGAGTGTAGGCTGTCCAATCCACAAAATCTTTAAGAATTTCGGCATTTAGCCCAATTACTGGTCCTTTCTTGAACAGATAATCAGCCCATGCTTTTTCTTCTGCAATCACAGACTCGTACATGCTGTAAACTTCAGCAGCACACTCGTCAACAACGACTGCAAAACGTGAATCTTCCTTTACTACTTGATTAATAATCCATGCAGTCCAGTCAGCGTGTAGTAATTCATCCTGTAGTATTAGACTAATAATATTACCATTGCCGATGTAGATTTTGTTTTCTACCATGGCTAGACTTGTAGCAAATGAAACCATAAAACGCAGTGCCTCAAGTGCGTAACTGGCATGTAGTGCTAGCCATATTGCTTTGATGTGATGACTTTCAGCGACATCGGTACCTGTTTCTTTGAAACAATTCAGTGTGTGTAAGGCATCATAATACTTACCAACACTGCTGGCAATTTCAACGATTTCACTCGTGTCGTGAATGGTATTAAATACATCCTTAGGGACACCATAGATGTTTCTGATGATGTGTGAGTATGACTTAGAGTGAATGTTTGTTTCAAAAAAACTCCAGTTACTAACCAATGCTTCTAACTCTGGGATAGAGATAACTGGTCCGAATACTTGTGCAGGAGCACGACCTTGAATACTGTCCAGTGCAGTTTGCCGCAATAAGTTACTAGTAAAGATATGCTTGATGGCCTCAGTGGCATCTTTATGATCCATCTTGTCTTTTGTCAATGAGATTTCTTCTGGAACCCAAAAGAATCCCCGCGCCGTATCCTCGTACTTTTGAAGTTTGGGATACTTAACTTCTTCAAACCTTTGAATTACTACCGGACCCTCTGGGTCTAGAAACATTGTTCGCTGTAGATAGTTTGTTTTCTTTGATAAATTGTATTGTTCTTTAGACATTTGATTGTTCCTTTTATAGTAATCCTGCAGTTCTACTGGTTGTCATTTTCTATATTTCCCACTCGTCAATACGATCTTACAAATATGTTCCATTCTCTCTGCATGTTCAAATGCACGCCAGGGACTAGTGTCTACTGCAACTATGCCGTGCCTGTCTATTCCCACAATGTGATTGTAGACTCCGCCATCACTGTGTAAATTTAGTGCTGATATAGACTCATCAGCAAGTACTTGACTAATTGGTGGGACATTAGGTACATTTCTCCCAACACGAGTATATCGTCCTAGTTCTGGAAATTCCTTGACTAGGTCGGCAAGTTGGATTCCAGCATACATAGCAGCAACTGTATATGTAGGATGCATGTGTAACACAACACGCACCTCAGTATCAATTTTGCGTTGTAGACCCCAGTGTAGAGGTAATTCTCCACTGGGTTTCAGTGCGCCACTTAGATCGGTGTATGATAACGCACACTGTGCATTGATGTCCCATTTGATAAACATTTCTGGCTGTAGTGTTTGCTTTCGTATACCACTTGGTGTGATATACATATGATCGCGATCACGCCAACGAACACTGGCATTACCATCACGAGCAGTAATCCAATTACGCTTATATGCTTCTTGAAATATTTCGCTTACTGTTTCTAACATTTAATTATTTCCTATAATTTGCAGCTTTCGCATTGTGATTCATCATCTTGTGTCATTTCTGTTGAGGTAGTAAACTGAACTACATTATCAGCTTCAGACAACCCTTTCTTAGCGCCCATCTTATTGATCAAACTATAATATACGGTTTTTCCACCCCAGTAGTTATACAACATAAGATTCTTTGCTACTAGCGTGGCTGGAACCTTATTACCTTCATAATGAGCGGGATTATAGAAAGTATTAGTACTAATACTCTGATCTACATATGCGGCTAGCACTGCCGCAGTCTTTAGATAATCAAGACAGTCGTTTTGATCCCACATCAATTGATACTTGTTCTTTAGTCGCTTGTACTCTGGTACGACTTGAACAAAGCTTCCTGCTTTGCTTTCTTTTACACTGACCAGTTCCATAGGCATTTCAATGCCATTAGTGCTGTTCAATACTACACTAGAACTTTCAACAGGGGCGATTGCGAGAAGCACAGCATTACGAATGCCAGACTTTAGTAACCGACTGCGTAACGGCTCCCAATCTAGACTTGGCGTAAAATCGGTTAGATCATTAACACCTTCTGCTCTACGCTCCCACGGGAAAACACCACGGCCATACCAGGTGTGTTCGCTACGAGCACATGCGCCTCGTTCCTCTGCTAGTTCAATACTAGCTTCAGTTAAGTAATATGCCTGATGTTCTATAAACTTTTTTGTTATTGCTAATCCTTCAGAAGAACCGTAAGTGAGGTTTCTTTTAGCCAGAAAATATGCTAAGTTGGTAATACCGATACCCAATGGTTCGAAATCACGATTAGCTAGTTCACTTTGAATGCTTAGAAAGTCTTGATAATTTAGTAGATTACTCAATGAACGAACTAATATACGGCAAGCTTTACGCATATCTTGTGGATTTCGAAAAGCACCCCAATTGATACTCCCAAGAGTACAAAGAGCCACTCTACCACCTTCATTAATACATTCTTTTTTTACTATTTTCATTTATTTTTCCTTATTTTTACAATTTTCAAAATGCCATCTTTTCATCTGACTAATTCCGCCAAATAATCCACAGTGCAGGCATTCTATTTTTTCTCTAGGTCCTCTAAGATTATTTTTATGAGATTCTGATTTGGGTTTTCTCATATTACGCTTATGCTGTTCAGATTTAGGAACACCTTTGGTAGACTCTGAAATTGAGTTTGCCATTTTTAGTAAAGAGTTTTTTGATAATTTTCTGCCGGTGGATGATGCTACCCTTTTCATTCTCAGTTCATTGGCTTTTGTATTGCCATATATTTCTTCATAAGTTTTACCTTTAGAAGAACTCTCAACACCCCACATTGGATTTTTATCTCCAGACATGTCTCTATTGACGATGCCTTTTATATAATTTTCACACATAGACGTATCGCCACCATCGCCAGATTCAGGTCTTATGTTAGCCCACTCATTACTTTCTACTATGTTCCATAGATTGCTGTAATAAATTCCCCATTCCTTCAATTCTTCCGTAGTCTGACATTCTCTGAGAATCTCAGTAGTAACATCATTACCGTGTTTGTTGATATGATTACACCAGTATGTTCCAGAACCCTGATACTTGAACGGGTCTTGGGTAGTTTTACCTAAATACTTTAGTCCAGTAGTATTGTGAGTTTTCTTGTATAGATACGATAATTTATGTGTTTTCATTGGTATCCCTTGTCAATTTTTCTACTCTATCTATCCATTCAGTTAGATTCCGTAGAATTTCAGAGAGAGAGGCTTCTTATTCCTATTTTCAAATAAATGTTTATTTTTCTCTCTCCACTCTAAAACTTCTCTTGGTATATAATATTCGCTCATACCAATAAGTTCTCAATATCATCATCTTCAGTCAACTCACGAACTTTTTTACGGGTACCGTCAGTCAGCAATACTTTATGTTCGCCTCTCAACGTAACTTCTTGTCCATCATCTAGCGTCAATTTTAATGTGCCCTCGTCTTCTAGTCGCTGAAATGGCTTAGTTGGAAGAAGAATTTCGCAGTTGTGAACGAGAATGTTGTTGGCAAAAAAACAGTGGGTATCTTCAACTGTTATGTCGTATACATCTGTGGGCTCTACCTGAACTTTTCTAATTTTTATCATGTTATACCTTTATTTTTCCTGGGACATAGTGATCATAAGTTTTAATGAATTCTTCTATGTTGGTTATACGGATGTTATTAATGCCGTCATTATACCATCGATGTTTGCTTGATTCAATCGACAGTTTTTCTTTTTGTGAGTTGCTTCTGTGATAAGGATTGTATTTTATGTTAGTTCCAATATGCTTATTAACTTCGTCAACCAGATCGTTGAAAGATTGATAGTTGTTTTCTATCCACTTTAGTGAAATTTTCTTGAACTCACCAAACTCTTTAGACATTTCTATTTTCAATATGTTCAGTTTCAAGTGCTCATCTTCTGTGGCTTTAGCAACACACTGCCATAATCTTTCTCTTCGATCTTGTGTAAGCTCTTTGTAGTTGTTATTGTTGGATCCACGTTGTGATTTTCTATTTTCAGTCTTTGTTGGGGATGGCACCCCCTTACTATGATGCACCCATTCTCCAGATAGTACTTTTTCATGATTTACTGACACTGATCCCATACTTTCGCGAGTTATAGCGTCAACGACTGGCATCATTCCTCTTCTTGCTTTGCTTATGCTTTCGTTTCCTATTTTTCTAAGATGTTCCATTTGTGTAAGTAACTCACGATCAACATCTGACAGATTTACTTGTCTAGCATGATTGCTAACTGCTTTAGTAAAGAAAAACTGTAGCGCCGATCCCGCTGAGTACTCATAACGAGTGCCTTTGTAGATTTCATAAAGATAATAATGACACATCAAGTGCTCCGCAAAAGTTAGTAGCACGATATTTTCTTTACTATTTGGATTGCCATCTAAATGGCCCATTGGGCCTTTTCTCTTTCTGTTTTTGAAAAGAAAGTCTGGAACTACATGATGCTTTTCGTAATAGAAATCTCTACCCTTGACTCTGTTCTCTGAACGAGCGTTATCAATTATTTCTTTATATTTCTGTTTATACATACGAATGTCTCCATACGTATTTATTTCGGCAATCAAACTTCTGAACATAACATGTCCGTCTCTACTAATTCATCTGCTCTAACATATCCGCGATTTTTAGTGAAAATTAAGTGATCGCCTGTGCATCTGATTATATTTCCTTGTTCATCTTCAACCTCGTACAATTCTGTGACTGTTTTTGTTTTTGCAGCGGCAGTCACGGATTTCCATATTACTGAATCCTGATCATAGCTCTTTACTTTTGAGTCCGTAAGAGCACCTAATTCCCACCGTTCTACAGCACTTTCAAGAGACATTTTTTCAACTTGTCCATTAGAATGTAGAAACTCTAATTGACTGTCGCCGGTCAGACAGCACAGATTACTCATGTAAATTGGATCTTCTTCAGTGTCAAATGGTCCTTGATTGATAACATTGTCAATATTGACTAGGTAAATACGACCAGTGTCTGTGCGTTCTTTTAGGATGCCATTCTTGAATATCTCTTCAGCAGATAACACTTTCTTTTTCTTGGTAGAATCTGATTCATACTTAACATATAATTCTTCAAAACGTTCTACATTACGATAGTATGCTTCGTACAAATCTGGCACTTCATGTGGATCAAACAGTGTAATATTCTCTCCATTCTTATATCGACGCCAGAACAACTTACTGACGACGACACCATAATCTAATTGTCTGACACGGGTTTCTTCTGTGCCTTGGTTATTCTTTAGCACAATGAAGTCTTCAAATTGATAATGCCAAATTGGAAGATATACTGTGCAACTTGCGTTGCGGATTCCACCCTGGGAGCAACTACGCAGATCACCATACCACTTCTTTAAGAATGGAATAAGTCCGGTATGTTTGATCTCGCCATTGCGAATAGGTGCACCGAGTGGACGAATACGCCCAATCTCTAGACCAATGCCAGCACGTTTGCTAGCATACTTTGCCATCATTTCGCCAGACGCGAATATACTGTCTAGAGTATCGTCTGCACTAATAAGTACGCAATTGTGCACACCTACCCCATTAACGGTAAATGATTGAACATTATTTACTTGCAAATCATAAACCATAATCCCATTGGCTTTTCTTTTACTTACTTCTCTTACTTTAGCAAAATACATTCCATCGACAACTTTAACATATGGATTTTTATTTCTTTTTTTGCTAATACCTTCAAGTCTAGAATTCTTATCTACCTTTCGTAAAAAGTCTAAATTACCAGATAGTCCAAGGGTTATTTTATAACTATCATGTCTGGTAATAATAGTCTTCTCGAATCTATCCTTAGATTTAATCCTATTGTTCTTGTATTCATTTATCTTTTCTGCTGTCACAACACCAAGAACTGGGGATAGATCACACCTAATCATAATCTGTGATATTTGTCGAATTAGGTGTCGGTTAGACATACCAAGACTTAGCCCATTTTTTGTAACACAACCGTCGCCACGAATAACTCCTATTAGGAAATTCTCTTGATTTTCGCGGGTTGCTTTCATTACAATATCATGCAAAGTCTTTGTGTTAAACCCATTCCCAACTAACCCAACTAGCAATGTTTTAAAAGCAGCGGAATGCACTGTAATAGAGGTTGAATTATCTGCTCGAATGTGCTTTGAAATGGGCAAATCAAAGTTACTTTTAATGATTTGTTCTATGTCTTCTAAAAACATTGTTTCTTTTGAAGAAAGCGTAAATCCTACAGAAAAATCTGTATTAGCATGACCTTCCGCTGCATAATAACCCAGCAATCTAAATAAGTCAGAATTTAGAATAACCTCATCTGAACATTTCAACACTTTATCGTCATATTCGCCTGATCTTTTGGAATGGTCTACGGTTGGTTTCCTCAAGAATCCATCATCATCGACCTGAAGATAATCTAGAATCTGTGGGAATTCAACAGAAATTTTAATTTTCTCTCGTGGATCGATATATTTTGAATATGGTATTTGAACAAAATCACCCTTCTCAATATTATCTGCACGGGTCCACTGAGGCACACTGTACTTTTTCTTATTAAAAGACAATGGATGAGATTTTTTTAGTGCCATAATCAAATGGTCTTCGGTAGATTCGAACTCACCATTCAATGAATAAACATTATTAATTTTTACCAAATATTCTTGAGGTGCAGATTGTGCTCTCGTAGCAATTACAGGCTGATATGAACCTTCATGTGTTAATACTAAATCTCCTACATTTATGGATTCAATATTTTTTTCACCATCAACAGTCCACACTCTTTGACCAGCAGGAAAACAACTAGAAAACTGCTTAGTATTAGTGCCAAGACCAGCCAACACAGGTGTAGCCAATGTGAAATGCCCTTCACTAGCACATTCATAATATTCTTTAACATACTTTAATCTTTTATCTTTTGGCTCAGCGTGAAATGCTGTAGCTGCTGCAATTGCATAGCGTACTTGTGGAGTCTCGTAAATTTTTCCGGTGCTACGATTTTGCACTAGATATTTTTCACACAGTTGAGCAATCGCCGCATATGTATATTTTTCATCTTTGCTGTGATCTAAAAACAGATCAATAATATTCCATTCTTCTTCAGTATACCAGTCTAATAAATCTGGTGTATACATTCCGTGTTCAACATTTTTCTTTACAATATCCCATAATTTAGATGGGGCGTATTCACCATAGACTTCTTTGCGTAGCATTGAGTTGCGTTGACGACCAGCAACATACTGATAATTTACATTATTTACTTCAGTGTCTTCACTTTCATCAATTAGACCTACCATAGCTTGAAGCAACAGTTGGTCAATCGTTTCTGTGGTCATATTATCGTGAAACTGAAGTTTAGCTCTGAGTTCAATCATTGATGGTGATACACCATCAATGCCTTGGCAGCAGTTGCGTACTTGTCTTTGGATTTTTGAAATATCTAGTGATTCTTTATCGCCGTTTCTCTTGATAATACTTATATTCATTTTACGCCTTTTATTTTTTACATTGTTCAGTCAAAAGTCACTTATTTAAATAGACCATAATTAATAAAGTAATAAGTATCGTCATTTCTAAGATGAACGCACATACAACATTGTTGATTTATTTTTAATGGATCTAGTAATAGACAGTGACTGATAATAAATTCTATTAGATTAATACTTAGTACGACTTCAGTGAAGTAAGAAAGAACATATTTTGCGTTGTCGTCAACGACTAAATTATGCTATTCCATGTGGTCATTCACTAGATGCATAATGCAAGTTTATGACATAGAACATCTGCTAAGTATAGCAAATTGTAATGTCACGTGTCAACTGTCAACTATACGGCGGTGAAACCGTATAGTCCAAATATCAGCCTACGGTACCTCGTCCTAGCGATATGGTTGTATCCACCGAAACACAAGATCCAGATTTATCACTGGCAATTACAGAAATATCATATGGTTGACCTCTTCTTGCTGGAATTCCAGAAAAAGTAATACTAGCATAATTAATTGGTCCAACTTTAGTGGTGCTGATAGTAGTTGTAATGTCAGAGGGTAAGATTGAACTGGGTGATAATTGCAGTGATGTAGCGTTTGCTACTGATACAACTCCGTTAAATCTTACTCCGGCTCGCATAGAAGCTAGCGTGCTGCTAGTCAGTGACGCTAATCCAATAGATGGAACTGCACACTGAGACCCAAGTACAGTGCCTGAACTCGCGCTAATATCATTTTTAGTAGCTGCAACTAATTTAGGAGTAGTAACTGGATCATTAGTAGCATTTACTTTGATGTTAAACGATTGATTTGATGTGGTTGGTGTTCCGGTAACAGTTATTACAAAGTTGTTTCCGCTTTTAGCTCCGGTCCAATTTAGACCATTTGGAAGAGTACCTGCTACTATGTTGGCAGAAGTTGCGTTTTTAACTAGAATAGTTCCATTATATTGAATGCCTCGCTGAAAAATTGAATTTCCAGATTGTTTACTCAATGTATTACTAGTTATAGAGTCAACCGTTGGAGCTGGCGCACCTGCGGCCAAAGTTACACCACTTGCTATTACCGCCGTGCTAGTACTTTCGCTGCAACTGGATGATGATTTATTGTAGGCAGTGACACTAATTGAATATGAC
>Ga0114981_10000285_pt1 | contig 32239 bp, 20 predicted proteins | sample S_140806_MF_Meta_FD_87028 | JGI IMG/M metagenome (GOLD analysis project Ga0114981, IMG submission 87028) | Freshwater microbial communities from Lake Simoncouche, Canada to study carbon cycling - S_140806_MF_MetaG | ecosystem: Environmental > Aquatic > Freshwater > Lake | place: Lake...
AAATCAACCCATGCTTTCTTCCAACAAAAATTGGGTGATTGCATTCAACGGAGAGATTTACAATTATGTTGAATTGAAAGCAAAAGAGCTTCAAGATGTGCATTTTCAAACAGAAAGTGACACGGAAGTTATTCTTGAACTTTTCGATAAATTCGGTACTGATGCCATTTCTAAATTGAAAGGCATGTTCGCGTTTGTGCTTCATCACATTCCAACCAACGAAACGTATGTTGTTCGAGACAGATACGGTATGAAGCCTTTGTACTATTCCATTCAACAACAAGGATACCTAGTAGCCTCTGAATTAAGAGCGCTTCTTGCGAGTAATCTCGTTCCAAGAAAACTCAATCGCACAGCACTTGAAGAATACATTGAAACGCAAACCGTCTGTGCTCCGAATACATTGATTGAAAAAGTGCAGTTGCTGGAAGCAGGACACTTTCTGCATTTCAAACAAAATGAAATTTCGAAACATTGCTACTACCGTTTGTTAAGCGATACGAGCTACGAACTTTCTGATAAGAAATCAGCGCAAGAACTATTACGCACAACCATGAAAGAATCGGTTGAGCAACACATGCGAGCAGATGTTCCTTTTGGCGCATTTTTAAGTGGTGGAATCGATTCAAGTTTATTGGTTGGGTTAATGTCAGAAGTTCGAAGTGAAAAAATAAATACGTTTCAGATTTCTTTTGAAGAAGAGGCCTTCGACGAACGAAAATATGCACAACTCGTTGCAAAAAAATTCAACACAAATCATCACGAAATAAACCTCAGCGCGAATGCCTTTCTGAAAGACATTCCCGCAGCAATAGCCGCTATAGACTTTCCAAGTGGCGACGGTCCTAATACTTATGCCGTCTCGAAAGCTGCAAAAGAAGCAGGGATTACGGTAGCTATTTCCGGATTAGGCGGAGATGAATTGTTTGCAGGATATCCCGTTTTTCATTACATGCAAAGTATTGAAAAATCCTTCCTTCTAAAATTATCTTACCCACTTAGAAAATCAACTTCCATCCTACTCTCTACCTTCTCTTCCAATCGATCACTTCGAAAGAAAGCCGAATTGCTGGGCTTGAAACATGCAGACCTGGCTTCTGCATTTCCGCTTGTTCGAAAAGTTTGGAGCGCGAACGAATTATTGTCAAGAAGAACAAAACATTTCGAAATAGAGAAGAATTTCAAATTTATTTTTGAAAAGAACGCTCCGCTACTAAACCGTGTTTCAGCAGCTGAAATTGAATCTTATATGCAACATGTTTTGCTTCGCGACAGCGATCAAATGAGTATGGCGCATTCATTAGAAATTCGTGTGCCATTCTTAGATCACAATGTCGTTGAATTAGCAACGCATCTTTCAAATAATATGAAGAATCCTACTTCGCCAAAAAAATTTATTACTGAAACTTTCTCTGATATTCTTCCCCACGAAGTGGTAAACAGAAAGAAAATGGGATTCACATTGCCGTGGAGCGTCTGGATAAAAAATGAGCTCCGAGAGTTCACTGAATCGGGGTTTCAGGTTTTATTTGACCAAGAAGTGGTGAATGAAAAAGTCCTTAAAACTGCTTGGAATAAATTTTTACTCGGTAACGAAGAAAAGTCTTTTATTTCTTTCTGGCACCTATCGGTTTTAGGACATTGGATGAAAAACAATCAAATTAATTTCAAGTCATGAAAATAATGGTATTCACCGATTGGTTTTATCCGGGATCACAAGCAGGTGGTCCTATACAATCGTTGATTTCATTCATGAAGAATAGCGATGATACTTTTTATGTTGTCACAAGAAACACAGACTTAAACAGCACAATCCCATACGATAACATTCAGTCTGATTCTTGGCAAGCGAGTTTTCAAGGAAATATTCAGGTGTATTATTTGAATGAAAATTCATTGACTGAAGAGTTTATTTTAAAAATTTACAGTGAAATAAATCCTGACCGCCTATACTTGAATTCCATGTGGTCTCCCACGTTTACCTTGCTTCCTTTGAAGGTCTTTCGCAAGAACAATTGTTCCACCAAGGTTGTGCTTGCTCCTCGCGGAATGCTGAAGCCAGCAGCCTTCAAACAAAAAGGATTCAAGAAAAAATTATTTTTGTTGTTTTCGAAATTCACTAAAATTTATTCGAACATCACTTGGCACGCGACAAGCGAAATAGAAAAAGAAGAAATACTTCAAAAATTTCAAGATGCGAATATTCGAATTGCTCCAAATATCTCCAACGCTGAAATTTCCGAAATAAAAAAAGAAATTACGTCTCCCTTTCGCATTCTCACTGTAGGAAGAATTAGTCCAGAAAAAGGATACTACGAAGCGATGGAAGCCATTCGGAATTGGAAACCGAACAAACCGGTAAAATGGGATATTGTGGGGTTGGAAGAAAATGCAGAACTCGCTGAAGCTATCCGTTTGTTAGCTAAGGAGAGTTCATCTATTCAGATTACGCTGCATGGACATAAAAATCAAGAAGAACTGAACGAGTATTATGAAAATTCCCATCTCTTTTTCTTGCCGTCTAGAGGTGAAAATTACGGACACGCCATAGCAGAAGCTCTTTGCAACGGAATTCCCGTTGTAGTGTCTGATCAAACACCTTGGAACAATCTTGAAGAAAAATTCGCAGGAAAATCTTCATCGCTCAATTCAACCACCCTTGCAGAATCTCTTGACTTCTTTTTTAATTTATCGAATGACGATTATCAGTTATGGTCTCAAGGTGCCTTGAATTATGCCAAAGCCCACGTCAATTCCCCAGAAACCCTCGCTCTGAACAAGAATCTTTTCAAATAATTCCTCTTCCGAAGCACCTTGTGAAACATCCGTTTCAAGATTCTACGAAAGATTCTCCGAAAGGTCTTGCGAAGCACCTTCCGAAGGACCTTGTGAAACATCTTACAAAGTACCTTGTGAAACATCTTACAAAGTACCTTGTGAAACATCTTACGAAGTATCTTGTGTAACAATTGGATTAGTTGTTAATTTGCCGTACACAATTCCAACATGAACTTAGTTGTACTTTCAAGAAACGCGAAGCTTTATAGCACCAAGCGTTTAGTTGAGGCCGCTCAGAAAAGAGGCCACGAAATTCGCGTTATAGACCATTCGAAATGCGACTTAGTTATTGAAAAGAAAAAGCCGAAAGTGCTTTATCGCGGCGAAGAAATAACTGGAGTCAATGCGGTCATCCCGCGTATTGGTGCTTCTGTAACTTTTTACGGAACCGCTGTGGTTCGTCAGTTTGAAATGATGAATGTTTTCACGGCAGTGGAATCTCAAGCATTGGTTCGTTCACGCGATAAACTGCGCAGCTTACAGATATTATCTCGTGCGGGACTTGGCCTTCCAAAAACAGTATTCACCAACTATTCAAAAGACGTGGAACGCACGTTGAGAGAAGTGGGCGGAGCACCGGTAATCATAAAGCTTTTAGAAGGAACACAAGGTTTAGGAGTTGTTCTTGCTGAAAACAAAAAAGCCGCGGTTTCAGTAATTGAAGCGTTCAACGGTTTGAAAGCCCGCGTCATCGTTCAAGAGTTCATTAAAGAATCTCGCGGAGAAGACATTCGTGCTTTTGTAGTAGATGGACATGTTGTTGGTGCTATGGTGCGAACAGCGAAGGAAGGAGAATTCAGAAGCAACCTTCATAGAGGCGGAACAGCAAAAGTTATTGAGCTTACCCTTGAAGAGGAAATTGCAGCCATTAAAGCAGCAAATGCTATGAAATTAGGAATCGCAGGTGTAGACATGCTTCGCAGCGAAAGAGGTCCACTAATTATTGAAGTAAACTCTTCACCAGGCCTAGAAGGAATTGAAATAGCAACGGGTGTTGATATAGCAGGACAGATCATCAAGTATATTGAAAAGAACGTGTAAATAGTTCTGCTTGTTTGTGAGCGCTTAGGTGTAAATTGCGAAAAAATTTTACCATGCGTTTCGGAACCAAAGCCATTCACGCGGGACAAGAGCCCGATCCAACTACAGGAGCCATCATGACTCCTATTTATCAGACTTCAACTTACGTTCAGGAATCTCCAGGAGTTCACAAAGGATATGCTTATGCGCGCGGTAAAAACCCAACGCGTGTGGCGCTGGAACGTTGTTTGGCTGAATTGGAAAACGCAAAACACGGTTTGTGTTTCTCAAGCGGAATGGGAGCTGCAGATGCTATCATTAAGTTACTCGTACCCGGAGATGAGGTCATTGCTACAGACGATTTATACGGCGGAAGCTACCGCATGTTCACCAAGGTTTTTGCGAAATACGGAATTGTTTTTCACTTTGTAGACATGCACGATTTCGATTTACTTGAAAAAACAGTTAACGAAAAAACGAAAATGCTTTGGGTGGAAACTCCAACCAACCCCATGATGAAAATCATAGACATTGAAAGATGCGTGGCGCTCGCAAAAAAGCACAATTTGATTTCTGTCATTGACAACACTTTCGCTTCGCCATACCTTCAAAATCCGTTAGACATGAACGCGGATATTGTTATGCATAGCGCTACAAAATATTTGAACGGACACAGCGATGTAGTGATGGGCGCATTGTGCACCAACGACGACAACTTATACGAGCAATTGGCATTCATTGCGAATTCATGCGGCGCAACACCGGGTCCACAAGACAGTTTCTTGGTACTCCGCGGATTGAAAACATTGCATGTTCGCATGGAAAGACATTGTGCAAACGGCGTTGTGGTGGCTAACTTCTTGGCGAACCATCCGAAGGTTGAAAAGGTTTACTGGCCAGGTTTTCCTTCGCATCCGAATCATGAAGTGGCAAAAAAACAAATGCGTGATTTCGGCGGAATGATTTCGTTCAGCTTGAAAGGAGATCGTTTCGAAGACGCTTCAATACTTGCTCAGAACGTTCGTGTATTCTCTTTAGCTGAATCACTCGGTGGAGTTGAATCATTGCTTGGTCACCCGGCCTCAATGACTCACGCATCTATACCAAAAGCCGAAAGAGAAAAAAGCGGAATCACCGATTCGTTGTTAAGGTTGAGTGTTGGAATTGAAGACGCGGAAGACTTGATTGAAGATTTAACAAATGCATTAAATGCTATCTAAGATGAACAAGAAAAACGTTGCCGTTGTTGGGGCAGGATTAGTTGGAAGTTTATGGGCGGTATACCTCGCGAAACGAGGATACACGGTGTCGGTTTTCGATCGTCGCTCAGACATTCGCAACGTGAAAGTTGTTCAAGGAAAAAGCATTAACCTCGCCTTAAGCGATCGCGGTTGGAAAGGGCTTGAAGGCGCTGGCATTCGCAAAGAAATTGAAGAAGTCGCCCTTCCTATGAGCGGTAGACTTATGCACGCAGTGACAGGAGAACTCACCTACCAACCTTACGGAAAAGAAGGGCAAGCCATTTATAGTGTTTCAAGAGGAATTCTGAATCAGACATTGGTGCGTTGCGCAGCAGAATTTGAAAACGTTTCACTCAATTTCGAACACAAATGTGTCGATGTTGAACTCGACACCAACACCATTGTTTTCGAAGGGAAAAATGGCGATCTTGTTCGTCAACAATTCGATCAGATCTTCGGAACAGACGGTGCCTTCAGCGCCGTTCGAGCACGAATGACGAAACTCGATCGCAACGAATATTCACAAGCCTATTTAGACCACGGCTACAAGGAATTAGAGATTCCAGCCAACGAAGACGGCACGCATAAAATGCGCATCGACTGCTTGCACATATGGCCTCGTGGCGAATTCATGATGATTGCACTTCCAAATATTGACGGAAGTTTCACCTGCACACTCTTCTTTCCTTTTGAAGGAGAAGTCTCTTTCGAGAAATTGAAAACAGACCAAGACGTTCTTGATTTCTTTGAGAAATATTTCCCAGATGCGAAAGCCATGATGCCGGAATTGTTGCTCGATTTCAATACAAATCCTACCGCAAGTTTAGTCATGACCAAATGCAATCCTTGGAACTACAAAAACCAAGTGGCGCTTATGGGAGATTCTGCACATGCGATTGTTCCGTTTTACGGACAAGGCATGAATAGCGGGTTTGAAGACTGCAGTGAACTTGATCGCCTCATGACTGAACTGGGTGAAGACCATCCAGAACTATTGAAAGAATACGGGAAAATGCGAAAGCCAAACGGCGATGCTATTTTGGAATTAGCCCTTCGCAATTACATTGAGATGCGCGATTTAACAGCCGATAAAGATTTCCTTCTTCAGAAGAAAATTGAAGGAAGATTCGCAAGCAAACATCCAGAAAAATGGATCCCACTTTATTCGCAGGTTACCTTCAGTCACATTCCATATCACGAGGCGTTAAGTAGCGGTATTCGTCAGAATGAAATCATGAAGGAAGTCATGAACAGACCAGACATTGAAGCCGTTTGGGACAGTGAAGAAATTGAAAACGAAATTCTAAAACGAATTTAAAACTGCATGCGCATTTGCAGTGTGCAATCTGTTTTTCGAAATCCACTAATCATTGAATTTCCCGAAGAGATGAAATCTCGATCGGTGTAAGTCCATTGCGCAATTCTAAACCAAACATCTATGTTCCTTCGAACATCGAATTTGAAGATGCCGTAGATTCTTGCTCCCTTTCCATAGTATGCAGGAATGCTGTAGCTGTATAGCACGTCGTTCTCATAAGCATACAATCGTGCATTCCATGTATCTGATTGAAACAATGCGTAACGAATCGTTATGCTAATTGGAACATTCATCTTCTTCCAAATGACATCTTGAAAAACCAGATATCCAGTTTCATTTGGAAGTCCTTCTTCATTGGTTTTCACAAATTCTAATCGACTGTGTAACTTCAGACTTTCAGTCGGACTGAAAATAAAATTCAATCGAATTTGTTGTGACAGACGATCGACAGGAAAGTCGATACGATTCAAAACACTTCTATCAATCGAAGTTCTTCGAATGCGCATGCGTGCATAGAACTCGTGCTTCTTGTCGGGTTTGTAATTGAATTGAATAAGATTATCACTAAAGCTCGAAGGCCCTGTGACTTGATAACGCAACCATGGAAATTGAACACCATCTGTGTATGCATTCACACTTATTTTCTTCGACAATTGTGCTTGAACACTTGCATACACTCCTCGCTCATTCGAAGGAAAAACACTGCTTCCTTCCGCAATTACATTCGAGTAAACCGATTGAAAATCTTGATTGAAATTCCGTAATAGAACCGTTGCGGAAACGCGCGAATGCAATGCTGCCGTTAGACCTGAGACGTATGCCCATGCATTATTCGAACTGCGAGAAACTTCTCCAAACAGCGAAACATTTTGCCATACGCCTTCAGCATACATTCCAACAGCGCTCTGTGATTTCCCGGTGAATTTCCCGTTCGCATACCAATCTGTTCGTACTGCTATAGAATCGCTCAAACTTCGCTGTACCGCGACAGTTCCGAGTTTCCACATTCCTTTTTGAACTTGAATATTTCCTCCTGATACAATTTCAGTCAACAAGTTCTTCTTGGCAATTTCGCTTTCCGTTCGGTGCAGACCTCCTAAAACAATTGAATTCACAGCCATTCCATCATCAGTTAGAACTGTATCCGTGTTAAAGGTGGCATCTAACTTTCTTCTAGAAGCGAACACTGTTGCGGTTAAGAATTTATTTCCAACCGTAACGCCCGCACCTCGAAAAAACGAACTTTCGTTTACCGATGAATATGGCTTCAACCCTTGTGCATTTCGCTTCACCTGCACACTGAACGAAGACTTTCCAAATGCCATGCTGTTCCAACAGGTAAGGCCTTGTCCAAACTGAACCTGGTAATCGCCAATTACAAATTGCTTCAACGCTTTCGCTTCACGAATAAACAACGATGCACTTTTAAAATCGGGTCCATTCCTGAGCGGTTCTCCAATGTCATTTTCGAAGGTCATTCCCACCAAAATATTTCTTCGGTATTGAAAACGATAGCGCATGTAGCTTCCATATTCACTTCCCAAAAAATTCTTCTTTCCAGTGATCGGATCTGGAATAAATCCCGCTTGCTCTTGCAGCGTTCGTTTCGAACGAAGCATAATGTCGTGTGTTCCTTCCTCTCGTAATCTTCGAAATGAAAAATCAGAAAACCCATCGTCTTCATTCACATACACAAACGGCTGTATCCACCGAATGGTCGGCACATCCATTCCAACCACACTCTGCAATTCAAAGATGCTTTTCAATTTTCCATAACAATCAATGTGTTTGAAGAGTGCATTTATTTGTGTGTCGCTAAGAACTAAAAGGGTTTGTAGTGAAAGCGCGTCGGCTGTGTTCAAATTAATCGGATGGCGAGCGAAGTAGGTCAAGTCTTCGGTGAGAGAAGAATAATCCACGTCACTTGCTTCTTCCATAAAACTTGAAATGGTTTCAATGCGCTGTTCAACCAACGCGTTGCTTTCTTCTTGCGCGAAAAGAGCAGTTCCCTTCCAACCGAAAAGAAAAAAAAGAAGGCACTTACTTTTCCATTCCATAGGTCAACGAGATTTGAGGAGTAATACCCAATTGCGGATGAACAACTGCAGCAGCATCGAATGAGCAGTTTCGGAATTTCGTCCCCACACCCATGGAATATGTTTGCCAGAGCGTGTTCATTCCAAATCGAATCGCAAAAACTTCTGCCGGAAAATATTCCAATCCGAAACTGTAACTCACAGAAGATTGAGCATTCGTTGTTGAAATCACTTGCGCTGAAAGAACCACTTGTTCTCCGAAAGAATAGGTCGTCCCGATTCGAAGTGTTGCGGGCAGCTCTTCCGAATTCTTCAAAGCACTCGCCGGAAGGTCAATCACCGCTGCCCATTTCCAATCTTTTCGAACGTCATATGTTGCGCCTATGTTCGTCCAAAGAGTATGCGCCTTTCCATAGCCGTTACTTATTCGAGTGGAAGAATATCCGAGACTAACCGACGCCTTGAATTTATTTGAAAGATTCAACGCATAACCGAGGTTCATGCGTTGACGATTAAATTCCGTATTCCCATAAGATTGGAATACCACCCCCATAACTCCTGTTCCGAAATGTTGTAAAATGGACACTCCAGCGTCTTTAATCTCCGAAATTCCATAGGGAATTTGACCATAAAACGCATAAGAACTCCCCTTGAATTGAGCAGAAGCCGACAAGTTGTTGAATCCTGAAAAAGCATCGGATTGTGTAATGGCGCTTCCGCTAAGTGCGGCCATTCGGGCACCACAGACATTCTGAGCAAAATTCACGGCTGCGAATTGCAGCGTGAAGTAGAGTGAAAAAGCGAAATATTTCATCTATTTAAGTTAATCCAGAAGAGAAAAACTTTCATATTCGAAGAAGCATTGTATATTTGCACCGCAACATGCGCATGTGGCGTAATTGGTAGCCGCGCTAGACTTAGGATCTAGTGCCGTGAGGCGTGGGGGTTCGAGTCCCTCCATGCGCACTTGAAAAGCGGAGGTCAACCCTCCGCTTTTGTTTTTATCTTTGCACTCTATTTTCAAACCTTCCATGGGCAAATACAGGGAAATCAAAGGAATATCGCTTCCACAAATAGCGAACGACATACAAGCATACTGGCAAGCGGAAAACATTTTCCAGCGTAGTATCACTGAACGCGAAGGCGGACAGCCTTTCGTGTTTTTCGAAGGTCCACCTTCTGCGAACGGAATGCCCGGCATTCACCACGTTATGGCGCGTTCCATTAAAGATATCTTCTGTCGTTACCAAACCCTTCTTGGAAAACAAGTTCACCGCAAAGCGGGTTGGGACACGCACGGACTTCCTATTGAATTAAGCGTAGAGAAAACTCTAGGTATTACAAAAGAAGACATTGGTAAAACCATTTCGGTGGAAGAATACAACAACGCTTGCCGCAAGGAAGTGATGAAGTACACCGACCTCTGGGAAAAACTAACCAAAGACATGGGCTATTGGGTAGACATGAACGACCCTTATGTCACCTACGACAACAAATACATTGAAACCGTTTGGTGGTTAATTCAGCAATTGCACAAGAAGAATCTGTTGTACAAGGGATACACCATTCAACCATATTCGCCTGCAGCAGGAACTGGTTTAAGTTCTCACGAATTAAATCAACCCGGTTGCTACAAAGAAGTAAAAGACACTTCGGCTGTTGCGCAGTTCAAATTGATTGACGCAAACGCAACGCTTAAATTGAATGCAGACATTCCTGTTTATGTGTTGGCCTGGACGACTACTCCTTGGACCTTGCCATCTAACGTGGCGTTGGCCGTTGGAGAAAAAATAAATTATTCTGTTGTTGAATCGCTTACTCCGTTTGGAAATGAGCGTGCTTATTTCATTGTAGCCTCTGCCCTCCGTGAAAAATATTTCCCTGAAGCGAACGGAGAAAACTTTGAGGAATTCAACGCAGGAGACAAGAAAATTCCAAATAAAACTGTTTCGGAAATTTCAGGAAAAGAACTTTTGGATCTTCGATACGAGCAATTGCTTCCTTTCGTACAACCGAACGATGGTGATGCTTTCAAGATAATTGGTGGAGATTTTGTTACTACGGAAGATGGAACGGGTATTGTTCACATTGCACCAAGCTTCGGTGCAGATGACTTCCGCATAGGGAAACAAAACGGTATGGGCAATCTTACACTTGTCGATCGCAGAGGACGCTTCCTTCCAGAAATACAAGATGGAAAATTCCTTTTTGGGGAAGAGTTCGTGAAAGAAGCGTATTACTCAGACGAAGAGAAAGCCGTTGAGTTAGCGAAACAAAAAGCAAGTCTTGGAGGAATCATTAAAGACACCGACAAGCTTCAGTATTTAAGCGTTGACGATCGTATTGTATTGAAACTTCAAACCGAAGGGAAATTATTCAAGAAAGAAAAATACGCGCACAACTATCCCCATTGCTGGAGAACAGATAAACCTATTCTCTATTACCCATTGGATTCTTGGTTCATAAAAGTTCCCGAAAAACGCAATCGTTTGGTGGAATTGAACAATACCATTCAATGGAAACCAGAATCTACGGGCACTGGAAGATTTGGCAATTGGTTGGAAAACGCCAACGACTGGAACCTTTCACGCAGTCGCTTTTGGGGAATTCCACTTCCTATTTGGCGCACCGAAGACGGAACAGAGTCGATCTGCATTGGCTCTGTTGAAGAACTTCAAACAGAAATAAAGAAAAGTGTTGCAGCCGGAACTTCAGAAACGAATCAGCTTGAAAACTTCCAACCGAACGACCATTCGGTTGAGAATTATAATCTCTTCGATTTACACAAGCCCTACGTAGATAAAATTGTATTGGTTAGCCCTAGCGGGAAACCGATGCACAGAGAAGCGGACTTGATAGACGTGTGGTTCGACAGCGGTGCAATGCCCTATGCACAGTGGCACTATCCGTTCGAGAACAAAGAAAAAATAGACAACAATCTTTCCTTTCCAGCTGATTTCATTGCTGAAGGAGTAGATCAAACGCGAGGATGGTTCTACACGTTGCATGCTATTGCAACGATGTGTTTCGATTCGGTAGCATATAAAAATGTGATTTCAAACGGACTTGTTTTAGACAAGAACGGAAACAAAATGTCCAAGCGATTGGGCAATGCGGTTGATCCGTTTGAAACCCTTGGTAAATACGGTCCAGATGCAACGCGTTGGTATATGATTACCAATTCCGATCCATGGGACAATTTGAAATTCGATACAGAAGGAATTGCTGAAGTACAACGCACTTTCTTCGGAACGCTTTCGAACACGTATTCTTTCTTTGCATTGTATGCCAACATTGATGGTTACGAGGCTTCTGCGAATGATCCTGCTGTTGAAGATCGCTCAGAATTAGACAAATGGATTTTAAGTAAATTGAATGCGCTCACGCTCGAGGTTCAAAAGAATCTCGATGCATTTGATCCTACTCCAGCTGCGCGTGCTATTGAATCGTTTGTGAACGATCACTTGTCAAACTGGTATGTTCGTTTAGCGCGCAAGAGATTCTGGCACGGTGAAATGACAGACGATAAGCGCTCAGCTTATGCCACCCTACATGAATGCTTGAAAAAAGTTGCACAACTCATGAGTCCGTTTGCACCATTTTACTCGGATTGGTTGTACCAAAGTTTGAACAACAACAGCGAATCGGTGCATTTGTCTCGATTAGAAAATGGAAGTTTCCGAGATGAAAACCTAGAAGCTCGAATGGATTTGGCTCAACGCATTTCCAGCATGGCCCTTTCTATTCGTAAGAAAGAAAACATCAAGGTTCGTCAGACCCTTGCTGAAATTCGCATTCCTGTTCTCGATGAAACTACACAGTCTCGTATTGAAAGCGTTGCGGATTTGATTTGCAGTGAGGTTAACGTGAAAGCAGTGAAATGTGTCGATGAGCAAACAACAAAAATTGTAAAGGATCTTAAATTGAATTTCAAAACACTTGGAAAGAAGTGCGGGAAATTCATGAAAGAAATTCAACAATTCGCCCTAGACAATGCGCAAGAAATAATTTTATCCATTGAAAAAACAGGCGAATACTTGTGGACGAAAGAGAGTATTCTCCTTCAAACGGAAGACGTGGAAATTATTCCAGTTGACATTCCCGGATGGAAAGTAGCGAACCAAGGCCCTCTAACGGTTGCTTTAGATGTTACCATAACCCCTGAACTGAAGGAGGAGGGCTATGCTCGTGAACTCGTGAATCGCATACAAAACCTGAGAAAAGAAACTAATTTCGAGGTTACAGATAAAATAATTGTTAAAGTTTCAGGAGAAAACTACCTGAATGATGTTTTGAAAAACAATTCTGAATATATTAGCAGTCAAGTACTTGCTTCTTCGCTTGAGTTTGTTCCAGAAATGGATGGGGGTGTCGCGGTTGAATGGGAAGGTGAAGAAGTGGTACGTTTACTATTAACCAAAAACATTTAAAACCCATGGCAAAAAAATCTACCCCTGCCAAAAAAGTTGTTGCGAAAAAATCTGCCCCTGCAAAGAAGGCTGCTCCAGCGAAAAAGATAGTTGCTAAAAAAGCTACTCCTGCTAAGAAAGTAGCACCTGCGAAAAAGGTCGTTGCAAAAAAGGCAGTGCCTGCTAAAAAAGCAGCTCCTGCGAAAAAAGTAGTTGCGAAAAAAGCTGCTCCAGCTAAGAAGGCAGCTCCTGCTAAAAAAGTAGTTGCGAAGAAAGTTGCTCCAGTTAAAAAAGCTGCTCCTGCGAAAAAAGTAGTTGCACCAATAAAGAAAGCTGCTCCTGCGAAAAAAGTAGTTGCACCAGTAAAGAAAGCTGCTCCTGCGAAAAAAGTAGTTGCGCCAGTAAAGAAAGCTGCTCCTGCGAAAAAAGTAGTTGCGCCAGTGAAGAAAGCTGCTCCTGCGAAAAAAGTAGTTGCGCCAGTAAAGAAAGTAGAAGTAAAGAAAGTTAAACCAGCTCCAGCAGTTATCGCTAAACCAGCGACCGTGAAGAAACCCGAGGCAAAGACAACTGCACCCGTTTATAAACCTGCTCCAGAGATTAATAAAGTACCCGTGAAGATGCCAGCAGAACCAGTTAAAGGATTACGTTATTCAGACAGCGATTTGAAAGAATTCCAAATTTTAATCAAAGAGAAATTAGAGCAATCGCGTTCAGATTTCGAAGAGTTGAAAGAATCTCTTTCAAGAGAAGGTGACAACAGTACCGACGATACTTCGCCTACATTTAAAATGATGGAAGACGGAAGCGACACGAACAGCCGAGAAGAGGTAGCTCAATTGGCTTCACGTCAAGAAAAATTCATTAAGAACCTAGAAAACGCTCTTCTGCGTATCATGAACAAAACATACGGTGTTTGTCGTGTTACAGGACAGCTTATTCCTAAAGAACGCCTGCGTTTGGTGCCTCATGCTACTCTTAGCATTGAAGCGAAGAACATGCAGTAAGATCTCGTATAGTGAGAAAAGTACTCTTAACTATTTTAAGCGTTGTTGCGCTTGATCAAATTTTAAAAATATGGATAAAGCTCAATTTTCTCTACGGAGAAAATGTAGAGCTTATTTCCGGGTGGCTCGATTTACAATTCGTTGAAAATCCGGGTATGGCATTCGGTTGGATGTTCCCTGGAACAAGCGGCAAATTAGCCCTTAGCATTTTTCGAATCATTGTCGTTACCGCCATTATCATTTACATCTATAAGCTTACGAAAAAGAAAACCCATCAAGGATATCTTTTCTGCTTAGCCCTTATTGTAGCTGGAGCGTTGGGTAACATCATAGACAGCGCTGTTTATGGGATGACCTTCGACAAAGGTTCAACCTTCGACCCGCACTTTCAAGATTATACAGCGTATTCAGATACTGCAGCATTTTCTTCAGAAGGTTATGCTCCTTTTCTCATGGGTAATGTTGTAGACATGGTGCACATTACTAAAGAATTCGACTTCCCTTCGTGGTCGCCTATTCATGCAGGAGAAAGAGCTGAAATCTTCCCTCCTATTTTCAACATTGCAGATGCTTCTATCTCGGTTGGAATTATTCTCATCTTACTCTTTCAAAGACGTTTCTTCAAGGATGAAGAAGAAGAAGAAGTACTCATTGAAGAAGCCGTCACTGAAGTTGATCCTTCTGCATGAAATTGAATCTTTCTATTTCTGAACTGTCCCACATTGTTGGTGGTGAAATCTCAGAGGGGAACAGTAAGAACTTTATTCATTCCATTTGTACCGACACGCGCCACACCATAGATGCAGCACACACGCTATTCATTCCATTAATAGGCGAGCACTTCAACGGACATTCGTTTGTTGAAAGTGCTTTTCAAAAAGGAATCAGAACGTTCATCGTTTCTAAAGCAGTCGATTTACCAAGCGAATGCGCAGTTATTCATGTTGAAAACACAACAACTGCATTTCAAAGAATTGCAGCTCATCACAGAAAACAATTCAACATTCCCATCATTGGGGTTACTGGAAGCAATGGGAAAACCATTGTGAAGGAATGGATCAATCAATTGCTTGCCGATGATTTTTGTATTGCTCGAAGTCCGAAAAGTTTCAATTCACAAATTGGCGTGTCACTTGCTGTGCTTCAGCTTGAATCCATGCACAATTTGGGAATATTTGAAGCGGGAATTTCTCTTCCCGGAGAAATGAATGCGCTTCAACGCATCATTCAACCCACAACAGGTGTCTTCACATTTTTAGGAAGCGCTCACGCTGAAAATTTCTCATCACAAACAGAATTACTTCACGAAAAAATGAAGTTATTTTCTTCCTGTGAAACACTCCTTGTTCCTTCCAACCTTGAATTAAATTTTAGTGGGAATATCATTCGAGTTGGAAATCAAACACAAGATGATTTTTCCATTCGAGAAATAAAATCTTCTTCAACACATTCCATTGTTTCATTCAGTTGGAAAGGGGAAATGTCTTCAGCAGAAATTCCGTTTATTGATACAATTTCCATTGACAACTTTGGGCTTGCTGCTGCAACAGCCCTACACCACGGACTTTCATTGACTCAATTATCAGAGAAAGCACCACAGTTATTAGCCGTTGAAATGCGCATGCAACAGTTAAAAGGAATTGGAGGAATGCAATTGTTAAACGACAGTTACAGCAACGATCTGACTTCACTCAAACTTGCGCTTCAGCATTTCAATTTAAACATTCAAGCAAAAAAACGCGGTGTTGTCATTTCAGACATTCTTCAAAGTGGAATGAAAGATGACGTTTGGATTGCGCGCGTTTGCGAACTTATGAATGAATTTCAAATCGACAACATTTATGCTGTTGGTGAAATTTTCCTTCAACATAAAAATAAATTACCAAAAAATTTCTCGTGCTTTCAAGGCACCGAAGAACTTGTTGATTTTCTCATTTCAAATAGGATTGATTCGAATGCCCTGCTCATCAAAGGTGCTCGGAAATTTCATTTCGAAAAAATAGTGAGCGCAATGCAAGAGCAGCACCAAGAAACCATTTTCGAGGTGAACATGAATGCCCTTGCCAACAACTATTATTATTTCCGATCATTAGTAAATCCCAATGTCAAACTCATGGGCATGGTGAAGGCGAACGGATATGGCATTGGCGCGGTTGAAGTGGCTGTCTGCCTTGCCAATTGTGGAATTGAGGCGTTGGCCGTAGCTTATGCAGACGAAGGCGTTCAACTTCGCGAAGCAGGAATTTCACTTCCGATTTTAGTTCTTGAACCGAATGTTACCGACTTCGCTCCACTTTTCAAACATCGTTTAGAACCTGAATTGTTTTCCATTCGATCATTCAAAGCGTTCGCGAAAGCTGCGAAAGAATTCAATTCAGAAAAAACATTCAAGGCACATTTGAAGCTAGACACCGGTATGAACCGTCTTGGATTCAAACCCAGTGAAACATCTGAATTAATTGAATTATTGAAAGAAAATTCAAACATTGAAATAACAAGCATCTTCACTCACTTTGCCGCTTCGGAAGATGAAAGTCATGATGCCTTCACCCAAGATCAAATCAACGATTTTGAAAATCGTTGTGCACAAATTGCAGATGTACTAGGGTATTCTCCCATTCTTCACGCTGCAAATACCGGCGGAATTCAGCGATGGAAAAACGCTCAGTTCGATATGGTGCGCCTTGGAATTGGACTCTATGGGGTTTCAGCGTTCGAAGAGGAACAAAAAATGTTGCGCACCGTCGGAAGCCTAAAGACCAGCATTGTTCAAATTAAAACAGTTCTTTCAAATGAAACCGTTGGTTACGGAAGAACATTCACTTCCAACCAAGAAATGAAAATAGCCGTTCTTCCTATTGGCTACGCAGACGGCTTCCGCCGATCTCTTTCCAACGGAAAAGGAAAAGTGTTCATCAACGGCAAAGCCTGTCCTGTCGTGGGGCGTGTGTGTATGGACATGACCATGGTAGACATTTCGAATCTTGAAGCAAAGGAAGGCGCCGAGGCTATTATCTTCAACGAAGAACACCCCATCACGGCTTTCGCAAACGACTGCGATACCATTGCCTACGAGGTGCTCACGAGTATTCCCCAACGCGTGAAGCGTATAATTGTAAACGAGGCGTAAACTTCGTGCGGAAAAATGTCATTTCTGTGAACATGTAAGGTGCATTCATTCCGATATTTACACAATATCGAAATTGTTATGATGCACAAAAGTTATTTCCAAAAATCAATTTTAACCCTTTTAAGCGTAATTGCTTTTTCATTTGTTTCATTCGGACAAGCTGCGAGAATGAACAACGAGTTTATACTTCAACTTAAAAAAGGATTTTCTCCTGCCCAAGCAGAACAAGAGTTAACTCAACATTTCGGAATACTTCCTGAAATTAAAGTGAGCTACGAAGTCAGCGACATCATGCGCGCATGGTTGTTTACTTTCAACGAAGACTTGGTTTCGTTGAATGAAATCATTCGCTATGCACCCACCTGCTCAAGCATTCAATTGGCACAAGCCAATCACAAACTTGCTGAACGCATTGTTCCCAATGACCCTTCATACGGCCAGCAATGGTTTCACGACGATGCTTCAGATAACGACATTGATACTCCAGAAGCTTGGGACATTACTACAGGTGGTTTAACAGCATTCGGAGATGAAATTGTTGTTTGTGTTGTTGAAGGAGGCGGTGCAAAATGGGATCAAGCAGACATCATTGAAAACCACTGGACCAATACCAATGAAATAGATGGAAATGGCATTGATGACGACAACAACGGTTATATCGATGACATTGACGGTTGGAATATGACCGCCAACAGCGACGCTATTGCTGCTGGAAATCACGGTACGCAGGTAAGTAGCATGATTGGTGCAAAAGGTGACAACGGAATTGGAATTACAGGAGTAAACTGGAATGTAAAAATTATGCAGGTAGACATGGGTGGTATATCAGAAGCCAATGTCATTGCAGCATATACCTATCCCTTGAAGATGCGTCGCATGTACAACTTGTCTGGCGGAACACAAGGCGCCTACGTTGTTGCAACAAACAGCAGCTGGGGAACCGACAACGGACAACCTTCTCAAGCCCCACTTTGGTGCGCCATGTACGACACACTTGGAGTAGCCGGAATTCTTTCATGTGGTTCTACCGCGAACAACAACGTAAACGTTGATGTTGTTGGAGATCTTCCTACCGCTTGTCCCAGCGAGTATATGGTTGCTGTAACTGCAACAAATAGCTCCGACGTGAGAACATTCAGTGGATACGGAATTACAACCATTGACATAGGTGCTCCTGGCGAAGCCGTTTACCTTGCGGGTAATACCAATTACGGAAACACTTCTGGAACCTCCTTTGCGGGCCCATGTGTTGCCGGTGCAATAGCACTGTTGTATTCCGCTCCTTGTAACTCTTTCATGGCAATAGCAAACTCGAATCCTTCCACGGGAGCTCAACTTATTCGAGACTATATTTTCAATGGAGTAGATATTGTAGCTAACCTTCAACCCGAATTGGTAACAGGCGGACGATTGAATGTTAAAAACAGTCTTGATCTACTTCTGAATGAATGTTCGGCTGGCGGATGCGTTGCGCCGTTTGCCATTGGCGCTATGCAAATTCCAAATCTGTTGGATTACAGTGTTTTTTGGAACAGCACGCCTGAGGTAACCACCTTCGCTTGTCAATATCAATTGCAAGGTTCTGGAAATTGGATACTCATTGAAAATATAAATGCGAACAATGTTGATTTAACGGGACTACTTGCTTGTTCAACTTATGAAATTCAATTGGCCTCTTTGTGTAACGACACTTTGGGTGAATGGACAAATTCATTCTTACTTACCACCGAAGGATGTTGCGTAAACCCGAACGAATATTCGGTTCCGAATGCGCAGGGAGCAACAACTGCTACAATTGCATGGAATGACATCTTTGCCGCAGATGGATACACCATTCAATTAACGGGACCAAACGGAACCGAGGTTATTCAATCTCTTCAGCCAAACATTACATTTAACAATTTAGATTCTTGCACCACTTACACCATTCAAGTAGGGTCAATCTGCAACAATCCAGAAAATCCTTTCACTTCGTTTGAATTCTCTACAACCGGTTGCGGTTCATGCACCGACGTTGTTTATTGTGATGCCAATGGTGGAAACGCGGCGGATGAATACATAGACGCGGTTACTGTAGGTTCATTTACGAACATTAGCACCGCCAATGCAAACTACACCGATTACACAGATCTTAGCACGTTGACACTGGTTGCAGGAAACTCTTATCCAGTATCACTTACACCCGGTTTCCCAGGAGGTTCATACAGTGAGTATTTCAAAGTATGGATCGACTACAATGCCAATGGAACTTTCGACGAACCTGCTGAATTGGCCTACGATGCAGGCAGCGGTTCTCAAAATACAGTTACCGGAACCATCACTGTTCCTGCAGCGGCAGACCTTGCTCCAGGCAGCACACGCATGCGTGTAGGAATGGCTTATGTTGGAATATTCGGCGCAGGAGCTCCTCCTTCCTCATGCGGAACCTACGGTTATGGCGAAGTGGAAGACTACTGTGTTAACTTAGAAATCGTGGATGGCGTTGAAAATTTAAATGGAAACTTCCAACTTCACGTTTATCCGAATCCAGCAAAGGAATCTATTCAACTCAATCTTCCTTCAAGCATTCAAAAATTCCAATTGAGAATTCTTTCAAATGATGGAAAATGTGTGAAGCAAATGAATACGGACTTGCGTTCTATTTCCGTTAGTGATCTTGCTGCTGGATATTACATTTTAGAAGTCGTTTCAGAAAACGGAATCGCTAGAACAAAAATTTGTGTTGAGTAAGTAAACTAAATGACAACATAGATTGTCTTAGATAATATGAATCGCAAACTACTCCTAACCTTTTGCACTTGGCTCATTGCTGTCGCGGCTTGGGCTACGCACAATCGTGCAGGGGAAATTGTTTACGAGCATATTTCGGGATACACGTATAAAGTAACCATCAACACCGTCACGAAAGCAAGCTCCTTTGCAGCTGACCGTCCGTTTTTAAAAATACGTTGGGGCGATGAACCGTCTGGAACTACCGAAAATCAGCTCGACAGTCTCGAACGCTCTCAATCAGTGATTTTAAGTTCGGGCGATGCGAAAAGGAATCAATATGTTGGATACCACACCTACGGCGGTCCGGGAGTTTATTATCTCGTGATGGAAGACCCCAATCGAAACGATGGGGTAATCAATATTCTGAATTCCGTGAACCAAGTCTTCACCATTCAAACCATGCTCGTCATCTCACCAGCAACCGGACATAACAATTCAGTTCAGCTATTGAAATTGCCCATTGAGGATGCTTGTCTCAATCAGCCGTGGATACACAACCCCGTTGCGTTTGATCCAGATGGAGACTCTTTGGTTTATTCATTAGTTCCATGTATGGGTGCAGGAGCCGAACCCTTACCCGGTTGGCTACTTCCCGATGCGAGCACTGTAAATGGGTCTGACGTTTTTAGCATTAATGCTTCAACTGGCGATGTCACTTGGGTAGTTCCGCCATTGGCCGGAGAATTCAACATTGCCATTAAAATTGAAGAATTCAGAAACGGAATTTTGGTCGGATATGTCATCCGCGACATGCAGATAACGGTTATAACATGCAACAACCAACCCCCTATCATTGCTCCACTTCCCGATTATTGCGTAGAAGCAGGAAGCACGATTCAATTCGATGTAAATGCAAGTGATCCGAATGGAAATGTGGTTTTAATAACTGCATTTGGTGGACCACTAACAAACGTTGTGCATGAAGCAGAATTCAATTCATTCACTGATACTTTTTATTGGAATCCGGAATGCGATGAAGTTCGCGCAGCCCCTTACACCGTTAGCTTTGAAGCATTAGATAACGGCTTTGTTCCCTTAGCAGACATTGAATCTGTGAATATCACGGTGGTGGCCCCAAAGGTTCAAAATGTTCAAGCCAATGCTGTGGGTTCTACCGTTGGAATCTCGTGGAATCCGTCGCCCTGTCTCAGTTCTTTTTCAAACTACGAATTGGCAAACGTTCGTTACTTCATTTACAGAAGACAAAACGGTTACAATTTCAACCCTTCCGATTGTGAAGTTGGAATGCCCGCCTATACTGGATTCGTATATATCGGACAAACGCTTGGCGCGAACAGTAACTACTATCAGGACAACGCTCCCGGATTTGGTGTTCCTTTTTGCTACCGCATTGTCACCGTATGGCCAGACGGCGCATTGAGTTATGCCAGCGACGAGGCCTGTGTTCAAATAAAAAAGGACATTCCGGTCATTACAAAAGTGAGTATTGAAACAACAGATATTTCTGTTGGAAGTGATACCGTTTGGTGGTCACCTCCTTCACAGCTCGACACGCTCGCTTTTCTTCCTCCTTACCACTACGAATTGGAATTCGATAACAACGGAACTTGGCAAACCATTTTTGCTTCGAATCCGTTTAACATCCTGAACACAGGAGATACGATTTACTATCACTCGAATATCGACACCTTCACCGCATTAAAAAAATACCGTGTTAAATTTTACTCGAATGAAGATGTAGTGGGATATTCTTCGAGCGCTACTTCTCCGTGGCTTGTTGCAACCCCTATGGACAATGCCATTCAGCTGAATTTACAAGGACAATTCCCGTGGATCAATTCTCGCTATTTCATTTATCGGAAGGCACCAGGAGAATTAATTTATTCTTTGTTGAATGAAACAACTGCACCACAATACCTCGATACCGGTTTAGTAAACAATGCAAACTACTGCTACAAAATTCTTACACTAGGTTCATACGGTGCACCAAATGTTCCGGATTCGTTATACAATTTCAGTCAAGAAATTTGCGCCACTCCTTACGACTCAACCCCGCCTTGCGCGCCGCTCATTTCACAAATAAACAATTGTGAAATTCCTTCGCTTCAAATTTCATGGAACAACATAAACCCTTCTTGCTCGCAGGACATAACCGCATACAACATCTATTACGCGCCTACAGATACAAGCGCATACACTATACTTGGAACACTGAATGGGATCAATAGCACCGAATTCGAATTCCTTCACCCAAGCGGGTGGCAAAGCATAGCCGGATGTTTCTACATCACAGCATTGGACTCGCTGAATTTATGGCCAGACGGGGAACTTCATCAGAATGAAAGCTCGCCTTCAAATGTGGTTTGTATAGACAACTGTCCAGACTATGAACTTCCAAATATTATAACCCCTGACTTAGACGGACTGAACGATATTCTGAAGCCCTTTCCATATCGCTCCATTGAGAGTATTGATTTTAAAATTTTCAATAGATACGGAACACTGCTTTTTGAAACCACAGATCCAGATATCTTGTGGAACGCTACCGATCAAAAAACAACAAACCTTGTCAGCTCCGGAACCTACTACTACACCTTAGTTGTGAATACCATTCGACTTCAAGGTTTAGTCCCCGTGTTTCAAGAGGGATACATTCAAATTTTGAACGCCACACAAGCATCACCTCAACAATAACAGATGTTCACAGGAATTATAGAATCCCTCGGGGAAATTGTAAAAACAGAACGCGTTGGAACCAATTTAGAACTCTGGTTTTCTTGCGATTTCACCAGTGAATTGAAAGTAGATCAAAGCCTTGCGCACAATGGAATTTGTTTGACTGTGGTTGAAATAGTTTCAAATAGGTATCGCGTTACAGCTATCGATGAGACCATTCAGAAAACTACCATTGGTGCTTGGAAGGAAGGAGATAAAGTCAATCTCGAAAGATGCGTGAAAGTGGGCGATCGACTTGACGGACATAACGTACAAGGACATGTAGATGTGGTTGGAAAATGTATTTCCGAAACGGAAAATGATGGTAGTTGGAAATTCACTTTTGAATATTCACCGAAAGAACTCGGGCACATAACCGTTCCAAAAGGAAGCATCTCTGTGAACGGCGTAAGTCTTACCGTTGTTGACAGTTCGAAGACTTCGTTCTCGGTGGCTATTATTCCATTCACCTACGAACACACCACTTTTCAGTTCATTGAAAATGGAACCACTGTGAATTTAGAATTCGATATTATGGGGAAGTATGTGGCCGCGTATATGGCTGCACTATCTTCGTAACATGATATCTTCAGAACACGAAAAAAAACTATTTCTTCTCGACGCTTACGCACTTATTTTCCGTGCTTATTATGCCTTCATCAGAACGCCTCGTATTAACAGCAAAGGTCTGAACACCGGAGCCATGTTCGGATTCACGAACACGCTTCTCGATATCCTTAACAACGAGAAACCTTCACACATCGCTGTCGTATTCGATGCGCCAGAACAAACTCTGCGTGAAATCGATTACGAAGCATACAAAGCCAACAGATCTGAAACACCAGAAGACATTAAGCTCGCAGTTCCTTACATAAAAAAAATCGTTGAAGCTTTCAATATTCCTATGCTCATTGCTCCGGGATACGAAGCCGATGATATCATTGGAACGCTCGTTAAAAAGGCCGAAGAGAAAGGGTTTCATACATACATGATGACTCCTGATAAAGACTACGGTCAATTGGTAAGCGACAAGTCTTTCATCTACAAACCCGGCTACCAAGGCGGAAAAGCAGAAATCTTAGGAGAAGCAGAAGTCTGTGCAAAATTCAACATTCAAAATGTAAGTCAGGTTATTGATTTACTTGGAATGATGGGCGATGCAGTAGACAACATTCCTGGACTTCCCGGCATTGGTGAAAAAACAGCTTCTAAACTTTTGGCTGAATTCGGATCACTCGAAGGCCTGCTCGCTAACACAGACAAGCTAAAAGGAAAGCAAAAAGAAAACGTAGAGAATTTCAAAGAGCAGGGAATCCTTTCGAAGAAGCTCGCAACCATCATGCTCGATGCACCTACTCCATTCGATGAAGAGGCGTTGAAAGTAAGTGAAATAAACAAAGACGCCATTCGTGAAGTTTTTGAAGAACTTGAATTCCGTCAGTTAATCAAGCGTGTGTTGAACGAAGAACCTGAAGCTAGTCCAACTGCAAGTCCTTCATCTAAAAGCAACTCAGCTCCCGATTTATTTTCATCTGCAGGAGAAGAAGTTGAAATTCCAACCACACCGAAAAACACACTTGAAAATGTTCCTCATGAATACTTCATGGCTACATCTGAACAGGAACTTCAATCATTAATTTTAGAATTGCAGCGCGCTACCATCTTTAGTTTCGACACCGAAACCTCTGATCTAGAGCCACATTCAGCATATTTAGTCGGATTATCTTTCAGCACGGAGGGGCATACCGGCTGGTATGTTCCTATCTCTTCCAACTTCGAAGAAGCACAAAAGCAATTGGAAATTTTCAAAGAAATTTTCGCTGATTCTTCAAAAACACTTGTCGCGCAGAACTACAAGTTCGATTTCAAAATGATGAAGAAATATGGAATGAAGATTCACAACAAAATCTTCGATACCATGCTCGCTCACTACGTCATTAATGCCGACGGGAAACACGGAATGGATGCGTTGAGTGAAAAGTACTTGAACTACAAACCTGTTTCCATTGAATCGTTGATTGGTCCGAAAGGGAAAAATCAAAATTCTATGGCTCATCTTCCTGCCGAAAGCATTAAAGATTACGCCGCAGAAGATGCAGATGTGACACTTCAACTTTCAGAAATTTTCATGCCTGAATTAGAAAAGCAAGGAACCACTTCGGTTTTGGAAAATATTGAAATACCACTCATCGAAGTGCTCGCGAACATGGAGTGGGAAGGTATTCGAGTAGATAAAGAATTCCTAAACGCATACAGCGTTGAGCTCGGAAAAGAACTCGACATCATTGAAGAAAAAATTACAGAACTTGCTGGTGAAAAATTCAACCTCGATTCACCAAAACAATTGGGTGTTATACTATTCGAGAAATTGAAAATAACAACTGAAATGAAGAAGACAAAAACCGGTCAATACAGCACGGGTGAGGATGTTCTTCAGCGTTATTTACATAACCATGAAATTGTTCCGCTCATTCTCGATTACCGCGAACTAAGAAAATTAAAGAGCACCTATATCGACACGCTTCCGAACATGATTAATCCAATTACCGGACGTGTTCACACCAACTTTATGCAAGCCGTTGCAGCAACGGGAAGATTGAGTAGCAATCAACCGAATTTGCAAAACATTCCCATTCGTACTTCACGCGGAAAAGAAATTCGAAAAGCATTTGTTGCCCGCGATGAGAATCACGTCTTAGTAAGCGCCGATTATTCTCAAGTTGAATTGCGAATTATTGCGGCCTTGAGCGGAGATAAAAATATGATTGAAGCCTTCCAACAAGGCGAAGACATTCACAAAGCAACAGCTTCGAAAGTTTTCAATGTGCCGTTAGAGGATGTTACCAAAGACATGCGAAGCAAAGCGAAGGCGGTTAACTTCGGAATTATATACGGACAAGGTCCTTTCGGATTGGCGCAGCAGCTGGGCATTTCCAGAACAGAAGCGAAGAACATCATTGAAGCGTATTACACGCAATTCGCGGCGCTAAAGACCTACCAGCATCAAGCAGTGGAAGATTGCCGCTCAAGAGGATTCGTTGAAACCGTGCTTGGACGTAGACGTTTCCTTCCAGATATTAATTCATCCAATGCCATCTCAAGAAGCTTCGCAGAGCGCAACGCAGTGAATGCACCTATTCAAGGTTCAGCAGCCGATGTCATTAAAGTAGCCATGGTGAAAATTCAATCAGCATTGAAGAATGCTAATTTGAAAACAAGAATGGTTCTTCAAGTTCACGATGAATTGCTCTTCGATACACCAAAAGAAGAAGTAGATCAGGTCTTCGCGTTAGTTAAACATCAAATGGAGAATGCGGTGAAGCTTTCGGTGCCACTCGATGTGGAGATTCAAGCGGGAAACAACTGGCTCGAGGCTCACTAAAATCATTTTATTTGTGCTATCTTGTAACTATATTCGCATTAACCCGTTTCAAAGACCTATAACTATTCAATCAGTTCAAATGATTAAAAAACACCTCTCCCTCGCCGCTATTGCTAGTGTGTGCATCGGAAGCATAGCACTTATTGCTTGCGGCGGAAGCAAAAACCCCGCTGAAAACAAAGCTCCTCTAGAATCTGGCGCGAGCGAACTAACCAACAAAGACGAATTCTTCAAAGACCGCGAACAAGCGTTGAAGCAAATCTTCTTCAGCATTCCCGCTCCCATTGAAATGGCCGACATGATTAAAGATGCTGGATTCAGCTTCGATAAAACCATGTTGAACTCAGTAGATAAAGTTGCTAAATATGTCGACGAAGAAAATCGCGCAATCAACCTTGGGATCTACGCGGCTGACCTAAGTTACAGCACTGTATTCGAGCAAAAGCAAGAATCTGTAAACTACTTAGCCGCTTCGAAAACACTGTCCAACGCATTAGGAATTGATGCAGCCATGGATGAAAAATTCATGGAGCGCGTTCAGAAAAATCAGAACAACAAGGATTCCTTATTAAGCTATGTAACACTCTCGTATCAAAATGTGAATGCATACTTGAAAGAAGGAAAGCGCACAGACGTAAGTGCACTTATTGTATCCGGGGCATGGATTGAAACACTTTATTTGTCTACGCAGTACGCCGGAAAAAATGGAGAAAAGAGTATGAAGCAACGTGTTGCAGAACAAACATATTCACTCAATCAATTGGTGAGTTATTTGAATTTATTCGCTACTAGCGATCGCGTGAATCGCATGAAAGAAGATCTGACTAGACTTCAAGCCATTTACAAAGATGTAATTGTAGTGAAGGGTGAAACTTCTGTCGAAAAGGAAGGCGGTGTAACCACAATTGGCAGCACAGAAACTGTTACAATGAGCGATGCAACACTCTCTAAAATAGCAGCAGAAACCGTTGTGATTCGTAACAAATACATTCAATAAAAAATTCAGCAGATATCATGAAAGCATATAAAATTCTCCTGTTCTTATTGGTCTTTATTCCTTCATTCGCATCAGCGCAATGCAAGCCCTTCACCAAAAATAAAGTCCTTCCAAAATTGAATGGGTACGTTCAAAACGACAGCTACAATTCAGCCCAAATGGCCCCTGGCGAAGACGCAGAAATAATGGTGACTTTCTTCGGAGGTCGCGACTATCGCTTGTTGGTTGTTGCTCACCCTATACTTGGCGATGTTGAATTCACAGTAAGCGACATCAACGGAAAACAGATCTACACGAACAAAGGTGCACAAGACAAAGAGGCCTTTGAATTCAAAATGAAAAACACACAACAGCTCGTAATTAAGATAAAAGTTCCCGAGCAAAAAGACGCGGTGGTTCAACACATCGGATGCATCAGTATTGTTTCTGGATTCAAACAATAAGAAGCAAATTCAAGCATTTAAAAGCCGCATCCGCGGCTTTTTTTTATGACTTAAAATGAAGGTGTGACAAGCAGAGAACTCGACTTTTTTCTTGAGTCGATTTTCTTCCAAAACCAATTGTTAATGTAATACGAAGCAAAGGCACTGGCTGTGCCCACGAATGCTCCTGCTACAACATCGGTCGGATAATGCGCACCCAAATGCATGCGCGAATAACCAATGCCACAGGCATACATATAGGCCGGAACCGCAATGTACCATTTCGGTTTAGCCAACACACAACTTGTTGCCCACTGAAATGCAGAACTCGTATGTCCCGAAGGGAACGACAAACTTCCAGCATGGGTTTTCTTGTAAATCAAATCGCCGTGCGAAACAAACGGACGAGGTCTCGCAATTCCATATTTCAATGAAATAGTAAGGAATCCATTCAATGCCAATCCCCCAGCCATGCCCATGAACTGACGCTTCACGAATTCGTCTTTTTTCAAAACGCCTACAGTGCCTACCAATAAAGGGGTTCCGACAGTCACATATGTAATGCTGTTTGTGTAGGCTTCCCAAAACCGATCAGACTTTTCAGGACCTCCGTTGAGCTTCGCTAGGAGATTCAAATCCCAAGCGGCTTGACCATTCGACTTAAAACAAAAAAGCACCAAGAGCAAAACGAGCGCTTGGTGCTTTAAAGAAATTCTGATCATCAATTCTCTGGTTTCACGCTAGCAGAGAGATACTCTCTGTTCATACGTGCTATGTTTTCAATGCTAATGCTTTTCGGACATTGAACCTCGCAAGCACCAATGTTACTGCAATTTCCAAATCCTTCTTCATCCATTTGCTTCACCATATTCAACACACGCTCTTTGCGCTCTGGATGTCCTTGTGGCAACAACGCGAATTGAGAAACTTTCGCACTAACGAATAACATGGCTGAACTGTTCGGACAAGTTGCTACACAAGCGCCACATCCAATGCAAGTTGCTGCATCGAACGCCTTATCTGCATCATCTTTCGGAATTGGAATCGCATTCGCGTCCATGGTTCTTCCTGAAGTATTTACAGAAACGAATCCACCCGATTGAATAATACGATCGAACGCTGCGCGGTCTACCATCAAATCTTTCACCACTGGGAAACCTTCAGCTCTCCACGGTTCAATGTAGATGGTATCGCCGTCTTTGAAAGAACGCATGTGCAATTGACATGTGGTTACACCGCGGTTTGGACCGTGCGCTTCACCGTTGATGAACATGCTGCACATTCCACAAATACCTTCACGGCAATCGTGATCGAACGCAATTGCATCTTCGCCTTTGCGAATAATCTGCTCGTTCAACATGTCAATCATTTCCAAAAAAGACATATCCGGAGATACACCACCCAATTGGTAGCTCTCCATTTTTCCAGCAGCAGTGCTGTTGGACTGACGCCAAACTTTTAGCGTAAGGTTCATGTTTCCGTTGCTCATCTTATTTGTATGATCGTTGTTGAACTTTAATATTTTCGTAAATCAAATCTTCCTTGTTCAATTTAGGAGCCGAAGGATCTCCTGTAAATTCCCAAGCAGCTACATAGCTATACTTGTCGTCTACACGCAATGCCTCACCTTCTTCTGTTTGGAATTCTTCACGGAAGTGACCACCGCATGATTCGTTGCGCTCCAATGCATCTAAACACATCAACTCGCCCAATTCAATGAAGTCGGCAACACGCGTTGCTTTTTCCAATTCAGTATTTACTCCGGTCATTCCCCCAGGAACTTTTACATTCTTGTAGAACTCTTCACGAATCTTGCGAATCTCTGAAATAGCGAATTCCAATCCTTCTTTGCTGCGCGCCATTCCACAATAGTCCCAAATAATCTTACCCAATTTCTTGTGGTAAGTATCTACCGTTTCAGTTCCTGTTGTTTTGAATAACCCTTCCAATCTTTCTCTTACCGCCTTTTCTGCTTCTACGAATTCTGGAGTTTTGGTTGAAATAGCACCGGTGCTAATTTCATCTGCCAAATAATTTCCTATTGTATATGGAAGTACGAAATACCCGTCTGCCAATCCTTGCATCAATGCCGATGCACCTAAACGGTTAGCACCGTGGTCACTGAAGTTCGCTTCTCCGCATGCATAGCAACCCGTTACTGTGGTCATTAATTCATAATCTACCCAAAGCCCGCCCATTGTATAGTGAACAGCTGGATAAATCATCATCGGCATCTTATACGGATTCTCAGCTACGATTTGCTCGTACATCTGGAATAAGTTTCCGTATTTTCCTTCAACCACCTTCGTTCCTAATTCACGAATTTGATCTTCAGTTGCGTTGTGAACACCTTGCACTGTTGCAGCTGTTTTCCCGTAACGCATAATTGCTGAAGCAAAATCCAAGTATACTGCTTCTCCTGTAGCATTTACTCCAAAGCCTGCATCGCAACGCTCTTTCGCAGCACGTGATGCTACATCACGAGGAACCAAGTTTCCGAAAGCAGGGTAACGACGCTCTAAATAATAGTCGCGACGCTCTTCAGGAAGATCTGTTGGTTTTAATTTCTTTGCACGAATCGCTTCTGCATCTTCTTTGTGAAGTGGAACCCATATACGCCCGTCGTTACGCAACGACTCAGACATCAAGGTTAATTTAGACTGATGGTCGCCACTTACTGGAATGCACGTTGGGTGAATCTGAGTGAAACAAGCATTCGCAAATGCAGCACCTCTTCGATGCGCGCGCCATGCCGCTGTAACATTAGATCCCATAGCGTTGGTTGAAAGGAAAAACACGTTTCCGTATCCACCTGTGCACAACACAACCGCATGACCACTGTGACTTTCTATTTCACCCGTAATCATGTTACGTGCAATAATTCCTCTCGCTTTTCCATCTACAACAACCAAATCCATCATCTCATGGCGGTTATACAACTTCACGCTTCCTTTACCAATCTGACGGCTCAATGCTGAATAAGCACCCAACAAAAGTTGTTGTCCTGTTTGTCCTTTCGCATAAAACGTACGAGAAACTTGTGTTCCTCCGAAAGAACGGTTGTCCAATAACCCGCCGTAATCGCGAGCAAATGGAACACCTTGCGCCACACATTGGTCAATAATGCTCGCGCTTACTTCAGCCAAACGATGAACGTTCGCTTCACGTGCGCGGTAGTCACCACCTTTAATGGTATCATAGAACAAACGGTAGGTGCTATCACCATCGTTCATGTAATTCTTAGCAGCGTTAATACCACCTTGCGCAGCAATCGAATGCGCGCGACGTGGACTGTCTTGAAAACAAAAGGCTTTCACCTTGTATCCCATTTCTGCCAGAGAAGCAGCTGCAGAAGAACCAGCCAGACCGGTTCCAACAACAATCACCTCAATGTTTCTCTTGTTCGAAGGATTCACCAAACGAACTGAGTTTTTATACTTGGTCCACTTTTGATCAAGTGGTCCTTCTGGAATTTTACCGTCTAACTTCATTGGAAGTAATTTTTAATCCGAATTATTTAACCCAACCGAGGTACATCGCAACTGGCATAGATGCGAACAATATTGAAATCACAATTGAAAATACTGAACCAGCCAACTCAATAGTTGAAGCATATTTTCTGTGGTTCAATCCTAACGATTGAAACGCGCTTCTGAACCCATGGAACAAATGCCAGAACAAGGAAAAACATCCCAGTAAATAAATAACAACTGCCATTGGGTTTTTAAATACCAACAACATTTCTGCAAATAAATTCTCGTGCATAACACCATCAATCTTCACGTGACTAGGCATCACAGTTAGACCAGTAACACGGGTCTTCAACCAAAAATCTTTCAGGTGAATAACCAAGAAAATAAGAATTAAGGTTCCCAACAAAGCCATGCTTCTTGAATACCAAGTACTGCTTGCAGAAGGCTTGTTGTAGGCATACTTAATTGGACGTGCCTTCCGGTTTTGGAAGTAAAGCATTAGTCCGTCTACGATGTGAAGAATCAACCCTAAGAACAGACCAATTTCCATGGTTCGCACAATTAGATTGGTTCCCATAAAATGTCCCCACTCGTTGAAGGTCTGGCCTCCATCGTTGAAGAAAATCATAGCGTTAATTCCCGCGTGAACGACAAGGAATGAAATAAGGAACAAGCCTGTAGCGGCCATCCAGTATTTCTTAATGAGTGATGATGTAAAAAGACCCATGTTGGTTTTTGTTTTGCTGTGCGAAAATACAATCGGAATGACTTATACAGCAGACAAATTATTTAGAATTTATTCAAATAGACCCGCGACCTGTTTCAACCCAAAAACGCACATCGACCTTAAAATAAATTACATGCAAAAAGGGCTGTCCGAAGACAGCCCTTTTCTGTTTCTAATTCAATTTGAATTACAATCCGAAACGTAAGAAACCAGAGATAGCTAAATCTTTATCTACTGACTTCACGTATTGACCAACGCTTAATTTGCTGTCTTTAATGAATTCTTGATTCACCAAAGTAGTTTCCTTAAACCACTTGTTCAAACGACCCATTGCAATTTTCTCAGCCATTTCAGCAGGTTTGCCTTCGTTGATAGCCAATTCTTTTCCAATTTCGATTTCTTTTAATTTCAATTCTTCTGGAACTGAAGACTCATCCAATGCAACTGGAGCCATAGCTGCAGTTTGCATAGCAACATCTTTCGCAACATCGTTAGAAGTTTCTTTGTTGAAACCAACGATAGAAGCCAATTTGTTACCCGGGTGGTTGTAGCAATAAACGAATCCAGCGTTGATTTGAGCTGCTTGAGACAAATCAATTTTTTCTCCGATTTTACCAATTTCCTCAGTAATTCTCTCTTCAATAGTTAAAGAAGTTCCAGGGTAAGTTAAAGCCTTCACTGCTTCTGGGCTGTTCGCGTTGTTCGCGATAGCTGTATCCAAAATTGCAGTTGCGAAACTTACGAAACCTTCGTTTTTCGCTACGAAATCTGTTTCGCAGTTCAAAACAATAATG
>Ga0114981_10000286_pt1 | contig 32200 bp, 20 predicted proteins | sample S_140806_MF_Meta_FD_87028 | JGI IMG/M metagenome (GOLD analysis project Ga0114981, IMG submission 87028) | Freshwater microbial communities from Lake Simoncouche, Canada to study carbon cycling - S_140806_MF_MetaG | ecosystem: Environmental > Aquatic > Freshwater > Lake | place: Lake...
AACGGCGCGAAGGCCATTGCGTCGGAGACGACGAAGAAAAAGGTCACGCCGGTCTTCTTTGCGGAGTTCAGCCTGCCGGAGATCGCCAAGATGAGTGACTACGAGATGGACCAGGCCGGTCGAATCACGCAGCCAATGGTGCTGCGACCCGGCGCGACGCATTACGAGGCCATCGCGTGGGACGACGCGTTTGAACTGATTGCGAAGGAGCTGAACGCGCTCGCCTCGCCGGACGAGGCGGTGTTTTACACCAGCGGCCGAGCCACGAATGAAGCGGCGTTTCTTTACCAGCTTTTCGTCCGTCAGTATGGCACGAACAACCTGCCGGACTGCTCCAACATGTGCCACGAGAGCAGTGGTGCGGCGCTGGGGCAGAGCGTGGGCATCGGCAAAGGCACGGTGACGCTGAAGGACCTCGAAACCGCCGAGACGATCCTCATCATTGGGCAAAATCCGGGCACCAATCACCCGCGCATGCTGAGCTCGCTGCAACGTGCCGTCGAGGCCGGTGCGGAGATCATCGCCATCAATCCGATGAAGGAGGCGGGGCTCACCGGCTTCATGCATCCGCAGCAGGTCAAAGGCGTGCTCGGCATGGCCACGCCGCTGGCGAAGCAGTTCATGCAGGTGCGTGCGAATGGCGATCAGGCGCTGCTCAAAGGCATCGCGAAGACCTTGGTCGAGGATGGCAGCATCGACCGTGAGTTCATCTCCACGCACACGCTCGGTTTTGCCGATTACGAGGCGCATCTGCGGTCGCTCGACTGGGCGGAGCTGGAGCGTGTTAGCGGCATTTCTCGCAGCGAGATCGAAAAAGCCGCGCGCCAATGCGCCCGTGGCTCGCGCAAGGTCATCACCTGCTGGGCGATGGGCCTCACGCAGCACAAAAACGCCGTCGCCACCATCCAGGAGGTGGTGAACATCCACCTGCTGCTCGGTGCCATCGGCCGCGAAAGCGCTGGTCTCTGCCCGGTGCGTGGCCATAGCAATGTGCAGGGCGACCGCACGATGGGCGTGTTTGAGAAGATGCCCGCTTGGTTTCATGACAACCTTGACCGCGAATTCGGCTTCCAATCGCCGCGTCATCACGGCTTCGACACCGTCGCGGCCATCAAAGCCATGCACGAGGGCCGCGCGAAGGTGTTTTATGCCCTCGGCGGCAATTTCCTCCAGGCCACGCCGGACACCGAATACACCGCCGAGGCGCTGCGCCGCTGCTCGCTCACGGTCCACATTTGCACCAAGCTCAATCGCAGCCACGTCATCACTGGTCGCACCGGCCTCATCCTGCCTTGCCTCGGCCGCAGCGAACGGGATCTCGATGAAAAAGGTTCTCCGCAGTTTCTCACGGTCGAAAACAGCATGAGCGTGGTCCACGCCTCGCACGGCAAGCTCGATCCCGCCTCGCCACATCTGCTTTCGGAGCCGCAAATCATCGCCCGCACCGCTGCGGCCACGTTGAAAGGCCGCAGCTCCGTGCCCTGGCTGGGGATGGGCCGCGATTACGATCTCATCCGTGACCGCATTGAGCGTGTCGTGCCCGGCTTCGAGGGCTTCAATCAACGCGTGCGGCAGCCCGGCGGCTTTTACCTGCCCAACAACGCCCGCGAGCTGAAATGGGACACCGCCACCGGCAAGGCGAACTTTGCCACTCATGCGCTCTCCTGCGTGCAACCTGCGGAGGGCCAGCTCGTGCTCCAGACCTTCCGCAGCCATGATCAGTTCAACACGACCGTTTACGGTCTGAACGACCGGTATCGCGGCATCGGCAATGAGCGCCGCGTGGTCTTCATGAATCCGCAGGATATGAAAAAACGCGGTCTCAGCCCCCTGCAAGCCGTCGATATGACCAGCGAGCACGCCGGGCAGACCCGCGTCGCGCGGCGTTTCCTTGCCGTGCCCTACGACATGCCTGCTGGCAGCGCCGCCGCTTACTTTCCCGAGGCCAACGTGCTCGTGCCTATCGACAGCTTTGCCGATGTGAGCCTCACCCCGACCTCCAAAAGCGTGCTCATCCGCGTGGCGGCGTCCGAAGGCTGAAGAGAGGGTTGGACAGGCGTGACTCCTTGCTCGCGGCGTGCCGCGTGCTAAAAGCACCTCTCACCCTTCCTTTTCCCCCAACCTCATGACACTCACAGGCTCCCACCTCATCGCAGGACGCGAATCCGCACCTCACGGTCACTTTTATCACGGCGTGAATCCCGCCACCTCAGCGAAGCTGGAGCCTGCGTATGCGGATGCGAGCTCGAATGAGGCTGATGAAGCCTTGGCCGCGGCGGAGGGTGCCTTTGATGCGCTGCGCCTTGCCACACCGGAGACGCGGGCGGCTTTGCTCGATGCCATCGCCGATGAAATCATGGCACTGGGGGAGCCACTGCTGGAGCGTGCGCATGCGGAGACCGGCCTGCCGATGGCTCGTGTCACTGGGGAACGCGGTCGCGCCGTCGGCCAGTGCAAGCTCTTCGCCGCTTTGATCCGCGATGGATCGTGGGCCGATGCCCGCATCGACCACGCCATCCCGGACCGCCAGCCACTGCCAAAGCCGGATGTGCGCCGTGTGATGATGCCGATTGGTCCGGTGGTGGTCTTTGGTGCTTCGAATTTCCCCTTCGCGATTGGCGTGGTGGGCACGGATACAGTTTGTGCGCTCGTTGCCGGTTGCCCGGTCGTGGTGAAAGGTCATCCGGCCCATCCAGGCACCTGCGAGATGCTCGGTCGTGCGGTGGTGAAGGCTTTGCAAAAGGTGGGCCTGCCAGCAGGCAGCTTCTCGCTGCTGCATGGCAAGGGCACGGAGATCGGCATGGAATTGGTCAAACATCCGCTTACGCAGGCGGTGGGCTTCACCGGCTCGCTGCGTGGTGGCCGCGCATTGATGGATGCGGCGGCGGAGCGTGATCACCCGATCCCCGTTTATGCCGAGATGGGCTCGATCAATCCAGTGTTTGTGCTGCCCGGTGCTTTGAAGGAGCGGGCATCGAAGATTGCGGAAGGCTACATCGGCTCCGTCACGATGGGCGTGGGCCAGTTCTGCACGAACCCCGCCATCGTGCTCGGCCTCAAAGGTACGGAATTGAAGCAGTTCGTCAGCAATGCCGCCGCGCATGCCACCAAGGTCGCCCCGCAGAGCATGCTGCATCGCGGCATTTGCGAAGCCTACGATGCTGGCACGGCCGTTTGGCGCACGATTGATGGTCTGGAGCTGGCGGGACAATCCGAGGCTGAGGCCAAAGACGAGGCCACGCAGGCTGCCTGCCGCATTTTCACCACCACGCTCGACGTGCTGGAGGCCAATGAAGAGCTGCGCCGCGAGGTTTTTGGGCCCTGCTCGATCATCACCGAGTGTCCCACGCTCGATGACATGCTTCGTTTTGCGAACAGCCTCGAAGGCCAGCTCACCGCCATGATTCATGGCACTGAGCAGGACCTTATCGACTACGCCCCACTCCTCCGCGTGCTCGAAAAGAAGGTGGGCCGTCTCATCTTCAATGCTTTCGCCACCGGCATCGAGGTCTGCCCTTCGATGCATCATGGCGGCCCCTATCCCGCCGCGAGCCACAGTCACTTCACCAGCATCGGTACCGCCAGTATCTATCGCTGGGTGCGTCCCGTTTGCTACCAGGGCTTCCCCGATTCCGCGCTGCCTGAGCCGCTCCAAGGCAAAAATGCCCGCCAAGCCATGCGCCTCGTGGATGGTGCTCTGACTCGCGATGATGCATAAAAGCATGGAGCATGGGGCTTGTAGCATGGTGCCAGAGAGTGCCACGGACTTGCTCTCAGACTTCAACAATCAGAAATCGACATTCATCAATCGAGTCATCGGCTTCCGCCATTTCCACCATGCCCACCGTCCACAAAGCCGTCATTCCTGCCGCTGGCTATGGCACACGCTTCCTGCCCATCGCCAAAGCGGTGCCGAAGGAGATGCTGCCGCTGGTGGACAAGCCGGTGATCCAATACGTCGTCGAAGAAGCTGCCGCGTCTGGTATCACCGATGTGCTCATCGTCATCTCGCGATCCAAGCGAGCCATCGAGGAGCACTTCCATCCCGCCTTCGAGCTGGAGAGCGAACTGGCCGCGAAAGGCCGCACGAGTGATCTCGAAGACCTTCGCCAGCTCCAGAACCTCGCCCGCATTCACTACGTCTGGCAGCCCAAGATGGGCGGACTGGGCGATGCCATCCTGTATGCTCGTGAACACGTTGGCGATGAGCCTTTTGCCGTGCTTTTGGGTGACACAGTTGTCGCCAGTCACACCGATAAACCGGTCACGCGACAGCTCGCCGATGTCGTCGAGGCACACGGCGGCAGCGCGGTGGCTTTGCAACGCGTCTCGCCGGACAAAGTGAGCCGCTACGGCATCCTCGGCGGCCCTGAAGTGGCTCCCGGCCTCATCAAGGCCGATGTCTTCGTCGAAAAACCCAAGGTCGAAGACGCCCCGTCAAACCTCGCCGTCAGCGCCCGCTATGTGCTGAGCTCGCGCATCTTCCACCACCTGCAAAACACGAAGCCCGGCAAAGGCGGCGAGCTCCAGCTTACCGACGCGATGGCTTCGCTCATGCGCGTGGAGACCCTCCACGGCCTCGTCTATGACGGCCAGCGCCACGACATCGGCAACAAACTCGACTTCCTCAAAGCCAATCTCCATTTCGCCCTCCAGCGTGAAGACATCGCTCCGGCGCTACGCGAGTATTTGAAGACGCTGGTGTAGTTTCCAGTTTGAGCCACGGGGCAGCTTGCTTCATGTTCCGCGTCGTGAATCGCTTTCTCTTTGCCCTTCTTGCTGGTTTGCTCGTTTCGTCGTGCAGCACGGTGAAATTTTATTCGCAGGCCATGCGAGGCCAGGCGGAGATCATGGGCGGGCAACGACCCGTGAAGGAGGTACTGGCCGATCCAGCCGAGACGGAGGCCGTGAAGAAGAAGCTGCGGCTCGCACTGGAACTTCGCGAGTATGCCAAAACGCACCTCAAACTACCCGGAGAGAGCTTTGGCACCTACACGGACCTGAAACGGCCCTTTGTCGTCTGGGTGGTGTATGCAGCGAAGACCTTCCAAACGGAGCCGAAGCAGTGGTGGTATCCATTCGTCGGCAAGCTGGCCTATCGCGGCTTCTTTTCACAGGAAGATGCTCGGCAGGAAGCCACGAAGTTAAAAGGCGCTGGCTACGATGTCTTCGCCGCCGGTGTGGAGGCCTACTCGACGCTGGGCTTTTTCAAAGATCCCATCTTCAATACCGGCCTGCATCGCAGTGACGCGGAATTCGCCGAACTCATCTTCCACGAGCTGACGCATGCTCGTGTGTTTGTGCCGGGTGACACGGATTTCAACGAGGCCTTTGCCACGGCCAATGCGGAGGCAGCGGTGCGCCACTGGCTGAAGTCGAAGGGGCGGCACGCCGAGCTGCGTGACTACGAGAAGAAGCTGCGGCTCGAAAACACCATGATCCGTCTCGCCCTCAAAACACGCGAGGAACTTCGTCAGCTCTACGCCCGCCCGAATCCCACGATGGAGGCCAAAAGCGAGCTTCTGACCCGACTGCAATCCCAACTGGCTTCCATGGGCATGAAGGACAAAGCGGCGGATGTGAGGACGGGGAAAGAACTCAAACTCGTCTGGAACAACGCCCGTCTGAATACGCTCGCCACTTACCACACGCTCGTCCCCGGCTTTGAACGCCTGCTGGAACAGTGCGGCGGTGATCACGAGGCCTTTTACAAGGCCGTGGAGGGCATGAAGAACCTCTCGAATGTGGAGAGGAAGCGGGCGCTGGGGATGGAGTAGAAGCGGAGGGGCCCGATCAAGCCTTGGTGGCTTTGAGCGCTGCTTTTTCGGCAGCAAGGATGGCAAGGGAGGCTGCCTGCCGCGCCCTCATTTTAGCTTCCTGCTCGGCGCGGGCTTTGGCCAGGGCAGCCTCACGGCGGGCACGACCTTCTTCTTCGGCCTGACGATGGGCGGCATTATCGGCCTCTTGCTTGGCTTTGAGTGCCGCCGCGGCGGCTTTCATGGCTTCGAGTTCTTTGCGGGCGGCCTCGCGTTCGGCTTCACGGGCGGTCTCGCGTTCGAGGCGTTCGCGTTCCTTCGCTTCGGCAGCGGTTTTGCGCTCCGCGTCACGCTCGGCCTCGATACGGGCGCGTTCAGCGGCCTTTTCAGCCGCGGCCTGCTCCTTCGCGAGACGGGCGGCTTCCTTCTCTTCCATGGCTTTGATCTTCGCTTCGGCAGCGGCCAGTTTGGCGGCTTCACGCTCGGCCTGAATGCGGGCCTTCTCGGCGGCCTTCTCAGCCAAGGCTTGATCGCGGGCGAGGATGGCGGCTTCTCTCTCTTCCATGGCTTTGAACTTCGCTTCGGCCGCAGCTTTGCGTTCCGCCTCACGTTCTGCTTCGATGCGAGCACGTTCAGCGGCCTTTTCCGCAGCGGCCTGCTCCTTGGCGAGACGAGCAGCTTCCTTCTCTTCCATGGCTTTGATCTTCGCTTCTGCTGCGGCGAGCTTGGCAGCTTCACGCTCGGCCAGCACACGGGCCTTCTCGGCAGCCTTTTCAGCCGCAGCTAGGTCTCGGGCGAGGATGGCGGCTTCTTTTTCGGCAAAATCAGCGCTGAACTTCTCCTCCTGAGCCACCGCGAGGGCGCTGGTAAACTCAGTCAATTGCCGAGCAATCTCGTTGGCACTGGCGAGAAGGGTAGGGGCGGAGGTTTCGAGCACACGACCTGCCACGTCGAGCGATTGGAGCTTGGCGGCGGTGTCGTTGAGGAGGTTGGTGAACTTGGAGTCGAGTTTCGTGGTCATCTAACAGGTAGAAAAACGGGTGCTACTTACTGTAGGCTCTGCTTGCAGGCTTTGACGGTGTTCGCCATGAGCATGGCGATGGTCATCGGCCCGACGCCGCCGGGCACCGGGGTGATGGCGCGGCATTTCGGGGCGACTTCGTCGAAGGCGACGTCGCCGACGAGCTTGTAGCCTTTTTCAGTGTCAGGCGCTTCGACACGGTTGATGCCCACGTCGATGACGACGGCACCCTCTTTGACGTGCTCAGCCTTCACGAAGTAAGGACGGCCGATGGCGGCGATGATGATGTCCGCCTGGCGGGTGATGGCGGCGAGATCGCGAGTGCGGGAATGGGCGACGGTGACGGTGGCATCACCGCCGGGGCCTTTCGCCATCAACAGCATGGCCATCGGCTTGCCGACAATCATGCTGCGACCGATGACCACGGCGTGAGCGCCCTTCGTCTCGATGCCGGCTTCGATGAGCAGACGCTGGCAACCGAGCGGGGTGCAAGGGACGAAGCCCGTGGGGTCTTCGAGAGCCAGTTTGGCGACGTTGACCGGGTGAAAGCCATCCACATCCTTAGCCGGATCAATGGCCCGCACGATGGCAGCCTCGTCGATTTGCTTGGGCGGTGGGCTTTGGACCAAAATGCCATGGATGGCCGGATCGGCGTTCAATTTGGCCACCACCTCCAAAAGCTCGGCTTGTGAGGTCGTTGCAGGCAATTCGAGCTTTACGGAGTGCAGACCGAGATCGCGGCACTTTTTGTCCTTCGAGCGGACGTAGGCCCGCGAGGCCGGATCATCCCCGACGAGCACCACGGCGAGGCCTGGGGTGACGCCGCGTGCTTTGAGAGCTGCGATGTCGCGATGGCATTCGGCGAGGACTTTCTCGGCGACCTGGGTTCCAGAGATGAGGGGCATGGGAAGTGAGGGAAAGGTCAAAGCTACGCGGTCAGGGAGTCAAGACGGTCAAGAGGTGGATGGTGCCAACCTTGACCACCTGACCATCACTTGACCTTCTGGCGGCCTACTTAGCCAAGCTTCGAGAGCGAGTCTTCGAGCGCGTTGATGACGGTGGTCATGCTCGCTTCGGATTCGTCGCCCATGTTGCTGATGCGGAAGGTTTTGCCCTTCAGCTTGCCGTAGCCGCCGTCGATGATCATGCTGTGATTGCTCTTCAGCAGGCCGATGAAGGCGGCGACGTCGATGTTTTTGTTGTTGGCGACGCTGGTGAGCGACTTGGAACGATAGCCTTCCGGCGCAAAGAACTCGAAGCCGTTCTTCTTTACCCATTCGTGGACCATGCCGTTAAGCTTGGCGTGGCGGGCGTAGCGGTTATCCACCCCTTCGGCGAAGATTTTCTTCAACTGGTGACGCAGGCCGTAGATGAGGCTGATGCAAGGCGTGGATGGCGTCATGCTCTTCTCGCCGTTCGCTTTGAACTCGATGAAGTCGAAGTAGTAGCCGCGGTCGTTGATCGTGGCGGCGCGGGCCATGGCAGCCTCGCTGGCGGTGAAAAGCGCGAGACCAGGAGGCAGCGCGAAGGCTTTTTGCGAGCCGGTCAGCAGCACGTCGATACCGAGTTCGTCAAAATTCACCGGCACGGTGGTGAAGCCGGAGACGGAATCCGTGATGAACATCACATCGGGGTACTTCTTCTTCAGTGCCGCGATCTCCGCGATGGGGCTGAGCACGCCGGTGGAGGTTTCGTTGTGGATGAAGGTGACGGCGTCGAACTCGCCGGTGGCGAGACGTTTATCAATTTCTGCCGCCATGATGGGCTGGCCCCACTCAACTTGGTAGGCCTCGGCTTCTTTGCCGCAGCGCTTGGAGACATCGAGCCATTTGTCGGAGAAGGCGCCGTTGCAGCAGTTGAGGACCTTTTTCTTCACCAGATTGCGGATGGAACCTTCCATTACGCCCCAGGCGGAGGAGGTGCTCAGAAACACCTGCTGCTTCGTGCCGAAGAGGGTCTGGAGCATCGGTTGAATCTCGGCGTAGAGATCCTGAAAGCCCTTTCCACGGTGGCCGATCATGGGTGCAGCCATGGCGGCGTAGGTATCAGCGCTGACTTCGACGGGACCGGGGATGTAAAGTTTGACGTGCTTGCTCATGCGGGTGTTTTTTTGGGGGAAAGAGGGCGCGATAGTAAGAGGCACCGGGCGGGGTGCAAGGCGCAATCCGGGCGGGTTTGAGGGCAGGGGAGGAGAGTCGGGAAAAGAATCGGTTTCTACCGAATAAATGGGTCATGGGCGTCTGGCAGCTCCCCTCACCTAACCTCTCCCCGCCATCCTGCCAAAAAGCAGGCGGGTACGCCCAGCGGGGAGAGGGACCGAAAAGTGCGCGGGCTGATTTTTGACTGCTTCCATGGTGCAGAAGCTGACGCGTGCATTCCGGTCCCACTCCCCGCGAGCGGTAACCGATGACTTCACCGTCATGTTGCGGGGAGAAGTTAGGTGAGGGGACGTCGAACGATCTGTCGCCCGGAGGGCACGTCGACTTCCCTGATGAACCGATTAAATTCAGCCACAAATAGCACGATAAAGATCCCGCAGATTCTCAGATTGGCTGCTGAAGAATCTGCGGGCCGCCCTGAATCAGTGGGAATTTACTTTTTTCCCACAATCGAGTCGCCTTGAGTTCCTGTGTAGCTTAAATCGGCCTGATCCACACGTTGCGCAGGCGCACGGGGGGCTCGTTTTTGTGGTCCTGGATGCGGATCGGGGCCTTTTCGGGGAAGTCGCCGGAGTAATCGGTGATGTTCTTGTGCTTCGTGGGGCCCATGATCTTCGTGTGGTTTTGCACGCAGATGCCGTTCACAAAAGTGGTGATGTAGGCTGGCTCCACGACCTTGCCGTTTTCCAGCTTCGGGGCGGTGAAGATGATGTCATAGACCTGCCACTGGCCGGCGGGGCGCACGGCGTTCACGAGCGGAGGCGTCTGGCCGTAAATGCCGCCGGTCATGCCGTCGGCGTAGGTGGGGTTGTTGTCGCAGTCGAGCATCTGGGACTCGTAGCGATCCATGAAGAACACACCGGCATTGCCCTTCTTCTGCGAATTGCCCTTCGTGTGGGGCTCGCTCATCCATTCGAGATGGAGCTGGCAGCTTCCGAATTCTTGCTTCGTCCAGCAATCGCCGCCGGCAATCATGAGCACGCCGCTGTCGATCTTCCAAGGGCAGGGGATGATCTTGCCGGTTTCCTTGCCCTTGGCGTCTTTTTCCTTCGCCTGGAGGGCGTCGGAGCTGGTGCCGCCAAAGATCACGATCGCATCGGAGGGCGCGGCGGCATTCTCTTTGCCTGGAGCCACAGCCACGGGACGCGGGCGATCAATGTCATGCACCTTCCACTGCGTGCCGGGGATCACCGGTGTGTCGCTGTAACCGATGGCTGAGGGCTTTTCTTCGGCTTTGGCCTTGGAATCGGCGGCACGGGCGGAGACGGCAGCGAGGAGGAGGATGGGGAGCAGGAGTTTCATGCGGTGGAAGGGCGGCAAAACGACACGCGTCCGCGTTTTTTGCAACCCATGAGCATGACAAGGCGCGAATTGTCGTTCAAATCCGCCGCCCCATGCGCCTCGTTTCCTGGCTCATTCTCTCTCTATTCGCTCTCAGTCCTTCGCTCTTTGCGCAGGGCTACAGCACGACACGTGATCCTGATCCGCCCAAGTATGCCCGCCATGCGCCGGACACCGAGATCGACTTTCTCAAAGATGCTGCGTGGCTCGACCTCGGTCTCGACTACCGCTTTCGCTACGAATACCGCGATGACGATCTCCGCCGCCTGCAGGCCGGTCTCGATGATCCCTTTCTGCATCGCACGCGGGCCTACATCGGCATTCACGACGTGCTCGATCCATTTCGTTTTGCCGTGGAGATGCAGGACTCGCGTCGCTACCACAGCCGCTATCCGCGAGATGGCCGCGATGTGAATGAGTTCGAGTTCATCCGCCTCTACGCCGAGCTCTACTTTAAAGACCTGCTGCCGCGTGATGCTCGTGGCAATGCCCGCCCCGTGAGCCTGCGCTACGGCATCCACAACTTCGAGTTCCTCGACCGCCGCCTCATCGGCAACAACCAGTGGCGCAACACCGCAAACACCTTCCAGGGCTTTCACGCTGCCCTCGGTCAGCAGGCGAATGACTGGCAGCTCGATCTCCTCGCCGTCCAGCCGCTGAATCGTTCGCTGTATGAGTGGGATCGCCCGGTGGAGCAGCAGTGGGTGTATGCCGCCATCGGCCAATGGCGGGGCTGGGGAGAAAAGATGACGCTGGAACCTTACTACCTTGCTTTGAGCCAAAGTGCCTACGCCGGTGTGGTCGAGCGTCTCGTGCATTCGCCCGGCCTGCGAGCCTATGGGAAGGTCAGCGGCAGCGGTTTCGACTATGATGTGAGCTACACGAATCAATTCGGCCGCAACGGTGCCTGCAACGTCCGTGCCTGGGCTGCCACCGCCGAGGTCGGCTACACGCTCGCCCATCCCTGGAAGCCCCGCGTAAGCCTTTTCTACGGTCACGCCACCGGAGACCGCGATCCCAACGACAACACCGACAACCGCTTCGAGCGCTTCTTCGGCTTCGGGCGTCCGTGGTCAGCGAATGACTACATCGTCTATGAAAACATCCGCGCTCCGAAGCTGCGCGTGGAGCTCACGCCACTGAAAAATCTGCGCATCGACTTCGGCTACAGTTGGTATTGGCTCGATAGCGCCACGGATCGCCTTGCCTCCGAAAACAATGCCCGCGATCGCACTGGCTCCAGCGGCACGAGCATCGGCCATGAGTTCGACATCCGCGCCCGCTGGCAAATCACCAAAAAGCTCGAAACCACCCTCGGCTATGCCCGCTTCCTCCCCGGCGGCTTTGTCGAGAGCCAGATCCGCAGCGGCGACACTGACTTCGCGTATCTCGAAGTGAGCGTGAACGCGTTTTGATCAGCGTCCCACCGCAAACTTCAACTCATGCTGCGCCTTGTTGAAGGCCGCCACGGCCTGCACACGGCTTTGACGGGCACGCGTCAGTTCCTCACGAGCCAGCAAATACTCCAAAACCACACCGAGCTGGCTCGCCTGACGTTCTTTGGCCAGTTTCACCATTTCCTGCGCTGCAGCGACGGCCTCGTCGTTGATCTCGATCTGGTCATGCGCACTCTGCGCCCTCGCCGCAGCCTCCACGACCTCACGTCCGATGGCGGCCTTGATTTGGCCTGCTTGGAGCTTCGTGGCCTCTTCTTGTGCGCCGGCGATGACCTGGCGTTGTTTGTCAAAGAGCCCTCCTGGACCGATTTTCCAGCCGAGACCGATGTACATGTTCTGCGTATCGTCGAAGTTACTGACGTCGCCATTGAAGCCGCCTCCTAGGCCGCCAAAGCTGTATCCAGCCTGTACGTTCGGAATCATCGGGGCCACGCGAGCGCGGTCTTTTTCCAAAACGGCGGCTTGGTTCACCGCACCCGCCGCTTTCAGCTCCGGCCGATGCTGCGCGGCCTGCGAGAGCAATGTGGCGACACCTGTTTTGCCATTCAAACGCACCGGCACCAGATCAGCCTTCGCGGGGCGCAGTTCGCTGTCCGCAGGCAGTCGCAGCGTCTCCGCGAGCGCCGCAGCGGCCAGATCACGCTTCTCCTGATGCTGGCGAATGGCGAGCCTTTCACGGCTGACCTGTGTCTTCACTCGCAGCAAGTCCGCCCGAAACGCCGTGCCCGCATTCACCGCGCCGCCGATCTGCTTTTCGTAGTCCTGCGTGAGCCGCAAATCGTCCTCGATGATCGCCAGCGAGGCCTCCGCGGCCAAAAGATCGTAGTAATGGCCCGTCGCCTGCATCACGACGTCACGCCGCGCCTTCTCCGCGAGCTGCTCTGCCGCCAGTGCACGCTGCTTCGCCGCTAGCGCCGCGTAATACATGTCGCCGGGCGACCAATCGATCATGAGATTCGGTCCCACGGTGTACTGCTGCTTGCTGACATCAAACACCGCCCCCGCGATGTCCTGCACATTCCCATCCGTGCGCCGATAACCCGCCCCCAGCGTCAGCGATGGCCAAAACCGCTGCCAAGCCAGCTTCGACTCCGCGAGGACCTCGGTGTGCTTTGTTTTCGCGAGCTGGATCTCGTCGTTATTCGCTCCCGCGAGCATCATGACCGTGGGGAGATCGACGTGCACGGCGGCGGCGGAGAGAGCGGTGGAGAGAATGAGGGCTAGTGAAGCCGCCGAATGACGAAACCAGAATGGCGAATGACGAATCAATGATGAAGCTCGAATGACGAAGGGCATGGCGCGGGAGAATTGAATTCGGGTTTCGGATTTTGGGCTTAATTCGTCATTCCTCATTCTGGTTTCGTCATTGTTTGACCGTTACCGCCTGCTTATCGGTGACAGCGGTCGTGCCCGGCACAAAGAGCACATCCTCCGCTTTCAATTCCGGCACTTCGACATTCACGCCATCGTTGAAACCGAGCTTCACGGCGGTTTTCATCGCTTTGCCATCCACATGCTTGAAGACAAAGGCGTTGGTCTTTTCCATCACCAAGGCACCCACAGGGATCAAGGTGGCTCCTTCGTGTTTTTCGACAGCGATCTTCGTCATCGCATACATGCCGGGGCGGAGTTTAAGGTCGGGATTCTCCAAATCGGCCTCGGCGAGCATGGTGCGGGTCGCAGGATCGAGTGCGTAGGCGATGCGGCTGATGCTGGCTTCGACGGGCGTGGCTCCAGCGGCGTCGATTTGAGCTTTCACGGGCTTGCCGACGGTCACAAGGCCGGTTTCGAGTTCGGTGACAGGGATTTGCAGGCGCAGCGTGCTGAGGTCGGTGACTTCGAGGAGCTTCGTCGTGTTCGCGGTAGCGAGTGAACCGGGATCTGCAAAGCGGGCGGTGATGATGCCGTCGAAAGGTGCTTTCAGTGTGGCGAACTGGATCTGCGTCTCGCTGCGCTCCAATCCGGCTTGGGCGATGGCGAGCTTGGCTTCGGCGTCATCGACGGCTTGAGGCAAAACGAGGTCGGGAGACTTTGCTCGGGCTTCGTGAAGGCGTTTGACCTCGATGCTGGCCGCTGTGACCTCGACTTTTGATTTGGCGATGTCGGCTTCGAGTTCCGGCACTTCGAGCGTGGCGAGGATTTGGCCTGCTTTGACGGCATCGCCTTTATCGACGGTCAGCGTGGCGATGTAACCAGTGACTTTCGCATGCAACGTGGCCTGCTGCCAAGGAGCGAGCGTGGCGGGCAGCGAAACCCAGCGGTGGATGAGGCCGGTGGCGGGTTTGGTGGTTGGAAGCTCCAAGGCAGAAGCCGTGGTGGTGATCAGGAGTAATAGGTAGCGGAAGGGCGCAGGCATCGGTTAGGGCGTGGTTGGTTTCACCGCTTGCCATTCGATCTGGAGCGAGTGTTCCGTGATGAAGCGGTTCAACGTGTCGAAGTCGGGTGTGGTGTGGTCAAGCATAGCGCGAATGTCTCGCAGATGCTTATCGGAGCGGCCTTCACGGTAGAACTGGAGTTTACGAGTGATGACGTATTCAGGAGGTGCAAACCAGATGAGGGTTCCATCGAGGTCGATCTGACGGCGATGCTGGAAAGCCCAAGCGTGGAGAGGATCACTGCCAGCGAGGTAGATGTCTGCTTTGTAGCCGCTGTCGTGATGGAGGAGGTTGAAGTGACCGCGCTGAGGCCGTGCAGCCTCAATACGGAGGACTTCGAGCGGTGGAATGTAGAAGGCGTCTTCGGGAAAGGCTGTTGTGAGTTTTTTAAGGTCGGATTGCGCTAAGGTAAGAATGATGTCCACGTCGAGCGTGAGACGTGGTTCGCCATAGATCATGCTGGCGACACTCCCCGTGACGAAGTAGGCGAGGTCAGCTTCGTTGAGTGGCTTCGTGAAGAGGGTGAAAAGGTCAGTCTCTGGCATAACGGAAGGCTTCACGGGTTGCTTGTTCGATCTGTGAGGTTGTCCACTCAGGATACTGCTGGCGAAGTGCCGCAGTTTTCAATCGCCGAGCGGACCAATAGAGCCGCATGGCGGCACGGAGTTTTGCTGCTGGCGAGAGTTGGAGAGCTGCGGTGTGCATGAAGTAATTGAACCGAAGTTCACTATTCGTCCACAATGGGTTCCAGTGAGGCGTTCTTTGCGTTCTTACTCGCCAGCAGCGCATACACAGCGGGCAGCACAAGCAGCGTGGCGACGGTCGCCAAGGCGAGGCCGCCGATGGTGGCGATGGCGAGGGGGCTTGTCTGTGATTTGGCGAGGGCCATGGGGATCATGCCGGCGATCATGGCGAGGCTGGTCATCAAAATGGGGCGCAGGCGGGTGGTGGCGCTTTCGAGGGCGGCGTCGCGTTTGGTCATGCCGGTGAGTTGGGCGCGGTGGGCGAAGGTGACGAGCAGGATGGCGTTCGCCACGGCGACACCGACGGCCATGATGGCGCCCATGAAGCTCTGGATGTTGACCGTGGTGCCGGTGAGCTTCAAGGCGAGCACGACGCCGAGCAGGGCAGCGGGAATCGTGGTGAGCACGATCACGGCGAGGCGCAGGCTTTGGAAGTTGGCGACGAGCAGCAGGAAGATGGTGACGATGGCGATGAGAAGGCCGGTTTGCAGGCCGCTTTGCAGTTCCTTCATCGGCGGAACTTGGCCGCGAAGGGCGACGTTGACGCCGGTGGGAGCGGGGTGGTCGGCGATGATCTTTTCGACCTGTTTGGCGATGCTGCCGAGCGGTTGGTCGTGCAAGTTTGCGATGATCGAAACGGTGCGGGACATGTTGTAGCGGTCGTATTGGCCGATGGTGCTGCCTTCGCTGATTTTGGCGATGTTTCTCAAAGGTACGGGCGCTTGGTCGGCGGCGCTGATGGGTAGGTTGCGCAGGTCTTCGAGGCTTTTCATCATGGTCTGCGGCACCTGGACTTGCAGGCTATAACTTTGGCCGGATTTCGGATCGGCCCAGTAGTTCGGCACGGTGAAGCGGCTGCTGGCGGTGGCGGCGACGAGGCTGCGGGTGGCATCGCTCATCTTCACGCCGAGCAGGCCAGCGCGTTCGCGGTCGATGTTCACATCGACGCTGGGGTAGTCGAGCGTCTGGCTGAATTGCACGTCTCGCAGGTCCTTGAGTTCGGCGAGCTTGGTGCGGAGCGTTTCGGCATGCGCACGGCTGGCGGCGAAGTCTTTGCCGCTGACGGCGACCTCAATGGGCGTGGGTGATCCAAGCGCCATGACGCGTGAAACGATGTCGGCAGGCTCGAAGGAGAATAAAACACCGGGAAACTCGGCGGCGAGACGGGCGCGGAGTTTTTCGCGAAGCGCGGCGATGGGTGGAGAGCCGGACTTGAGCTGGATTTGTAGCGTGGCCTCCTCGGGGCCGCTGTTCCATTGGTGGATGAGATTGACGGGATAGTTCGGCGCATGCACGCCGATGAGGCCCATGCTGGTGGCGATGGGGGCTTCTTCACCGATGATGGCGAGCGTGCGTGTGGCGACCTGCTCAGTGGTTTCGAGCCGCGTGGCGGTGGGGGCGCGGAGACGGAGCTGGAGCTGCCCAGCGTCGATTTGAGGAAAGATTTCGGTGCCGAGGAAGGGAAGGAACAGGGTGATGGCGAAGATCGTGCCGGTGAGGTAGGCGGGGACGAGGAGGTGGCGCAGGGCAATGGCTGGTTTGAAGAGTGGTGCAAGCCTCAGGCTTGCTTTCTGAGAAGCCGGGACGGCTGCACCACATTCCCGATGCAACCAGATGCTGAGGATGGGCACGAGGGTGCTGGAGAGCAGATAACTCGCGATCATGGCAAAGCCGACCGCGAGCGACAAAGGCAGGAACAGGGCCTTCGCGGCTCCGGTCATGAAGAAGCTCGGCACGAAGACGGCGAGAATGCAGAGCATCGAAAGCGAGCGCGGGCCGATGGTTTCTTCGGAGGCGTCTAAGACAATGCGGGCAAGAGTGCCCGCACCACGTTGTTTCATGCGGCGGTGGATGTTTTCGATCTCCACCGTCGCTTCATCGACGAGGATGCCGACGGCGAGGGCTAAACCTCCCAGCGTCATCAAATTGACGGTGTAACCGGTGATCCACAGCGCGAGCAGCGCGGCGGCGATGGCGATGGGGATGTTCAGGATGACGATGAAGGCGCTACGCAGGTCGCGGAGAAAAAGGAGCACCATCAGACCGGTGAGCGCGGCACCGAGCAGGCCTTCTTTGACGAGATCCTCGATGGCGTGAATGATCCACGGGCTTTGATCAAACTCGAACGTGACGTGGATGTCCTCGGAGCAGGCGGCTTTGAATTTGGGGATGTTCGCCTTCACCAGCTCGACGACGCTGAGCGTGGAGGCATCGCTGCGCTTCGTGACAGGCATGTAAACGGTGCGCTTGCCGTTCACGATGGCGATGCTGGTCATGAGGTCGCTGCCGTCGCTGACTTCGCCGATGTCGCGGACATAGACCGCGCCTTTGTCGGTAACCTTCAGCGGCACGGCGGCGAGGTCCTGGATGTTCTTCACGACGGCATTCGTCGGCACGATGGGGAAGCTGTTGGGCAGCGCGAGATTGCCGCTGGGGCTCATCGTGTTGGCCTCGGTCATGGCTTTGACGACGTCATCGGGTGACAAGCCGTAGGCGCGGAGGCGGTCGGGCTTCACGTTGATCAAAATGGTGCGGGCGCTGCCTCCGAAGGGTGGTGGAGCGCTCACGCCAGGCAGCGTGGCGAACAGCGGACGCACCATGTTCAGCGCGGCGTCCTGCATCTGACCGACGGTGCGCGTGGGATTGTCGGTGGCGAAGACGAGATTGCCCACGGGCACGCTACCGGCATCGAAGCGCGTCACGAAGGCACCCGGCGTGCCCGGCGGCATGAAGCTACGGCTGCGGTTCACATACGCGATGGTTTCCGACAGCGCGGCGGACATGTCGGTGCCCGGATGGAACTGGAGCTTCATGATGGAGGCTCCCTGGATGTTCTTCGACTCGACGTGCTCGATGCCCGCGATGTAGAGGAAGTGATACTCGTAGTAGTAGGTCAGGTAGCCTTCCATCTGCGCCGCATCCATGCCGCCATACGGCTGCGCGACGTAGATGGTGGGAATGCCCAGCGGCGGGAAGACATCGCGAGCCATTTTTTCGGTCGCGATCCACGAGCCCAGCAGGACCGCGATGACCGCGACGAGGATGGCGTAAGGATGGCGAAGGGCGAGGCGAGGGAGGGACATGCGAAGCAATGACGAAACCAGAATAAGGAATGACGAAGGCGGAGGCCTTAACTGGCAGACGGCAGGCGTCTTGCATGGAAAAAAACGGAATTGGACATTCGATGGATCGTCTGTAAAAGCAGGAGCTGTTGGGAAGTGTGAATCGGCTGGTTTGCAGTCGTGATCACACGCAAAATGCGTGGATAGCTCAGTGGTAGAGCGGCTCGTTTACACCGAGTTGGTCGGGGGTTCGAATCCCTCTCCGCGCACCATTTCTCAAGCCGCCATCGGCAGCTCTTCGGCCACGGGCAGCGGCTCCACGGTGCGGGTAATTTTCACGAGGCGTGCAGCATAAAAGCCGTCAAAGCCGCCATCGAGAGGTGTGCGGCGCAGTTCGGCCTCCAGTTCCCATTCGCCAGGGTGGCGGAGGAGGAATTGTTGCACCTGATGCTCGTTTTCACCGGGAAGGATGCTGCACGTCGCATAGACGAGCTTGCCGCCGGGGCGCACCATGCGGCTGTAGTTCTCCAAAATTTCCGCCTGGAGGCCCTGGAGGCGGTTCACCTCATCCTCGGCGAGCTTCCATTTCGTATCTGGATTGCGCCGGAGGACACCGAGTCCGCTGCATGGCACATCGAGCAAGACGCGATCGGCATGTGCGGCGAGGCGTTTGATGGTTTTGGAGCCTTCGATCTCGCGGGTCTCGATGATGTCCACTCCGGCACGAGCGGCGCGTTTTTTGAGTTCAGCGAGTTTCCAGGCGTGGACGTCCAAGGCGTGGATTTTGCCCTTATTACGCATCAAAGCGGCGGTGTGGAGGGCTTTGCCGCCGCCACCGGCGCAGGCATCGATCACCTTCATGCCGGGAGCGACCTCCAAAAACGGCGCGATGAGCTGTGAGGCGGCATCTTGGACTTCAAAAAGGCCTTCTTTAAAGCCGGGCGTGCTGAAAACATTCTGCCGCTGCACGAGGCGCAGAGCTGAAGGCACGTCCTCAACGGCCTCGGCCTCGAAACCATACTCCGCTAACTTTTCTCGCATGCTGCGGCGGTCACCCTTCAGCGTGTTGACGCGGAGGAAGACATCTGCGGGTTGGTTCATGGCTTCGCGCAGAGCGGGCCAGGCGGCTCCAATCTCGGCGGAGCATCGGGCATCCATCCAATCAGGAATCGAGGCGCGGAGAGCATCGGATACTTTTTGCTTGGCGCGTTTCTGCACCTCAGCGGCAGTCAAAAGGGGATCGTGGTCGTCATGCGGTAGTTCGCGGCCATGAGACAGCCAGTAGGCGGCCCAGACCTTGGCGCAGGACTCGGGCGTGATCTCATCGGGATTGGCGTGAGCGGCATCGGGCAGGCCGGCGAGGTGCCAGAACCAGCGCCACCAGCGGACACATTCGTAAATCGACTCCGCGAAGAGGCGGCGATCACGGCTGCCCCATTTGCGATGGCGTTTGAAGGTGAATTCGATCACGCGATCGGCGTAGCGTCGGCCTGCAAAGACCTCGCCGAGGGCGTTCACGATCTCATCGAGCATGTGGGGAGGCACCTTCATGAGATCAGGCGGCCTTCCGTTCGATGCGGCGGCGCAGCAGCGGAGAGCGCTCACCTTTGACGACACCTTCATTGATGGTCACGGAACGTACATCCATGCGGCTGGGCACGTCATACATGACATCGAGCATGATGCGCTCGAAGATGCTGCGCAGGCCACGAGCACCAGTGCCGCGTGTGACGGCTTCCTTGGCCATCGCCAGCATGGCGTCCTTGGTGATGGAAAGCTCCACGCCGTCCATGCCGAGGAGTTTGGAGAACTGTTTCGTGAGCGCATTGCGTGGCTCGGTGAGCACGCGCATGAGCTCGGCCTCGGTGAGGGCTTCCAGCGCACAGATGATGGGCAGGCGACCGATGAATTCGGGGATGAGGCCGTAGCCGAGCAGGTCCTCGGGCTCGACGGTGATCTTTTTGGGATCGGCTTCAGCGGCGATGTGGGATTCGATGCTGGCAAAGCCGAGCGTTTTCTTGCCGCGGCGGCGTTTGATCATCTGCTCAAGGCCCACAAAGGCTCCGCCGCAGATGAAGAGGATGTTCTCCGTGTTCACCTGGATGTATTCCTGCTGCGGATGCTTGCGACCGCCCTGCGGTGGCACGTTGCAAACGGTGCCTTCGATGATTTTGAGCAGTGCCTGCTGCACGCCCTCGCCAGAGACATCGCGTGTGATGCTGACGTTTTCGGTCTTGCGGCCGATTTTGTCGATCTCATCGATGTAAACGATGCCCACCTCGGCGCGGGCCACATCGTAGTCGGCGGCTTGAAGGAGGCGCAGGATAATGTTTTCGACATCTTCACCTACATAACCAGCCTCGGTGAGCGTGGTGGCATCGGCGATGGAGAAGGGGACGTTCAGGAGCTTGGCGAGCGTTTTGGCGAGCAGCGTCTTGCCACAGCCAGTGGGGCCGATGAGGAGCACATTGCTCTTTTCGATATCGACATCGTTCGGGTCGAGCGTGGCGGCGATTTTGTTCTTCGAAGCTCCGCCGTTGCGGGCGGCCTGCTGCTGGGCGTGGAGGATGCGCTTGTAGTGATTGTGCACGGCCACGCTGAGCACCTTCTTGGCCTGCGGCTGGCCGATCACATGCTGGTCGAGCAGCGCCATGATGTCGGCAGGGCGGGGGACGAGTAGCCCGGCGGGATTATCCTGTTCCTTGGTGGCTTCTCGATCGAGGATGTTTTTGCAGACGTTGATGCAGTTGTCGCAAATGTACACGCCTGGCCCGGCGATCAGTTTGCGGACCTCCGCGTGGCTTTTGCCGCAAAAGGAGCAGAGGGTGACATTGGAGCCGCGAGCCATGAAGTGTTGTTTTGGGTGGGGGAGAAAGGCGTCGAACCATCGCACGCACGCCTCCCCATCGTCAAGGTAACGCTTGCCAATCTCTCAGCACGATCTGGTTCTTTGCATCCCGATGAAAAAGGGCTCTGGCAGCCCATGAGGCTTCCTTCAGGCGAAGAAAAAGGTTTTCATTCCTCAGCAAGCCACTCGCTTTGGCCCAATCCGCTGTGGCGAGGCCTGCGATGACGGCTCCCGGTGGAATCCAGGCCTCATCCGCAAACCAAGCCTGCGGCACGATCTGTCTCAATGCCTCAAAATGCGCCTGGCGCAGTTCCTGTGTCCAAAACGACCTCAGGGCAGGCAGATGCAGCAGCGCTCGTTCGGAGGCGAAACTCGCCAGCCCGCCTTCCGCGAGCCACATTTCGCCTTCGTGGCCTTCAAAACGAACCTCAAGCGAATCGGCGGGCATTTCGAGCTTCGGGAGCCACTTTTCCAGCCACGATTGGAGCTGCTCTGGGAGCCGTTTTTTGGCGAGTCGATGCTCCAGCACCAGCCGTGCGGCCTGCCAGCGGGCGAGGCGATAGCCCGCTGATTCGATCGCTTCCTGCGAAGCGGTCGGGAGATCAGTGAGAGATGGGGCGGGCATGCTCCCTCCTAAACCTGCGAACGTGAGTTTCAATATGGACAGTTGTCTTGAAGGCTGTGGTGTGGAAAATTTTCGCACTCATGGTGTCCTCAGCATGCTTTAACCCCTCGAAACGCTGCGCCTGAACGATTGTGGAGATGCTGACCTGCGTGTTGATCGTGGGGATTCTGGCTAGCATTGCCATCGGCTGGTTCGCTGGGCATCGCGAGACCGTCGTTAGCATCTCCCGTCAGCGGAATGCGCAGGAGATCGTGAGCATGGCGGTGTGCGCCACGGTGGCTGGCTGTGATTTCGTGGTGCCTGGGGACAAGGCTTCCAGCGTTCAAAACCTCATCACGGGCACTTACGGCACCGTGGGCATCTGGAAGGGTAAACTCTTTCGCCTCACCAGCCTAGATCTTGAGCAGTTCGCAGAGTCACTCTCTTTTGTGAAGATGGAGGGGAATCTCATTCTTTACGATTACGCCGGCTCGCAGCCGATGTGAGTCGTGTCTTTAAATGCGTGGAGCGGGTGAAGGGAATCGAACCCTCGTATGATGCTTGGGAAGCACCCGCTCTACCATTGAGCTACACCCGCCTCGACTGGCGAGGCGCTAGAGTGGCGGTGGCGGCTTACTTGTCAACGCGGCACGCATGAGGGGTTTTATTTGCCGCGTGCGAGCATGACGCGGAAGCCGATGGTGTTCCGCCGGGTTTCGGCTGGCACGGCTTGGCGGGCGGAAGCCTGGAGTTCATCGGGCGTGGCGCTACGCCAGTTTCCCCCGCGCACGGTGGCTAGGGTGGGCTTGGCTTTTTCGCCTTCTTTGGGCTTGGAGGCGGCTTCGAAATCGGTGCTCACCCATTCGCTGACGTTGCCCGCGAGGCCAGAAATGCCTTCGCGGTTCGGGGCTAGGGCGGCGACGCTGGCTGGGATGCTGAATTTGTCCTCATACCCGGCGATGAACTGATCGAGGCTGGCTTTACGGCCGGTGGCGGGATCGGCGAGGTTATCGATGTGATTGGGTGGAGGCCAATCATAGCCCCAAGGATAGACGCCGCGGATGCGGCCATGGCGTTCGGCTGGGGTGTTGCCGCGTTCCGGGGGCAGGCCCACAGCTCGGCTCCATTCTTCATCGGAGGGGAGGCGATATTCGTCTTTCGCACCGATGAGGCCAGCGTTTCGCTCACGCTCGGTGAGCCAGCGGCAGAAGGCACGGGCCTCCTCACGATCCACGCCGACGACGGGAAGGTTGGCTCCTTTGTTGTTGCCGCCCGCGTCGTCCATCTTGCCGGGTTTGCGTGCATTGGCGGAGCGGGCGTATTCTTGAAAATCGCGGTGGCGTGTCTCCCAGGCGGAAATCATCAAATTGTCGTCGAGGGGCACCATGCGCATGCCGAGGCTGTTGGCGCTCCATTCGCGGCCAAAATTCACCGCTTTGCGGGTCTGCATATCGCTGAAGAGTTCGATCTGCTCACCCTCCCGCACGTCACCTTCGAGGACGACATCGGCAAAGCCTTCGCCGCGCAGTTCCACCTCAAACGGGCCGGTGCGCACACGGGGGAGTTCGAGTGGGGTTTCGCCAAGAAGCTGCTCGTGCATGTACACGCGGACTTTTTCCGGTTGGCTGCGGAGGATCACGCTGCCGTAGGTTTGGCGTTCGACGCGGAGATAAAAGGCCTGCCAGTTTTTCTCATCGTCTCCGGCATTTTCCTCCTCGCGATCTTCATCGGGCATCTCAGCGGCTTCGGGCTGGCCGCTTTCGACGAAGTAGAAGGGCTCGACGACATAATGGTGCTCCTGGCTGAGGAAGGAGCCGTCACGATCGGCCTCCGTGAGCCAGTAGCGGAAGGCCTCCGCATCACCCACGGGCACCACGACCACATAGGCGCTTTCTTTGTCCTTACCGGGCTGCGAGCGGACGACTTTCCCTTCGAAGGAGCGGTTTCCGGCATCGAGAAAGCGGCGGAAGTATTTCATCTCCACCGGCTCGGCGGTGATGTGACCGCCAGCGGCAGGTTTGAAGGCCATGCCGATGCTATTCACCCAGCGCTCGCCTTTTTGCGGCAGGCGGGTGGGTTCGAGTTTCAAATCAAAGACCTCCGGCTCGCCATCGCGCACGGTGTGCTCGATTTCTTCCTGCTTATAGCCGGGCATCATGAGCTGATAGATCACCGGAACGCCATCGGCGGGATTGAGATCGAGCGGCGTAAAGCCGAGCCTTTCCTGCCCGGCGAAAACGGAGGCTCCGGGCGGTGTGGTGACGATGCGCATGCGGGGCTGGCTTTGCTTCATCGCCACGGTTTGCTCCGCACGCTGCTTTTGAGCGATCCACATGCCCGCCGCACCGCCGATGAGGGCCACGACCGCCGCTGCGGCGAGGCCCCACGTCCACAATGCTCTGCGGCTGGAAGGCAGCGGCTGGCCTTTGAGCGCGAGAGACATCTCGGCAGCGTTGACGAAGCGATCCTTTGCCTGCGGGGCACAGGAGGTGCAGATCACATCATGGAGACGGCGCCACACGACGAGGTTGGCGCCCGTCTCGGTGAAGGAAGGGAGATCAGGGAAATCGAGCCGGTCTTTGCCCGTGCTGGCCTCGTAGAGCACCATGCCGAGAGAAAAAATATCCGAAGCGGCGGAGCCAGGCCCCTCCGGTGCCACGAAGCCTTCCGTGCCCACGAAGCTTCGCTGGCCGAGCAAGGCCACGAGGCCGATGTCCGCCAGGCGGCACTTTCCTTCGATGAAAATGAGGTTCGAGGGCTTTACATCGCGGTGGATGAGCTGGTTGTGGTGAAGGTATTCGAGCCCCTCGGCAATGTTTACCCCCAGGGCGATGCAGCGATCCGCACTGACGCGTTTATCCCGGCGCATCTGGAGGCCTAGCGTGTGCGGTTTGTAGGTCTCCGCCTGGATCTCACGGCCAGTTTCCAGGTCATCGGCCAGCTCCATCACATAATAATAGAAACCCTCCTGCGAATTGCGGCCCACCTGCAGGATGGGCACGAGGCCTTCATGGCGGCGGGAGATGGGTTCGTAGCGTTTGATGGCCTCAAACTCACGCTCGAACGAATCCGGACGGTCGTAATCCTCCCGCCACACCACTTTGACCGCTCGCAGCACGCCGGTGACGCTCCGTGCCAGCCAGACTTCACCAAAAGCGCCGCGTCCGATGAGGCGGAGCGTCTCATGGTCACGGATTTCCGGTGCGGGGCGTGCGGCGGGGGTCTGCATGCGAAGGGCGCATTACACCGCAGGGCCGCATGGATGTCGAGAGGCAAAGCACAGGTCATCATCTGCCGACTCGGAAGAGCAGGGGAGGCTCGCACTGATTGCCAGTTGCTGATTTCTTGCCTACCATGACAGCCCCCATGACCAACCATCGCGAAAAAGCCCGCCGTGTGATCCAGCTCGAAATCGACGAGCTCACGAGGCTGCATGACCGCGTGGATGAAAGTTTCGGAAAAGCCGTCGAGCTGATGCGGGCCTGTCTGGAGGGCCGTGGCAAGATCATCGTCTGCGGTGTGGGAAAGAGCGGCAGCATCGGACGGAAACTCGCCGCCACGCTCAACAGCACCGGGGCCACCAGCGTGGCTCTCGATGTGGGCGATGCACTGCATGGCGATCTTGGCGTGATCGATTCTGGTGACCTCGCTATCATGCTCAGCGCCAGCGGGGAGACGGTGGAACTCCTGGCCCTGCTGCCGCATTTGAAGCGCTTTGGCCTTCCCCTCATCGCCCTCACCGGTGGGCTTTCCTCCACCCTCTCCCGCCATGCGGATGTGACGCTCGATACCCGCGTGCAGCAGGAAGCCTGCCCGCTGAATCTCGCGCCCACCTCCAGCACCACGGTCATGCTCGTGCTCTGTGATGCGCTGGCGATGGTGCTGCTGGAGGCCCGTGGCTTTCAGCAGGAAGATTTTGCCCGCCTGCATCCAGGCGGCTCACTGGGCCGTGCCCTGCTCACCCGCGTGAGGGATGTGATGCGCTGCGGCCCACTAATGGCCGTCGTCTCACCCACCACCCCCGTTCGCGAGGCCTTGGAGGCCATGACTCGCGCTCGCAGCGGGGCCGCCGTGGTCACGCTGGAGGATGGCGGCCTCGCAGGCGTTTTCACGCATGGGGATTTCGTCCGCGCCTTTCAGCGTGATCAAGCCATCGCCGAGAGGGCGGTGGAGGAATACATGACCCGCCGTCCCGTTTCCATCCAGGCGGATAAACTGGCCGCCGAAGTGCTCGCCACACTGGAAAAATGCCGCGTGGATGATCTCGTCGTCATCGATGCGGAAGGCAGGCCGGTGGGCATGGTGGATACGCAGGATCTCACGCGGCTGCACCTCGTCTGATCGCATGAGCTAGCTCAAAAGTCCTGCACCTCGCGGTAGTGCCTCACCTTATGGCCGCGCTTCGCTAGCAGCTCCAGCAGGCCTGATTCACCCGTGAGATGCCCGGCACCCACGAGCACCATGGCCTTCTCTCCGCGATCCAGCATCGCATTGAGCCGATCTACCCACACGATGTTTCTCGCCGTGAGAAACATGTTCATGAGATCGGGATGCTTGGCGGCTTCGCGAAAAAGCATGTCATGCAGCGCCACCAGATCTCCCCGCTTCCAGGCTTCGATCATCTTTTCATATTCCTCGGACACGCTGGAAAGCTCCGCCAGCGTCTGGTCGAGTAGCTCCTGCTGCTGCCGATTGCTGAGGGAAGCGAATAATTGAAGCTGGAAGTCCGTGGTCTCTAGCCCCTCGCCCGGTTTGCCATCCTCGCGTGCTCGTTTTTCAAAGTGGGCATCCACTCCGAGGTCCGGCGTGGCACCCAGCACCGAGTACTCCTTGGCTGTCATCATCAGCGAGACAAACCAGGGGCGGAAGCGGTTCATCGAAGATGGCTCGATATTCCTCCGAGTCGCCCAGGCCTTCACCGCCGTCCAGGCCTGTGAACTGATGTTCGCATCGAGCGAGGCATCCGCCGAATACATGCCGAGCTGTGCCATCTTCCGCGTGAGATCCGGGCTGGAGCCTTCTCCAGGAGGCAGCTCGAGCACCAACTTATCCGAGAACATGTAGGCCGCCTCGTAACCTGGAGCCAGTGGATAATCATCCTCACGTAGGATGTGGATCGTGCCGCAGATGAAGAGCCTTCCGCCATGATCACTATCCACCACCCAGACACTTCCATTGCCCGCACCGTCTGAGACGTATTCAGCCGTCTCCGGCTTTGGGGCGGATTCGGCAGTCTGATCCTTCCGACAGGCGGAAAGTAGCAGACAAAGGGCAAGCAGTGGCAAAAAGGCGCGGGCAGGCAGCACGGGCGATCCAAACACGCTTCTGGCGGACCACGCAACCGCCATCTCCCCGCCATCCAGCAGGTGACACAGGCTCTCAAATCATCACTCCAAGGCAAAATCCTTCCCGCGCACGTCACGGAACTGTGGACTACGGACGATCAAATCGACGAGCGTGCCAAAGCGAAGGTCGGTTTTCATCATCTGCTCGATCAGCGGCTTGTCGGAGAGCTGAACGCTGCGGCCAAGGGCGTAGCCAAGGAGCTTGCGGCAGAACTGGCGGGTGAAGTCATCGCGGCGCTTGGTGAGCAGGTAGTCGCGGAGATCGCTGAGGCCATCGACGGCGGTTCCATCGGGCAAGGTGGTCTTCGTGTCGGCTTGGCGGGCGCGGCCGATGGCGTCGAAGGCTTCGAGAGCGAAACCGTAAGGGTCGATGCGTTTGTGGCAGCCCATGCAGTTCTCATCGCGGCTGTGTCGCTCGATGAGTTGACGCTCGGTGAGATCTGCGGGGGCTTCCTCCGGCAAGAGGGGCACGCCTTTCGGCGGGATGGGCAGCTTCTCGCCGAGGATGACCTCCGTCAGCCAAGTGCCGCGTAGGATGGCGCTGTTCCGCGAGGCTCCGGCTTGCTTGGCGAGCGTCGCCGCAAAGCCAAGGATGCCGCCACGGCCTTGGGCTTGGAGATCGTCTATGCGATGCCAATCAGACGGGGAGTTTGACAAGAGAATGGGGACAGGAGAATTTTTCAGAGGATTCTTTTGTCCCCATTCTTTTGTCGATAATCCGTAATGCTTCGCGAGTTCGGCATTCAAGAAGGTGTGATCGGCATCCAGCAGGCTCAAAATGCTGCGGTTGTGTTGGATGAGGTCGATGAAGAAGCGGGTGACTTCTTCCTGCATGTCGTCGCGGAGGTCGAGGAAGGTGGGGAAGTGGCGCTCACTCTTTTCGTCGAGCGTGGCAACATCGCGGACGTGGAGGTATTGGCAGCCGAACTCGGTGGCGAGGCGTCGCACTTTGTCGCTCTTGAGCATGCGTTGGGCTTGGCTGGGGATGTCTTCGAGCCTTGCGGAACGCAGTTCGGCATCGGGTGCAGAGGACCAGAGGAAATAGCTGAGGCGTGTGGCGAGTTCTTGCTGGTTCACGGGGCCGGTTTTGGCAGGTGCTTTCTCGCCGCGATACAAGAATGCGGGCGAGGTGAGCACACGCACGAGCATGAGGCGCGGCGGGAAGGCTTTCATCGCGGTGATTTCCTTTTCGCTAAGCGGATGACGCCATGCCTGAGCGGCGAAGTCGATCACGGCGGCTTTTTGCGGCTCGATGGCGGTTTTTTGCTGCTCTTTGAAATCGGCAGCGGCTTTGAGGATCGGCTGGCGCATCGGCTCGAAGGCGCTGGGCTTCGCATCCTGCGTGGCGAACTGGAAAAGCTGCTCAAAGACATCCACCTGCTTCAGCGGAGCCTCGCTGACGAAAAGCAATTCATCCCACAAGTGGTCGAGTTCGCTCGATTCGGCCTCGGAGAGCATCAAACGGCGCAAAGGTTCGTCCTCGCGATGAAACAGCGTCAACGTGACCACCTCGTCCACCGGCACGACCTTGGTGTAACAGAGCGCAATGGGGAAAAGAGCACGGAAGTCGTCGAAAGCAGCCTCAAAGCGTGCGCGGGGCTCGCTAGCGTCATTTACGAGGATCGGAGCGCTGTGCTGCGTGACGAGGTTGTTGTCGCTCCACTGGCCGCTTTTCTGAGCGGACTCCGATTTTCCCGCGACGAGGGTGGTGGCGGCCCGTGGTTTCTCAGTGAGCACCTGCATTTGCACGCTGCCGCTGGTTTTGGAGGCTAGCCTGCCGGTGACGATGAACTCGGTGCCATTCGCGAGCGCGGCGGGGATTTGGACTTCGAGAATGGAAGGAGCGGATTTAGGCAGGAGAATGGAGGCAAGAGAATGTGCAGAAGGATTCTTTTGTCCCCATTCTTTTGCCTTTGAAAACGCATGAATGAAGGGGCGCAGTAGTGCGGAGTTTAGCGGAAAATCCTTCTCCAAAAACTGCCGCACCTTCGCTGCCAGCTCGGGAGAAGGCTTCTTCCGCCACTCGGCGATGGGCGCTGGCACATCCGGCGCGGCTTCGAGAGTCGCAGGTTGGCTGAGGAAGTGCCACGCGCCGTGTGGATTGCCTTTCAGGATGTTTGGCGAGACATCCTTCGCGAGATCCCAGGTCGTCTGGACGTCGTTGAGGGTGAGATTGATAGCGGTGAGGTCGCAGACGTGGTTGCCGTCACGTGGGCCGATGACGAGGGCGACGACTTGGCCGGGCTCGACGCGCACGTTTTCAAACGGACCCATTGGCAAAACGGTCGCGCCTTTGGTCACGCCGCTGGCGAGCACCTCACTGGTGTGGCCGCGACGAACTTCGAGTGTCCAAGTGACGCCATTTCCACATTCGGGATGCGCGTCCGAGACATCGCCGTGAATGCGGAGCGTGCCTGCTCTCTCACAACGCCAAGCGATGACCGAGGCACGAGTCGGCGAAGGATGCGTGGCGATGCTGTTCGCCTTCATCACACCCGGCGTGCGCACGGAGGTGTCGGAGGAGTTCGCCATCACGCTCAGTGCCTGCTCGCCCTGCCAGCCTTGGATGAAGGCGTAATTTGGCGTGCCCTTCATTTTCTTGGTTAGCAGCGGTTCGAGCTTGGTGGTGCCGTAGCCGAGGTATTCGCGCCATGTGGTCATCAAAGCGGGTTCAGCATCGTCTCTGCCGCTTGCGATGGCATTGAGGCACTTCTCCGTGTTCGCGATGATCTTGGCGCGTTGCGCTTCGAGATGCTTCACGAGCGCTGGAAGGTCGCTGATGGGCAGATCGGGTCTGCCTGGGGCGATGAGGCGCGGATTTTCCCAGATTACCTCATCTCCCGCGCTGCCATCGCCTGCATCGGTGGTGGTGAGGTAGAGCGTGACATCGCGATCTGCGGTGAGTTTGACGCGCATCTCGTGTTTCGGCACGAGTGGCGTGACTGGCTCCTGCCAGGCCTTCGGGCCGTTTTCTTTGCCGATGTGGCCGACGTTGGCGAATCGCCACAAAACCTGCTGCCAGGGCTCGATGTCGGCGGCGGTGAGCTTTTTCTCGCGGAACTTGGCGCGAAGCGGATCGAGCAAACCGGACGCTTTCGTGCTCGTGAGTGCTTCGTGGAGGATTTGCAGGTATTTGGAACTCAAGCCCTCGGCGCTGCCACGGCTTTGAAGTGCATCGAGATACATCGCGAGTGGCAAACGACCGCCGCCCGTGCCGGTGTCCAACCTGATGCCTTGGGCTTCCGTTTGCGTGCCTGCCGCCGTGGCGGTGTGGCGTGCGTAGATGGTGCGAATGCTTGCCAAAGCTTCATCCGTCCAATCCTGCGCCGAGGTGCTGGCGGACCAGCGCATGCCATGCGGGGTGAAGACCGCATGACTCGCGATGTCCTTCGCCGCATCGAGATACTTCGTGAGCAAAGCGGGCGACATGACGAGTGCCGCGCCTGCATTGGTAAAACCTTCGCCAGCGGCGCCATCGACCGGGAATTCCTTCGCTGGATCGAGCGACTCGATGCCTGTGAGATCACGCAGCGTGTAGGTGTATTCCATGTTCGAGAGCCGACGCAGCACGACGGGTCCAGGATCGCCTGCATTGGCGAGGGCGATCTGGTCCAGCGTGCCGCGCACCCAGTCGGTGAGCTGCTTTTTGTCCGCTGCGGAGAGCTGCTTTTCCTTCTTCGGCGGCATCTCGCCGAGCTGCATCTGATCGATCACGTTTTCCCAGACATGAGGCTCTTTTTGAATGTCGGAGGCTTCAAGATCGAGGTCGCCTTTCTGTTTTTCGGTCGAGTGACAGCTGAGGCAATACTTGTTCAGCAAGGGCTGAATGGTTTGCTCAAAGGTCTGCTTTTGATCGGCAAAAAGTGATGTGGCAACGAACGAGAGGCTACAGAGGATGAGGGCGGATTTTGTTTTCATGGCGTTCGGGCTGGATCAAAAATCACGATGGTAACCGGCGGGCCAACCGCGATCGACGACGAGGATGGATCGCATGGATTGATTCAGTGGATGGCTTTCAGCACGAGCACGGCGGCGGCGGGTTTCTCGCGTAAGGTGATGGCGTGGCCGCGCATGAGTTCAGCGCCGGCGCGGACTTCTTTTCCACCGTCGAGGTCTTCGATTTCATAGCGTTGCTGAGGGTCAAGGCCTCGCAGTTTTACCGTGAGTTTTTCGCTCTTAGCTTCGGGGCGGCGGAAAACTTGGATGACGCCTTCATTCAAATCAGCCCGATGGAACTGCCACGCGATCCACGAAGTCGTGTCGAGGCTGTGGGGCGTGAGCGGGTAGAATTCGCCGGTGTAAAGCGGGCGAATTTTGAGATAGCTTTCGAGATGCTTCCGCAACGCCGCGACAGCTTTCTGATTGCGATAGTTGATGGAGAAGCCGCCGCACGCGCCCATGCCGCTGCGCAGGGCGAGATCGTCGGTGGCGGCGGCACCGAGTCCGTGCAGCGGCAGCCAGTGCGAAAGGCCGTGGGTCATGGCTTGGACATTCTGGGGGAAGCTCTTGTCTCCCCAGGTGCTGTCGCTTCGCCAAAGCACGATGCAGCGGCGCATCATCTCGAAGTCGAGACGCCGGCCGCCCGCCGCGCAGTTGTCGAGGATCAGATCGGGATGACGACGGGCCAGTTCGTCGAGAAAAGCGTAGAGGCCATTGATGTGGCGGATTTCGCGCAGGCCGACTTCATCCGGCTTCTCTTCGGTGTGCCAGAAGTAGGAAGGGTAAAGATTGAAGTCCTGCCGGTAAAAGCTTAGGCCCGAGCGGGTGATCTCTTCCGAGATGGAATCGATGGCCCACTGCCGTGCCTTGGGATGGCCGAGATCGAGCAGGTAAAAACCATCCCGCTCTTGATAACGAAGCCGATCCGGTGTGCCCGTCGGTTTCAGCAACCAGTCGGGATGCTCGCGCTCCAGCCAGGTGCCGCGCATGGCGCGCTCCGGCTCGAACCAAGCGAGGAAGCGCATCCCCGTCTTGCGCACGGCGGCCCCCACGGGTGCGAGACCGTTCGGGAAGCGGATCGGGTCGGCCTGGGGATTGCCTTGGCCTTTGGGAAAGCCGCCTTCGTTCCAGCCGGCATCGAGGTGATAGCAGTCCAGCGGCAGCTTGAGCGCGGCGATGTCGGTGGCGAGTTGGACGAGCTTTTCTTCGGAGGTCTCATTGAAGGGAAAGATGCCGTGCACACCTGCCTCCACCGGCATCAGAGTCATCGGCGGATGATTCTTCGGCGTGTGATGCGCCAGCATGAGACGGCGGAACTGGTTTTGTCCGTCGATCCAGTCGCCGCTGTAGTTCAAGGCGAGGATCGAGGGCAGCCGCACTTCCTCGCCGGGTGCGAGACGAAAACGCGTGCGTTTCAGGCCGGCGATGACGCGCACCTTGCCGTTGGCCTGAAGTTCGAATGATGCCTTCCAATCCCCGGTCCAGCCGACGGCGACGATCAGTCCGCCGCTTTCGCTCGCGAGATTAAAGTAGGGCATCACGCCATCCGA
>Ga0114981_10000287_pt1 | contig 32123 bp, 21 predicted proteins | sample S_140806_MF_Meta_FD_87028 | JGI IMG/M metagenome (GOLD analysis project Ga0114981, IMG submission 87028) | Freshwater microbial communities from Lake Simoncouche, Canada to study carbon cycling - S_140806_MF_MetaG | ecosystem: Environmental > Aquatic > Freshwater > Lake | place: Lake...
CTGTAGTTAGTGTTACAGCTGAAGCTGTAGGACCGGAATAGCTGCTTCCGCCGCCGCCGCCTTCCCATGCAGACGATCCGCCACCGTAGTAGCCACCGCCACCACCGCCACCGGTTTGTCCTGCAGGTGCGTTACCTCCTAAACCTAATGTTCCATCAGGAGCGCCTCCTGCAGTTTGTGTTGCACCTGCACCGAGATATGTACCTGTAAGTCCGTTTGTGCCAACCAGTCCACCGGCATTTCCACCGGCATTTCCTGTCGCATAGTTCACACCTGTACCGCCGCCACCTGCTGCAACAATTACTCTGTTAGCAAGTGCTGTTCCGTTCACACGAATATCAGTTGCTCCGCCGCCGCCGCCGCCGCTTCGTCCGCCTGTCCATCCGCCGCCTGTACCGCCACCATTATAGCCTGCAGTACCTCCAACGGTTGTTCCTCCCGGACCTCCCTGTCCACCAACATAAATATTTAATACATCACCCGGTGTTACGGCAATCGTTGCTTGCACACGACCACCTAACCCGGGAATAGCTGCAGGACAATTGTAACCCAATCCACCTTGTGCTCCGCTCGCGTCAACAGTAATTGATGTTACTCCGGCAGGTACTGTTAGTGTTTGAACCGCGCCGGTATACGAATAAGTGGTCGTAGTGGCAATGGGTGGTGCTGTAGCTGTAAGCTGAGCGGTATCCCCAGCGCATATAGTAGAACCTGAACCTGCACTAACTGTAGGCTGAGCGGTAACAACTACTGTAGTGCTTGCACATGCGGTGCTCCACAACGCGTTATTGAAGTTTCTTGCGTAGTAAGTTGTAGTAGTAGTTGGAGATACCGTAAGTGTAGTACCTGTTGCAATTTGTCCTGTAGTTGTACACCCTGTAGTAAACCAATATGTTGTTCCGGATGAGCCAACAACTGTAAGCGTAACAGGGCTACCGCTGCAAATGGAATTAGAACTTGCATTAATCGCTGTTGGAGAAGAGGTAGGCGGTGTACATGTTGGAGTCCAAGAGAACAAGGTTGTTCCTACAGTTCCTAATCCAGCCCCAAGGGTGTATATGTTGGTTGCATTCGGATCATTGATCTGTATACCTACTTCTGTAGGATAGGTCCCGCCATTCACATAATACAGTGTGTATGGAATTCCAGCCCCTAATGGAACAGAAATGGTGAGCGTGGTTCCTGTCGTGAATGTTGGCCCCAGCGTTGCAACTACTGAAGTACCTTGGCGCACTTCCATGATTGCACCGTTCCAACCATCACCAAACGCATCAGTGAGAACGAAGGCGTAGTTACAACATGCAACTACTGTATATGAAACTACATTTGTATAGCTGGACAAACTACTGTTCGAACATGTGGTCTTTAATCGATAGAATGTTGTTGCTGTTGCAGATGTTGCATAAGTTGATGCATTCGCACCTACTATAGCTGTCCATGGGCCAGTTGCAGCAGGTGCAGACTCCCATTGATACGTTATTCCACCCGCTGCAGTTAATCCCGTTGCATTCAAATTAAACAACACGCCTGAACATCCTGTAGTCATTGATATTGCAGCAGTACCCGCGTTTGGTGTACCAGTACACCCTGGAGGTGTTGTAACTGTAAAGCAATAATCTTCTGATTCCCCCCACAAATACGTTGAGTGCGCATAGTTAGTAGTCGCCGGAGTTCCTTCAATGTTCACTACACGCATACGGGTTGTACCAACCGTGGCTGTTACTGGAACTACAAAGGATCCTGTTACTGTTTGGTTACCTACTACTGTTGTGGCTTGAGAGAATACTTGCTCACCTAAGTCCAACCAATCCCCGTCTTGGTTCCAATCGACGTAAATCTGGAAGATGTTGCCAAACGCACCTCCGCAGGTAGTTTGCGTAAGACTGAAGTTGACTGATGCACCTTGGAATTCAGAAGGACCTGCAACTGCTCCTGTGTAATTACTGTACATGTAGGCAACTGAACCTGCGCCTGGTGCAACTGTACCACACACAGAGCTATTATTGAGAGCGCCTACAGTAACATTCGTGATTTCCTCATCCGCTGTACTAGTTGCATACAAAAGTGGATAAGGTCCACAAGCGCAAACTCCACTTGAAACAGTATAGGATACTGCATTGGAAGCATTCGTCAATCCGCTATTCGAACAGGTCGTAACTAATCGATAAAAAGTAGTTGTTGCTGTGGAAGTTGTAAACGGAATTGTTGTACCCCCAGGGACATTTGTCCATGGACCTGTAGCGGTTGGTCCCGATTGCCACTGATAAGAAATACCACCGCCAGTGGTTACACCTGTTGCCGACAAGTTGAAGTTCACACTTGGACAACCACTCGTCAAACTAATGGAAGCTGTTCCTGCGTTAGGTGTACCCGAGCAACCTACAGGTGCTGTAACCGTGAAACAATAATCTTCTGATTCACCATAACCATACGTTGAATGTGCATAGTTAAAAGTGCTGGCGGTTGCTTCGATATTCACCACTCGCATACGAGTCGTTCCCAGTGTTGCGGTTAACGGAACTACAAATGATCCCGTAGCAGTTTGGTTGCCAAAAACACTTGCTCCCTGGGAGTACACTTGCTCTCCAAGATCTAGCCAGTCTCCATCTTGGTTCCAATCAATATATATTTGGAAGTAGTTACTGTAGGCCAAACCGCAAGAAGTTTGAGTAAGACTGAAGTTCACGGTGGCACCCTGAAACTGCGAAGTGGCTGCTACTGCTCCTGTATAGTTACTGTACCTATACTGAATTGATCCAGCACCTGGAGCAGTTGTACCACACACTGAACTGTTGTTCATCGTCCCAACAGTAACATTGGTGATTTCCTCATCTGCAGTTGTTGTTGCATATAGCGCAGGATAAGCACCGCATGCGCACAAACCTCCCCCTGGTGTGTAAGAAACAACACTCGAATAGTTGACTAGTCCACTATTCGTGCATGTAGTTTTCAATCGGTACCAAGTTGTAACAGCTGCGGAGGTAGTAAAGGGTACTGTAGTTCCGCCCGCAACGTTGGACCATGGACCCGTAGCAGATGTCGTTGAAAATTCCCATTGATATGTTATGCCTGTACCAGTAGATTGACCTGTTGCGGACAAGTTAAAATTTACGCTCGGACAACCCGATGATGATGAAATTGTAGCAGTTCCGGCATTAGGCGTTCCCGTGCAATTTGTTCCAGGTGTCCATGTATAAATTGTTCCTGAACCTGGAAATACGGTGCTACTATGAGACATGCTTTGGGTGTTCGCTGTTGACGCAGCGGAAGCTGCCCAAGTACCCATTGTTCTTGAATTGAAATCGGTTGCCACTAACCCTATGAGCCCTACCATTGGTGTAATAGCTGTGATTGAGGTAGATGTACATGTACCGTATCTCACTTGAACCGTTTGGTTGGCAGCTACACCACCTCCTTCATTCAACCAAATTTGAAAGTTGTAATTGTCCTGAGGACTAACCGCTGCGTAACGCTTATACCTAGTAAATTGAAAAACCAATGATCTATTCGGTGCAGTACCAACAATCCAAAGTGTGAGTGAACTAGCTGGTCCTACTGTCACATTCGTTCCAGCTAACGTTGCAGCCTGGCTCATGGTAATAGTATTACCTACGACATTCGTAACGATTGTTCCCGCAGGAATCCCGGCCGGAGTTACCCCTGCTGTCACTCCGTTAATTTTCATTCCAACCGCCCAGTTGGTAGCGTTTGCCACAGTCATCGTAGTTGATCCAGCAGCCCAAGTACCAGTTGTTGTTGCCAAACGTTGTTCTTGCAAATCCCTATTAAAACCAGCCACTACTTGAAAGTTGGAAGCGTCTGATAATACGGTATAAGAGTTCGCAACCGGAGCACCAGCAACTCTGATCCATCCGTTCGTATTAATACCCACAAGCGTAGTGGTAGCGGGATAAAGTGTACCTCCGTACGTAAATGCAAACGGTAAAGCAACAGTGTAGTTGTTATCATCATTCAACGCAGCAGCACCCACGGCACCGGCACCAGCTCCCACATAGGTACTATAAGTGCCTACCGACTGAGAGAACGTGTAAATACTTACCTGAGCCCAAGAGCTAGTTGATAACAAGCCAAGAGCAAGGGTAAAGACAACACTTAAATTGAAGCGCAAACGCAATGATTTGCCAAAGTGTAAAATGTTTTTCATAGGGTGGTAGCTATAGTAGAGGAAGAAATTAATTCGGTTGTTGGTTGAACAGCGACTACCAGGCAAAACGTCACCATGCTACAGCAGACACGCTTGGTGCTCAGCATAATTGAATGAATCAATCTGACTATTTTGACTCTAGAAATCACTTTTGTGTGTTTTATGTGTGCCGACCAGGTTGAGCGCCTTCGTGAATTTCTATTCTCTCAGAGACAACCATCGCACGCGTATTTCAAATGACGTGCCGACCTATAATCTATCTGAATATCAGTATTTTATGAAAAATGGTAAAATTGGACTTTCCAAAAACGGGAATCATTTCCATTTTTTGGAGGCCTTGAACGATGGCGCAGTGCCACCAATACGGGTGCGGCGGTATCATTCCGTTAAGAATGTGTTATACCTCCAAAACCCCTACCATGAAGAAAAATATACGCGCAGCGCAACTGGCCATTTTTATAATCAACATTTTACTGCCTTTGCAAATCATGTGCATCGACATACGACCGCAAATGGTCGTTCCGGGAATTCACGCAGGATATATTTTCGGTGCAGGAATTTCTTTTGGCGCCGAAATCACTTACTCTCCGTTTGTATTCAACATGGCTGGCGGCAAAACCGCAACCGGAGTTTATTCATCATTCACCTATTTCTATTCAAAAGGTGAACTGTATTCACAAACGTGGTATCATACGTTAAGCGCTGGTGCACTTTTGTTCGCGGACAATTGCTTCATGCTGCGCGCAGGAGCCTCAAAATCTACTTTGCGCTGGGGACGCAACAACATGAACAAAACGCGATCAAAACATGTTACACCTGAACTTGATCTGAGTTATTCACCCACGCGCAATGGCGAATACGTTGGCTACCGTATTTTCTTTCCAGGAAATGCCTGTTTCGGATTGAACATCGGAATTGCGAATGAGTTTTATGCAGCTTATCGATACAACTTTGATCGTAGTGCATTTCATGACTCTAATTTTCCTGTGTTTTTCAAACCAAAAAGTTGATCGTGAAAGGTTATTCTCCTGATTCTGATCAGTTATGAAACCAACTGACAACTATTTTTGGCGCATTCCGTAAATCCTTTTTACATTGGTGTATTATCTAACCTTAAATAAATAACTATGAAGAAAATTTATTTCCTTTCTGCTCTTGCTCTTTCGCTAGCATTTGCTTCTTGTACAATGGAGAAGCGTCAGCACCGCAATGGTTTCTACATCAGCTGGAATCATAGCGCGCCAAAGTCGGAAGTGAAGTCTACCCCTGCTCTTACAGAGCAAACTACTGTTGCTGAATCTGTAGTAGCGGAAGAAGTTGTGAATTCCCAAGTCGCAAACGCACCTGCTACAGTTACTACACCTGTTGTTGCTCCCGCAAGCACTACTACTCCTGCAATCGTAGCAACTCCTGCTACAGTAAACGCACCTGTTTCAATCACAGAGAAAGCAGAAAACACGGTTACTCCTTCTAAGTCATCTATCAAACAGGCTGTTCGCGCGCAACGAAATGCTGATCAATCTAGCGGTCCTGAAACGGATAAAGTATTGCTCGTTATTTTGGCCATCCTTCTTCCGCCGTTGGCAATGTATCTTTACGAAGGCAGCTGGACCAGCCGTTGCACTGTGAATCTTATCCTTACGCTGCTTTGCGGACTTCCAGGTATGATTCACGCATTGGTTGTGATCCTTGGAAACAAATAAGCGTAACATTCGCACATATTTAAAATGGGTAGGGCTAGCCATCTGGTTAGCTCTTCCTGTTTTTTTATTAGTTCAACCTTCGGATTACTTCGATTACGGCACAAGCATTTGCCCATCGCAACTTCTCCTGCACCGCGATTGTCCAGGATGTGGACTCACACGCTCGGTGCAACACGCGATCCATTTTGACTTCGCCTCTGCGTTCCAATTCAATAAACTTATTGTTGTTGTTTTGCCCATCTTGGGAATGCTCTACCTCCACATTCTAGGGCGACTTACAGGAAAATCCATTTTCCCTTTTTTGCGCAAATTCTACTGAGACAAGCTCAACCATTCTTCTGCTCCAGCTGCATTCCTGTCCCGAATTTAGTCAGTAGTCGTTTACAAACGTTTGCGACCGAGTATCTCATTCCATCAGTTTATCTTTGTAACGGAAAGACTGCCATTTTGCGGTCGTATTTTTCACTTTAGGTTCAGATTTTTTTCAATCAGTTTGCTATTTAAAACTTCAAAGTATGTTCATGATGTCTCAACAGTCGACAGAAATCAACGCTGCTTCTATTGCAGCTAAATTCGTTAACAACACCCAAAGAAATATTTTTCTTACCGGGAAAGCCGGCACAGGAAAAACAACATTTCTGCGCAGCATTCTGAAGTCAACGTATAAGAATGCAGTGATTGTTGCACCAACCGGAATTGCAGCGATAAATGCTGGAGGTGTTACCATTCACTCCATGTTCCAACTTCCTTTCGGCACGTTCCTACCTACGTACGATAAGTCTGCAGGGCAATCTGAAGATGGAAAAATAAATACAGCACATACGCTGATTCGACAACAACAGATCAACAAAGAAAAACGCAGAGTGCTTCAGGAAATGGAGCTGTTGATTATCGACGAAGTGAGCATGCTCCGCGCTGATGTTGTGGATGCAATTGACATTGTACTGAAGAGTGTTCGTCGTGCACACAATCTTCCCTTCGGTGGCGTACAGGTTCTATTCATTGGCGATTTACTACAATTACCTCCCGTTGTAAAAGATCGCGAATGGCAACTGCTACGAAAATATTACAAGAGTATATTTTTCTTTGATGCTGTTGTACTACAGCAACAACCTCCGCTTTATATTGAGTTGGATAAAATTTATCGTCAATCTGATAACACGTTTATTCACCTGCTCAACAACCTGCGGAACAACTCGGTAACCCGGCAAGATGAAGAACTACTCAACAAATATTACAAGCCAGGATTCAACGCAGTTCCACAAGATAATTTCATCCAGCTTACAACACACAACAAAAAAGCAGATGCGATCAATCATGAAGCACTGAAAAAACTAAAGGGAAAATCAGTTCATATCAATGCCTCTGCATTTGGAGAATTTTCTGAATCAATGTATCCGCTAGATAGCTCCCTGGAATTGAAAAAAGGAGCGCAAGTCATGTTCATTAAAAATGATCCGAGTGGTGCACAGAAATTCTTCAACGGAAAAATCGGAAAGTTTGTCAACTATAATTCAGACGAAGACGAAATTGAAGTGTACTTCGAAGAGGAAGACAAAACAATTTTTGTTGCCAAATACGAATGGGAAAATATCCGCTACAAAGTAGATGAAGCAACAAACATGGTGGATGAGAAAACGATTGGCACATTCACCCAATTTCCTGTTAAGTTGGCTTGGGCCATTACAGTTCACAAAAGTCAGGGACTCACATTCAATAAAGCAATCATCGATATTGAATCGGCTTTCGCTCCTGGACAAGTGTATGTTGCTCTCTCGCGGTTAACTTCATTAGATGGATTGATACTTTCCTCCAAAGTAAATTTTAGTTCGCTGCATCAAGATCAGAACATCAGTGATTACTCGCGCAAAAAAGAAGATCCGCAGACGCTGGAATCTGTTCTGGAAACAGAAGGCAGCACATACATCGAAAACTATGTAGCCAATTGTTTTCGCTTGCAACGACTCATGGAAATCTTCACAGCCTTCATTGACATGCGGGAAGATGAAGAACAACGTTCTGTACGCAAAAAATACAGTCCTTGGGCGAAACGCATTGTCAACGACTTTGATGCAACATGCACAATGGCCACAAAGTTTGTCGCACAAGTGCATAAAATAAGTGCGAATCAATCGCAACTCTTGCAGCGCGTGGTGGCAGCTAAAAATTATTTCACTCCCTTACTCAACGATTTGCTCAAACAAATTAGTCGACACGTTGAGGACGTACAAAAAGAAAAGCGCACGAAGCAATACGTTGCGGATGTGAAGCAACTGGAGCAAGAAGTGCGCAAGCAAATGCAGTTGCTCACCAAAGCAGAAATTCTACTGAACGTCGTGGTCAACAATACCGATATCTCCAAGTCGGAATTGTATGCAGCAGCTCCATTACCCAGTAGCAGCTCCACAGAAATTCCAGATGAAAATTCTCCGCCAGTGGAAAAGAAAAAACGCAAGCGGGGTTCTGTTTTGTCTGCCGCCAAAACGAAAGGCAACTCGACAAAAATCAGTTTCGACTTTTACAAGCAAGGAATGTCCGTTTCACAAATTGCCGCTGAACGAAAAATGGCCGTCAGCACAATTGAGTCTCATCTTGCAGAGTGCGTAGGAAATGGATGGTGCGAAGCGTCGGAGTTTGTCGATGTAGAGCGTATTGAAGAAATTGAATCTGCTGCAAAAGATCTGAATACGTTAATGATGACGCCCATTCGCGAACATCTTGGTGAAAGTTTCTCCTACAGTGAAATTCGTTTTGCCTTGGCCAAACAGCACAAAGCAGCAACTACAAATGGAGAAAAGGCGTAAACACAATTCACGAGCAATCAACCGAACTAAAACGAGAAAGCCCTGAATTACTTCAGGGCTTTCTCGTTTTATTATTTGACTGTTGTTACAGCTTACGCTTGATTTCAACCATGTCGTAACCTTCGATGATATCGCCAACTTGAATGTCTTCAAACTTGTCGATGTTCAATCCGCACTCGTAACCTGCTGCTACTTCTTTCACATCGTCTTTGAAACGCTTCAGTGAACCAAGTGCTCCATCATGCAACACAATTCCGTTTCTGATCAAGCGGATCTTCGTGTGACGATTGACTTTTCCGTCAAGCACATAACATCCTGCGATGGTTCCGACTTTGGAAATCTTGAACACATCGCGGATCTCAATGTTGCAAACCACTTTCTCCTCGAATTCAGGAGCAAGCATTCCTTCCATCGCGGCCTTAATCTCTTCGATTGCCTTATAGATGACAGAATACAGACGAATATCGATCTGTTCTGTTTCCGCCAACTTCTTCGCACTTACTGAAGGACGAACTTGGAAACCGATGATGATTGCATTGGAAGCAGAAGCAAGGAGTACATCAGATTCAGAGATCGCACCTACACCTTTGTGTACAATACGAATCTGAATTTTCTCCGTAGAAATTTTGAGCAATGAATCGGAGAGTGCTTCAATAGATCCATCCACGTCACCTTTAACAATGATGTTGAGTTCTTTGAAGTCTCCAATTGCCAAACGACGACCGATTTCATCGAGTGTAATATGTTTCGTAGTACGAATCTGCTGTTCACGCTGAAGTTGTAAGCGACGCGTTGCAATTTCACGTGCTTCACGCTCGTCCTCCATACAGTGAAACTTATCACCCGCTTGAGGAGCTCCGCTCAAACCAAGAATCTGAACCGGTGTTGCTGGACCTGCTTCTTCTACAGGAGCACCACGTTCATTCTGCATCGCCTTCACGCGACCTGCGTAACATCCTGCAAGTACAACATCACCAACACGAAGTGTTCCGTTCTCCACAAGAATAGTAGCCGTGTAACCACGTCCTTTGTCAAGTGTAGATTCAATGATTGTTCCACTCGCACGCTTCGATGGATTCGCTTTCAATTGAAGCATTTCTGCTTCAAGCAATACTTTCTCCAATAGCAAATCAATGTTCTGACCTTTCTTCGCAGAAATTTCCTGGCACTGATATTTTCCACCCCACTCTTCCACGAGAATATTCATCGCAGAAAGTGCTTCACGAATTTTATCAGGATTTGCTCCCGGTTTATCAATTTTGTTAATCGCAAATACAATAGGAACTCCTGCCGCTTGCGCATGGTTAATGGCCTCTGTCGTTTGCGGCATCACGCTGTCATCCGCTGCAATTACGATGATCGCTACGTCAGTAACCTGAGCACCACGAGCACGCATCGCGGTAAACGCTTCGTGACCCGGAGTATCAAGGAAAGTGATGTGTTTGCCATTCTCGAGTGTTACGCAATAAGCGCCAATGTGCTGAGTGATTCCACCCGCCTCACCGGCAATTACGTTTGACTTACGGACATAATCCAGCAATGATGTTTTACCGTGATCGACGTGACCCATTACAGTAACAATAGGAGGACGATCAAGCAACTCTTCAGGCTTATCTTCTTCTTCCTTGATGGCTTCCTGTACTTCAACGCTTACAAATTCCACTTGATATCCGAATTCTTCGGCAAGCAATGAAATAGTTTCTGCATCGAGTCGTTGGTTGATCGACACAAACAAACCAAGCGTCATACATGTTGCGATAATCTTTGTTACCGGAACACTCATCATAGACGCCAACTGGTGTGCCGTAACAAACTCCGTTACTTTCAGTGTGCTCTTGTCTGCTTCAGCTTGTTCTTGTTTCTCAACTAAACGGTCGCGAATTTCATCACGCTTTTCACGACGGTATTTAGATGCTTTGGATTTCCCTTGTCCGCTCAGGCGTGCAAGTGTTTCTTTGATTTGCTTCTGAATTTCTTCTTCCGTCAATTCAACTTTCGGACCTGCAGCCGGACGTGGCTGACCAGGACCACCCGGTTTTCTCGGACCGTTACCACCCGGAACAAACTTATTCTGTTTTGCAACTTCATTCACATTAACAGGGCCGTCTTTGCGAATGCGTTTGCGTTTTTTCTTCTTGTCAGTTTCAAACTGAGCATTCGAAGACGCAACTGGTTTTTTCTTGTCGTCTTTTACAGGCAACTCGATTTTACCCATGATCTTCGGACCTTCCAGTTTATCGTGCGAGCGACGGAATAATTCTTCCTCTTTCTTCACAACTTCCGGAACCACTTCCGGAACCGGAGGTGTAACCACTTCTACTACCGGAGCAACTTCCACTACCGGCTCTTCCACTACAATTACTTCTTCTTTCTTTGGAGTTTCAACCTCCTCTTTCTTCACTTCAACTTCCTCAGTTTTTTTCTTCTTGCCTTTGGGCTTCTCCTGAGTAAGATCAATTTTAGAAACAACTTTAAGTTGAACAGCGGGCTCCGTTTTTACGCGGGTGATTTCTTCTTCCTTCTTCGGTTCAGGAACTTTCTCCTCAACAGGTTTCTCCTTCACCGGTTCAACCACTTTAGGAGCAGGCTGATTTTTGTCCTTGATGATTACTTCATCCTGCTCGCTGTCGCGGTCGCGCTTCTCAGCGCGAGGAGTATCTTCATCAATCCCAATGGATTCTTTACGAACGCGCGTGGTAAGACCAACAAGTTTCGATTCTTCTTTCTCTTCGCGGTCTTGCGCGAATTCGTTCATTAACTCCCGATACATCGCTTCCGAAATCTTCTGATTCGGATTACGATCGATCTTATGACCTTGATCTTCGAGAAATTCGAAAATACGGTCGATAGAGACGTTTAGTTCGCCTTTTACTTTACTGAGACGGATAGTATTTGCCTGTTCTGTCATAGATATGCCTGCCAAGCCGGCCGGCGGGTACAAAGATCGGAAAAACAAAGCGGATAGCAGCTATTGCACCCGCTTTGTTCTCCTGTGTTTTATTCAAATTCCGAGCGGAGGATGCGCTTCACTTCCTTGACGGTTTCTTCTTCAAGGTCGGTACGCTTCACCAGCTCTTCATCGCTGAGTTCCAGAACAGATTTCGCTGTATCGCAGCCAATCGCTCTGAATTCATCGAGAATCCAAGCTTCAATTTCGTCAGAAAACTCGTCAATGCTTACGTCTTCAACATCCTCATCGGTGTCGCGGTAAACATCAATTTCATATCCTGTTAACCTACCGGCAAGACGAATATTGTGGCCGCCTTTACCAATGGCCAAAGAAACCTGATCAGGTTTCAGGAACACTTCAGCGCGCTTATTCTCTTCATCCAATTTGATTGAAGTGATTTTAGCAGGGCTCAATGCACGCTGAATCAACAGTTGAGCGTTAGCTGTATAGTTAATTACGTCGATATTTTCGTTACGCAATTCACGAACAATTCCGTGAATACGTGAACCTTTCATACCCACGCAAGCGCCAACCGGGTCGATACGATCGTCGTACGACTCAACCGCTACTTTCGCGCGCTCGCCTGGCTCACGAACAATTTTCTTGATCGTAATCAATCCGTCGTAAATCTCTGGAACTTCCATTTCGAAAAGTTTCTCAAGGAATGAAGGAGCTGTACGAGAAAGAATAATTACTGGTGAGTTGTTGCGCAAATCAACTTTGAAAACTACAGCACGAACGCTATCGCCTTTCTTGAAGAAGTCGCCAGGAATCTGCTCTGTTTTTGGAAGGATCAATTCGTTGCCCTCGTCATCGAGAATCATCGTTTCTTTCTTCCACACTTGGTATACTTCGCCAGTGATTACATCGCCAACACGCTCTTTGTATTTCTTGTACAATGAATCTTTCTCAAGATCCAATACACGAGAAACGAGGTTCTGACGAATAGCCAAAACCGAACGGCGACCAAAATCGTTTAGGCCGATACGATCTGTAACCTGCTCGCCGATTTCGAAATCAGGTTCAATTTTACGAGCGCTCGCCAAAGCAATATGGCGGTTTTCATCGTAATCAAAACTGTCTTCAGCAAACTCGTCGTCAACGATTTCGCGGTTGCGCCAAATTTCCAAGTCGCCTCGTTCAGGGTTAACGATAACGTCGAAGTTCTCGTCGCTTCCCCAACGCTTCCGGATCATGCTACGGAATACGTCTTCGAGAATACTCATCAACGTTGCGCGGTCGATGTTTTTGATGTCTTTGAATTCCGCAAAGGATTCAATCAGATTGATGTTTTCCATTGTTTGGGTATTAATTCGGTTGTGGCCCGAAGCCTTATTTTGCGCTTAAAATTTGATTACTAATTTGGTTTCTTTGATGTCATCGTAACTGAAACGCACATCTGTTTCTACTGTTAATTTGGCCTTGCGACCTTCGATGCGTTCTTTGGTGATCTGCTTGATCGAAAATCCACTTTCATCTGCTCCAAGAAGAATTCCATTCACCTTTTTGCCATCTTTCATTTTCACGTCTACTTCGCGACCAGCATTTTTCAAATACTGCTTTAGTACTTTGAACGGTTGATCCATTCCTGCAGAAGACACTTCTAGTTCAAAATCTTCTGTATCACGGTCGAGACTTTTCTCAATGAAGCGACTTACCTCTACGCATTGCGAAATGGCAATTCCTCCCTTGCGATCGATACTCACAGTGATTTTATTCATCGGTGTTACGTGAACATCTACTAGAAAACAATCCGTTTCCTGTAAGGCTTGTTCAACGAGGTCGCGTACGTGGCTTGCAGTTATCATGGCAAAAAAACAGGGGACTAATGTCCCCTGAGCTCAATTCTTCTTAAACAGGGTGCAAATATATAACAAATATTCATGCAAGTCAATGGCCATCTCACTGAAACTTTATTGCGACGAAAACGTACAGAATAGAAACTAAATTGGCTAAAGCGTCAACCAATCATTCGTTCTATTATTAGTGTCACGCTATCGAATGGCCCATTATTCACCTAAACCCATGACCCATGGAGCCAGTAAATCAACCCTCGCAGCATCCAAGCTTTTATAGTAAAGTGCTGTATATCTGCACATTAGTGTGTATCCTCGGAGAAAACGCTTTTGCCCAACAAGCAAGCAGTTCATCTGGGAAAATTACCATCGGAGAAATTCTGATGTACGTAGGAATCATCATCGTTGTCATTGCGGGCGCCTGGTTTTTTGCCTCTCGCCAATCAGACAGTATCGAAAAGGAGCAGCACAATCACCCGCATGTGCCGAAAAAACACTACGATCATCCAAATGATCCGCACTTCAAGAAATTGAAGAAAAAATCTTCTTAGTACACCCCGTTCTCTACTCAGCAGAACAAACCCAAGAGCCGCCCGAAATGACTTCGCGCGGCCTTATTTTTCTAATCGAAGTTTATTTGACTTTCACTCCGGCTTTGTACTTCTGCTCAAAGAGCACTTTGCCTTCTGTGTCGTAGTAGATCCACGTGCCATCGGGCTTGCTTACTTCTCTCGTCTTGTATACTTTCTTTCCGTTTGCCTTCGTAAGCACATATTCCTTCTCCTTGATGATCTTGTGTTGTGTCACACTCTGCTTCTCTCCGGTGATGTAGTAGTTAGTAGTTTTCCCGGAAAGTTTCCCTTGCGAATAATGCGCAACCGTTTTTATTCCGCCTGTTTCATAATAGAACTTCCACACACCATCTAATTTGTCATAATAGTATTTACCCGTTTCCTCAATGATTCCGTGCACACTCCAAGTTGACCAAGTGCCATGCTTCATACCGTACTTGTATGCTCCTTGCTGATGCACTTTCCCATTATCCCAATAATAAACCCACTTGCCGGTCTTGCGCGCCTTAAGGTATTGCCCTGAATAATTAAGCTGCCCGTTGTAGTACCAACCTTTCCAAGTGCCGGTCATTGTTCCTTTGTCGAAGTAACCCTGATCTTTCGGATTTCCATTATCCCACCAGGCATTCCATTCGCCATCTTCACGACCCATCACCAATTTTCCCTCTTGCAGTTTCTTACCGTTCTCAAACCAGAATGTCCATAAACTGTCACGCAATCCGGATTTGAAATAACCTTCCTTGTACTTCTGTCCGTTCTCGTACCAGAATGTCCATAAACTGTCTTCCACATCTCCTTTGTACCATCCGTCCATCTCCATTTGTGTGGAATTGTCGAACCAATATTGCCAATGTCCGTAGCGCTTATCATTTTCAAAATTTCCCTTCATGTCCAACGTTCCATCGGTGTGATACCACGTCCATTCACCACTTTTCTTGTCATTGACATAGTTTCCTTCAAAGCTTACTTTTCCATCGGCATACCAATGGGTCGCTTTCCCATTTTTCATTCCGTCTTTGAATTCCTCTTTGGCATCGAGAATACCTTGCGGTGTCCAGAATGTCCATGTTGAATCTTTTACTCCGCCACGATAAATTCCCTCACACCATTTACGTCCATCGTCAAAAGCAAGAATTACTTTTCCATAACCATCTTTCACAATTTGCTTTCCATCTTCACCCCACAGATTCACATAATACTGGCGACCGTTTTTATACTCATACTCTTGCGATGGTTTTCCATTGACATACCACTCTTTCCACAACCCATCCTTCTTGCCTTTCGCATAACCACCTTCTTCTTTTTTCTTTCCATTCGCATACCAAGCAGAGTATGGTCCATGTAATGTATCATTGACAAAATATCCATCACTTTCAGGAGCTCCGTTTTCTTGATAATACAGAAAATGCCCTTCTTTCACTGAAAGCCAATTGTAGTTGTGAAAAATGATCTTGTATTCTTCGCGACTCTTGATCGTGCCGTCTTCATAATAACTCATCCACACACTATCTGGCAAATTCTCTACATAGCGACACACTAAGAATGCTTGTCCGCCGGGATACCAATATTTCGCTGGACCACTTTTCTTCCCATTGAAAAAATTCTCTTGCGCCTTTAATTTACCACTGTCGTAGTAATACAACCAAAGCGAATCTTCTTTCCCTGCCTTATAAAATCCAGTGCGTTGTACAACACCTGTTTTGCTGTAGTAAACCGCTTTTCCGTTGAGTTTACCATCCAGCCACGTTTCGTCGCAACGTTTGATCTTCTTCGCTTCGTCGTAATATTCTGTTCGTTTTTCAGGACGACTCTTCGGCGGCTTTGTGGTTTTGTTTTTTCCTTTTGGCTCTTTGTAAACAGGAACCTGCGCTTGTACACCAAGCGTTGAAATCAAAAACAGAAGGGAGAGAAAATATTTCATGTGATAATAACGCAGAATCTGCAAAAAGTTGCACTCTACTCTCTTTCGATTGGCACAAAACTATGTGAAAAGTGATGCAAAAAGGAGCCGCTGAGCGCTTTTTAATGAACAGCGTATTGTGCAGTGGCGCGTAATTCATCAATGGCATCTCGAATTGCTTGCCGAGCCGCGAGGGTTTCCTCTTCTGTTGTAGTCGCGCCCAATGAAATTCGCACGCTAGAGCGCGATTCGGCATCTGTGAATCCCATTGCTTGAAGTACATGCGAAGGGTCATCCGATGATGCCGTACATGCAGATCCGGTGGAAATTCCAATGTTCGGCAACTTCCGAATCAATTGCTCTGCACGAACATCTCTCAACAAAATACTCGACGTGTTGGGCAAGCGATTTTTAATATCTCCGTTCACGAATCCGCGATCGTCGTCGGTAATGAACTGCTCAAGCTTTGTGCGCCATGCAGAAATTCGCGAATTGTTTTCCCACATCGTGCTTTGTGCAATTTCCGCGGCCATTCCTAAACCAACAATTCCGGGAACATTCAAAGTCCCAGATCGCAAACCACGTTCATGTCCACCACCGTGAATGAGCGGCGCTAATGATACACGCGGATTTTTTCTTCGTACAAACAACGCCCCAACGCCCTTCGGTCCGCCGAATTTATGCGCAGACAAACAACACACGTCAATTCCGGATTCATTCACATTCACACGCATTTTACCAATAGCTTGTGTGGTATCTGAAAACAAAATTGAATTGCTGGCATGAACAATTTCACTGACCTGTTCCATATCATGAACTGTTCCTGTTTCGTTGTTGGCCATCATGAGTGCCACCGCAATCGTGTCAGCGCGAAGAGAAGATCGCAACTCGTCCAGGTCAATGCTTCCTTCACGGTTTACTTTGAGTATTGTAATTTCCGCTCCCGACTCACGCAGTTCTTCAAGCACATCGAGTACTGCTTTGTGTTCGGTAGCGGCGGTAATGAAATGCTTCCCTTTGGAGGCATAAGCACGTGCAAGACCTTTCAATGCAAGATTAATGGACTCCGTTGCTCCAGAAGTGAAATAAATTTCCTGCGTTTCACAACCAATTAACGCTGCAACTTGTTCGCGCGCTTTTTCTACTGCTTCTGCCGCGTACCAACCGTAACGATGTGTTCGACTGGAAGCATTGCCGAATTCCTGACTGAAAAAAGGGAGCATTGCGTTCAGCACTTCGGGCAATACAGGAGTGGTTGCGTTGTAATCGAGATAAATGAATGAAGACATACGCAAATATACGGCACAAAAAAGAGGGTGTCGTCTCCCGTCGACACCCTCCGAAATATTCCCCGAACAAAACACACGAATTCGGGGAGAGGCAACTTTCCAATGATCACTTTCGCGTCAACAACAGCTTGATATTTCAGCGAAGCAACATTGGCACTTCCTGCATTGCGGCAGGGGTACTTTTATTGATGTGTAAGCGCAATCTTCCTCCATGCAACAGCGCCGTTCACCTCCAATTTGAGAAGGTAAATGCCCTGTGGCATTTCAGTGGTGTTCACCTGATAATTCACTTGTCCATTGCCCGGCAGTGTAATTTCTTCTGTACGCGATTCACGTCCTGATGCATCATACCATGTGATGGTTGCTGCTCCGGCATGCTCTGCATTGAATGTTAGATTGACATTAGCATCAGCAGGATTCGGTGAAACCGCAAAAGAGTTCAGCAGTTCTGAATTCTCTCCAACCGAAGCCTGTGATTGAACGTTGATCAAATAACATGTTGAATCGCAGAACTGTTGAAGTGAATCGTACACGGAAACACAAACCATATAATTTCCCGGTGTTGAATAAACGTGAGATGGATTCATGGAGGTGCTGTAATTTCCATCACCGAAATCCCAGTAATAATTACCTCCGTTGCCCAATGTAGAGCTACTGATGAAGAATGCATAACCAACAGAATCAATCCATGTAAAATCTACGTTACATCCACCGGAGCTAGTTACCACTACTGTTTGGCAAGTAGAATCACAGAATACTTGATTCGCAGTATATACAGTAAGACAAGCTAAATACGTTCCCGGATTAGCATATTGATGCCATGGGTTTTGTCCACTACCCAGATTGCCGTCACCGAAATCCCAATAATACATTGCTCCTGGACCTGCAGTAGAGTTGCCTAAAAAGTAAGTATACCCTGCGGTGTCAATCGATATGAATGAGGCATTACAAACACTGCTTCCAACACTTATTGTTTGGCATACGCTGTCCGCACACTGAGTTGAAGGATCGTAATAAGAGAAACATACGGTATAATTTCCCGGTGCAGAAAAAGTGTATGTCGGATCTTCGACACTGGAAGAACTGTTGCCATCACTGAACCACCAGTAATAACTTGATAACGGTCCGCCAACGGGTGATACTGTTCCGTTAAAAGTTACAGTCAGTCCATTAGCGGAAGAAGTAAATGACGCCGTGCACTGTGCTTTACCGAGAAACGGAAAAAGCAAACAGATTGCGAGCAAGGATGTACGAATCGTTTTCATGAGATGTAATTGTTTAATCACGATACAAATGTGCAATCTGCGAATTGAAATCTCAAGCCCCGTTGGTAATTTTCTTACGTATTCAGCAGGAAAATAGTTGGGGGTATATTCCTGTATCTTTGCCGAACTAAGCATTGTGGAAAATCAAAGTCATACCCGTAATTACCTACTGCTGCACCTCATTGTTTTTATTTGGGGTTGGACCGCCATTTTGGGCAAGGCCATAGCGCTTCCTGCACTCCAACTGGTTTGGTTGCGCATGCCTATTGCACTCGTGGGAATTTTTCTTTTCCTAATTATACGTCGTCAGCGACTATACACCGACCTGAAAAAGTTGGGAATTTACTTCAGCGTGGGTTTAGTGGTGGCGGTTCATTGGATCTGCTTCTATGCTGCCATCAAAGAGAGCAACGTTTCCGTAACATTAGCCTGTTTCTCTACGTGCTCACTTTTTTCAGCCTTTATAGAACCCATATTCTTCAAACGTAAGATTCGCGTTTATGAAATTGTATTCGGACTAATGGTCGTTTCAGCATTGATCCTGATTTTCAGAGTTGAAACACAATATGCGCTGGGAATTCTTCTGGGAATTCTTGCAGCACTCACATCATCATTGTTCGGTGTATTCAATGGAATTCTAGTGAAGAACGGGCACAATGGTTCTTTAATTTCCCTATACGAAATGACAGGCGGTTTCATCGGGCTTAGTATTTATGTTTTGATTGCACGTCCGTGGGATGGAGGTTTATTAACCATGACGGCAAACGATTTCTACCTGTTGCTACTACTGGGAGTTGCCTGTACTTCAGTTCCCTTTTTGATTAGTGTACACATTCTGAAAACAATTAGTCCGTATACCGTATCACTAACATTGAATCTCGAAACACTGTATGGAATTATTTTCGCGTATTTTATTTTTCATGAAGAAAAACAGCTAACCACGTTGTTCTACGTTGGCTCAGCAATCATTCTCTCCACCATATTTCTGAATGCATGGATGAAGTTCCGTGATCAGAAAAAGGAACGATTAGCCGAAGTAAAGCAGAATTGAATTCTACTTCACGGTAATTACTACGTTGCTAACCTTACGAACTTCATCTAATGGACCCTTAGTCATTACGTTGTGAAAAATAATCTTGTCCTCTTCTTCGGCTTTTGCCAGTGCCGCTTTCATTTCGGCGGTAAGCTCAGGTCCTGTTGCTTTATATTCTTTCCATTCCCCGTCTTCAATTACCGACATGCTGAATGATTGGGGAGTAAAACGGCAATCGAAATCGAAGTCTATCATGCGGGTAAATACGCCTGTTATCTTCTGAAGATTCTCCTTGAGAATAACCCCATCGTTGCGTACATGTTCAACGAAGGTTATTGGATCCGGCACTCTCTTCACTCGAATTTTGTACTTTAATACTTCAATAGTATCTCCGTCCATAATTCTACTTATGTGAAGGAACGTTTCCTTCACCATTGTATCTATTTGAACAGTGAACTCACCCGGACGTACGAGAACCACTGTTCCCAAATCTACTCGTAGTGCAATGTCTTTCTGAGAAACATCTCCGATGAGAATTCCGATTGGATTTGCTACTCCGGCATAAAGAAATTTGCCCCTAAGACAATCAACTGAAATCACTTGGCCTGGTTTGTGATCGCTGATCAATGCTGACGTGAAACCCACCAGAATTCCAGCAAGCAATAGAATGGACCATATTTTGTACGGTAGTTTCATCATGACCTGTTTCCTTTCCTAAACGTTACTCAAATGTATCACCAATTATTCGCTTAAATTTACACTATGAATCCGAGGGTGCTTTTGTGTTTGCTTATATTGAGTGTGCATGCGGGAGCGTTCTCCCAAACTAACCTTGTTCCCAATACTTCGTTCGAATCGTACAAACGTTTGCCCGACGGAATCGGCGAAGGAAGAGCGTGCTTAGAGAGTTGGACAGCGCCTACTGTGCGTGGCGATGCGGACTATTATCACGAGCAATCCAAAAACAAAGATTCTCAAACAACGCAAAATTATTTCGGTGGAGAAAAAGCGCATAGCGGACAAGCGTATGCCGGCTTCTGCGTAACACCCACTTACCGTGAATTCCTTGCCACTAAATTATTACAACCACTTACAAAAGGTGAAGAATACCGGATTACACTTTACATCAGCAAAGGAGATAAACTATGGCTGGGCGATTTGCAGGAAATTGGTGTGCTCTTTCTGAAAAACGAAATGATTATTCCATTCGGACAACCAATGACGCTGCCTCCGCAAGTTTTGTTTTATCAGGAGAGCGGATTTACACAACATGAAGGATGGCAAACCTTGACCGCAACATTCACAGCAGATGGTACTGAACAATGGATGGTCATTGGAGCACACGAATGGAAATGCGATACGTGCAAATCAATTCCCGGGAAACGACGTACACAAAATCCTCCCGTTAGCGGTGCTGTGAAAGACGCACATTATTTCGTTGATGATGTCTCTCTGACCCTGGTAACGCCTGAAGTCATTCAATACGCAGATCCTGTTGAGGAACCGGTTGTGTTGATCGATACCGTTGCTTTCGTTCCCGGACTCAATTACACTTTCCACGATATACTGTTTAAAACCAACAGCGCAGAACTTGCAGACTCTGCACAAACCGATCTGGACAGAATCGTAAAATTCATGAAAGAGAATCCGGATTTAAAAGTGACAGTTTCCGGACACACTGATAATGTTGGGTCTCCTTCCGCCAATGTAATGTTGTCTAAAGCGCGAGCCGAATCCGTCAAAAAATATTTGGTGCGCAATGGAATTAATCCCGATCGCGTTCGCACAAAAGGGTACGGAAGTTCTGTTCCCATTGCAGACAATGAAACGGAATCAGGACGAAAACTGAATCGCCGTGTTGAGGTTTTGTTTGAATAGTGGAGTCATAGTTTGGGCATTTTAGCCTGAATTAGCATTCTCCGCCCATCACCAAAAATTCTGAACAGTCGAAGTCCTATCTTTGCGTCAATGAATACTTACGCGCCTTATTGCAACAGCCTCACCGAATTCTCCCGTTGGAAAACAAGAGTGGTGAATGTCGGAGATTTGACCATTGGAGGAAATCATCCTATTCGGATTCAATCAATGACTACTACAGACACGATGAATACCATCGCAACTGTTGAACAGTCTATTCGTATGATTGATGCCGGTTGTGAGTTGGTTCGTATCACTGCACCAAGTATCAAAGAAGCAGAGAATCTTGCGGCAATAAAAAAAGAGCTTAGTAACCGCGGTTATAAAACGCCGCTGGTTGCAGACATTCACTTCACGCCAAACGCGGCAGAAATAGCTGCGCGTATAGTAGAAAAAGTGCGTGTGAATCCGGGAAACTATGCCGACCGAAAAAAATTCGAACATATCGAATACACAGATTCTGCTTACGATGAAGAATTGCTTCGCATTCGCGAACGCTTTACTCCATTGGTGAAAATCTGCAAAGAACACGGCACTGCTATGCGCATCGGAACCAATCACGGTTCATTGAGCGATCGTATCTTAAGCAGATACGGGGATACGCCATTGGGAATGGTGGAATCTGCGATGGAATTTTTGCGCATTTGCGGCGATGAAAATTATCATAACATCGTATTGTCCATGAAAGCGAGTAATCCGCAAGTTATGGTTCAGGCATATCGTCTTCTCGTAAAATATATGATGGATGCCGGAATGGATTATCCGCTTCATCTTGGTGTAACAGAAGCCGGAGATGGAGAAGACGGACGAATAAAATCTGCTGCCGGAATAGGAACTTTACTCGAAGACGGACTTGGTGATACCATACGTGTTTCGCTTACAGAAGATCCTGAATTCGAAATTCCTGTTGCGAAATCACTCGTAGGAAGATATTCAAATCGAATCGCAGGAAATTCCATTCCTTCAGTCGAAAGCGAAAATGGACTTCTGAAAATTCCTTATTCACCATACGATTATCAGCGAAGATCATCCTCTGCCGTTTCGAATATCGGAAACACGAATGTGCCTGTTGTCATAGCAGATTTCAGTAAGAAAGAAAAAATTACTGCTGCGTCTCTTTTCGCTGTCGGCTACAATTATTCTGTTCCGCTCGACAAATGGAATCTGACTGATCAGGCGTGTGATTTCATTTACTCCGGCGATTTGGAAATTGATTTTGAAATTCCGGGCACGCTTGGAGTTATTGTCAATTCTGAAAAGTGGAAGTCGGTTGCACAAGCGGATCGTCATTATCCTTTGTTTTGCGGTAATGAATACTTTTCAGCGGCAATGAAATCGAACGTGCTGAATTTTGTTGCTGTAGATCTCGCCACGTTAACCGATGATTTCATTGGAAAAATCTCTTCTGAAAGTTCGGTCGTCCTCGTCCTCGATACGTTTCATCCGCACGCAATGGCAGAACAACGTCGCGCGTTCATTCAGTTGATGCAGCTCGATTGTAAACTGCCTGTTGTTATCAAGCGGAATTATATGGTGGAAGACGAAGAACATTTTCAACTCTACTCGTCTACAGATTGTGCCGCTCTCTTTCTTGATGGTATGGGCGATGGTGTTTGGCTGAAAACAGGAGAGAAAGTTTCGTCTGTTGCAGCAAACAAAACAGCATTCGGAATTCTTCAAGCAACACGTACGCGCATTTCCAAAACAGAATATATTTCGTGTCCCTCATGCGGCCGAACCCTTTTCGATCTTCAGGAAACGACGGCTAAAATCAGAAGTCGCACGCATCATCTGAAAGGTGTGAAAATCGGAATCATGGGCTGCATCGTAAATGGTCCTGGCGAAATGGCCGATGCCGACTATGGATATGTAGGAACTGGCGCGGGGAAAATCACGTTATATAAAGGTAGAGAGGTTGTTACGCGCAATATCGCCGAAAACGAAGCGGTAGAGGCCTTAGTTGCTCTTATTCAGGAGCATGGTGACTGGGTTGAACAAGTGTCCTGACTCTTGGAGAGTCCCCACTCTTGGAGAGTGCCGACCTTAGAGTTATTCACAAAATAGCAGGGTTATTAACAATCGCCTATTGACAATTACGATTCACCTTCCCGGTTAATCACAGCGTTGGGGTCTATTTTTGCTAGAGAAACCCATTTTTCGCATGAAAAAGAACGCTATCCTTTTCGCCCTGACCCTGTTGGCCCTGAACACAACAGCTCAGATTACTGTTAACAACGCGATTGTTCCACAGTATGCCCAGGGCAATTCCACCACCAATAATGGCCGCACTGCCATTTGGAATTGGATCTCTCTTTCAGGGCTCACACCAAATGCGACCTATCGCTACTACACCACCATGGATACGGCTAACGCCTCTCCTACTTCCAATGGCGTAGGTAATTCATACCTCGTTAATTCTACAAGCGGAACTGTTCGTCGCACTGCTAATACATCCATGAGTTCATTTGGCAACTACGATTCACTCGTTGCAGACTCAAGCGGAATGTATAGCGGATGGTTTGGATGTGAAGCAACCGGTAACGGCCGATTTACTCCGGGAAATACCATTTATCCGAAAGTCATTTTGAATAACGGGAATGGCGGGACTTCTGTAGCTAACCGCGTCTTCCTAACCTCCTATCCTATTGCAGTAATCAACTACGGAACCACTTCAACAGGAACAGAAGGATCTGCATTGTACGATTCACTTGATGCCGCTCCGAAAAATTTCATTCTGCTTTATGATAACACTGCGGGTACGGGCCGACCAATCAGCATTGCGATTGTAGAAAACGATGGAATGAGTCTTGCAGGAATAACCAGTGTTGCTGCTTTCTATCGCAACTCTGTTGATTCCATGCCGTTTCATTGGGGTACTATTATTCCGAACGGACTTCCCAATGGAATTCGTGGCATAGAAGAACGTGATTTCTCATCAGGAGCTGTAGTAGATTTATCTGGCGATGCTGATGGATGGTGGTGCTCTGGAATTAACACAGCGAACATGTCTAATGGTAACACTGCACAATTCCTGAATTCTACATTCAGTCTTTCTTCTGCTGCATCTATTCCTGATACTGTTTGGGTGAATCTGTCCGCAAACTTCAATGCATCTTCCAATGATCCTAATGCAAGCATCACTTGGGATTTCGGTGATACTTCTACTGCTTCAGGTGCAAGCGTAACACACACGTATACTTCGTCGGGTATATTCTCGGTAACCGCTATTATTTCTAATGGTGGTTGTTCGGATACGATCTGGCACAACGTAGTAGTAATGCTTGGCACGAATGTTCCGCGTCAACTGACTCTTGGGTTTGATATTTTCCCTAACCCAACTACCGGAATCATCAACGTAAATGCGAAAACTGCGGCAGAAAAAGAAGTTATTGTATACAACGTCTTGGGGACTGAAGTTTTCTCACAAACATTCACCGGAACTTCCAGCGCAATCGATTTATCGTCGCTGCAGAAAGGTGTTTACTTTTTGCGTGTTCGTGAAACTGCCGGAGGGAAAAACGCAACCAAGCGTATCGTGATTGAGTAGGTCGCTGTAGGCCCTTAGTACTTTCACCACATAGGAACATAGAATTTAAAAGGTTCACATAGGTAAAACTGTGTGAACCTTTTATGCTCCAGAGAAAGTCTTCAGGACGAAATGTTTGGGGAGATTTAGAAAATGAATCAACTTCTAACCAATTTCACATGGCTCTTCTATGTGAAACCTATGGGCCTTATCTGCCTATGTGGTTGAAGAAAAACGGAGCGTAGCGACTAATCAAGCTTCAACACCGCCATAAATGCGCTCTGCGGCACTTCTACGTTACCGATGTTACGCATTCTCTTCTTTCCTTCTTTCTGCTTCTCGAGGAGTTTACGCTTACGGGAAATATCTCCTCCGTAACACTTCGCTGTAACGTCTTTACGAATTGCAGAAATATTCTCACGCGCCACAATCTTCGCTCCGATAGCTGCTTGAATGGCAATCTGGAATTGTTGACGTGGAATTAACTCTTTCAATTTTTCACAGATCTTCTTACCGAACTCGTGAGAACGTGAACGGTGAATCAATGCAGATAATGCATCTACCGGATCACTGTTGATGAGAATGTCAAGCTTGATCAGATCCGACTGACGGTAATCAATCGGATGATAATCGAACGATGCGTACCCTTTTGAAATTGACTTCAACTTATCGTAGAAATCAAATACAATTTCTCCCAAAGGCATTTCGAAAATCAACTCTACTCGATCTGTTGTGAGATACGTCTGATTGATGATCACGCCGCGTTTCTCCATGCACAGTTTGATAATTGAACCTACAAACTCTGCTTTGGAAATGATATTCGCTTTGATAAATGGCTCTTCAATAAAATCCAGTTTAGACGGATCGGGCATGTCGCTTGGATTGTGCATTGTAATCACTTCTCCGTTAGACAAATGCGCAATGTAGGATACGTTTGGAACGGTGGTAATCACTGTCATGTTGAACTCGCGCTCCAATCGCTCCTGTACAATCTCCATGTGCAACATTCCCAAGAATCCGCAACGGAATCCGAATCCGAGTGCAGCTGACGCTTCTGGCTCCCATGTTAATGATGCATCGTTCAGTTGCAATTTCTCCATTGAGTAACGCAACTCTTCAAAGTCATCTGTGTCCACCGGATAAATTCCGGCGAATACCATTGGCTTTACATCTTCGAAACCTTGAATGCCGGTCAAGCACGGATTGGCAATAGTGGTAATTGTATCTCCCACTTTTACTTCTCGCGCCGCCTTAATTCCGGAAATGATATAACCTACATCTCCTGTCTTCACTATATCCCTAGGCTCGAGTCCAAGTTTAAGAATTCCAACTTCGTCTGCAATGTATTCTGCACCGGTGTTGAAGAATTTTACTTTCTCGCCTTTGCGTAATTCACCATTCAGGACTTTGTAATACGCAATGATTCCGCGAAACGGATTGAACACCGAATCGAAAATCAAAGCCTGAAGTGGTGCCGCTGGATCTCCTTTTGGTGAAGGAACACGCTCACAAATTGCAGCAAGAATATCTTCAATACCAATTCCGGTTTTCCCAGAAGCGGACAATATTTCTTCGCGCTCACATCCCAACAAATCTACAATCTGATCTTTCACCATTTCAGGCTCAGCGCTTGGAAGGTCAATCTTATTCAACACGGGAATAATTGTCAAATTACTCGCCACCGCCAAATACAGATTGGAAATTGTTTGTGCTTGGATTCCTTGAGCGGCATCAACAATCAACAAAGCGCCTTCGCAAGAAGCAATGGATCGAGACACTTCATATGAAAAATCCACGTGACCTGGAGTATCAATGAGGTTGAGTACAAATTTTTCCCCCTTGTACTCATAGTTCATTTGAATCGCGTGACTCTTGATTGTAATTCCACGCTCCTTCTCAAGATCCATGTCATCCAACACCTGAGCTTCCATATCACGCTTGGAGATGGTTTTGGTAAACTCCAAAAGGCGATCAGCTAGTGTTGACTTACCGTGGTCGATGTGGGCAATAATGCAAAAGTTGCGGATGTGTTTCATGGCTCTAAAAGGGATGCAAATGTACGCAAAAACAAGGCATAAATCTCTGACTCACTGTTCACCGTTCGCTGTTTACTGTTAAGTCCCCTGAGAAGTGAACTAACTAACTATGAACGCTGAATTGATGAAATCCGTACTTTTGCCACCCGAACACCCTTATTCTATGAAAGTTGTAGACCACCTGAATTCCGCGAAATCAACGCTTTTTTCTATTGAAATTCTTCCTCCATTGAAAGGAAAAAGCATTCAATCTATTTACGAAGGCATTGATCCGCTGATGGAATTCAAACCTTCATTCGTTGATGTAACTTATCATCGCGAAGAATATGTGTACAAAAAGCGTGATGGTGGATACCTCGAAAAGGTGTCGATTCGCAAACGACCTGGAACAGTTGGCATTTGCGCAGCAATTATGAACCGCTATCATGTAGATGCTGTTCCGCACATCATTTGTGGTGGATTTACAAAAGAGGAAACGGAAACAGCGCTGATCGATTTGCATTTCCTTGGAATCGACAACGTTCTTCTGCTTCGTGGTGACGCGATCAAAACAGAAACTCAGTTTGTTCCGGAACCGAATGGACATGCATATGCAATTGATCTTGTTCGTCAAGTTGGCGAAATGAATAAGGGAAAATATCTGCACGAAGATGTGGTGGATATGGCTCCAACAAAATTCTGCGTTGGTGTTGCAGGCTATCCGGAAAAACATTTTGAAGCGCCGAATTTGTATGCCGACATGAAATTCCTGAAGGATAAAGTAGATGCCGGTGCTGAATATATTGTTACGCAAATGTTCTTCGACAACGAGAAGTTCTTCGCGTTTGTGAAAGCTTGTCGCGAAATGGGCATTACGGTTCCGATTATTCCGGGCTTGAAAATTCTTACGCAGAAAAAACAATTGCTTTCTCTTCCGAAGATTTTCCACATCGACGTTCCGCAAGATCTTTACGTGGAAGCCGATAAATGCAAAACCGATGCTGAAGTACGTGAAGTGGGAATCAAATGGTGCATTCAACAATCAAAAGAATTGATGAAAGCCGGTGTGCCTTGCCTGCACTTCTACACAATGGGAACTTCGGAAACAACTCGTCGCGTAGCGAGCGAAGTATTCTAATCGATAAACGAAAGTACCTTCTCCGAAGACAATCTGCAGTTCTCGATCCAATGGTCGAAGTTGCCATCGTCTGAAACCCATTTGAATGCGCGCAATTTTACATTGTTACGCTTACAAACTTTCGCTATTCCAAACAGCTCCATATCAAACACGGATGTGTTTTTTATTCTGTGATGATATTCCGCAGAGTACTTCGCGTCCTGTTTGTGGTCATAAAAATAATCTGTAGTGAAGCAGGAAAATTTCGAGTCAGTATCAATCACAATAATTTCTGAATCTTCTTCAAAAGGCGTGTGACCGTATTCGCATAACGGGCGACCATCAATATCCTGGTACACTTTACCTACCGGAATAATCTCACCTAACTTATGCTGTACCGAACCGCAAGATCCAATATTGATCAATTCAGTGTATCCGTTCTGAATTAACTCCATCGCTTTCATGGCAGCATTCAGCTTCCCAACTCCGGAATAAAAAACCGGAATGTTCTTGAGCTGATCGGCACTATGAACTTCATCGGGAAGGGCAACGATAAATGCTTTCTTGATCACTGATACTGATTTTGAGTAGTGAGAAAATGGAAAAACTAACTGTGCGACGAATTATACATCGCTGCAACGTACTTTCCGATAATGTCAAATTCGAGATTGACTTTTTCGCCTGCCTTCAAATTGCCGAAAGTGGTGTGCTCGAACGTATAAGGGATAATCGCCACCGAAAATTTTCCGGGCAATGAATCTACAACCGTCAAACTCACGCCGTTTACTGTAATCGATCCTTTTGGTACAGTTACATGACCTGCTGCGGTATCGTACTCAATTGTATACTTCCAACTTCCATTCTGATCTTCAACTGATGTACAAATTCCGGTTTGATCAACGTGTCCCTGTACAATGTGACCATCCAAGCGCCCGCCAAGTATCATGCAGCGTTCAAGATTGACTTCCGATCCCGAAGCGAGATTTCCAAGATTCGTTTTCTGCAAAGTTTCATCAATGGCAGTAACGGTATACGTCTCATCGGTCAATGCAACAATGGTCAAACACGTTCCGTTATGCGCAACGCTCTGATCAATTTTCAACTCTGAAAGAAAAGGCGCTTCTATTTCGAAATGCACATTGCCCCCGTCCTTGCGCACACTGCGCACACGACCAATTGCTTCTACTATTCCTGTAAACATAAATGATTATTCTCCGCGAACATCTTTTCCAAACAAGTGGAAGAATCCGCTCAGTTTTCTTGGTACAATTCCCGACAAGCGAATCTCGTTCACGGTACACGTATAGTAATACACGCCATCGGTGCAAAGTTTGCCGCTGTTCTTATCGTGACCATCCCAGTTAATTGCAGGATCCGTAGTTTCAAATATCAATGCGCCCCACCTGTCGTAAATCTTGAGATCAATGCTCTCAATATATTTATAAGGGAATGGAATGAAGAAGTCATTAACGCCATCTGCGTTTGGTGTAAATACATTCGGCAATACATATTCCGGACAATTATCTACACAGACGATATTACCCAATGCGCTTTGATTTCCGAACGTATCCAATGCAGTAACAGCATAACATCCTGCAACCGATTCCATATCACCGAAAACAATTGTCGTGTCAGAAGAAACGAGGATGGTAGCAATCACAGACATTGGTTCATTCTCAATCGGTGTGTACCAGATGTTGTATGAAACCACATCATCTGTTCCGCAATTCATGTTGTTCGGATTGGTCCAAATCAATTGGTTCTGACTGATGAAACAATCTGAATTCACTACCAATTGCGGTGGACATGGCGGCGTCAAGTCAATAGGTGTATCACATTTTTCCTGCGAGCGATTCAACAATAGTGGAGGAAGTTGAGCATTGAAATAAGAGCCATGTGATTTCACATAATAGCAATACTGAACTCCATTCACCAAGCTGTCATCAACATAACTGTTCCCCAATGAAATTCCGATTGAATCCCATGCCGAAGTAGTTGTGTTGAAACGGAATACAGAATACATGTAATTCGTCCATGGTGTAGTGTCCTGCCAAGTGAGTAAAACTTGATTGTCCGAAGGTATTGATGAAAGGAACACGGAAGATGCCGCTTGGGAAGAGCCAACAAATGTCAACCCGCCATCAGAATAAAAATCAATCCTGTACGAGTGAGGAATGCTCTCCGTGTTGAGTCCATTGTCTTGAAACAGCGTTGGCAATTGATAGAACTGACCTGCAGTCAAAGTACCAACCTGCACTTGTGCGCTATTCATCACATAACCGTCGCTACGGAAGATTCTCAATTCGTATGGAGGAAGATTTAAGGTAGTGTCAAAGTCAATTCCGTTTGCAAGTGCATTCACCCAACGAACATCCAATGTTCCTGTTACCGTACTTGTAGATGTAATATCAACGTTTGTAATTACCGGAACATCACGCTTCAATTCACTGCATGCCTCGGGTGATGCATAACTTTCTGCACCATCAAGGAAATAAGCATGCACACGATAACAATAATCAACACCCGGAATTAATCCTGCTCCGTTATTGTTATCTGTGAATGTCAGGTTAGTTAATCCATTCACAACACCGATGAGCACAAATCCGGTGCTTGCAGGAACACCTGTTTCACATTGTGCGGGATTCCATCCACTCGGACCTTGTTTGCGGTAAATTTTATAGCCAACAACAGGATTTCCAGCAGGATCACAAGGGTTTTGTCCCCAGGCCAAATTCATACTCGAGCCTTGTGGTGCAACTGCTAATGTTGGCGGACCGGGAGAAACCACAGTGATGTTCACTGACTCAATATCAACCAGCGGAACAAGGTTGTCGTTGTCAGTAGCTTTGAATGTTACTGTCCACGGTTGCAAACGCACGCGATCGCAGGTTGTTGCCCAGTTGTAAGTAACCGTAAGCGGCGTTGGCTGAAAACTATTAGCAGGAGAAATTGAAGCAGCCGGAGTAGTATTGAATGTTCCGCCATACCCTTCCATGCGCACAAGATCATTGTTTGGATCAGTGACTACAAAACTGAAATTTACTGTTGAACCCGCATCCACACAAAGATCAGGCAAGTCAGGAATTTCAGGATTGTCGTTCGAGCAATTATCCAATACATCAATGGACATATCTCTCAATACGGTTCCGATGAGAACGCGATTTCCATTGGAAAGTCTTCTCCATTCTTCAATGTAGATCACCACATTGTATTTACCCGGAAGTTGCGGAGTACACCAAGCCAAATCTCCTGTCACAGGATCAATCGTCATGCTTCCACCACCAACAAGATTTGGATATTGATAACCCACGATCGGAATTCCATTCGTATCCAAGCAAGGTCCGATACGAAAAGCAAGACTGTCGCCTTCCAAATCGTAAGCGCCCGGATTGTGGTAGAAGCATTTTCCAATGCAGGCTTTGTCTAGAGGAATTGTTGCCAATTGCGGGCTGCTGTTGTTTCCGATATTCGGATCTACAACAATGGTAGTTTGCAGATAAAACGGAACATTCACGGAATTCGGAATATTCTCAATTCCGGTTACACGGTTCGGATCTTTGATATCAACGATATAAGTACCCGGACTATACGAGTGATAACCACGATAAAGATTCTGCTTGGTGTTCGGATAATTACTTCCCAACAACACACCATCTGTTGCTCCACCGCTAGGACAAGATCCTACCGGACCATTCACACGATAAATAACCTGCTCAACACCATCGCCCCAATCAACAAGCAACTCACAACGATCTGCCGGTGAGGTGGAATTGGTGTAAGTGGTAACGGTTACTTCGTAATCTCCTTGTGGAAGACCTACATAACGCACAGTAATTTCTCCCGCAATATTGTGCGTTGCTTTCAAGGAAACGAATCCTGATAAAAGTGCAATGCTGAGGAGAATGAATTTTTTCATTTGAGCGGATTAGTTCAATACCTGTTCAGGAGTTCGCACTACTGCGCTCTTATTATTTGATTGGTCGAGAAGAAAAGCATTGAACTGAATAGTATCATATAGCATAAACTGCGGATTCACGACCAGATAAATATCTCCTTCAAGTCCTGACTGGC
>Ga0114981_10000290_pt1 | contig 32013 bp, 39 predicted proteins | sample S_140806_MF_Meta_FD_87028 | JGI IMG/M metagenome (GOLD analysis project Ga0114981, IMG submission 87028) | Freshwater microbial communities from Lake Simoncouche, Canada to study carbon cycling - S_140806_MF_MetaG | ecosystem: Environmental > Aquatic > Freshwater > Lake | place: Lake...
ATATGCTACTCGATCTAAGACTTAGAAAGTCACTCTATCCCACACAATCATTGGGAGAGTATTTTAAGGCGCTCGTAAATAAGAACTTGACGGTTGCACCACAAAACGCTCCGACAACCTTTTATTTCGAACGAGTATCTACGGCCGCTTTTAAGAAATGTGTTACAGACTGTACGCCGTATCGCGTGTCTATTATGCGGCAAAATATTCAGAATGCCACAGCAATGTTTAATCTGGCGACTGTGTTTATCCCACCACCAATCAATCCAGCACCAATCAATCCAGCACCAAGCGGGTTTGCTGCCAGCGACTTTGTCGATGTAGACGACACCTTGTTGGGGCTAGAAGAAGAGGAACCGATCAGCGAGATTACAGTAGCTATCGAAAACCAACATCTTGAACCTGGCGCGGCCGTGCATCAAGTCGCTTCGATTATCGCGGCTCCGGTTGTCAACCCCCCAAACGCAGCTCGCCAATCGCGAAGAACATTCTTCTACGATTATATTGTGCAGGATGTGAACCCTCCTCCTACAAATACTTCGTACAAAGTCTTTGTCAGCCAGTTCTACCGCGACCCTAAAGCAGATCTTGATTTCTTCATTTCAATTCAACCCATCCCACCCGCTGTGGTAACCAACATTGAGGAACAGGTTGAAAACAACTGGTTTTTTCTCAATGTTGCTCTGCCTAATCTTCCAGAGGATACCATCAAGTTTTATGAAAAACTGCTCAAAAACGAACGAAACAGTTTGCTGAGAGAAAATGAAATTTTAACACGAGATAAACATTGGGTCTCAAACGCAAACCACAACAAGGGGTATCCACACTGGCGTCGCGATGATCAGAATCTTACATCCACGCCAGGTGATGAGAAATTTCCTTTACCAGCTGAAATAACGACCAGACTGTTCAAGCCAGCGGCGTCTGTTTCGCCAGACCAAATTGCACAGCTTCAAACGAAAACAGTCAAGGTTTTAAACAATAGGAAAAAAATACCAGTGGAAGAAGACAATGCATTCTTTGATATATATCCGGCTGCCCGGATTCAATTCTTCGACGAAATCCCTGCATTGGCAGAGATTCTTCAGAAGCCTGATGATAAAAGCATACTTGAAGAACTATGCAACCGATATTACATAGCAAGTTTAAAGATGATCCACTTGAAAGCCGGTGCAGTTATCCAACATCTCACACACAACCAACAGCTTGAAAATATTGTTAATGCATTCGATCCCGTCAGAAACGAAATTACAATCGGAGAAGATAAAAGGCTAAGGCTTGAAGTGCAGTATGCCAGGGTGCGTAACACATCAAGGGCAATCCTGATTCTACATTGCAGAATGCGTGTTGCAGATAAATTAGAAACATATGCTTATACAACGTTTGTTGAGAATGTCCAAGCACCACGCTTCTTGTATTTTAAAAGTGTTTTAACCCGAAACGAACCCATAAACGTACAATATGTGGGGTTAGATCCGCGCAATGCACACGACGCCATTCGACGCCATTTTGTCGAGGTGGACTCAGATGATGGCACCCCACCGCGCGATTTGACCCCGTCTCCGCGGGCTAGCCCCGCCCGTAACAACCAGCAGCCGAGACTCAAAGTCGCGCCTGAAACCATGGGCAGTCGACTATTTCGCCAGCCGCTGTATAGCCGACAGCTGAGTCGGGTTTGGAGTGGAACGGTATAAATTACCCGGAGGTGTTTGTGTATATTCAAGAAATAAACTGAAGATTTTTTGTCCATTTTCCATTTGAATGGCTGGCTTTGAGGTGACGCGGGTCAGGAACGGGAGCGTGTGGGACACATGTTACACCAACGCACTGCGGCAGTATCGCGTGTTTAACAACCCTGGCGACATACCCCCAACGATCGACGTTGATTTTCCCCCGGACCGAGTTGTTGCCTTGTGCAAGTGGGCCAACGACATTACCGAGCTCCTAAAGCGAAGGGGCGACTCAAACTCGTTTCAACTCTGTCCGCCGCCATGGAGCTTTACGCCAGATTACTTTCACCCGGAAGTTGAGTTTGTCGGCACTGTTCGCGTGGTGAAAAGCGATGAACATTTTAGAGTGATTGCGGGCAGCATGACAAACTTCATCAGGGATGAAGAAATCATTGTCTGGCTTCCGATCCCGTCCAGCTTTGAGATTATTCTTTCCTACATTGAGATTGGCTGCTGCCTCAACATCAATCCGGCCATTCTGGAGATTGCAAAGGCCACTCTAGCGGGCACGGTCAAGCATGCCAAGGATGTCGAGATGCTGATGCCGCTGCGGCGCGATAATCATGCGCTGGTTACCAACATGGTAAAGGTTATTCAACGCACACCGGTGTTTTCGGGCATCTGTCTGCCGGAGATTTAACTTACGTTTATAGTATTATAATTAACCTATTACACCGACCATTGTAGATACCAACAACCCAAAACAGCCCACACAGACTGCATGCATGTAACAACCGTGCGCACAAGGGTGTTGCTGATTCCGTGCAGCTCATACTGCGCCACCGGCGAAAAAGTCATAAAGTAGCTTGCCGCATACGCGTACGCAGTGACACCGCAAGCCAGGGAATAAAGCTCACTGGTTGGCAGGGCTTTTGCAATCACGCGTCGTCGACGAACAATAAGCACAAGGATCGTGAGAAAAGGTACGCCGTGTAGAATAATGTTCATAATGTCCACGGCGACGTCGTTGTACTTTTCGTATGCTTCGCTCACAAGCCCGGAATCGGCCGCGTACATTCCGACAGTCATGATTGCAATCACGCACGATGAAGCAAACGCTTGCGGGGCCGCGATTGCCAAGATCCACGGTGGAGCTACCAGGTCCAGGATCACATAGATGCATGCCAGCGTAAATCCCCAGCTAAACAGGTGATATGAGAAAATCGATATGGACAAAACGATATCAATGTTCAGGGATGGTCGATATCAATTTTGAAACTCATATCATTCTGACTTTTTTTTTCCGGCCGACCCCCTCAAAAAAAAGTCAGAATGATATGAACTTCCATGTCGATATGGGTCAGTGCATATCGACACGGACTGACCCATATCGACATGGAAGTTCATATCATTCTGACTTTTTTCCGGCCGACCCCCCTCAAAAAATGTCAGCCCCATATGAACTTCCATGTCGATATGGGTCAGTCCATATCGACACGGCAACTCGATATCAAACTGACTTTTTTGGCCAACACCCCCTTGAAAAAAAGTCGGAACGATATCAAACTGTCGTGTTCATATCGACCATGTCCATATGAACCAGACCATATCGACCATGTCCATATGAACCAGACCATATCGACCTGTATCGCCCACCAACGCAGACTTTTCAGATACTGACAGGCAGAATCCACCATCCCATCATACCTAGTGTAGTGCGTGTAGTTTGTAGCATGAGCCACGCCGGTGTAGGAAAGAAGCACCGCGAGATAAAAGAGCACGATACCGAAATGCAGCCAATGTCGCATACTGTCTGCGACGAATGCGGCTCGCTGGTTCACGTGCTGAAGCTATCGGTATGTTTTGAGCTGTTTAACAAGTGCCACTGACCATACACGGCATTACAGGTACTTGAAACATCGCACATTTTGACGGTGCCACAATGCCCACACCGCTTCTGCCTCGGCTGCATGCCGCCGCAGTGCACGCGATGCATGATTGTTCGCCAGACGCGACCACTCTTCAATGTGCGCGGATGTCAGATTTGCCACAAAGAAGGCAAGCCGTTCTCTGTTCTGTCCGCTGTACCTTATCGACTTTTTTTGTAGGCGAGTTTGACTTTCTTGCCTGTGACGCCTGTCTCGCAGCCATTGCACGTCGTGTGCAGCCGGGCCGTCCGCTGGAAACGGCAACATTTGTTGCCGCAGGCTCCCCAGCGTGGTGGGCGCGACAAGGTGACGCCGACTGCAACAACGCCGTTGCACCGATTGGACAATACATCACATTTGGTGTCTCGCGTCAGCTAGCGCGCCGTACTGATATTGCGGTGGTCGACAAGTGGGTGCAGGTGGTGGAAAAACACAAACCGCGGCGCGAGTCCAAGCCCGACCTGTTTGCGCGACTTGAGCGCTTGTCGGGCGGCAACACCCGCCATGTTGCGTTGCACGTGGCGGCAGAACATTTTACGGAGGAGGAGCTGCAGATGATGCTTGACAAGACTGTAATCTTTATTCATTCCTCGCACCCTGTGCTGGTAATCATGAAATAAACAATCTGTTTTTATATGGGCGGCATCGGAGGGGGTAAAATCTGCCATGGGCTTGAGCAGCAGTGCGCCAGAGTATCCGCCACGAATGCTGCTGCAGCTAAACCTGTTGAGCGATCAGAGACTTATTATTCTTGACGCCTGTGTTATCGACTACCTACAAACCGCACATTCGTCCATGGCAAGTCCAGACAAACTTCAGGAGATTTTTGATTCTTTGAAGCGTCAGCACGACGTACTCATGCGCCAACTTGGCGGGACGGAATCGGTGCAGCTTGAGATTCCACCCAGCACAGATACCGACTAGAAGTCACAGTCTGAGTAAAAGAACAACTAGCATGGTTGGTCAGGGTGATTTTTTGTTTATTGTCTTGTTAAAAGAACTGAGTGAAAACGGCGGTCCGACCGATCTTTTGTCTATTGTCTCAATAAAAGACTTTACACTCTTGGGATCGTCCGACCAATTTCCCCAGAGTCAATTTTTATTCATTGTCTTGTTAAAAGAACTGATTGGAAACGGCGATCCGACCGACCTTTTGCCAATTGTCTCGATAAAAGAACCGAGGACATAGGCCACAGACATGTCAAACTTTTGCGGTTAAAAATCTCAGTGCAATTTTAATAAAAGAACCGCGCTGTCGAGGCCAAAGTCGCAAGTCTTTTCGTAAAAAGACTTGACGCCAAATACATGTCTCAATAAAAGAATTGGAGTTTAACAGCGTCGGACGAACAAAATTTTCCGACACAAAATTTTAACTTTAAATATTCTTGAAATCCCCAGCGCTTTTTCATGAGGTCGTGTCTTGATAAAAGAACCGTATCCATGGACATGTCGGCCGACATGTCGCTGTCTTGATAAAAAGCTTGGCGTTGTCGGCCAATAACGTCAATTCAATATCGAAACAAAGCGGAGGCACTCGTTTCGCAAAATGACTTGACTATCAAATTTTTGTTTGTCTTTATAAAGGATTCGGTGGATTTTGGCTTCGGACCAACTCGACAGCTTTTTACGCTAGTCTGTGTAAAAGAACCGGCAGTCATGTTGTGGGTTTGGTTTGCACGAAAAATTTAAGCAAAATACTCTTTTGGGTGTTCTACACCGGGAAAATACCCGGCAGAGTGTTTACAGGCTTCTCGTCTTTGATGGGATATGAGAACAATCTGACAGCTTAACAAAACTTATTCCTCAGTTCAATCAAAACCTTGATAGAATGATTCTGTCGCTCTGAATGGATTGTCGCGGCAGACGCTTCGAGAAGCTGCTCCATGGTGGCGTTGGGCGGTGTTTTCATCACGTGGGCGCGTTCAAGTGCGCGGGTAGCCAGGTCAAAGCAGCTGCGGCAAAAGTTGTGGGTCGGGGGGATCTTGCCGCCCAACGATGGTCGGTGGGTGTTGTCGGATGTCACCTCCGTCCTCTCGCAGCTCGGGCATGTCCGGACACACGTGTCGCAGATCAAAGCGGGCTTCTCCGAGCGGTTGGGAATCAGATGTCGCTCCTGTGTAAAAACGGTGCAGCGAGTGCACTCTCCAGGCTGCCGGGTCACCTCAATGCAAGACTGGCAGAGCCAAGTCTTGCACTTTGGCGAAACCTGCTGCAACGGCAAGGGCAGATCCGTCTCAGACGTGCTGCACCACCTGCAGTGGCGGATGCACCTGAGGCAGCACGCGCGGCCGTCTTTCATGATGTGCAGCCCGTCCTGCTTGACACCACATTCGTAGCAGCGAGATGGACTGAAAAGAACGATTAGTAAAAACAGATAAAAATTTGATATACATACTCGGGTTGCTTGATCCGATCAAGGTGGGTGGGAATCACTTGAGACGGTGGCACGGATGGCAGAGATTGAGGAAGCACGACGATGTTCGTAGCCGGATTTCTTGGTGATTCCTGTGAGCTGATCATGATCAGCGTCTCAGCGGCCTCGTCGTCGGATTGGGTCCGCATGATCTCAGCGTCGACCAGTCGCAGAGCAAAAGCAAAAAGCTCGTGGCCATTCGACGGCGAAGGATACGCGTCCTGGCGCATGGATGCCAGAATTGTAATCCGCTTCACAAGCTCCGAGAGAAACGTGATCATCGCACAAAGGACGGAGACAAGGTGCACAAAGTACGACGCCTTTGAGCGGTGGGGGGCAGGAAAAAAGAAGGAGACAGATTCAAATGTCCCCATGAGCTGCTGCTCTCCAAGCACGCGGTAAGCATCAGAGCGCTGCTTCGCAGTCAACAGATCAGCAGCAGTCGGCTGTCGACCCTGGGCTTCCATGGCAGCAAGATTCTGGTCAAAACTGCGTGTCTGCGTGCAGAAATATGCGTGTCCGGGCCAAACAAAAAAAAATAATTGTCTCCGGACGTTTTTTTTTGCCCGGTCAGTCCGATCAATTTTCGACAAGCGGGGCGCGGACACTAGACTCTGCACACAACGTTGTCCAGATAAAAGACTCGGTGTCTTTGGAGGTCACCGGGCGGATGTAGCAGAATTTACTCTAGTCCAGGTAAAAGATCGACTGTCAGAGTCGCCGTTGGGCCGAGTCTAGAGTCCGTTTGCCCAAAAGTCGGGCAAATTTTACTGACAGTCGAGGCGGACCCCCCGGGGTATGTCCTGGCTCAACCTAGCTGTTCTTTTACACAGACTTGTAAAAATTCACATCAATTTCCGCGCGCTCGGACTGGCCAGCCAGCGTGGTTCTTTTATCCAGACTTGTTGACTGTGAGGTCGGACGTGTCCGACCCTTTTTTGCCCGGTTCTTTTATCGGTACAATTGAATCATCTCAATTCGCGCCAAAACGACAAACGGCCGGCGAAATTCGCCTTTTTCTTTTATCTGGACCAGTGTATTATAATAAAATAACCACCTAAAATTATATTAACGTGGCATTGTTCGCCCCAAACGTCACCCCTCTTGAAGAATGAGAAGAAGTTTGCTGCATCATTTGTTTTTTAAGTTGCCGCTCAAAGTTCTTTTTCAAAATATCATTAATTGTCATGCGACATTGTACCTTTGGAGGAGGCTCACCAACGCGCTGCTCACGGATCACCTCGTCGGCCGTCCAGTGATTTTGCTCGTCGTCGCTAGTAGGAATCAGCGAGAGTGGCCGCGAAATGACCGGCATCACAGACTCTGGCATCACAGTGCCGCACGTCCACTTGTAGAGATTGGCGGCCGTGTACACGCTAAGCGCATAGCAAACGCGCTGTGTACCGGCCGAGCCACGTGAAAGTAGTTTCATGCTGTTCAGCCACTCACGTGTCACCGCCACAAGATCGGGCGCTTTGGGCGTCTGGCCGGTCATAATGTCAAGCGCCGCTTGCAGATACAGCAGTGTCGGCGTCTCCTCTCTGCTCCTGGCAGCGGCAAGCAACGTCTCAGGCACCGTGTCGCCAAATATACTCGTGAGAAGTGAGACCAGCAGACGTAGTGGTATGACATGATGTTGCAGCAGAAAAACCAAAAAGGCACACATGGTTTGTCCGTTTGACCCCGTCTTGTCAAACACTGTCACCAAACCGCTGAGGCCGCAAGCCGGGTCCATCCGGATGAGACGCACCGGAGCTCCATCGCCGGCACCAAGCACGTCGGCCGTCTGCAGAGCCGTAAGAAAACGGCAGATGGCAGCAAACCCACCGTGGTGCGTAAGAGGCAGATCAGGGTCTAGACTGCGTCGGTCGACCGAGTAGACAAAGTTCTGTAGTGAATCTGTCCCCATCGTGCACGAAGCATCCAGCAGATGCAAGAGCACGGCGCATGCTGCGGCAACTGCATTATCGGTCGTAAGAACGTCGTCTTCATGCACCCTAAGGGTATACATCTCATTCTTTGATCGTAGATTCGAAAGAATGGCAATGAGCGCAAAAAGAGACGACATGACCACCGACTCGTGTGCTAGGTTATGCACCACAAGACCAGTGTCAAGCAACGCAACAAGCGTGTCGTACGGCGCAGGCGGCAGCGGTAGCGGGCTCAGAGTGCTGGGGGCTGATTTGGTGCCAAACACTATGCCAGCATCCCCTCGAGACACACGGAGCGTCTTCTTCGCCCCGATACAGACATCAACCAGCGGCATTCTCCCGGCGGAAATGAGACCGTTTAAATAAAGATTGGCGACTAGCCATGTGACACAGATTACCCGGTCAATTTTTTTTCCGGGCAATTACCCGGAAAAAAATTGACCGGGTAATTACCCGGAAAAAATAATTTTGGCTTTCCGGCCACGCGGGCGGCATTTTCAGTCCATTGGCCTGCACGCTTTGTGAGTGCTTGTCTACTTGTTTCTTTTTTTTTGTTTTGCTGCTTTTCTTACTCTACATTCTGTGCAGGATGGCAAGCCGCCGCCGCGAGGCTGCGCAGGCTTTTTCCAAGGAGACGCGTCGTGGAGGGGAGATGCGTTCGTCTTCGCCCCCTGCGAAGAAGGCGCGTACTACGACCGAAGATCAGTCGCGCTCGCTGTCGTCAGGCCGACGCCCTTCTTCCAAGAAGGCGCGCTCGCCGTCGCCAGAACTACGCCCTTCCAAGAAGCCGCGCAAAGTGGACGCGGAACCGCAGCACAGCGCGCCGCCGCAGAGGCTTGAGTTGACATTTGACAACATTATTTCTGCCAGCGGACCCTGCGCCGCTGGTCTGCGCAATCTGCTCAAGACTTCACCGCTAAGCGAGTTGGCGTTTCTCTCGTCTGCCATCACCTCGCTTGGCTGCACCGCTGTTGCAACGGCCCTCGAAGAATCGGGACCCCGCACCCTCGACATCATCGGCGACATCGGCGACATAGTGAAACTGCATGCCAACTCTCCTTTGGATGGCAGGCCCATCAACGAGGAAGAGTGGGAAATGGCAGTGCAACTTGTTGCTGCCATCGACCCGACCCGGCAGCCCATGATGCCGACAGCCGTGCTTTCCAAGAGGTTTTGTACCTTGGTGGATTGCAAGATCAAGCCGTTTGCAGCTGCCCGAGAGAATGAAGATGCGCGTGCGCTGCGTACGATCATGTGTGATATTGCCACACTGATGCCCGAGATTGTTGATGCAGAACTGATCAATCAATTCAAGGCGCTTTTGAGCAAGTTTGACGAGCCGGCTGACAGCATCGCAGCGACTCAGCCGACCGCCGAGGAGGAGGAGGACGACGACGGTCTTCCACCACTTCCCAAGACCGAGATTTCCACTGCAACGATCGCGTCTCTGCTTGAGATGATACCGCGGACGACCGACAACTCGACAGCCCAGCCGACTCTTGAGGAGCAGCCATCAGACGCCCCAGTCTCGTCAGCCGAAGAACCGCGCGACGAGGCGTCTGCAGACGCCCCGGTCTCGCCAGCCGAAGAGCCGCGCGACGAGGCGCCCACAGACGCCCCACTTTCATCAGCAGACGCCCCAGTCTCGTCAGCCGAAGAACCGCGCGACCATGTCGACAAGACGCCCGCAGACGCCCCGGTCTCGTCAGCCGAAGAACCGCACGACGAGGCGCCCACAGACGCCCCGGTCTCGCCATCTGTCACCGATGTGGTGCCGAGCGAGCCGGCCGTTTCCCGGCCGGCTGTTGGCAAGGAGCCGCGTGGTGTTCCCGCAGTCCTCTGTGACTTTGTGAACTCCACCGGCCAGACCATCTCGTTTGGCGAGCACGTGATCACCGGCTTTGCCGGGACAGACGTCTTGTTCTCCATCGGACGCGAAGCAGCCGCCAACATCCTCCACAAGATTGCTGCCGTCGAGCTGCCCGAGAAGAGCAACAACAGCCATGTGGAGAAGATCGTCATGCTGATGAACAGCAACCCCGCCACCGCCGGTGGCCTGATTGCCATTTTTGCGCAGCTTGCGCAGATGGCGACGCGCGGTCTGCATCCCAAGTGGTTTCAGCAGCGCGACGACGAGCCGCCCGAGATCTCCGGCGACACGAGCATTGAAATCCTGTTCAATGCTCTGACGCATGCGTTTGGCATCTCGCTGCACACCGTACAGCGGTTTTCCGCCAATCTGCAGTTTGCGGCCTCGGCCATCCACCCGACCAAGGGCATCTTTGACCGGAAGCGGCTGCTGACTCCGAGCGACGACCCGCGCGACACTGCCGGCCTGGTCATCAGCTTTTGCACCATGGCGACCATGGCGTGGGTCCTCATGACGGCCACCATGGTCGACATTTGCAACGGCTCCACCCCGTGCAGCAACGCGATGCAGTTTGTCGGTCTGCTGGCCCCGCTGACCCTCGACTGCACCGTCTTCCGGCTCACTGTCCGCGACCCTTTGACCGGCACGGAGAAGGACACGCAGCCGTCTGTCCCCATCCTTTTCCCGGTGATTGCGACCTTTCTGAAGCTTGGACTGCCCGTCAAGCTTGGTGCCTGGATGATGCGCCTGCTGCCGACCAACGTGATTGAGCAGCTCGTACCCAAGACCTGCAAGATCGAGCTGCTGATGGACGACGGCGTCGACCCGGCCCAATGGTCCACCAGCTACGCCTCGATTGTCCGCGTCTGCGCCGTCTTTCTGCTTCTTGCCTCTGGCTCGCGCGGCCGCCAGCGCCCCGACGAGTGGATTGTGGACTGCTTCCAGCAGTACGGCCCCGGCAACACGTCCATCTTTGGCAGCGAGTCGTGGATTGTGGAAGCGCTGTCAAGCAACGAGCTGCCGCGCGCGCAGTGGATGATCGACATTGCCAACCATCCAGAGGTCAGCGAGACCGACGACGTCATGACCATCTTTGCGCCGTTCCTGTCCACGACGGACAAGGGAGCGACCTTCTTCCTCCGACCGATGCCGGTGCTCTGGACCAACGCGAAGAACGACGACGCCGTGTCACGGAGGAGCCGCACATCGCGCGCCCGGCGCAGTGGTGCCAAGTCCGTGCCGTCCAAGGACACCCAGTCTGTGGCCGGCAAGGCCAAGCCGTCGTCCAAGTCGCGAAGCAAGAAGTCGCAGCCCTCTGCCCAGTCGCCTCCTGCTGCGTCTACCAGCAAGGCAGCGCAGTCGCCGCCCAAGTCGCGAGGGAAGATGCCGCAGCTATCGCCACAGCGCTATTGTGAGCCGTCTTCTGACGAGAACGACGACGACGACGACGAGACGTATCACCCTAGCAAGGAGGAGCCTGATGCAGTCACACTGGCGCGCCGCAGGACTGCCGGCAACAAGAAGAGCCGCATCGCCCAGTGGGCGAATGATGTGACGGAGGAGACACGGGCGACGGCGGCCGATGATCCTACGTCGCCTTTTGCGGCAATTATTGCGCAGATGACCGCAGACGCCGAGCGCCGCGAGCAGGAAGCTCAGCGCCGCACGCAGGCAATGTTCCAGCAGATGATGGAGGAAGTGAACGCTCGTCTTAATAATAAGAAGAATTAAATAGTTTGATACTTGAATAAAGACAGATTTTTGAAACTTGAACCAATCAATCATACATGTGTATTTTTGGCAGACGGTTGTGTGTAAATTTGGCGTGTAATATAAACTAAACCGGGTATAATTCTGGCCATTTTCGCCCTCATGGCGCGCCCCTGCAAGAACCTTGTGGAGGCTGCGCGTGAAATCCGCAAAGGTCTTTTGTTGTCGGGCAACAGACAGACCCAAGTCTACTTCAGCAAAGAAGGCCTGTTGCTGGAGGTTCGGGTGGCGTTTACGCCAGAGGACAGGCATGTTGTGGTCAAGACATGCGGCCGGCCCGAAATGTTCACTCTCTGCAAGACAACGATTGATTTCCTGGAGGAAAACATGAAATGCCAGGAGGAAACCATCGTCGGCTGGACGGCTTCCCTCAAGAGACTCGACATGTTTGCCATTACAGAAGAGGAGGAGGATGAAGAAGCTACAATGGGCCCCCATGTGACGGAGGTGGCCGTGGTGTAGTACTATTCTTGTCATTTTTATTATTAAATAAATGACCAACATTTTGCAAGCAATGTACATAAGACTGTACAAAGTATTTTTACGCACATTTTCACTCTGCCATGGATGACGAGCATGTCACCGGGGGCATTGGCACAATCCAGTGGGAGATGAAACGACAGGGGTACGACTTTTACCGGCAGACACTGGCTGATTATCCTCCAGAGGTATGGATTTTTTTGCTACACATCTACCTATAACTATATTGTTTTCAGGAGATTTTGGGTGAAATATCCGAGGAGCAAGGCATGCGTACCGTCAACCTGTTGTTCGACAGCCGCGACAGCGACCTGGTTGCACTGTTTCGCGCAAAGGATTTCAACGGGCAAATTGATCTGCTGTGCAACATAGCTGGCCGATTTCTGCACCGTGTGGCACGCGGGTCTATTACGGAGGAGCAGGCGTCTGGACTGTTTGACTCTCTCCAGCATGTGCCGTGGCCAACACTGCCACTTGTTGGAACGACAGTTTTTGGCGAAGATGCCGATCTCAGTTTGTTTGTGGAGATTGTGGTTGTTGTCTATGCTATCTTTCATGTGGCGGCGGAAGATACTGATTAATGATAAATAAATAGATACGTATAGGTTACTTCGGAATAAACTGAAACATAATGTTGCCTGTCCGGTGTCTCCGCGCAACTACCACCGGTTTATCTGGCGGGGTTTGCAGCGCAGCCTTGTAAATTTCACATTTTATTTCTTCTGGAAGAGTCTCCAGTGCCTTACAGATCTCGAGCGGTGGATAGTCCTCCGGCTTACCGCTCCAGGCCACGCGGAAGAGGGAGACCTTAGTGGCCATCACGGGGAAGGTCACAGAAAGAAAATGCACCAAGTCAGAAAAAAGGACGGGGACGTCGGCTAAAAGCAGAATTTTTCCCGGTCATTTTTTGTTGAACCGTCCTGTTTTATAATCACAGTCATCTCATAGTATGGCGGCTGCAGGCCAAGACCCGGTGAAAGCAATGGCCAAGTTCCGCGAGTCGACTGCGACGAGACACCGTGAGCAGACAAGGGATCTGCTTCAAGCCATCATTACGTCCCTGGTGCTTGGCGACTCCATTTTTGAGCGCTGGCTTTGGGATCCGCGGAATGCGCACCTCCGTGAACGCTTGCGGGAAACCGGCATTCTTGCCAAAGGTGGCGACACGACCAAGAATCTGGCCTGGCGGCTGTTGGAGGACACGCTAGACAGGGAGAAGCTTCCATTTCCCGCTCTGAAGAAGGTGATTTTATCGATTGGGCTCAATGACATGAAAGAGAAGGACGCGGGCTCAACTGGCACCAGGATCATGCACATTGTCCGCCGACTTCGCGAGCGGTTTCCAGACCTGCCCATCTACGTGCTTGCCATTCCCAGTGTTCCGCTGGGGGAACAAAAGAAATGGGACGTTGCCAAGATCAACGAGCAGCTGGAGAACGAGTGCAGCAGTATGCCCGGGGTAGTGTACACGGTCCCGTGGACCGGGATCGATAAAAGCCACTTTATCGAAGACGGCGTGCACTTTACCGGCGAAGGCAACGACATTTTGTTCAAGAATCTGTCGCACCTGCTAGAGAGCAAGCCAGAATAAAGCAGCGCGCTTTCAAACTAACTTTTTACCCGGTGATTTTATGGATAAAATAAAGGCTGTTTCTTCATTCAGAATAAAGCAGCGCGCTTTCAATCTAACTTTTTACCCGGTGATTTTATCCATAAAATAAAGGCTGTTTCTTCATTTCCTGTCTCATTATGGACGAGTGGACAAAGTCTGGCTTGTTCCAGCATGGATCCGAGGTGCTTGAGCACCTTGGTGATGATGTCAACGCCAGTGTCGTGTACGGCCGCTTTTATCGGTCTGCCCGTGTTCTCCACGCACTGCGCGAAAAGTTTGGCAAGCGCAATGTGAAACGCACGCCCTTGCTTTATGGAAAGGGCTCGGTGTTCTATGTGTTGACACACACGCCGTCTCAGATGCAGATTGCCGTTGGCCATTACCTGGGCATCCTACGCGTCTGGACGCCCTACGCCGACATTGACGACCGGATTGTTGAGCGAGACGCAGTACTTGCGCTTGTGGAATGCGCGAGGCGCCCAAAACCAGGGCCGATTACACGTTCCAAACATGAGATTGATTGATTGTATTTGCAAATAGATTCAAGTCTCTGTCCACATATCGTCTTGGGAATCCGTGTCGTCCGTTCTAAACAGCTGTCGAGGAGGCGGCAGGTACACTGCCTCTGACGGTGTCGCGGGTGCCGTCAGTCGCGCGGGCGGCGCAGGCATGCAAGGGCTTCCGGCGTGTGGCGGGGTTGAAAACGACGAGTGTAGCGTCGCTGCGAGCTCTGCGTAGTTCTCATTCATATCAATGATTTCTCGCGTCGACTTGTAGGCGGCGTAAAAATTTTTGATAATCTCAAACATTGCCTTGAGTTCCTCCATCGGCATAAGTCGATCAAGCTCAGACCCCATGTAACAGATTGCACGCTGGAATGTGCGCCGCGCCAGCTCCTCCTGGTTGACCTCACTGTAGCTCATGGCGGATGGAAATGAGCTACAATACGAAATTTTGAGCCCCACGTGCACAGGGGCTACCGGCCAACGGCTTTTCTCTCCCTTGTTTTCCCCTCTCTCTTTGTTTGTGTTTTTAGATACGGAACATAAGAGGTAGCCCCTTTTTATTTTTTGATCTAATCTACAACAATCAGAATATTTCCAGGTGGACACACTGCGGATCTTGGTATAGTAATTGCAGCGTAGTTTTGCAGGCAGATGCGCATCACCTGCGCAAACACGTCCGGCTCCACCGGGATTCCCTGCCCCATGAGAAAGCATCCAACATCGTGAGATGTGGTTCCCTTGTACTGCGTGATGCACTTGAGGATAACGCCTGCCAGTGTGTGTTTACTGATGTACACTGGTGTTTTTTTGCCGTATGGCAATAAAATATCAGGCAGATGCGCTGGCGCGCGCTCGGTGATCCCGTATTTCATGATTGCAAAGAACCCTTCAATGTCATCAACCATGTGATTTTTTAACAGCTTTATGTTCACCCGATGCATCTCTCCTTCAATATATATTGTGAGATACATGCACAATGAGAAGCGTGATTATGTATATTTTAAATGCTATACGCTTCCCGACTGACCGGGAACCTTCCGAAACAGGTCTTTCAATGTCGGGCGTTTTTGTACTTGTGCCGCAGCCACAACCGCGGGGGGTTGCAGCGGGATATTCGCCGGAGGCACATCGGTAGAAATCCACACGTTAAAGTCGTCTCTGCCAGCAACTGAGATTTGCATGCCAAACGCCGCAACGAGCCGCTCAAGCTCGCTGGCCAGAAACGGCGCCGCAGGCCGGATCAGGGTGCAGACGAGCGGAATGGTCAGCGGCCCGCTCTCGGCCGTTAGAATCGCCATTAGATCAGGGGTTGCTGCTATCTGCGCGCCAATGCCGAAAAATCGCGCGAGCGTCGGTCGCGCGTCATCAGAAGTCGCGAGATCAGCGGAGCCATCGACGGCGCCACCATGCACAGCCATGTGTGCTGTCGGGCATGCTCCGCGCAAATGAGTCGGTTGTCCAGCACGCGCTGAGACAAGTCGGCTATGCGCAGTGTGTGCGCCCCAACCACACACGAGAGTCCCGGCACCTTGGCAGCGCGGGCGGTGGGCGGCGCCGCCAGATTGTCAAACAGCATGTGCATGGGATTCACCCAGACCATGTTGCTGTGGTCGCAGTGCCGGCAAAAGACAACTCCGCGAGCGTCGACCACAAAGACCGGGTCTGCTTGCATGCAGCCAAGACAGATAAAGCGCACATAGAGCTGGTCAAAGTGTGTATTGGTGGACGGCCGCACAACCAGGCTCCACTTTCGCATGTTGCTGAGTAGCTCCGGCACGTGTGGATGCATGGGCACGCCGAGTGGCAGCCGCCCGCATGTGCGGATAGCCAGTGTCTGCAGCGCCGCCACTGGATCAAACCACTTTATGCGCGTCCGCAGTCCGGTGGCGTGTGGGTTTGGTGGTAGCGCGTGTGTTCGCGGAACCGGGGCTTCGCTAGCCCGCATGACGCGCACATAACTAATCGTGTTGATGTAGCTGTTGGTCCGCGCCGTCAGCTCGCCGGTCTCTGTCAGCTCCAGCAGAATCTGCGGAAGAATGCACCCGGCCAGCCGGGCCTTGGCGCCAAACCCTGGAATCCGATCCTCCACATCAAGCGGAAAAAACGGATCCTGGCGTAAAGTATCCACAAGATACAGCGCAAGCAGATAGAAGATGCGGCGGTTTATTGCCGTGAGCCGCGGCACTAGGTCAGGCCACGTTGCCACGGTGGCCGGCAGACCGGCCTGCACAAGCGCGCACAAAACAGCAAACTCAAACAGCGGGTAGAGCTCTTTAGCCGGCAGCGTCTGTCGGCGAATCAGCAGCGCGTTTCGAAAAGCAATGGCCGTCTGCGGCTGCGCCACCGGCTCGCCGATAATTGACTGGATCACGGTGGTTTTTACCGTCCCGTCCATGTTAATCAGCGTGTTGAATTCCGGCGACAATCGCCGAACGGTCAGCTGTCGCATGGTCTCGGTGGCGTCGTTGCACCGCGCGTGGGACCACGCATGTGCAAATCGCCATCGGCAAATACTGCACATTGCAGCGCAGAGATGCAGCGGGCTGGCAGCGTCGGGACACGCAATAATATACATCCGGTCCTCAAGAATATCAACGGCGGCGCCAGCGACCACGCACAACGGGGCCAAAAGCAGAGGCATTTCAAGCAGGCGTGCAGCAATCTCGGCGTGATGGAGCCAAAGATCTGCCTCTGGCAGCACGCCCCCTAGAAAAGCCGGCCGCCGACAACGCGCAGAGCGCTGTCGTCCACATAGTGGATGGTATGGCCGTTGGACTTGTAGGACATGACGCGCATCAGATGAAAAAACGGGCCCGGGATCACACACGCTCCGCGCTGGATCGTGTATTCCTCGCGGTATATTCCGGGCGGGCATGTGAAGACAAAGGCCGAGTGGAGATCGCGCGTCACGTAGAAAATGTGGCACAGGTAGCAGAGGCCCGAGTACACGTGTGTGTCGGCCGACAAGTCAATGTGCGGCGAGCGCATAGCGCGTAGGCTCACCCCAAACGGCTTGCAGTCGGGCGTCTGGATCTTGCGTGCGATGCACTTTGAGTCGTTGGCGCACAGTGGAACAGACGCGTACTCTGGATTGTCAAACGACAGCATCAGCATGATCCAGCTCAGGTTTGCTTCTTGCGGCACGGCACGGGCCAGTTGAATGGGACAGCACGCCTGCGGCGTGTTGGCTGCCACGCAGCGCGGACCGCGCTGCGAGTCTGCAGCAACCACAACGGCAAAGTTGGCCAGGCCGCGTGCAACGTCGCAGAGCACACCAGTCGCGTAGGAAAACTCAACCGAGTGCTTCTCATCGAGCGCCACCTCTGCAAGCTGCGGCACTTCACAATGGATAATCTCGCCAATATAATAGAGCAACTCGGTGGCATGCTGCGTGCGCATAAAGTCATCGCCTGCCCCGCACAGCGGAGACGCCACCGGATGGTCTTCGGGCGCGCGGGCGCGCACCAACCGCACAAGCCCGGCCATGTCAAACTTGTCCGATTCAACCAGCACGGTCGGCAGCTTGCCGGCCAAGTGGCAGGTGGTTGTCCGATGCATGTCCGTGTGTGTGACGCAGACGGACACGGTGCACAGCGTGCAGTAATCAGCGCATGCCACGCCACAGTGCACGCAGGTGCCAAGGTTGGCGCCAACAGCATGGGCAATGTTGGCGGCGCGGTTCATAAACTCGGCCTCGATCACGCCGGTGGCGATGTAGACAAGAAAAAGCGGCACAGTGACCACAGAAACGACTTCATCGTCCGTGTCCATAAACGCCGGCTCGGACTGGCTGCGTGGCTCTGGCTCCATATCCGCGGGCGCAGCCGCTGCCACCGAGTGGCATCGAATTCTGCGGTTCGCCATATGATATGACGCGACAGTATGGACACGGGAAATGCCAGTTGATACTGACTTTTCAATTGTCAGTCTGCTTGCCAGAAACGGGCAGATCATACTGACGATCATTGCAGTGGCAGCATGCATTATCTCGGTGTTGCTTGGTCAGATGGTGCAGTTGCAGCGTACCAAGTTTGGACGATTTTCCACCTCGTCGTTTTCCTCCTGATGCTTGTGTACGTTGAGCCACCCATCAACCGCGATCTCTGGGTATTTGATGTGCATCTAAACCTCTGGCTGGTGCTGGCGATGGTGTGGGCAGCGGTGGCCGACAAGCTACCAGCCAGCCGGTTTCGCGTTTCGCCGATCATCTTTGCCATCTTGGACGTGGTGATGACTGCTGAGATGGACTCAACCTACGCAGAGATGTCTCGCACGGCTGTGACTATCCGGGGGGTTTTATCCGCGGCACTAGTTGCCAGTTTTATGTAAAGTCTTATCTGTTATTAGTGTAAATATATGCAATATATGGAAGATTCGACAGCACAAACGCAACCGGCAATGCGCCCGACTAACCGCATCCGAATCTATGGACTGGGCGACACCAACCGCGAGGACCTGCTGGACCTCTACCGAAAGTTCAATCCGACCGACGGTATAAACAACCAGCCGTAATTTAACTGTTGGCCGCTTAATTTCATTTTCATTTAAAGCCGAGGTCAAGCTCTCTGTCGATGGCCGCCCGCGCGGATTCGGCTTTGTCCAATTCCGCACCATCGAGGATGCCACGCAAGCTCGCTTGGACACGGACGGCATGGTCCGCGGAGGTGTTGCCTTGCGCGTGTCCTTTGTGCCAGCCATCTTTGACCTGAATCTGAATCCACGCGACCACCGACGACTGTCAAGCGACTCGCGCTCAATGCGCGCACGCACAGCTGCGCCCGACTCGCCAGACAGAAGTCGCTCGTCGCGCTCGCGCTCTGTTCTTCCGGCGTCGCCAACTCGCTCGACCCGAGAGCGAACGGCGGCCCCCGACTCGCCTGCAAGTGAGAGACGATCGCGGCCTACCCGCACGCCAAGCCCGACCGAAAGCCTGGTCGACCACTCGCCCGACCTTTTGCTCGAGCCGGCGGCGATTGTTTCGGCCGAGCCGGCGCCGCGCAAGAAAAAGGCGACGGTGTTTGTGACCATGGTGCTTGATGGCTCGGAGATGCAGCACGCCAATCTCTACACAATGCTTGCATCGCATTTTCAAACACTGTGTGAAACGCCAAAGTAACATAATGATGTAATGAACATAAAAATTCTATTCAAACAAAGAAGCGGGTGGATCCGCCGGGGCCAGAGGGTCACAAAAATACGACCCAAGCTGAATTTTCAACAGAGACAGTCGGTCGACGGTCAGCTTGTCAAGCGCTGCGTACAATTTGTTCAGCGCTACCGTAGCGTTGTGCGGGCTGCCCATGCTGGCCACAATGGTGTGACAGTGGCCCTTGACAGTGTACTTTGACGTGGTCATTTTAACCGGCGCCGTCACCGTAGTCAGCAGCTTGCCTGGGACAGTGTGCGTGAGATACGGCAGCATCGGGATCAGCACCACCCCTTTGACCACAATGGCCTTCATCGGGATGGTTGTGAGCAGGCCAATCACCGCGTTCAACGCAAGCTGGTGGTGATTGCGATGCTCGTTCAGCGCCGACACGCATAGCAGGGTCCAGATCACGCTGGACCACGCGCGTAACCGCTCAAGCGACGTCTCACGCATAACGTACGAGACACACTGCAGAATCCACTGCGGTGAAAGCGCAATGGCGTCGTTCAGGCCACCGACTGTGCGCTCGCCGCGGCTGCGGCGAATCACCCGGCGCGACGAGTGCACCGGCGCGTTGCGGCCCAGCAGACCCGAAACGGGGCACGCAGTGCAATCGCTGTTGCCGTTATCCTTGCCGATAAACTCGCACGTCGTTGCGCAGTGGTGCACGCGGTGGTGGCTGGAACAGACCCAGATTGTGCCCGACGGATGCGGCCACCAGTCTCGACAGGCAGACGAACACATGCGAGCGGGCGCCGATCGGAGATGCGAGGTGATGTTAAACTCGAGCGCATAGTCGCGCAGGATGGCCTCGTCGCTAAGCAGCGCCGGATCGTTCGATGTGTCCCTGCGCTCAAACCGCCGCAGCTCCGGATAGCACGAGATTGGACACACGCCATCGTGATTGCAGCGGCTGCAGTATGGACCGTCCGCAGCCACCTTAACAAAGCACGGGTGCGCGCGCTGGTGACGCGTGCAGACAAAGATCTCGGCCACATCGTTTCGACAGGTCCAAAAGTCGCTGCACGCCGTGTTCGCGTGATCACTGTCCACGATGCATGGCGTGTACTTGTCGGGGGCCGGAGACGCCTGTCCGCGGCTCACAAGGCTGGCCAGATACTTTTTGACCGCCTCTGCCGTCATGGTGTGCATCCGCTGTGATGTCTCCATGTCGGCTGTCCTGGCAACCCTGGCCGATCGATTCATGTCGAGCGAGGTTTGTTGTCGTATGTACACACCCTCTATGTATGTCACACTGTTAATGACACTCTTTTTATCCAGCCAACGGCCTGGGCTCCGATTCAATGCGACTACGCCCACACTGGCCAGGGGTACCCGTGCTTGCCCAACACGTATGGTGTCATGGTCGTCTCCACATTCGAGACCAACACAACGACCACGTACGCCGCCACTCAAACTTGTGTTGGAGACTGCGAGGAGGAGTGCATTGCGCGACCAGCTTGCACGGCCTTTACGTCTGCCGGTCAGCTTTTATTTGGCCCAGGCCGTCTGAGCGCCACGGCCAGCGTTCGGTGCGGAACCGCCAGCGTTCCGTGTCCAACTGTGGAAATTCAATTTGGACTAGCGGATTGCACAACTAGTGAAACCAACGTACTCATTGCCGCCCATCACACAACGGTGTCTGCCGTTCGCGAAAACTGCTCCATCAGCGTGTATGCGCGCGCTGACGCACCCGGCGGCTACTTTTCAATCCCGCGACTGGGATCGCCTGCCACACACGCGGATCCGCTGCTTGTGCCGATGCTAGTGACTTTTTTGGTGGTTGGCCCACTTGTTGCGGGCGCAGTAATTGCATTTATGCATCGGACAGATTTAATGTGGAAAAAATAAAAAACCCCAACACATTACAATTTTTTTATGTGCGACTGGTGGTGCCGCAGTGCGTGAACGCCGGCCGCAAATGCACTCTGCAGATGACCCTCTGCGTTGTGCAGCAAATGCATGGTTGCGTAGCTCATGTGTTCCACCCACTGACGCGCGCCCGGATAATTCAGCAGAGTGATGGCAATAACAGAGAGAGATCCGATGATGGAGATGGACGAAATGGCGTATAGAATGGCCAGGTGTGCGTTGCGCCAGGCCATTCCGTACTTTAGGCCCATGCAAAGCATCGAGTACGTCGACACTTGCTGCGTGGCGTCTGCGTTGAGCAGGTCGGCGCTCACAACCGAGCCAGACACGCCGCCCAGCTCGTCAAGCCGCTGGGAAAGAGAGGACATGGCGGCCACGTTGTTGTACAGCTTGGCGCATGTTTTGTGCTCGCCGTAGATGATGTGTATCAGCGAGGCGCCCATTGGCATGGTGAAAAGCGCCAGCACAACTGCAGTGACCGACAGAACCTTGTGCGGGTACTCGTGCGCGGCAAGGCCGACAAGAATGGTGACTAGCGATGCAAAAATAATGATCCAGGCATCTGTTTTGTAGTCTGCCGGCTCTGTCAGCGCGCTCACGACACAGAGGCACACAAAAAGTGTAAAAAGGTAGACAAAAGCCAGGATGGCCGAGAGCTGGCGCGGCACATAGGCGGCGTACTTGGCCAGTGACTGCGTAAACTCGGAAAAAACATGCTGCACCGCGCGCGTTGCCATCCTCGGCTACATGTTGTATGCTCGGGCCAAGCATATGCGGGTGTAATGGAATGGATCACTCGCCGGTATGCGCGGCTCCATTTTGACGCCGATCCCGTTTATCACGGGCAAGTATGACAGCACCGGCGAGCCGATTCCGATAAAGCTGCGCTTGTTGACCGTGGTGGCCGCCATGAAGGCGCGCGTCACAAGTGACACCATCATCGCCATCACCCCGACCCCGTATCGCACCGTGCCTCGCTCCAATGTCCGAGGCCTCTCAAAGCATCTGGAGAACCGCGAAATGCAGCTCAAGGACGAGCGCGATTGCTACAACGACATTTACTACACAATTAAAGTCTTGAACAAATGCATCCGCGCCACCGGCTTCGACCGCTGGTACTGCGTCAACAGCCTGATTATGCGCCAGTGCGCCTACGTCGCCATCCAATTTATCGTCGGCAGCAAGCGCTTTAAGCACTTTCGCTTCCGCATCCTGCAGTCATGGGTCCGCGTGCCGTACCCGGGCCGCTTCGTGGCCGCCGTGCTGTCGCGCCAGGTTACGTGTGACTTGGTGTGTAAATTTAATCTAATTTCTGCGGTTTTTAGGTCGGCAAGACCGGTATCATCGCTATTACGCTAGCGCTAATGATTGCGCTGGCGCGCACCGAGGACGCGCACTCGGGCATCGCGCTCTATGCACAGGAAGCCGCAACATCCGAGACCACGCTGCAGATGGCCATCAATCTGCTGCGCATTGTCTACAACGCGATCCCAAACGACCCGGACATGGCCGGGTGCATCGTGAACTTGATCCGCAGCAGCGCGCACGGCTCAATCACGGTCGAGATGCCGGCTGCCTGGAACTCTGTGGTGTTTCACGCGGTGGCCAAGCCGGGGCGCGTGATCAACGTGCGCGGTTCGCGCGAGAATGCAATCTTTGGCGACGAAGTGTCGTTTATGAGCCGCGACATGATGACAAATCACATCATTCCAATCATGAGTGTACATGTCATGGCTGGTTTGAAGGCAATTACTGACTGTTGCTCACTAGGTAACGAATCGCGTCGGTGCCATGATGACCACGCCCGGAACAAGCCTCGAGCCAGGCGGCGACATGATGCAGCACTGGCTCACCGATCCAAAAAAGAATTTTCCGTATGGCACGGTTGAGCAGCTTTCTCTTGTGTGTCCCGAGTGCTATCCGCTGCCGTCGGCCACCAAGTGTCGCCACAATCTCGATCTTGTGCCGCCATGGCGCTCAATCCCAGACATGCTGCACGCCATCGCCACCGCTTCAACTGCCACCAAGCGCGAGGAGATGGAGCGTGAGCTGCTCGGCTACTCGAACCGGCGCATCGGAGCCGTTTTTGACCTCGAGATGGTCCGACAGGTGAGACAAGGCGTACATATCAAATATAAAATTAACATTTTATCTCTAGGTCTGCCATCCGGTCGAAACGGAGATCAACATTGAGCTCATCTCGCACAAGGTGCTGTATCTGGTGATTGATCCGGCCGTCGGCAGTCGCAGCAACTTTGTCGTCTACTCTATTCTGCTGTATGGCGGCACCCTTGTGGTGCTGGCCATGGACGACGTGAATCTGGAAAAGTGCGGCCGCGACGAGAGCGACCTGGTGATCCGCGCCCACTACGTCGCCCTGTCCAAGCAGTTTCCGGGCCTCTTGGATTGCTGCAGCATCTGCCCAATCGTCGAATCCAACGGCAGCTTGATGACTGTGACTGACATTATGCGTCTGCTGACCACCAGTAGCTTTCCGGTGCGCCTTAAGCTTGATCGCAATGGCCTGGCGCAGCAGGATTTGCGCGGCGGCAACCAGAGCGCCATCGGCGGCGTTTACACGCGGGACGACACGAAAGAGGCCGGTGTTCGCGGTCTGTGCGATCTGGCCGCCAACGGCCGCCTGGTGATTGTCAAGAGCTTCACCACGACCGGCATCAGCAACTTTACCCAGGGCCGCAAGCTGCTGGACCGCGAGCTGCTCCGGACGCATGCCAACACCGGCGAGCCGTTCTCCAAGATGGACCCGGTCTATGCCAACACCCCGGTGGTTGACAGCTCGCTGGACTTTGCGCGGCAGCGGCTGATCCAGACGCTGGAGAACCAGCTGATGGCCATGGCGCGGTCTGTCGACGGCAAAATCAGCGGCAAGGGTGCGCGCAAAACTGAGCGCGACGACATGGCCATGTGTCTCCTGATCGCCGTCTGCTTTATTCCGCGGCTTGTCAGCGCGTGTCTGCCGCTCGAGAGTCTGTGGCAGGCGTAGCCTGTGACCCTTATCATTCCCCTGCTACTATGTTGTGGCGTGGTCTGCTGGTTGACGTGGTGTTTTTGGGGTGTCTGTTTTTGACGGCTTGGTATACAAGCGAGATTGACATTAAAAAAACTTTTTACGTGGACGCAAAAGCACGGGTGGTCCTTCCTGTTCTTGCGGACGCCATGGACGACATATTCTATATCTTTGATCTGGACTATGGACTAGAAACTACCGTTGCGCCAGCCCTGAACTGCATGCTTGCGATTGAGCTTGCACTCTGTACCATCAAACAAGTCTCTCTAATGGTGTTTATATCTGTTATCTATTACAGCATTCAAAAATTCTATCCCACCTCCCGATAAACCCCGAGCCGCTTTATCTGTTATCTATTACAACATTCAAAAATTCTATCCCACCTCCCGATAAACCCCGAGCCGCTTGGCCAGTCGTGTAAAAACATCTTCGGGCTTGGATTTTGCTTGTAGCTTGGCCCCAAGCGTTGGTCGCCAGGGCGCATCGTGTGTCGGCGTCCGCTTAGTAAACACATGCGCCTCCACAATTGCTTTTTGTGACGAGTCGTGGTGCACCTGTAGCAGTTTCTTCAGCGAATCTTTCTCGTGTTTTGGCGGCGCAGCGTCAAACGCATCCACCACGTCATTCAGCGCCGTGTGGACAAAGACAAACATCACTCCTGCCATGTACATGTGGTGCACAAGAACTACGGCGGCCGAAAGACCGCCAAAAATCACCAGGATCCACCACATCCACACGGTCTTGTGTACCACAAGATAGCTGATAACGCATGCCAACATCACCATGCTCATCATCACCTGCGGATGAAAGTAACATGTTAGCCACGTGCAAGTCAGCGTTAGATTTCTGTACCTGAAGCAAGACGTGCCAGGCTTTCATGTTGGCAGCAACCGCGCAGTAACCAAATAATATGGATGCGGGATCCCCTGCCAGAATGTAGCGGAAGCGGTAGAGCAGCGCAGGGTGTGACCGTGTGCGAAAGTCTGGCAGGGAGCGCAGGCGTCTTGACTCGCGCACGGCTGCGTTGTATGCTGTGACCGCATGCTTGTTCCGCAGACGGCCGGCAAGACGCCGAAGGACGCAAAGCCGATACAGCGAGGCTTTGAAGAGAATGATCCGGATGACAAAAAGCACGAGCCAAATCACAAAGGCGCCACAGATGACCCCAATTCCGATTATTTCGCCGCGCGTAAAGTCATGACTGTTGCACTTGTGCCACTTGCCAACCGTGTGGATAATCTGGCTTGTGCGCACGGTACAGCGTCCCAGTGTAAAATCATCAAAGCTTGACCCGGGAGGGTAGCAGCACCAGTTGTCAAAGACAACAAACACTACCGTAAAAAGGAAATAAATGCCGGTCCCGGCCACCAGGGTGGAGATCCAGACGGTCACAAGCATAAACATCGGCATGCCTGAAAGCAGGCCCTCGGCGGCAAACAGAATCACCGAGACCGTGAGCCCGCATACCGACAGCGACTGCAGCGAAGCTGGCTGCATTCTTTGTTATCTGGTATAACATAAACACATATAAGCTCGCGATAAGTACAGAGCCGTTAGCCTTAATGGCGTCGGCGCAGCACGAGCCAGAGTTTCGCAAAGTCGATTCGCCGGATCGTGCACGAAAGCGGAGACAGCCAATAATCGACGAGCATGGTGATCTAAGCGACGAGGAAGTCGATTTGCCGAAGGGTGGCGTACAAAAGCGGAGACTGCCAGTAATTGACAAGGGTGATGATGACCTTAACGCGGAGGAATTGATGAGAGAGCTCGAAGAAACGACATCCGAAAACACAATTTCGCGCGAGATGCTCGACAGTGGCACTGCCATCACCAACAAGCCGGCCGGGCTCGCACAAACAGTCGACAGCAAACACACAATCTTTGGTCTTGTTTATGGACAAACGCATCTACGCCGAAACGCATCAGTCCAAGTAACTTATGTGATCCCGGATTTTACAACCAAGCAATCATTTGGTGCTGGAAATCTAGAGTTTGCGTACGCGTTTGGCTGCATCTTTGCTCCGATGGACCGGATTCTGTTAGAGCCGCCCTTTCAAATGACCGATGTTGTGATTCGCGAAGGCGAGATGGAGCGGCTGCTCTACCGAAAAAGCAGCGCGCTCTGCATCACAGTCCGAAAAGGAAAAGTGGCTGCGTTTACAAAAGATCTGATTTCTCGGCGGTTTATGCTTCATAACCCCTATGCAAAAGACCCTGAAAAAAATCTACGAACTGTGGAAGAGGAAGATGAAAACGACGACAACAGTTCTCCAGACAGGACCATCAGGGTGAAAGCACGGAAAGCTGATCAACCAAAACGCCGTGTTGTGACGAAAAAAGCCGATAACGCAGAGGACGAAGAAGACGACACAAAGTCTGATGAGAAGGGTTCTACCCTTAAGGTGGCCGCCGATCTTGGAACAAATGCCGTGCATATTAAGCTGCCATCTCTGCTGTACCGTAGCTTGTCGCTTGTAATCATGCACGCAGATCTGTCACTGCGTGCCTGGAATGCAGTGCGGGCCATGACACCTGGACTGTACGCGGCAGTGTTTGACATGCCCAAGGAGAAGCGCTGGCCTGGAATCCTAAATGATGTCCTTCTTACCATCCGGGAGTACGCAAGTATGTTTCCAGCGACAGACGAGCGCAGCAAGGCGCACGCCCGTGTGATGGCAATGATTGAATCACCAAAGGTGGCTTTTTTTATACCACCGAGCGCTGTTATTCCAGTCCTCGTAGAGATTACGTACAAATATGCCAGAAAGAATTAATGGGGATCTATTTGAATAAATTCAGTATTTCATTCTGTCTAGCAAATCAGGTACATTGTCCACCGGGCCAATCACCGCCTCGTAGTGTTTGCAGCAGTCGGTCAGTTCCTCCAGCGTTGGTAGCGGAATGGTCGCATGCACTTCTTTGCGAGCCATTGCGTCTGTCATCATGCAAACTGCTGCGCCACCAAGCTCCTTCATCTCCTCGCCCATGCAAGCCCACTCGCAGACGCTCATGAGTTGGATGAAACGTGTGATGTTTTCAATGTTTGTTGTCAAATCATGCTGTGCCAGCAAGGTCTCCCTGTTTGGGTCCCCGAAAAAGAACACAAAGTCTGCCAACACGCTGCAGGGAAATACGGTGGGAACAACAATGACCGGATCCGCTGCATTCATGCTGATGTGAGGGATGCGTTCAGCAAGGCTGAGCGGAAGCTCCACGCAATCGGTGCCACAGCACCCAACTGTAAACAGACAATGTAAATTGACGGGGTGGTACCTAAAGTGGACAAACCTAGCACAACTCGGCGCGACATGAATATGACGGTCTGTCAGACAGGCCGCCGCCAGATATACGACCGGGAAAAATTAAGATGGTGTGCAGCATGGGCGCGTGTCTTAGTTTCCGGGCAATCGAGCGGATGGTCATGCGCAGGGGGTTTCCGCCTGCATCGGCAACCTACACAGTGGTTGCCGATAACGACGACGATGATGAGGTGTTGTTCACAGCACACACTCCGGCGGCGTCGGGTCCAAGTGTTACGCAGACCATACGTGCCCGCATTACACGTGGGCGATTATCCTAAAACCTGTTATACATTAGTAATAAAGCGGATTTTATCTCTCATTTTCATCTCGCGGGTCATGGCGTACGCCTTTTTCAATGTCGACGGACGCTCGAATCCGCTGGAATCTCCGGCCATCATTGCCATAGTGATGTTCACGGATGCATATCCGCAAACAAGTCACGATATCATATCTTTGATTGACCAGCTGCCCAATGTAACCACGCTGATACTGTCGGGAAACCGCATCGTGTTTGACGTCCTTCCGCACGTTTCAAAGCTTTCCTGCTCTATTCTAGAAATCCGAGAAAGCAATCGGGACGGCGCTCTCCATATTCCACACGGTGTGAAAACTCTGCAACTCGGACCGAGATCCTCTGTTACCAAATTGGCTGGTAATTACAGGGAACTGACTAGTCTGTCAATCTCATGTCTTGACATCTCTAATCTAGACATGATCCAATCCCTGGACTCGCTGCAAGCCCTCGCACTGAATTATGTGACGTATGTGAGCGAGCTCGCCCATCTGCCCGCCAGTCTCCGCTCTCTCTCGCTTACTTCATCTTCACGCATCGTCGCAATCACGTATCCGCCAGCGCTGGAGGAGCTGGCCGTATTTGACGACGGTCTCGTTTCCACGAGGCTGTTTCTCTCGCATGTTCCAGACAGCATCAAAATACTTTCACTGAGTGGGTGGCGCGGGCGATACTACATGCCGGAGCTTGGGCCGCAGTCCAAACTGACATCTCTTACACTGGAGGGAGGCCGAGCCAAGTTGATGCCAATGCATCTTCGTGCGATCCGATACCTGAACTTGTATTGTTGCAGCTTGTCCGTTGATCCATTTTACGAGCGACTTTATTTTGATAACGTGATGATTGCGGGTACGCGTTACATGCCCATCAACTGGTTTGTGGCGATGATCGACGAGTGCAGCCCCACTATCTACAAGCTGAACCCGTATGCTATTATGAACCGCACTTCTACGTTTGAATATGCATCGTATATTTCACCCGGCACGATTCGACGCCTTCACCCGGTCTTGGTGCTGGCGTGGTTCCTAACACACGCCACCCGGCTATTTCGGGTGTCTCTGCCTGTGGTCAACTTGCTTTACAGAATTTACACAAGCAAGGAGAACGAAAACTATATTTTAAAACAATATACAACGTGCTTTAATATAAATTAAACCGATGATTAGAACGATGTAGTCTCCATATATTCAGGGGGGTTGGGGTCATCGAGATACTGAAACCCATCCATGTCTGGATGATCGTAAACAGCGGATGGCTCAGGAACAGCCGCTGGCGTGCTGTATGTAATACTTATGGTTGGCTCCGTCCTATCGGCCATCCTCCGTATGTACGCGGTGTGTGGCTCATCTTTTGCTCTCCAAGTGGTCGGTTCATCCTCCAGCGGAAGAGATTGTGTAGTCTCTACATGCGGCTCGTCTACATCCGAAATGTACTCGTCAGGCGGTGAATTCACAACATCTGGCGGCGGGTTTATCCAGCGTGGAGTGTACTCTTGATCTTCTACAGCATCCGGACTATCTCGTGCTGGGTGGGGTGTAGAATGCAACTCAACCAAGGTCTGCGCCAGCCCGGCTTGTCGAAAAAGCCGTGACGCCTTCATGCCGGCTGTATATGAAAGACTAACTGAGTGCCGTATACAGATTGCAATGCACCCAGCCGTCGTGTTGCTTCTTCTGGCTGGCGCTTATGCGTCTGCCCAGGCCTGCCGGCGCCCGCCGTGCGCTGCAACGCAGGGAGTTGCCTCGTATCTGGACAACATGGGCTGCTGCGCTGGTTGTCGCCCGGGATTTGCCTGCAACGGAACCCATGCGGTTCCCTGTGCTCCGCCAGCGCAGTTTCAGGCGTATTCGTTCCAGACGACCTGCAGTACAGTCCGCGCGTGTGCAAGCGACTTGGAGTACGAATGGCGCACGCCAACGGCGACAAGCGACCGCGGTTGCAAGCTGCACTCTGTCTGCGACACAGCCTTTGAGTATGAGCGTATCGGCGCCACCACAACGACCGACCGAGTCTGCAACAAGGTTAAACAGTGCATCTTTCCGTCCGAGTACGAGCAGCGCGCGCCAACAGCAACCACGGACCGGGTGTGCGCTCCGGTTCGGGTGTGCGACCCGACCCGTGAAATAATGATCCGCGCCCGCACAAATACATCCGATGCAGTCTGCGCGTGCTCCCCTGGCCATCTATACACAGAGGCCGGCTGCACTCCTTGTTTTCTCTTTGTGGATGGCTGCGAAACGTGCAGCCGGCGCAACGGAACGGTTGTCTGTGACCGATGTGGCGCTAGTCTGCAGCCGGTGCGAGGTGCCGACAACGAGACGGCGCGCTGCACCTTTTGCGAAACATCAAACTGCGCCGAGTGCAAGCAGGACGAGGTCTGCTCGTCGTGTCGACCCGGGTTTACGCTGCAGATTGATGCAGTGACCACTGCCGCATCATGTATCTGCAGCGCAGCATTTTGCAGATCGTGTCACCGGAACGGAACCTGCGCCAGCTGTCTCGCGGGCTTTGAAATGAGAGATGGGCAATGTGAGTGTCTGCAGCCGGGCTGCAGGACATGCGATGGCGCTGGCCGGTGCACCGAGTGTGAGTCGAATTTTGCACTCTCGGCTGCCGGCTCCTGCTATTGTGTTATAGAACACTGTGAGGAGTGCGACGCGTCGGGAACGGCCTGTTTGGTCTGCCGCTACCCATTTGTTTCTCGGGCGGCGAACGGCAGCCGATGCGAGTGTGCACTTGAAGGCTGCGTGGCCTGTAACACAACCGGATGCCAGGAATGCGCCGACGGAGTGCAGCTGCTAGCCGACCAGACCTGTGGACTTGCTGCGCAGGGCAGTACAACAAGTGCCGCAGCCACAACTTCGTATGTTGTGATAGCGGCAATGGTCAGTACTGGGCTGTTGCTCTTGGCTGGTCTGGCCGTCTTTACGCTGCGTCGTCGCAAGACCAAGCCGCAGGACGATCTGCCGCCGCTGCCGCCACCGCGGTACCGCGAGCCGGTCAGAAACGCAACGTACGATACATCCTCTCGGCTGTACGAAGAGCTGTGCTTCAACAGCGTGACCACGCTACCCGAGGAACCCGAGTACACGCTGGCTACTGACTCGCAGCACCTCTACGAAACTGCGGTTCAGGGCGACATTACCTACAATCCCGGCCCGCTTTACGATACGCGCACTGTTGGTAATAACGACGGGTACTTTGATGTTGCTCCTACTGTATAAAGATGTATGTTTTAATTACAAAATTTTACGGGAATCTGGTCCTATGTCAACTGCGTCAACAGCCTGGATCGAGACATAGATGCCAGACAAAATAACTAGGTAGGCAAACACGGCAGAGGCTGGAAATGTGCCAATGTCGATGAGAGAAAAGATGTCGACCGCTGACGGCAGGCCCGTCAACACCACAAACGGCACCAGAAGCAGCTCCACAATCGCGCCAGCAGAAAATACCCAGACAGGGCCAAACAAAATGAAGATGGTGCATAGGACGCGCGGAATAACGTGGAGCCAAAAAAGCGCCGCGCCCGCACAAATAATAGACTGTGTAAAAAATAGCATTGTTAATACCAGATTCTAGCCCAGACAATAAAGTCAAACCTGAATGTCGCGTTCTGTTGCCCCGCAGTTGTACATGATAAACACCACGCTCAGCATCGACGGAAAGCAGAGGCGAACAATCGCAGTGCGCACCGGAGACACGGAGGAGACTGCTAAGTTTGCGTAGAGTAAAGCTGCATACTTTACCAGCATGGCCGACATGGCGCCTGCCGTTAAGACGGCTGCCGCCGCCGAGTCAAACCCCGTGCTGCGTTCAACCCCTTCGTAAATCTCCACAGTGTGATAAAACATCACAAGGATAATCACAGTCGAACCAAGCATGTTGATCTTCACAATCACATTGCGCTCAAGCGGACTGTCAACGTCGACAGCTAGCGGCCGTAAGATGTAGACCCCGGCAATAACGCATAAAAGAAACAGCGTGAAAAGCTCGTGGGATCTGATCTGCCAGCTCCAGCGACCGGAATAGAGCACTCCAATGCGCATCTCATCAGCCGTGAAATAGATCATTAGGTCGCGCGGATTTTCCTCCATCAGATCAAAGCCGACAAGCACCAGCTTTTCCGGGTCAACCAGGCGCGAATAGCCTGCCGCCCCTGTGATCTCGTGCGTGTATACCTGCAAAAA
>Ga0114981_10000291_pt1 | contig 31889 bp, 14 predicted proteins | sample S_140806_MF_Meta_FD_87028 | JGI IMG/M metagenome (GOLD analysis project Ga0114981, IMG submission 87028) | Freshwater microbial communities from Lake Simoncouche, Canada to study carbon cycling - S_140806_MF_MetaG | ecosystem: Environmental > Aquatic > Freshwater > Lake | place: Lake...
AGCATCCCTCGTGGCGGCGCGGGCAACGAAGGTCCCGCCAACTACGTCACCTTCAAGGTCACCAAGCCCATGTAGTCACTTCATGTGACTGCCGCGCTGGTGCCCCTTACCGCTTCCGCCGCCGCCGCCTGCCGACGCCAGATATCTCTGCATTAAGCGGGGACTCATGTGGTTTCCACTGAGGGGCTCGTCTGGCCGCATGCCTAAACGACAAAATAAACTTTGCTTGCATTTGATTTTGTGTTGGGTGGATGGAGTATGTGTAGATGGAGTGGTTATTGCATGTTGAGTGAGATAACGCAAACGGTGCACACACCTGCCGTCGCGCCCCCGCATCCAGACTTGAAGTATCCGTTGGTCGGGCACGTCTGGCACGTCTGGCAGGCGGCGGATCCTTGGACGTCCGCGTACGTGCCGGGCGGGCAGTCTGCGCATAGTGAGGATCCTGTGGCGTTTGCGAAGGTGCCTTTGGCACAACCTGTGCATGGCGTGGTTAAGCCTGTGGCATTGCCAAATGTACCCTTGGCGCAGCTAAAGCACGCTGACAATCCAGTGGTGTTGCCAAATGTCCCCACTGGACAGGTCTGGCATTCCGACGAGAGCACTGCAGAAAACTTTCCGACAGGACACGGCACGCATTGGGTGTTGATGGCGTCCTTGACAATGAAGTTCCCCAGTGGACAGTCTGTGCATTTTGGGGTGGATTGCAAAAAGACGTTTGACATGCTGTTAATTTGCTCGTATTGAGAAAATCTTGTGAGCGTGACCACTTCTGTTGTCGCCAAATTTAATTTTCTCAATGCCGCAACGTGTGCGTCAATGCTGTTGTGGTCTGCGAAGTAATCGTAGAAGTAGACAGTCGAGTCATCTGGCGTTATGGTGAGATAAAGGGGGCATGAAAGCCAGGCGTCGAGACCATACCCATCCTTGATAACTCCTGTATAATCTCGAGACCCAGCCATTTTGTATGCATATTGGGATGAGATATTTATGTGTCTCAAGCCAGGAAACCCCCCATTTCCCACCCAGCTGGCAAATTCCGGTGCTGCGCAGTCTGCCGAGATTGCAAATTTTCCGCTATTGGAAATGGCTATGCCCCGAGGGTAAAACATAAAAGCTTCTGATCCTACTCCGTCACGAGACCCATACCACGCAGGTTTGCCAGCAAAATTGCTAATGGTTTTTGTTGAGATGTTGAGATATCGAATGCTGATGTCTGCAATAAGCGCAAATGATTTATCAGGTGATATGCTTATGGCCTTTGGAAAAAATAAGGTTGCGTCTGTGCCCTTTCCGTCCAATGAAGGTCCTGAATAATACCCATCTCTCCCTACCAGCGACGTGACAACACCAGTGGACATGTCAACCATTTTTAGAACTTGATTATCAATTAGTAAAGATATTTTGTTGTCATTGCTAGTAGCAATGACGTCTATAACATCAAGCTTGAACTTTGCATTTGCCCCAACTCCGTCGTATGCAGACGTATCAGTGAGATTTTGAAATTTATTTCTTCCAGCAACAAATCGTTTGACGCCAGTTATGGGGTCAAATGTGTGTATTGTGTGGTATACCGAGTCGAAAACAATCTGAGTTGTATTTGTTCCTGACTTTTGTGCTATGATTGGATTTTGAAATATAAAATTATTGTTGTCGTATGGATCGTTACCTCCATAAAAAATGGAGGATTCGTCAAGGAACTGGAGTTTATATCCAAGTGATTTAAATAATTGCCCTGATTTAATTGAATACAAACTAAAAGGCGTTGCTTTATAACCGACTGATATAAGTATTTGAGCACTGTCCCCCTGATATATTTGATTGAGACCACATCCACCTTCTTGGCCAGGATAACAGTGGTTGAGACTTGAATATGCCTTGGCATTTGCAGGGTTGTCACAGTCAGCGGATGGAAGGCAGAATGAATAATCTTGGTAATATCCGCTATTGCATCGCCATGGGCACGTATTATCTTCGATGAATGCGGATGTGTCAAAATAATAAGCATTGTAGGGCATTGTGTTATATTTGGAATTTGCGTTGTTAAGGCATGGGGTGCATTGCCAGACAATGTGACCTATCTGGACTGAATTGATGGAGGATAAATAATAACCAGGTGCACACTTGATATTCAGGTTTCCATTTGAATTGCACAGTGGATCACAGACTAATGATGCATCATAACAAAGATAATCTCCATCCATACAAGATTGCACGAAATAGGGTTCAGTTGAATTGCTGTAGCATTTTCCTGCACTTTCAGCATTGCACTTCATTCTAAACTCCCCTGTCTTGTTGCATGATTCACACTGCTTGCATGCGCTAGCACCAATTATATCAGTGTATTGCCCGAGGGGGCATGTGGCGCATGCCGTCAACCCAGTGACTGGCGCATATGTCCCCGCGGCACACTGCACGCACGTGCTGGTTGCGTCGAGGTACATTCCAACTGAGCATCCTAGGGCTGTGTGCGCTAGGCTGGTGATTAGTAACATGCGCAAATATAAGAGATGTTTTGGCTCTCTGCCCATTATTGATTGTGGTAGAAATGAATAGGGCATATAAATACCAAGGGACATCTTTTTGATGGACCATTGGTACATTTTTGGGGAAGGGGTACGTGACTGGAACATGCCACGTTACCTTGATTTTTTTTAATTTTCGGAGGTTGTGGTGACTCTTCGGATATGAGCTATAACGAGCTTGTGCCTCTTCGCGAATTTAAAAAATCAGCTGAAACGCGCGTGCCTCTTCGCGAACCAGCTGAAACGAGGGGTAATATAAGGGTCTCCCCGTTTGTCGAGTTTCAGATCTCAGCCTCCCACGCTTCATCTACCATGCTCCCAAGCTTCAAGCCTATCACCATGTCGGCCGCCCAGGCCGGCCACTTCATCGCCGGCTACGGTCGGAAGGTCACCCACAACTCGCGGGAGATGCTCCCCAAGTTTATGGACGACCCCTTTTTCAGCATGGAGCACGAGGCTGTGATGCGGATCAAGGTTCTCTGGACGGATGAGAAGTGCGCCGCGGTGCGCGCGGCCTCCAAGCGACCGGACCTGGTGATTTACGGGATCACCAAGAGCGTCCCCGATGTCTTCGACGGCAAGTTCTACCTGGTGATGGTGCTGAACCCGGCCACCGTCGAGTATGAGGCGCACTACTGCTTTGACAAGCAGATTCTCAGCAACTTCCTGAAGTCGAGCAACCTCAAGTCCGTGTTGAAGTTTGCGGAGTGCGCCTGGCAGTACAAAGAGTTTGACATGCCCAACAAGGAGGTGACGTTTCAGGTCAACAAGGGGATTGCGACCGACACAGATCAAGGGCTCAAGGCGATTTTTAACGTCATGTCGTCGACGTCTCCGGGCAAGGCCAAGGGGGCCACTTCATGGAGGAGCCTGAAGGTTTCCCCCGAGTGGGACGGCATGTCGGCGAGCATGATGGAGCGCGTGGTGTTTTCGGACCTCGCTAGCCCGGAGTTTTTCAAGGTGCTCAGCGAGCTCACCGCGTTTGTGAGGATCGCCGGGGTCCCCGCCGAGCAGGTGAATGCGGAGACTGTGGGGATCCCGCCCGAGCGGGTCTTCATCCACGAGGCCAACGACGACGCGGTCTATGGTTGGGGCGTCAAGGAGGAGAAGGAGGACGCCTACACGCTGCCGACGGACGAGTACCTCAAGAAGACGATCCCGCTGCTGAGCAGGCAGGCTTACCTCCCTGATGGGGGCCATAAGCTTCCGGGCAAGGGCGTCTTGGGGAAGATTCTCACCAACGCGACGCGGCTGGTGGCCGGCAAGACGCACGCCGAGTTTATGGAGGAGATGAAGAAGCAGGGCGCGCAGTTTGAGATTGTCTATGAGGTGAGCGCCTCAAAGGGGGATGTCCTTGAGATCGCTAAGGAGGTGATTCGGATCGCTGAAGTGGAGGAGGCGGTGGCCAAGGCGGCCAAGACGGCCAAGGCGGCCAAGGATGAGGCCGCCGCGGATGATGCTGCCAGGGCTGAGGCCGCAGCGGCTATGGAGGAGTCCCCGAAGCGCGCCTGCACCGGGCTCGAGCGCAGCCTGTCCTATGTGGCTGCGTGAATTGCGCCGGTTAATTGCGACTTTGTTATTTAATAAAGTGCATATTGAGTGGGGGTGGCGTGTGTGGATGCCCAAGGGTGTGTATTGCATTTTCAGGCTGGGCGATTGGGAGAATGTTGGGGATGTCTTGCAGAGGATGTATTCGCTGGGCGCGCGCGAATGTCACGCGGAGGTTTTGGTGAATGACACAGCGTTTACGGCGACGAGTATGCGCGAGACTGTTGTGTTTAAGAGGGATATGCCAGAGATCCTGGAGTATGACGATATAGAGTGGGTAAAGCTCCCGATACGGGATGTGCATAAGGCGATTGACTTTTTGGACTTAACGTGCAAGACACACGCGGAGTTTGGGATTCCTGTGTTGGACTTTTTATTTCCGCAATTGGTGGTGGACTTGGTGGATGTGGATCATAAGGATGAGTGCATGCATCCTGACGTGTGGCACCAGGTGTACTGCTCGAAGTTTGTGCTATTTTTCTTGCGGCACAGTCACAAAGAGGGGAACTTGGATGTGGATGACAAGACTATGGATGCGATATGGAGTGTGAATAGCAATAGGTGCTCGCCCGTGATGCTGAGGCGGCTGGTGGTGAAGGCGTTTGGGGGCGCTGAGATGCATATGGGGGCACGCTTTGGTATATAGACTGAGGGTGTATGGTTGGTGTAGGATGTTTTTCGGAATGAGCGGGGACGAGATCAAGTGTAGGTATTTTCGGGATGGTCCCTACACGCACTTTTATCTGCCTGAGGTGGTTGCGAGCGCGGATGGGAACACTTTGGAGGTTGCGTGGAAATATTCATTTCAAGATCTGGGGATGAACTTTGAGCTGTGCCGGAATTTCAGCGTGGATCGGGAGGGAGGGGTTGTGACGGATCTGGAGACGGACGTGAGGAGGACGATGAAGGACAAGGAGGACATGGAGGAGCTGCGCGGGATGCTGTTTGATCACTTTGGGCCGTTTTTGGAGGATGTTTATGCGGATTTGGGGATTCACGCTGGTGGTACTTGCTTTTCATAATGCGATTCTGGATAGTCTGATGCCCTTCCTCGAGGAAAATATGGCATGCTAATCACATCGTCCGTCAACAAGACTTGATTTTTGGGATCATTTCTCCATTGTTTTTCGGCATTACTATCTTTATATGCTATATGATAAGCCTTGCTTTTTTTCCACCATCTTTCCTTTACGTGGTTCTTTAAAAATATGTGATCATGGTAGACGCCTTTAAATGGTTTTGCTGGGTGATCCTCTACGTGAATGTAGCCAGGTAGCAGACCCATGATGGCCTCGCATTGCTTCCACTCATATCTCAATTTTATGCACACTACATCTGCACTGAACCATTGTCTTCTGACGTTAAAAACATGTTCACTGAGAAAATTGATCATTTCCACTGGTTTTAACTCGGTTTTTCCCTCGTCAATACTCCATGGGGGGTCTACGTGCAAATAGTGGACATGTGTGAGATTGTCAATATTATCATCCAAAAAATGTTCAAATGTGTCTGGGATTAACACTATTGAGTCTCTATTCACGTCTGGGTATACCTTGAGAAAGTTATCAACGTTTTTTTGCAGGGTGCGAAACGTTCTAGCGAGTTCAGGCTGTTTACCCGAATTAAGTGAGTTTTCAATGGCATATATCTTTTTGGGGCAAAAATTGTATACGTCACAGATGAGCTCACCACCAGTGCCAGCAAATGCGTCAACAATAATGGGTTGAGCTGAGATAAATTGCTTCAAAAACATGTTACGTTCCATGGTGGGTTCTGTCAAGGACAAACTTAAGAGGCCATCTTGGAGTATTTCAAAGTGAATATTTACCCCAAATACGTATTCCCAGTAATCGTTAAACCACTTTGTAAATTTTATCAAACCAGCATTAATGGGGGGAACGTATTTAAAATCCCCATTTCCTCTAGCAGTAACGCTCAATCGTGTGGAGGCATGCTTATGCTCTAGCTCCAAAATGCGGGCATGTAACGCCTGCAAAATGTCCACCACCGTCAGCCGCACAGTGCTGTTGTCCATGCCTTTTGCGTGGGGCGTTGGCGTATTTCTTAAATATGTGCTTATTGGCCCGAAATAAGCGCCGGGCCTAAACACGGAAAACGCGCGCTCGTCTGGCGATATTTAAGCAGATAGCGGCTTTGGCTGTAAGATTCCCATTTCCGTGGAAATGTCTGAGAATAATGTTGGGTCTCCTGATACCGTGATTGTCATTTCGGATGACGAGGATATTGCTCCTGCTGCGCCCGTCGTGCCAGCCGAGGTGGCACCTGTGCCCAAGCCGGCCGCTGCAGGCAAGAAGGACCGTGGTGAGCCTGTGAGGCGTGCTTCCACTCGCAAGGCCGCGTCCCGTGCCAAGGCCGTGGACACGAGCAGGGATCATGTTCCTGGGATCATTCTCGCAATTCAGGATGACGTGGAGAGTCTCTTCAACATGTTCATGCGGGGCGACAAACCTAACGTGAACGCCCAGTCGACGCTCAATGGGGTGAGACTCACTCCCTTGATTGCAGCACTGAACGCAAAACAGATGGGTATGGTGGAGAGACTCATCAATGCCGGGGCAGACGAGAACCTTCCCCAGCCTGGGGTGCACTCGGCGCTCACAGTCGCGAGGTCTGTGAGCACCCCAAAGAACGACGTCTTGACCAAGCTCAGGGGGTTCATTAAGACCCGCAACGCTGTCAAGTCTGGGGTTGACAGTCTCCTCGCTGCCTCACTCAAGGTGGACGCTGAGGATGCCAGTGGGGCTGCCAAGGTGGTCGGCGACGGCGGCTCTGCCGTCTCGCTTAACGCCAAAGTGGGCATTCCTGAAGCCGCTGGAGGCACTGGCTCCCCTTTCGCCCACACTGGAGACACCACCGAGGACGACGATGAGCACGCCACTGGCGGCAGCGGCGGCCAGGCTGGGCCTGCACCCCAATCCGCCAACAAGTTCCGCGCTCATCGCGTCAATGGCGAATGGATCAAAGATCGCAATGGACCTTGGATCATCCATATCAACGGACCCGAGCCGGAGTTATGCCCTCTTCCAGAGAGCGAACTCCAGACGTCTCCTCCCACGTCTCCCAACTATTCTGGGATCTAAGCCTTGCACCGCCTCCGCTGCTGCATCTCCAACCAAAGCGCGGACTGCCGTGTCGGCCTAAGAGGGTGCTCCGTTTGCGTGCGCGCGACAAATATTACGCAGATTTCGAGTAAAGTCCCAACATATTTAAGCGTGTTTTGTGTGATTTTATCGCCCGTGAGTTAATCTCCTGTGTTTTTTGTCCCGTGATCATGAACGTGATTTATGATCTCATTGAGAATGTGTTGGTCATTCCGGCCCTCAAGATGGCGGCCAGGAGTGTCGGCGCCACCAGGTCGATGATTTGCCTTGGGATGTTTGTCCTCGCCATGGCCAAGTCGATTCACTGGGTGGTCAAAAACGTCGCTCCCAAGGTGACGAAGTTTGTGCGTGAGCACGTAATGTCGCACCCTATTGTGACCTTTTACCTGGACGAGGTTGCTTATTCTGTTGGCATCATCCTCTTCCTTTACAAGCTCAAGACTACCTTGGACTCATACCTGGAGATCAGGAATACCTACAAGACCTACAAACGGATGACCACACAGGTCAATGCTCTGAAGCAAGAAAAGAACGTCCTCAAACGCAGCATCCGGAATATCACTAAGGTCAAACAGGCTTTGCGTGGTGAAATTGAGGCCCTGATCGCCTGATAACACGTAGTAAACACAAACGTGGACGATTCACGCGTGACGGCTCTTCGCGCGCGCCATGACTGTTTGATTTGATTTGATTTGATTTGATTTGATTTGAGTTTTAAAAATCTTAACCGTGACATCACCCCCTTTTTAATTTTAAATTAAAATTAAAAAGGACAGCCTGTCCGACTCTTCCGAAAATAAAAAAAATTCTACAGTCGTTTTTAAATTGTCTACACCTCTTGGCCGCTTTATAAGCTTTTGCAAATACCCGAAAGACACAAACGAGCATGCAGCACGCCCAGGCGTCCACGATTGCCATATCTTCGCTCATCACTTCCACTGACGCCCTGCCATACGTGGGCGCTCCTCTTCTGTACTTGCCGAGCATGCAGCTCCCCCCCACCCCGTCGATTTCTCCCGCCGTCGTCGCGGTTGCGACGGATCCCCTGGAGAAGATCAATTCAATGCTGGAGGCCGGCGCGATGCTCAGGCACAACGCCAGCAGCAGCAGCATGCCGCCGAGTTTGCGGGACACGACGCGCGCACGCAAGGCAAACATAAGGTGGAGGCAGATGTGCACACCGCTGGAGGAGGAGTACAAGAGGCTGCTCAAGGGGATGATCTCCGACTACGAACTCCCCTGGCGCCTCCCGGCGTGCGCCCTGCGGTCTGACCGCGGTAAGGCCACGAAGGTCCTTTACATCCAGCTCATGGTGGCGGAGATCAAGGGGATCGCGGAGATCAAGAGGTTTGCCAGCTCCATGGAGGGGCTGTGGGGCATCAACGAGGTGTTTGTCCGCGCGGACAACATGGCCAAGTTTCAGAGCATGCCCATTCCTATTCCCCTGCCGGGAATCTGTTCGCGGCTCCGCAAGTCCATCAACTGCATCTGGAACCGGGCTGGGTTCGATGTCGCCAAGAAGTGCGTGCACAACAATGCCCATTGCGTCGTGCTGCGGTTCGACTCGACGATCCTGGCCAAGCACCAGGATTTCTACTCTAAGGCCCATTCTCCCAAGAAGCCCCTGTCGGGGGACGCTCAGGATTCGGGCGCGGATGGGGATGATTAGGGGATTTGAGCCTCCCTTTTTGGGCTTTGATGTTGGCCGCGATGGCGGCCCGAGATATATAAACTTGCGTTTCCCCTGTTGAGTGTCGTGCATGCTCGCGGCGTTTTTCGCGCCGTTTGGGCTGTCGTTGGTTGCTCTGTGTGTTTTTGAGCGGGTTCTGCACGTTTTTGTGTGCTTGTTTTTCCCCGGGCTTCGCAGCAAGGATGCTTCCGGGGGCGAGCGCGAGGGCCAGATGGTCGTGGGCGGGGTGCTTAACCTGGCGGCCACCTCTGTGGGAAGCATCGCGTCCATACTCGCGCAGTGTGTGTATGTGGTGGGATGGGCGCTGATCTGGTTTCTGGTGCTGTTTTGTTTGACTTCTGCTGTGTACGTGACGTATGAGGAGCAGCCCGAGGTGGTTTTGAAGCTGGTCTCATTTTACAACGCGCGGATAGGGCCGTTTCTGCACTCTTATTTGCTGCTTCCGCTGGAGTTTTTGAACCTGCTGTTCAAGGGCGTGGTGCCGATCTACAATGGGGGTGTGTGGATACTGAGGACCTTTTTCAAGCAAGGGCTTTTGCCCATTTTATGGGATCAGATAGAGGTGCTGGTGGACATGGCTGTCGCACTGCTGAGCCTTGGAAAGCACTTCAGTGGATCCGTGGTGAGTTTCGTGAAGGCCTTGCAGTGCGATACGGATGCGTGTCTGCTCGAGAAGCCTCCGCCTGTGTTGGACCTCATGACGCCCATGGGGGATGTGAGGCTCGCTGCTGTGCTGACGGGAAAGCTAGGGGGAACAATTTGTTCCCTGTTGGCGGTTCCGATTGACTTGGTGCTGTACCCGCTGTTGGATGTGAATCTGGCAAGGGGGGTTCACAATATCGTGAATGCGATTTTGAATCTGATAGTGCACGTGCCGCGGACTACTGCGCGGAGGTGTACCAGGTACGGGTCGGCTGGGACGGCGTATGATACTTTGATGTGCACGCCGGACCTCGAGCCGGTGTTTACGCAGTTTGTGGCTGCGACGCGGGACTTTGGGACGCTGGTTGATAATTGGCTGGGCCTTGCGACCGCGATGGCGGGACAGACTCTGTCGAGCGCCAAGTCTTCTGTGAATAAGCTTACGGGTTCGAGGAGGCTCCTGCAGCAGGGTGGGCAGACAGGCGAGGCGTGCCCTGCAGCAACGACGCTGATGCCCGAGACGTTTCGGGGGGATCTCCTGAGTGGCCCCATGACCGTGGTGGGGCTTGCTGATTGGTTGATGGCGGCGACGAATGGGACGCTCGCCTTTTTTTACGGGCAGGTCAACACTGATGTGGCGCCGAGGGCGTGGCCGGATAAGGCGGGGGTGGACGTGAGGATGGGCGTGGCGGCGGTGAGCTTCGGGGAGGTGGGATCGCTGGAGGTATCGACGCTGACGCAGGGGAGGCGGCCTGGGTCAAGGCAGACGACTACTATGATGGGGTGCCGGTGTGAGGACGGCGCCAGTGGCGGAATCAGGGTCAGGTGCTCTTTCCTGCCCCTCTCCGGGACCATCCCTTCTGGCGAAACCGGGATGGACGTGTGGTTCCAGGACCAGACCTGGGCGTCCCAGCTCACCTGCGCGAGCGTGGAGCTCACTGTGAAGAGCCTGCGGTGGCCGGTGCGGCGGTACGAGGGCAAGTCCGTGCCTTTTGGGGCGAGCACCACAGAGCTGCCGAACCCGGATTGCCTGAGTCAGGGGACGTGCGAGAGCGTGGACGCCACGATCTGGCTGGTCCCGCGGTGCGACCTCCTGCCTGCTGCGCAGTGCTCTGACGTTGCAGTGGGGACGTCGTGCTTCCCGTTTTGCATGGCTGTGAGGATTTCTGGGAGCCGCAACGCGAATCCTGTGTTTGTGAATGCCGACACGTGGAGAAAGGGGAAGCAGGTGCTGATGCGGGACTGCGCGAAGGAGGTGCTGACCCCCGCGACGGCAGTGGACAGCTTTTTCTTGCGGGAGGGCGGTGGGGGGTCCACGATGAGCTATGGGCAGACGACGCTCGCCGGGGCAGCAGGGGGATCTCAGCTTTTCGTGCGCGGAGATGGGTCGACGTGCGGCCCCGGGGTGAACATGGCGAGCTGGATCCCCAACAACAGGTCTTCGGTCGACAACACCGCATATGCGTACGTGAGACGGACGGGGCAGCCGTTTGTGATTGCGGGCGACTCGATCCTGTTGGAGTTTCCGCAGAGCGATGCAGGCACCCTGGTGGAGGTGGAGAGGCTTACAGGGGACCAGCGGGACGAGTACACGCTGGTGAGAGGCGGGTGGGGCGGGCTTCCCGCCGCGCCGAAGAGGCTTGTCCCTATTAGTGAGTTCAATATGGATGTGCGCGATCGGATTGTGGTGCCGATTGATTATGTGGCGACGAGGGTGGTGGCTACCAATAGTAGGAATTACGTGTTCTACGCGTCCAACCCGGATCTGCAGGTCTTTCAGGCGTACTTGGATTATTGTCTGGACAGAACCAATCTTCCCAAGGTGCAGGTCATGGCACTGTCGAGCTATGCCCCACTGAGGGTGTACCGGGTGCGGGCCTATTGCCAGGAAGGGTGTACGGACCCCGGGGTGGTGCTGAGCACGCAGTACACATTCGACAGTTTTTCGAATGGGACGTTCACTGTGGGCAGTTTTCAGCGAGACTGCGGCCGTGTGTACAACGCTTCCATTGATTCCCTGGAGTACGTGAACGAGCAGAACATCGCCGTGGTGGTGCAGACTGCGGATAGGACATACAATGTGGCGACTCGGACGGGGTCCAACTCGGTGTATAAGACGTACTGGCTGAATCCGCAGACCATGGAGGTGCGAAATGGCACCATGTGGCCTTCGGGTGCTGCTGCGGCCATGTCCCTTACGACGTCTATGCCGTGCGGGGTGGGCGACGGGATCCCGCACGTCGGGTCGCTGGCCGCGGAGGTCCTGGCGTCGGGGGTCCACCTGGCGAACGCCATGATTTCCGGGGTTGTGAGCACGCCTGGCCTGATCAAGATGTGGCAAGGCGGGGGTGCGTGCCCGCTGGCGAGCCGTGGCCACAGCGTGCTGGAGACATGTGGGGAAAACGCATTCAGCACGGTGGACTTCTTTGACAGCCTCGACGACGCGACCGCGATATTCTGGGGGATTCCCACGTGGGTTTCGGATCAGCTGGATCAGGGCAAGGTGGCCGAGTACTCCCCCATCGGGAATCTCATGCAAGGGCTTAGTGCATACGGCAAAGGTACTATTGGGGTGCTGGAGACCCAGGGCGGCGTGATGAGCCTGCTGAACACGCCACTTCCCGCGCAGGTTGTGGGCGTGTGGGCGCTGATGAGGCAGCCCGGGTCTCCCGCGGGTGCGGCCAAGATGACTGCGGGTGCGTCAGCGTGGGCCAGGTACTCTGCGCGCTTTTTCACGAAGCTGGCCGTGGATATGGTCAAGCTGGCGCTGATCAGTGGGGGCGCGATTGCGGCCGGTGAAATCTGGAGGAATCTGATGGCGGCGCTGTACGACCTCCGCCCTTATTTTTTCTCGAGTGTGACGGAGCGAAGCTACGACGCGTGCCTTGGGCTGCAGGTGATGATGGGCGGCGCGAATCCCTGGGGGAGGCTCCTTTACCACGGGTGCAAGAGCTCTGCCGCGATCTCCGAGGGCGCGATGGACCTGGTGATCCACCTCTTTGTGGACGCGCCAATGGTGAAGTGCGTGTGCAAGGACTCGGCGACGCACGACGTGGCAAAGTACACGAGGGAGTATTGTGTGCCGAAAGCGCCTGTGACGCTGAGGCCGACCCTGCTGGGGATGGTGTCTGCCGCAGAGGGGCTCGGGGCGTCGGATGCGCTGCTGTGCGAGGCTGTCATCAGTTATACCAGGGACAAGATGGGGGAGACTATGTCCCCCTGGTTTGCGTCGACGTATGCCATGCTGGACGCCATGGGGGACTCGGTGGACTACATGCTGACAGGGTTTGACGAGGACGCCGGGCAGTGCATGGACTTCCACCAGGACCCACAGGTGGTGGTGATCATGCCTGAGCCCGTGGACTACTTTCAGGGCTGCGCCAGCACTACTTCATGCCGGACAAAGTGCGCCGGCACGTGGGGCGCGTTCAGCGCGGAGGCCGCCAGGAGGGATCCGTTGACGCTGACGGGGGTGAAGACGATCGAGCAGAGCGTGGAGAGTCTGTTTTTCCCGAGTCCCGGGGTGGATATAGTAGCGCCGGGGACGATTCTGGCGATGACGGAGCCGCCTGCGTGCGGGCTCAGGGTGTGCAGGGAAGCGGGGGATGGATGCGTGGCGACCGCGTCTATAGTGGGGGGGTCTGCGCTGTCCGTGAGGTTTTACTGCATTCCGCGAAGTCCCTCTGCAAGTGTTTATGCCTCGGATAATGCCGATGCCTTGAACTGGGAGTCTGCCACGGGGGGCACCGCGTTAAAGGTCGGCTTTGTGGGGAGTGACGGCAATGCGATGGCCGCGCTGGTTGGGACGGACAAGGTGTACCTGCTCCGCAAGGGGGTGCCGGATGTGGTGGCACTGGACGTGGCGTCGATCTACTCTCTGCTGCTGCAGGAAAGGTACCCCTTGCGGATTGTGGACTTCATGCCCGTGCAGGACAGGCTGCTGGTGAACGTGGCGGTCCGCATGAGCGTCGCCGGGCAGTATGAGAGGAGCATGAGCACCGTGTGGCTGGATCCAGCGGACGAGGCGAAGCGGGGGTTTCCCGTGATTGTCACGCCAGATATGGCGAGCTTATGGACTGGTTTTTCTGTGTCGGAGTACCCTGGGTCCGAGGTGGGGGCTGCGACTTTGTTCATGTGGCCGTCTTCTACAGTGCAGTCCATGCAAAGGCTTATGCTGAGGTTCACCAACACGAGCATTCGGATAGAGCACCTCGACGTGTTTAACAGGGGAAGCTCGCTGGCTGCAAAGGCGACGCTAACGCCCAAGAGCCTTGTGCTGAGCAAGACTCTGCGGGTCGAGAGTGGGGGGATGTCGGTTCTTGCGTCCACGGGGAATACCTACGACTGGCTGCAGATGCTGAGGCTGTCGGGGAGGGACCTGGATCTGAGCGGGGGGTGGCTGGGAAATTCGCAGACTGTGCAGGCCACTGTGTCGATCACGACTGGATGCGACGGGCTGGACTGCAGGGGCTGTCCTGACATGGGCGTGAGGGCACTGTGCTCGTCGTTTCAGAGCTGCTCGATTTTCCGGTGTGTGGGGACCCCAGTGAACCTGAAGCGGCCGCTGTGTGGGATAGGGCAGGTGCTGAGGTCGACTGGGCTGCTTGGCGTGGAGATGGTACACGGCGGCTGGCTTATGTTTGTGGATGTCTACATGATCCTGCTGCAGCTCAAAAATGAGAGAAATGTGCCTGGGGTGGAGGTGACTTTCCCTGAGGACGCGTTTTTGGGGAATATCTGCGCCGCGAAAGACCTCACTGCTGAATTTTTTGGCATCATCACGTCGACCATGAACAGCGCCCTGCAGTTCTCGCAAATTGCGCTGCCCGTACTCCAGCGGGCTTCGAACGTGGACTCCAATGCGAATACGATGCTCAGCCTGTCGACTGCCGCCGTGACGGGATTCGCGAGCCAGGTGACGCTGTTTCCGGTGTACGGCCTGGCGGTGGCGCACAAGATCCTGATGTGCAAGGTGAACGGGCTTGTGGCCGTGGCGACCAGCAAGAGCTTCAAGGTGCAGCTGCAGCCTGCGAGGTTTTCTGCCACCAACGCCATTGGGGGCGTGTGCATGACTGTTGGCGTGGAGACCCAGGTGGGTCAGACTGGGGATCCGTCTGCCGTGAAGAGCATTGGAACGAAGGCAGGCGAGATACTCTCTAGTACAGGTGGGACAGCCGCGCTGGAGCCGATTATGCACTTGATCGACGGGGTGATCACGTACTTCATCGGGGTGGCGGGCAAGACTGCGGATATGCTGCAGACGTTTGACCTCAAGAATTGCATGGCGCCGGACGTGACCCTGAAGCAGACGGTGCGGTGTGCGTGCGGCGACAGGCCGCTTGAGATCATTGCAGAGAGGCGAAGGGAAAGCCCAAAGTGGTGCACTGGCACGCTGTCGCTGGTGGACTCGAGCAACAAAATGCGGGTGGTGTGGAATCCTTACACGTATCAGCAGCTCCAAGATAAGTTGAGCGGTGTGATGGATGCGTATGTGGAGCGGGCCAGCGCCGCGGTGAACGTGGAACCCCCGAATGGCGACGTGTTTGTCAAGCAGGGGGTTTCGATCATAGCTGTGCTGACGCGGTGCAGGCAGAATTACGTGAATGAGCAGTGGGACCCGGCGGCGTATGCCAGGTATGACCAGAGGGTCCTGGACAAGGAGCTCACTGGCGTGTCACCTCGGCCCACCGCCGCGGACGTGGGGGATGGCATGGGCGCGTGCCTGCTGGACAGTGCGACGACGGGCGCCGGAAATGGGGCGTGCCTGGATGCGTTCTTGATGAGCAAGGGGGTTTCCGCGTCGATGTACTGGGCGTACCAGCAGTCGAATGTGACCGCATCGAATCTGATTGACGCGTGCGTGGTGTTTTCCGGGCCCGCGGAGAACAAGTCTGTTTCGCCTGAGAGGCGCAAGGTATACCAGGACTGCCTCTCGGGGTACAACACTCCCGAGGCGTGTGACCTATCAGGGTTCGTGTGGTCCCCTGCGTCGTCCAACAAGGTGCCCGTGGCCGCACGCCACGTAATTATGTCGACACAGGAGACGACAGTGGACGCCGTGGCGCAGCGGATGTGGGCCGCGAGGGACCTGGTGATGGCGGAGCTGGACAAGATAGGCCAGTATTCCAACGACCAGCTGGAGTCTGCCATATTCAGCGCAGAGGGGGACGTGATTCACCAGCTTCTCGACTGCATTTTTATGGGGCCGTTTGCGCGGGTGGACTACTGGCCCGGCCCGCGGTGCAACGAGAGCGAGACCCCCGATTGCCTGGTTGGGCCATACTGGTCGCGGGATGAAGGCGGCGGGGGTTCGCGCAAGGTCAATATAGAGACGTGCGCCGCGTCTGACACGCTGCCGTTTACGTGCGGGAGCCCGACGCGGCACGCCATGGTCAGATATTTTGTAAAGGAATACCTGCAGGCAGGCCAGAGCGGCACGAAGTTGCTCGAGGACTTGGTCAACGAGTGGCTGGCGCAGCAGAGGAAGCTGTGGCGCAATGTGTCCAACTTCGGGTGCGACTGCCCTGCCGGGTCTGCCGTCGCAAATGACGTAAAGTGCTGCACGCAGGACGTGAACAAGCACCTGCCCGCGCTGCTGGCCGCATTGCCGCTGCACCTTCCGACGCAGGGCATCATGAATGCCATCGAGACGAGGGCCAAGCTGTTTTACACTGAGTCTCTCAAGGCGACGGAGCCCTGGGTGATGTACCTAAGCTCGGAGGAGCTGTCAAAGTACGACTGGACCACATCTCCTGGGGCGCACAGGGTGGAGTCTAATGCATTGTACGACGCCACCAACCAGTCTCGGAGATACACCAAGGAGGAGGCAATGAGCCCCCAGAAATCGTCGGGGCTGTGGGGGGCGTGCCACGCGGCGCTGAAGCAGGTCATGTTCACCATGCCGGTTGGGGACGACGGCCTGCTGCGGGATGTCGTGCCTGGCTTTTCGGGAGGGGGTCCTGACGCGATAGCGGCAAATGTGAAGCTGCTGGTGCAGTCGGCGTTCGAGTCGAGTCCTCTGTTCAGGCACTACCAGCCGCGGCACCACCCTAGCGAGTCGAGGATGTGCGACGGGGAGGATGGCGCATCTGGGGTGAGCGAGGTGGGCCTGGTGAGCTTTGGCGACTACAAGGTCAAGGCCAACTTGATTTTGGATTCTCTGAGGCTGCGGGGAAATCCAGTGATTGGCATGGGTGCGTCTCCGCTGGGGGCCTGGAACCGATCGTGCTTCTGCGGATGGGGTAAGAGTGCTGCGGGGAGATGCACTGTGCCGGCAGCTGTTTGTGCCGCTGTGTCTGCTGGGGCGATGCGGGGGAAAGTGGCGGCGGACTGCACGTACTTGCTGAGCGCGCAGGACAAGAGTGCGCTTGAGGCTGCATATCAAGTCGGGGGCGCCTGGCCGTGCCCGCTGCTGGCGCTGTCGGAACACCTGGGGTTTCTGGACCCTGTCGCCACTGAGCTGTGGCTTCGCGGGGGGGTAAATCTGACAACGTCTGGCGAGTTTCTGCTCAGGTACGGGCCGGGTGGACTCAAGGTGGGGAATGCTCCAGCCAGCGTGGGTAGGCTGGACCTGGGATTGGGGGACACATTCAGCAGCAGCGACCTGGGGCAGGTTTTGTCACAGTATCTGACCCCCAGGCAGCGGGTGGTGGATCCCAGCCTGGCTGTGCTGCACGGATGTCGGGAGCATGCGCGGGGTAAAGAGGCGTCCCTGCTGACCGAGTTTGCGGAGGGCCTATTCCCGATGGCGCAAGGGGTGACCGAGTCTGGCGTGGGGGCATACTGCCTACGGTTTGCAATTGAGCTGGCGATGCTCAGGGCGATGGAGCTCATGATTGGGGCCAAATACGAGGCAATGGTGCAGCAAAAGGAGGTCGTCGCGATTTGGCGCCGCAGGTGTGGGACGCAGGTGCAGCTTGTGGGGATGTGCAGCGCGCTGGACATTTACAGGCCCATGGGGCTTACGCCGGGAGGTTGCGGTGAGCGATGGCAGATAGTGCTGGATTCTTCGCATGGGATGTACGTGACCTCAGAGTGCCTCGTGAGCATCGACGGGGTGTTTTACAGTCCATGTGCATGCAATTCGGCGTGGTGCTCTAATGGAAGCACGCCAGTGTTGATCACGAGGGCCCAGCTAGTAGATTCGTGTAGGATAAGCTTTGACCCGCGAGCAGTGGTGAGGTCGGCCGAGCTCGGGTGGTGGGGAGTGGATGAGCAAGATCCAGTCGCCGCTGCGTCAAACACGTGGCTGGAGGAGCCGTGGAATCTTCTTGATCTGGAGGGGTTAAAGGATTCATTGTTGGATAAGGGGGGTAGCGTGGGCAACTCGCCGCCAGGAAAGCATTGGGCGACTGCCGAGGGGTTCATGAACGAGACTGGGCTTTTCTGCGACATGATCGCCGACTACTGGCCTGACGAAGCTGTATTCCCCGTGGGGTATCACGCCACTGTGCCGTGCGACCAGGAAGACGCAGGGTACAGGACGTTTGACAATGTTTTCGCACAGGAGAGCGACGATTTTGGCAACCCGAGGATGGCTTACATGGAGGATCAGACCCGGGATGGGGACCTGGTGGACTCCCACTTTGGGGCCGGGGGGCTGTGTAGGGGCACCAACTTTGGGTTTGATATGTACGAGACCAACACGATGCGGGTGTGCACGCGAGTTTCGCAGGGGGAAAATGTGGACGTGCACGTCCCCAAGGGGCCAAATGACCCGGGTGAGCTCGGCCTTCCGCGGTGCAGCGCGTCAAGCACGGAGCTGCCGTGGGGCGATGAGCGGTACTACGACTACTACGACGCGGCGTTTTTCAGCGTGGGCACAGTTCCCAATCTGCCGTCTGAGGGCGCCAGTGCGTACCCAGAGGCTGCTGATAGGTATATGCGAATCGGCCCGCAGCACGAGATGGAGACTGGGAGGTGGGGGGGCGACTGTCAGGATTTCGAGATTCCATATTGTGGCCCGAATTGGCGATGCCCCGACGGGTACACGTGCAAGGGCGCTGGGGTATGCCAACACGCAGCCGTGGAGTGCACTAGGCACTCTGACTGTGGGGTTGGGGGCAAGATGTGCTCTGGCCTGGGGACGTGTGTGACGCCCAAGGTTACGGTGGAGAATGAGCTGGGCGTCAACGCCAGCTTCCGGGCTCACGCGACGGAGTGCGCAGGGGAGTCGTTTAGCATGCGCGGGGGCTCGCCTTGGGGCTTCGTGCCTGATGTATTGGATGCACACGGGATGTGCTCGTACAAGCACTGGCAGGAGTACAAGTACACCATGAATCAATGCGCGTGCTCTGCGGGGTCGACCAGCGACGCATGTCTGATCAACGGGACGCAGTGCCCTTTCTACACGTTTTCACTGCAGGATAACAACAACATGTGGTGGGATTCGCGGCTGAGGTTTCCGGCCCGGCTCAAGATGCTGCCCACAACGTGCGACAGAAATTACGAAAGGTTCACGTTGGGCAATCGGGAAATGCAGTCGTGTGTCCCCAAGAGCGATAAATTGAGCATTGTGGGACAGGACAAGTCGTACAAAAAGTTTGCGGAGCGCGATACGATGTGGAAAACGTACGACGACAACACCAAGACTGTGGCTGTGCGCCGCATGCCATTTTTGTCTTCGTCGAGCTTTGGATTTCTCGGATTTGCTGCAGAGCCCACTATCAAAAGCTGCACCTCCGTGCAGCAGTGCTTTGTGGACACGTTTACGAAGAATGGGGCGGAGGCCATGGTCAAGGGCGCTGTTATCAGGCCTGACAGGACGACGATGGGCGGGGCAGTGTACAACCCAGACCACACGTTCAGGTGTGGGGTGATTGGCTACTTCAACGGGACGTCTGGGATGTGCCACATTGACCGCAAGCTGTTTCCGATTTACAGTCTTATGTGCTTTGGCGCAGATGGGGTGACGAACTGCCTTAACGCTCTGTCCATTTCAGAGTCGACGTTGGTCAACATGTGCAAGGCCGTGCAGGACCCATATCCGCAGCAGTACAAGATCATCCACGACGTGAACATCCCAGCCTTGACAGCCTTGTTTGAGATTTTCAGCGCTCCCACGACCTTGCAGGCTCACTTCAACACTGTGAGGTGCATGAACTTTATCTACGGCTCCATATCCAAGCCCCCGTATGAGTCCAAGGGGCTGTACGTTCCGTTCACGTTTACTGTGTACGAGATCCCATTTCCATGGTTTTACCAGTGCATGGTGGGGTCGCGCCTGTTTCCGTCTGGGACATTCACGCAGCTAATCTACAGGTGTGTGGCCTACGAGTCCCGCAACAGCGTCGAGTCTAAAAAGGACGCGAACATGGACTTTTCCAGCTATGTTGTGAATGTGCGCGCTGGGTACAATGAGACAGCGCTTGCTGGGGAGATGAACAGCCAGATGCTCACTGCACAGAGGGTTTGGCGGGAGTCGGTGGAGCAGGTACGCCAATCGCTGTTTTTGGCGGGGTCGGATGACAGGACGTATCCCATGTGCTACACGGAGAGGAGGTGGGATATCCCGAACGCAAATTTTCTCAAGTTGCGACTGATAGAGACGTTTGAGAGGCCCTCGTGTGCTGACAACGTGCGAAGCAAATACTTCAGTCAGTTAAAGGAAGAGATGGGAAATCCGCGGGGGCTGAATTTGCTCAACGTGGTTGATGTGTTGACCGTGTACGGCACAAACAAGACCATGCAAACAGATAACACCAAGCCATTACTCACGGTCCAAATTGGAAAATTCGGCGAGAGTCTACTCTCACAGAAGGCTAAGTTCGCCAGGCTGCTTACAGAGAAGGCCCCTGTGGCGTATGATTACTCCATGCCGGCGCTCGATTCTCAGGAGTACACCAACCAAAAAAATATACAGTGGAGGATTCAGGGGAATTACATGCCGTATGCCACTGGAATTACAGCCCCCAACACTGGCACTGGCGGATGCCGGGAGGACATGAAGAACCTGTACAAGGACACAAAATTTCAAGATCTGGATTCAGATCAGATGGCTGGGGTGGGCGGTACGGATCCGTGGGTCAAGGTGTGTCCCCTGTATTCTACCGGGCTATTCGGGTGCCACTACGAGGACATCACCATTGACGGGGTAACAACGTCATTCTGGGGCAACAGCACGAACCCGGACGCGTCGTTTGATGCATACGTCGACGCGCTGTACGGCAAGGTGAAGAGCGTGTACGACAGCAGGATGGCAGAGGACATCATGCTTCCAAAGTTTTCGCCGAAGCCACTGGCGTTTTTCTCGGAGGAATCCAGCCTGCACTTTGGGGACGGCTTCAGATATGACCTCACCAATGTCTCCAGATACATGGGCAACATCGACCCAGACGTGAAAAATCCCGTGATGTGCACCGCCGGAAATCAGACCATCGACTACAGCGAGTGCACGGACGCGAACTTCGAGGCGCTGCGGCAGCACGTGAAGGACCGGTATGTCAAAAACTCGAGCGTGATTGTGCCGGACGGAATGCAGCTCGACTGGGAGGTGAGTGCCGCCATGCTTGCAGCAGGGGCCATTTTCAGCTTCGCGGCGGTTCCCAGGGATGTCAAGTATCAGTATTTGGGGAAGCTTTTCGACAAGAACACTGTGTGCCAGGCCGTGAATCTCCCGCACAGCCAGCGCCTGTGCTCGTTTACGCAGTCAGGAAGCCTGGGATCGGGTCGATCCGTGTCCCCGTGGATGAGCGGGGGGTGGAACCCATACGACCAGTGCGACGTGGTGCAGCTGGATGCCGACAATGGAAACACGGAGAAGATTGACGTGGAGTGCCACTATACTCAGCTGTGTCCGCCGGACAGGGGCATTGACACTGTGAATGTGCAGTATTACAGAGACATGCCATACAATCAGGCGTGCAAGCAAAAGCAAGACCAAAAAACAACGCACCTCAACGTTGAGGCGACGTCTCCTTACAACCTGTGCAGGCACATGCTGGAGGAGGACTCCATATGCCTGCACAATCAGGGAATGCTTGGGGGCACTGACGGACTGCCGGTGGACGACGCCCCCGTTGACCAGGATCTCTTTGCTCTGAGTGAGTTTTCGCAGTTCCCAGCGGGGGACGGGGATCCGTTTGGGAATGTGCTCCTGTCGGGAAAGAACTCGTCGTATGGGTTCGTGCGCGTCCCGTGGGAGCACATTGGTGGCCACCACCTGGCGCTGAAAATGACCGGGGGGTACATGCGGGTTACCCGCCTACCTCTTAAGCCAGTGCCTGATAATTTGAGGGTTGCCGAATGGGACTCACTTGACGTGAAGGAGTGGGTGGAGGACTGGAATTCCGCGCTGGAGAGGGACGAGCTGGTTTACCTGAGGTCTATCAACGATGTTGGGTACGTTGTCGGGGTGGACAGCCAAAACAAGCCGCTGATGGGGTGGAGCTGTCCTCTCAAGCGGAGGGCCTTTTACACTGGGGGCGTGACTGGTTTCAGTCCGCTTCTTCCGTCCGCGAGGAGGTCCAGGAGACTGTTTGGAAATCTCACCAAGGACAGGCATGCGCATCCCACGCAGGCAAGGGGGGATGCGTCGGGTCAATTTGGGCGGTACCTGACGACCAATGGGTTCTGCTTCTGCCCCATGAGCGAGGAGGTGTGGCCCGGGATGTGCAGCGTGCAGACGGAGCTGACAAGTGAGCACAACTGCTCTCTCCACAACACCGTGAGGGCGATCAAGGGCGAGGCGTGGGCCTGGTCGCACACGTTTCGACCCAAGACCGCGCAAAACGAGTACAAGACATGCAGCGTGCAGGTGGACTGGCCGTTTGTGAGGGGGACACTGAGGGACGGGGGCACACTGCTGGACACGGACGTGAGCAAGACCGCGTGGGACGGGGCGTCGGACGTGGAGGCAAGAAGGTGCCACGTGTTGGACAGGACTCCTGACTTTGCATACGTGTATGCGAGCAAGCGGGAGCTCAAGCCGAGCGGGTTTACGACCCTGGAGAGGGGGGCGTGTCACACTGGGAGGGCCCAGAGGCGCGCCCCATCCAAGGCTGGCACAAGGTGCGTCAGGGTGGCAAAGGGCAGCCTGGATGCGACTGTGCGCTGCGTGGACAACAGCAACATCATTGTGGGGCGCAAGGCCTCCAAGCTTGCGGGGGATGCAGCAAAGTCATCTCGTTTTCGGAGGAAGCCTTGCTCGCAATGCACCCCACCGCCCACGTTTAGCACCCGCGGAGGGATTCCCATCAAGGCGGAGAGCAGCTTCGGGATCCCGTACAGGGTGTCTGCGGAGAGAGTGCTGGCGCAGGACCTGCGGAGGGCACTGTGCGCGGATAATCAAACGTGCGTGGCTAAGCTCAACGCGTCCGCGTGGACAAAGGGGGAGTTCATGAAGACATACCTGAAGAATCCAAGGGCGTTATTTGTGCCAAGTGCTGTGGCTGACGGGCTGTTCAACGCGTCCATGTCGTATGTTCCCAAAACCAGCCAGCAGCCAGATGATAAGGCCATGTGGGCGAGGCCGTGGGTGTACTGCCCTACCAAGGAGGCGCTCGAAACCGGCGTGGGCTGCCTCGGGTCAATTGAAAAGGAGAGGTGGCGCAAGGGAAAAGTTCACTCGTGCTACTCCACGCTGGAGGGGGTGCTCAAGGGCGCCCCTGATCCCATGGCAAAGACGCAGGTGTGCGAAATAGACAGCACGCTTACCGGGCTGTGCAAGGCCATCAGAGAGGCGCAAAGCCTCGTCGCTTCCGCCAACTGCCTGGCCAGCGGGAGCGATAAGTGCGCGCTGCAGGAGTTCGTGTACTCGCCCTCGACCTGGGAGACCTCCAACCAGGCGTTTGTGCACCAGACAGTGGAGGAGTATTACAAGAGGGCGGACGCAGGGTGTGTGGACGACCACAGCTGCATTTGCGGGGTGGATGCTGCCCTGGCGGCGTTTCGGCTGAACAACACATATGCTGTCAAGGATTGCTCCGCGACTTCTGTTATAATGTTTCAGAAGGTCTTGATAGCCGTCAGGGGGATGCTGTTGCCACTGACTCGGTGCGCGGGGCTTGTGATAAACATTGCACTGAACCTGGTACTGACCATTGTGCCGTCTACGCATGACGTGGCGTCCAGCCAGATCATCACGAGCTACCACCAGCTAAGAACAGAGATGTCGAGCTCCATGGACCAGCTGTCTGATCTTTTATTTGAGATCGCATTCGCCTCGGGGCGGATGGGCCCGTGGATGAGGGGCACGTTGATGAGCGCATGCCAGACAATCAATATCGGATATGTCTACTTTGCAAACTTTTGGTGCAATCTGCTGATTCACCAGCTTCCGGTTTTTCTAGCGTCGCTCAAGTCGATTGGCGGGTGGATTGACATTGGTTTCGGGGTGGTCAACGACATCTTTACTGTGATCCTGCAGAATTACCTGCCGAATGCCATATTAGACCTCTATCAGATGGGCTACACAAGGTATTATCAGTCGAATAAGTACAAGGAAAAGCAGGCCACGTACGAGAAGAGGGTGCAGGCGGATCTCGGGAACCCAAAGCAAGGCGGGGAGTTAACTCCTGAGGAACGCCAGAAGAAGGCGCTGGAGGCCAATAAGAGCCCGCTGATGGAGTCGACTGGCAATGCCAGGGCGACTGGGACAGCGAAGGCTGTGACAAAAAATGTTCTCGGCGTGGTGGCGCAATCACTGAGTTTTGGCATAATGATATACGATACGGTTAACCAAATTCAGATGGCAATGAAGATAGCGGAGGCGCTCAAGGACTTCCCCACGTCGTTTACGTTGTTTGACTTTGAGTCATTTTACGAGGCCATAGACACTTTGTTGGCCTTTATCAACGCTGATTTGACGTGCTATAGCATGAACACACAGGCGCCCCCGCTCCAATGCAATATTTCCAATTTACCGGAGCCCAATGTGAACGACCTTGCGTCCAAGACTCGCGCCAGCTCCTGCTGGGCAGAGGTGCAGCAGCAGCAAGTGGGCGTCAGCAATCTGTATGCGTGCGGCGCGACAAGCACGTGCTGTCCGGATCCGCTCAACTGCGACGACTCGACGAAGACGCTGATGTGCGGGAACTGCCCGCTGCCGACGCTGGTTGGGATACGGACGTATGGGTGCAACACTATGATCCAGAAGTGCCAGTGTGGGCTGGAGTCGTACGAGGTGGACCGGTGCGTGGCACAGCGCGAGTGCGGCAAGAGTTCGTCGTGCTCGCTGCTGACGAGCCTCGATGACATCTCGTTTGGGGCCATGAAGAGCTGCACCGACTGCACGTCGTCGCCGATTTGCCTGATCGGGAGCAGCCAGCGGAATGGGCAGTGCACGTGCCTCAACAGCGCGGACGCAAAGGTTGCGCTGTGCGACACGGGGGTGGGGGCTCGAGTGAGTCCCGACGCGTCGAAGCTGTGTGGGCACGCGCAGGACTCTGGGACGTACTTTGCGTGGTCTGAGCTGTCCTTGGTTTTGTGCATCAATGCTGTTTTACCTACGTGCTCAGAGGTCGTCACGGAGTCGGGCGCGACGATATACATGCCCGTTGCGACGCAGCTGCGGGGCATACAGGTGTCGTATGGAGGGCGACGACGGCTCTTGGAGGACCACAGCGGCAACGATACCGCCACTCCGCTGTGATTTCCCAGGGTGTTTTCCCCTGAGGATCCGGCTGACGACCTGACCCCCGAGATCGTGCACCGCGTCGTGACGGAGTCGCAGTGGAACCACACTAGTGCCCCGTGCGCTACCTTGGCGCATGCGTACAGGGGTGGGGGCGCACTGGGCCCAGTGGACGAGGCTACCCTGCATTCGTGCGTGTACTGGCGGATTGTGGGGAAGCAGGTGATTGCAGCGTACGACATGAAGTCCCTGGCGGGGATGGACTCGTTTTTGCTGTCCCCGGATGACCTCGCCGCGGCCATCGGGCAAAAAGGGGTCCTGGTGGAGATGCTAAGGAAACCGCAGGTGCTTCTTGTGGCGGTCATGTACTCGCCGTGGCTCAAGCCCGTGCGCGCGGCCCTTGTCGCATCGCACAACGCCAACGTGAGCGGCATGATATCAGGGTGGGCGCACAGGATCTCGCAGGCCAGGTCAAAGCAGTGGAGGAAATTTAAAAACAGGACTGTCGCGGACGCTGTTTCTGAGGCTGAAGAGGAAGTGGAGCGCGACATTGAAACGATTGTGCCAATCGCGAGGGCGCACGCAAGGGGCAGGCGGCTCTTGGGGGTTGTGGAGGAAACTGAGGCCGAAATTCGGGCGCTCCCATTTTACCCGTATGTCAAGGCAATGGCGGCGAATTTTTCAGTGGTGTCTTTGGCCACTGACGGGTCTGATTCTGTGGGGTACGCTGTGGCACAGTCGTGGCTCCGGGATTCATTTTCGTGGCATCCCGCGTCTTTGATAGGGACGTGCACAATCGCTGAGTCCGCCATCGGCTCGATTGCGCAGGTGCTGATTGTGGTGCAGAAGTACTACGAGCACTTTCTGAGCGTGAACGCGCCAAGGATAATGACAAAAAAAAGGCTGAAAGACGCTCTCCCCACGCTGAAGACTCCTGTCAATTACTCTCTGCCAGGCGTCACGCTGACGTCTGCGAAGACCACAGGCGCTAAAGTTTTTGAATGGGGGTTGGGCGCAGTCGGCATGTCGCAGGCAGACCTGGTTGGATTTTTGACAGACCCGTGTCCAGGCAAAACGTGTGCGGAGGCAAACAGGTGGACGATGACGTACATCATCGAGTCATACTTTTTTTGCAATTTCGAAACGGTCATGTACTGCGGCGCGTACAAGAGAGGGCTCATGACGAGCATCTTGTTTTCCGTGATTTTATTTGTCGCAGTGTATTACGTGCTGAGCTACATAGGACTTTCTCTTTTTGGGCCGCTGCTGTTTGCGGGTCTGCCATTTTTCATCCTGTGGTTCAGCATTGGCGTGCAGCCTAGCTGCCTGCCCATGCTGCCCACATGCCTATTTGACGACGTGCTGGACACCGCAAAGGCTTGGATTCCGCCCACTGCCGTGGTTCCGCCCATGCTTCTGGTGAACAACAAGACGTCGCTGAGGTCGTGCTTGGACCTCCAGTTTTCGTCGTGGGAGGACAGCCTTGTGTTTACCTACTGCGACATGGGCTTCTGCGACGGACAAAAGGACTTCAATTTGTGGGGCATCGCGCGGCTGGACTTCGCTCAGAAGCAAGCGCAGATTGATTCTCTTGATGCCGATGCATATCGCGTGTGTTCAGCAGTGTCCATTGCAAACTCCATCCCTGCCTTCATCGGGTTTACCATCGGCCTGGCCCTTATAGCGTCGGTAGCCATGGCTGGATTCAGCCTGATAGGCCCCTTTGTATTTTTGCTGTGGCAAGTTGTGTGCTACAACCACAAGGCTGCGTGAAATATTCCAGCGCAAGCGTTGGTGAGATTTAAGCGCGTTTGTATCTTGTAAAAAAAATATAAACTTTTATGGCGACACCCGCCCGAAAAAACGACTTTGTGCTCCACATTTTGATAACGTGCACAGTCGTGGTGATGTTGTGGGCTATGCACACCATTATTTTTGAGGTGACAACTCAAGGGCATTGATCGGTTGCCCGCCGTTTTTTATTAAAAGTCTCGCCACGAGCGGCAAATAAAAAAAATGAAAATTGAGGAATATCTCCTTATCTGCCTGATTTTCACCGTAGTGTTTGCAATCCACTCTTTTGTAGACGCTTGCACCTCGCAACGCACGACGCAGATAAACGCAAAAACAGATTGGGCGATCCACCAGCCAGTGGATTTGCTCAACGTAAAAATCGTCACAACGCGCCGTCACAACAAGTTTGGTTTGGCGTGCTAGCCGTTCATGATGTCGAAGGAGCTGTTGAACTCCCCCTCGATGGAATTTGTTCTATGCCATACCAAGTTCAATGGGTATTCAAGGCGTGGCGCGGCTGGATACTCATCGCTGTAGTCCAGCAAGAGATTTTCAAGCCCGTTGACGCGCCTCAATATGTCAAGCACCTTTGAAATGCCCGTTGGGTGAACCCTACTGAATATGTGCCACATTCGCGTGGTGTAAATGCACTGAAACCTGATGTACGACTCGCCGTCGTTATTCAGCCAGCGGGTCCTGAGAAAGTGCTCCTCCCTCGTGAGAATAGACACGGAAATTTCAAAGTCCTTGACGGGTCTTATGAAGTCCACGTATGACTTGAGGATCTGAATTGGGGAGTCGCCATGGGTCAGGGGGATATACGTAAACGTGTAGATGACGTTATTCGGCCAGTGAAGGCGCTTGACAGAGCATGGGATTCCCGACGGGGTAATTTTCCCCCATGTAAGATATTTGACGATATCCAGCTTTTCCCAGAAGACGTCGGAGCAACCCTGAACAGCCTCGTTGAAGTCTTTGCTCACTAGCGGAAGGTCGCATACAGCCTGTTTGTTGAGGTACTTCATGATGATGGGCATAATTTGGCATATGACGGAGGAGTTATCCATCGTGGTGCGCGTGCCAGCTCGGATTGTCGAGGTGTCCAAATTCGAATTCTTTTAATTGCGTTTGGGGTGTACAAATGTAGTTGCAGGGTTTTTATAACTAGTGGAGGGTTCCGAGAAATTAAAAAAAAACGGAGGGGTTTTAATTTGGGGTTTTAAAAAAACGAACAAATAAAAACACCAACGGGCTAAGTCGCGGGAAACTTTCGGAACATTGCCACGAAAATGAAGAGGAGCCGCGGTCTGTTTGTGGATGACGACGACGAGGACGATGACGAAGAAGAAGTCCCCAACTCTCAGTCACAAGGCGGGGTTGATGCAAGCCAGTCTTCAGTTCGCCAGAACTCAAATGCAGATATCGATGACACTGTGGATGACATACTCGCCCTTGGGGACGACGCAACCCCTTCTTCTGCCGCTGCTGCAGCTCCTGCTGGTACTGCGAGGAGGGCTCAGTCTCCATCTGGATCTCTCGCTGATTTCACGGACATGCCGGATAGAGCGGTATTCGATCAAGGTTTCCCCATGTTTCTCCGCCGGGATGTCGATTTGGTTCCGGCGTCGCTGCGCAACGACGGCATCGACAAGTTCAACCTGCCACTCGATATCGTGGAGGATACTCAGGGTGTGATTCGCGTTCCGGATGAGCACGTGAGGACCATGGACGGCGTCGCAAAGTGCCTGCAGCTCATTCCGAGGGACGACCTGAGTTTCTACACGCAGCCTGCGGACGGGTTTCCGATGACCTTTTTGGCGCGGTGAGCAGCCCGTCGCTTTTTTCAATTTCTGGTGTGCGATTAGTCTTGCTAATTTTATTTGTGGATTGTAGGTGCAATGGCGTCGGGATTCCTCCGCACATCATGACGGTCCTCTACTTTTTCTACCGTCTCCTCGGCCACGCCAACGTCAACGGGCTGACGCAGTACGTGGTTCCGACGTCCTCGCTCCGACTTCAGCGCAGCCGCACCGACATGAAGAAGATTGTGAGCGTGCAGGAGGTCCGCGAGCGCAGCGTGATTGAGCCGGAACAGCCTCAGGGGTCACAGGCTGGCGCGAGCCTCAAGTTCAGGATCGGGTCTGCCCTTCGCCAGCGGAGGCGCCAGAACAACGGGGAGAGCATGATCGAGAGGCCTCCCTTCACGATTCGGCTGGCGTATACCGGCGTTTTTTTCACGGACGTCGACGAGCCCAAGCAAGACCTGTTTTGCGTGTGCATCATCACGCCGCTGAGGAACTTCGACATGCTGTCTTACATAACCCAGAATTTTCTGGTTCAGCCCAAGACAAATATTCCCGCAAAGTACGCTGACTGGAATGAGCTGTCGTTTTACTGGAAGACCATGCTGCAGTACGAGGCCAATACCAACTGCGGCCACACGGGCGACCCCACGGAGCACATGAACGAGCCTGGGGGCGAGCTGGGCGTGTTTACGCTGACGTGCATGCTCGGTCTTCCTATCCGCATCTCGGAGGTTCTCAACGGGCGGTATCAGGACGTGAGGGACATCAAGATCATTGGAATGCCAGGGCTCTCGTTTATGGAAGATGAGAAAATGGACCAGTATGTCAAGTATATGCACGAGTACATCAACGAGAATGTCAAGGCGCACGACAGGCTGCAGCAGGATGCATTGGCCTACCACACCGCTTCGGACAAGGACAAGCGGGACATGCAGTTTCAGACGGATTCCCCTGGCGGGTGGCCTCTGAAGGCTACGGATGCTCCTGGCGGCGACCCCCCTCACCTGATGTTTATCCGATTCGGGCTGTTTCCGCTGCCGCTCACCATGTGGTTCAGCCTGGCGAAGTCTCTGTCGTGCAGTGTGAACATGGACTCGTTTTCCCTGAACATCGGGACGCTCCCCATGGCAGTGAGCAAGAAGGGCCGTGATTTCCTGACGTGCGACCCGTCGTTTGAGAGCGAGCTCATCATGGACGACTGCCATATTCTGACGAGCAGGGTTCTTGCGACGCCGCTGCTCATCTCGGAGCGGTATTACGGCAAGGGCGCGCAGCCCGAGAACGAGTTCAAGACGGTGGGGAGGATGTCCCCCTGGTTTCAGGCCATGTATGTCAAGATGCAGGAGCAGCGCGTGAGCGGATCTATTACGCCGACGAGGGCGATGAAGATTGTGCTGAAGCACCTTTCGACCTGCTACGAGAGCTTGACGGGGATGCTCATGTCAGGGGACTTCCGCAGCGACTACCTTGAGCAAGGCTATGACATGATCCGGAGGGTGAACGACTCTCAGCTGAGCAAGGTCAGCGTCAAGGAGTACGTGAACAGGATTCGGATGAACAAGGTCGACCTGCGGATCCGCCACGACCCGTACCTGAGCATGAGCATGGCGTTTATGATGAGCATTCAGGACATCAACCGCGATTTTTTGCTGAACTCGACGAATCTCGAGTGCTTCCTCGAGATCCTTATGTCCAGTCTGCACTACCTCGTGGGCTGCCACAGCGCGACGTTTGTGGATTTCTTCCAGGGCGTGATGATCATGGGCGCGCGCGGGCATCTTGATCTGCAGGACAAGGACGGGGTCAGCATGGATTGGCGCAAGCCCAACTCGTCTGGGGCGGGCACCATCCAGGATCGCATCAACAAGCTTCAGGAGATCCTCGGAAAGCTGTTTGGGATCACGCCCCAGATGAACAAGCAGACCTTTGTGACCAACAACAGGTGGACGGCGGTGGGCATCGAGAACCAGTGCTGCGTCGAGGTTGTCCAGAACGAGGTTGTGGGCGTTCCGATCAAGGCGCTGCACGATCAGCCTCAGCTCATGACGGAGGTTCGGGACGTGGACTTCTCGACCATCATCAAGTGGGTGGTCAAGAGGGACCCCACGGATAGTGGCATCGCCATCAGCACCGTGGACATGAACAAGACGAACAAGAGGGACGTGTCGCTCAAGATACAGACGACGCGGATGGCCGTGTGCGCGTGGGCCACCAACGTGAGCAAGCACGGGGACGAGCCCCAGACTCTGGCAGTGGTGCAGCACGTTATGGCCCCTGGCGCGTCGAGGTACCGCAGGACCACCGAGTCGGATGGCAAGCCCAATAGTGTGCATTGCGAGCTCAACGACGGTAGGGCCAAGATCCCCGAGGAAGGCGACAGGCAGCTTGCGCTGGTGAAGATGATTGCGTTCAGCAGGATGTTCGCCGGCATCATGGTGGCGCTTCCGCACAGGTCTGGGATGATGCCGTTTCACGTGAGCACACCCACGTCTGCGTTTCTGGACTGGCTGTTTATGCTCGTGAAGGAGCACGTGATGTGCCTGTTCAACGTGCGCATTGTGGAGAATTTCGGGCGGATGAAGGTATGATGCTCAGTCTGGCTTATTTTTTACCGGAATGATGTTGACGAGTATGTTGAAAATTTGCAGCAAGGGTACGAAAGCAGGCATGTGGTGAGCACCATCTGGATAAACTCGATCCTTGGCCTGATCGACGCCGAAGACAACTGCGCCAAGGCTGCGGTTCAGGCCACGCTTTCGTGCAGCTTCAACACCCTGGCCATGACTGAGGTGAGGGTCTATGTGCTTATCGCATTCTCTCATGCTGCTAACAGAGTTTGTGTGTGCGGGGCAGGCCGTCCCCGTGCTGCACAGCGTGCTCATTCGGGGGATCCACAGCGGACTGCTATCTATATGCGGCTGCCTGATCCAGGCGCTGCACGTCCCCATCATCCCCGTGGACGAGCTGTGTGACTTTTTCAAGTCAGACGAGGTGAGTGTATTTAAGCATAGCGGAGTGCAGCTGCGTGTTCACAATGGATAGCACTCCACTCGAGCCGCACGGAGTTTTAGAGCACATTTCCGAGTCAGATGTGCTTTCCGTGGCAGACACGGCTGATCCCAATCAGCCGTACAGTCCGACTGCGCTAAGCTCAGACACGGACGCACTGTCTCTAGCGCTCGAAGGTATCCC